>Ga0194126_10008483_pt1 | contig 13970 bp, 12 predicted proteins | sample TA2KigC150mmetaG_FD_148641 | JGI IMG/M metagenome (GOLD analysis project Ga0194126, IMG submission 148641) | Freshwater microbial communities from Lake Tanganyika, Tanzania - TA2015035 Kigoma Deep Cast 150m | ecosystem: Environmental > Aquatic > Freshwater > Lake | place: Tanzania: Lake... | reverse complement strand
CTGTCACTGCAGAAGATGATGAAGCTGAGGAGGGGACAGTTTTGGATGTATTAAGGAAAGGTTATAAAATCAATGATTTTTTGGTAAGGCCTGCAGTTGTAAAAGTTTGCAAGAAGTCATGAATATTTAAAGGTTTTAAGTTGTAATAAAATTTTTTACAGTATTTTTTAAAGGGGGAATTAAAATTGACAGTTAATAACCAGGTACCGCCAGGCACAAATCAGCCTTCCGGCGGCAGGAGGTTTTCGCCAGGCTGCATAATTGGCGTAATTGCAGTGGTGATAATACTTATTTTAATAATTATTTCTGTCTCAGTTATTTTTGGCGGAAGAAACACCATGGTTACAAGGGAAATTGCTGTTGATAATGCATGGGCGCAGGTGCAGAATGTTTATCAGCGCAGGCTTGACCTGGTGCCTAATCTTGCTGAAGCGGCAAAAGGATATATGCAGCTTGAAAAGGATATTTTTGAAGCAATTGCCCAGGCAAGGTCAGGAATAAATGGCGCGCAGAACCCGGGTGAACTTGAAAAGGTAAACACTGATATAAACTCTTTTATAAGGGATATCAAAGTTGTTGTTGAAGATACCCCTGAACTTAAAGCAAGTGAAGTGGTAAGGGATCTTATGCAGCAGCTGGAGGGCACTGAAAACCGGATTACAGTTGAGAGAATGAGGTATAATGAAGCTGTGCAGAGCTACAATACATATATAAGGCTTTTCCCCAACAATTTTGTTGCCGGCTTATTCGGGTTTGCCCCGAGGGAATTTTTCCAGGCCCAGCCCGGCGCAGAAACAGCCCCGGAAATTGATTTAAGCCTTGAGTAAACAGATATAATATGCATACTTTTAATTTAAAAAACAGCTTAAAAAAGCATTATTTTTATGCAGCACAGCGCTCAGCAGTTTTTATAATTACTGCAAGCATTTGTTTTTTTTGCTTTATTTTTCCTGTTTCAGCAGATATTGTGTTTCCAGAATATTCATCATATGTCAATGATTACACCGGGCTGCTTGACAGCAGCTGGAAAAGTAAAATAGAGGACATATGTTACAGGCTTGACCGGGATACAGGAGCCCAGATTGCGGTTGCAATTGTCCCTACTCTCCAGGGGCTTTCACAGGAGGAGTATGCGGTCAAACTTTTTGAAAATTGGGGAATCGGGCAAAAAGATAAAGATAACGGCGTTTTGCTGCTTATATCTCCGGAAGGAGAAGTTGGCAAAAGGCCGCTTCGCATTGAAGTGGGATATGGCCTTGAAGGGGCAATAACAGATATAGAGGCAAGAGATATTGTTGACAATATAATAGCGCCGGGGCTTGCTTCTGGCAGATTTGGCCAAGGCGTATATGAAGGCGTTGCAGCAATTGCCAATAAGGTTTATGAAGAATACGGATACAGCACAGTAGTTGAAACAGCCGCCAGTCCAAATGCGGCGGTTTCTGCCGGGAAATTTTTTAATAATATATTTTCAAACCCATGCCTGTGGTGCTGTTTTCCTGTTTTTTTGATTATAATAATTATATCTGCCATTGTATCGATTCTAAAAAGAAAATGCCCTAAATGCAAGAAGATAAAGTTGAAAATAAAGCATACTGTAATACAGCAGGCAACCTATACAACAAGCGGGAAGATGCTTGTTGAAAGAAACTGCACATATATTTATCCTGGAGGCACGCCCTGCGGCTATCATGACCAGAGAAATACAACTATACCTAAAAAGACGCGAAGCTCCGGGGGAGGCTTTGCAGGCGGATTTGGCGGGGGCTCCTCAGGCGGGGGAAGCAGTTTCGGCGGATTTGGCGGGGGCTCCTCAGGCGGCGGCGGTTCAAGCGGAGGCTGGTAATTGATTTATACAGAATCTAAAACTCTTGAAGATACAGTAATTCTTGCCAGGCAAAGCAGGGATAAAGTTGAACGGCTCATCTCTGACTTTAAGCCATTTATAGCAAGCATTATACAGAAACGGCTCGGCAGATATCTTGAGTACGGAACTGATGACGAACTTTCAATAGGCCTTATCGCTTTTAATGAAGCAATAAATGCCTATGACATAAACAAGGGAAAATTTTTAAGTTTTGCAAGGCTTGTAATCACAAACAGGCTCATAGACTATTTCAGGAAACAGTCAAAATTTAAAACCTTATCCTTAAACACTGATGAAGACTGCGACGATGCTTCAATTGATTTGCTTGATAAAAAAGCTGTGCAGCAATATGCTTTTGACGCTGATATTGAAGACAAAAAATTTGAAATAATAGAATACACAAAGATTTTAAAAGAATGGGGAATAAGTTTTACAGATCTTGTTAAAGTATCCCCAAGGCATGAAAATCTCAGGAATGAATATATAAATACAGCAAAGCTTATTGCCGGAAATCCGGAGCTTTTAAATGATGTCATAAGAAATAAAAGGCTGCCAATAAAAGAGCTGCAAAAAATAATTCCCTTACACCGGAAAAAAATTGAAAGAGGCCGAATATATATAATAGCTATGATAGTTGCGATTATGAATAATTTCAGTTTCCTGGACATTTCCTGTAAAGGCAGGTAAAGAGCAAATGAGCAAAAAAAGTGCATTAATAGTTGAAATATATAAAAATTACTGCATTGTAGTGACAGGGGATGGCCAGTTCCTAAAACAGGAAATATCCGCAGGAACTTATGAAATAGGCGACAGCATTATTGTTGCTGAAAAAGAGCCGGATAGATTTGAAGAAAAATCCGCTATATTCCGTATACTCAGCAGGGTTGCAGCCGGTTTTGCCATAGTGGCAGTAATTGCTTTCGGCTCTTATTTTGGCATTAATTTTTTAAGAACAGGCAGAAGCCAAATGACAGTTGCATTGCAGGACAGTGTTTTACCGGAAGCGGCGCAGGCAGCTGTGGAAGAAGCGGCGGCTGAAAACGAAATTGGGCAAGGGCAGGAAACTCCATCAATTAATAAACAGCAGACCGGGGAAGGCCAATTGATGAAGGAAAGCAGTGATGATGAAAATTATGATATGCTCAATGATGAAATGCCTCAAACAGAAGATGCGGCGCAAGTTAGTAATGCTGCCCCAGTTTTATTTGAAGTTATTCATAATATTGCCGACACAGATCAAGCAGTTTTAATTGATTATAAAGACATAATCATTGATTACAGCGTAGAAGAACCGGGGACAGAATCTGACGGCAGCGGCTTTGAGAAATCCCTTCTTTTTAACTTTATGCAGAATAAAAAGGATCATTTTTTCAATGGCAACATAGATACTATCTTAAATGATGCCAACAGCTCAGCCATAAAAACTGTAAAGATGATTTTTGAAAATTTTGAATATGGCGCTAAAAAAACGCAAGAAGTTGAGCTGGAAAATGATGCAAGAAGTTTTACGCTTGTTATATACGGGTCTTTTAATTAATTTAAGCATAAAATATTTTTAACAAACCGGTTAGTTTACATATAAAAATTAATAAAATTATCAAAAATTCATATCTTGAATCAGGAAGAGGTGAAAAATGAAAAACAGGTTTACTAGATTTACAATTGGCGCATTGTCTGTTTTTATTGCAGCAGTCTTTGTGCTGTCCGGATGCTCAGCAGTAAGGTCTGCTGCTGGTTTTGATGAAATGGCGCAAGGTGTGGCTCCTGCATATGAGCAGGACGACAGATCATATAAAGCGGACTATGCTGAAGCTGAAGTTTATACTGAAGAAGCCGCTGTTGCAACTACTATGCCAGACAATGGCTCAACTGAGCTATACACAGATGCAGGAAGCTCGGATGCTGCAACTTCACAGCTTATAAACACAAAGCTTATAAAAAACGGTTACATGGAAATCGAAGTTGAGAAAGGGAAGTTCCAGCAGATATTTTTTGAAGTTTCAGCGCTTGCAGAAAAATACAATGGTTATGTAAGTAATTCCCAGTCATATTCTGATTCCGAAGGAAACCTGACAAGCGGCTCGGTTATCCTAAGGATAGACAAGCAGCATTTTGACACAGTTATCAACAGGATAAAAGAACTGGGAAAAGTAAAAAATGTAAATGTATATGTACAGGATGTAACCCAGGAATATGTTGATAACCAGAGCAGGCTCACAAATCTTTCCGCGCAGCAGAAAAGGCTGTTGCAGCTTATGGAGCAGTCTGTAACTGTCAAGGACAGCATTGAAGTACAGAGAGAGCTTTCAAACGTTGAAGGACAGATAGAGATGATAAAGGGAAGACAGAATTACCTTGATAACCTCATAGCATATTCAACCATTGAAGTATATATTTCAGAGCCTATCCCGGTAATTGAAAGCACTGAAGGCGGATTTTTGGGCGCTGTACGAAGAGGTGCAAGAGGAGCTCTTACAGCTTTAAGAGTTATTACAACGGTGCTGATTGCTGCAAGCCCGCTTATTGTAATTGCAGGCATAATAGTCATAATCATATGGCAGAGCATAAGGTCAAGAAACAGGAAAAGGGCAAAAAAAGCTGCCCAGATGCAGCAGGATAAATAAATATGCTTTCCGGGCTTTAACGGCTTTTATAGTTAATAAGATAAAGATTTAGAACAAGCCGGAAAGGATAATTAATTTTTTAAATAAAAAACGGTCCGTTTAAGGGCCGTTTTTTATATCTTTAAATAAATAAAGTTTTTTAATCAATAGTTAAAAATTGCTTTATTCATATCTTAATGCTTCAATGGGGTTAAGCCTTGATGCACGCATTGCGGGGTAAATGCCAAAGAAAAGGCCGACCACTGTTGAAAATGAAAGGGCAAGTATTATCGGAAAAGATGTAATGCTTGTAGTAAGTATTGTGAACCTGTTTAATATTAAAGAAACAGTTACTGCAAACACAATTCCCATTATTCCCCCCGTAATACTCAGCACAACGCTTTCAGTTAAAAATTGCAGCAGTATATCCCTGTTTTTTGCTCCCACAGCCTTGCGTATGCCTATTTCCCTTGTTCTTTCTGTAACAGACACAAGCATTATATTCATTATTCCAATGCCGCCGACAAGAAGAGCAATTCCTGCAATGCTTGAAATGGTTATAGTGAAAATATTTGTAATAGTTCCAAGAATATCAACAAGCTGTGTCTGGTTTCTTACAGTAAAATCATTGCTCTGACCGGGCCTTAAATTATGCGCTTTTCTAAGTATCCTCTCTATTTCTGCAGTAGCCTGGCCCATATCATCTTCACTTATACTCTGGGCTATTATCATGTTTACATAGTCTATTCCGTAAAGTTTTTGCTGCGCAGTTGTAATTGGAATAGTTATAGAATTGTCCTGGTCATTGCCGAACTGGTCAGTACCTTTTGGTTCAATGGTGCCAATTACAGTGAAATTTTTTCCGTCTATTTTTATTATTTTGCCTATCGGGTCGATTTTACCGAAGATTTTATTGATTACAGTCTGTCCGATAAGGGCAACATTTGATGCATTTTTTACATCACTTTTTGTATAAAACCTTCCCCTGTCAACTTTAAAATTATAAATTGTCTCGGCTTTTTCGCTGGAAGCATAAATGCTTACCCTTGTGTTCTTATTAAGATATGTAGCAATTGCCGAATTTAATATGGCAGGGGCGGCGCCATTTAAAAGCTTTGCCTCTTTTTCAATTAGTTCCGCATCTTCCACACTTAGCGATTCCCGGTCTTTGTCTTCACCAAGCATTCTTTCAAAGCCCTGCTGCTCCTCGTCCTGGTTTCCGGGGGTAACTATAATCAGGTTTGACCCGATATCCTGTACGCTGCTAAGCACTGATTCCTGGGCGCCATATCCAATGGACATCATTGCAACAACTGCTCCAACCCCGATTATAATGCCAAGCATGGTAAGAAATGCCCTGAGCTTATTTGCTGAAAGCGACTGGAACGCTATTTTTACACTTTCTAAAAACCTTCTCATTTATGCACCTCTTACTTTGTCCTCAAGCCTTGGCATTGTTTTTAGCATATGGTTTGCATCTACAGGGTTTTGGACCTTTTCAACATTAAATATAAGCCCATCCCGCAGGTAAATTATTTTGTCTGTATGCTTTGCGATATCAAGTTCATGAGTAACAATCAGTATAGTTTTGCCATGCCTGTTCAAGCCCTGGAAGATTGCCATTATCTCTTCGCCGGTTACTGAGTCAAGGTTCCCTGTCGGCTCGTCTGCAAGTATTATAGCAGGGTCATTTACAAGAGCGCGGGCTATTGCAACTCTTTGTCTCTGTCCGCCGGAAAGTTCGCTGGGCTTATGCTTTTCCCAGCCTTTAAGGCCCACTGCATCAAGTGATTCAAATATCTTCTGTTTACGGCTTTTGCCGGCCAGCTTTTTTGAGTATATAAGTGGAAGTTCAATATTGCTTATTGCATTTGATCTTGAAAGGAGATTAAAAGTCTGGAAAACAAACCCTATTTTTTTATTCCTTATCTCTGCAAGCCGGCTGTCACCCAGTTTTGAAACATCAGTATTTTCAAGAAGATAAGTTCCGCCATCAGGCGTATCAAGACAGCCAAGTATATTCATAAGGGTTGATTTGCCGGAACCTGACGGACCCATTATGGCAATGAATTCGCCCTCAAGTATTTTGAGATCCACATGCCGCAATGCAACAACGTCTACCTTTCCTAGCCGGTAAGTTTTTGATATCCCTGTTATATCAATTATGCATCTGTTATTTAAGCATATATCATTATCATTCATGAAAAGTTACCTTAATTCATTTGAAATATTATTTCTATCTCATCATTCTGAACGGACCGCCACCTGCGCCCTGTGCTTCTGAGATTGCCTCTAGTCCGGAAATTACTACCACATCTCCTTCAGAAAGACCGGATTTTATTTCTATATAGTCATAATTAAAGACTCCCGTCACAATTTCAGTTTTCCTGACTTCCATCTCACCCACAAGCACGTCAGCATAATTTTTGCCATCTTCCTCATATATGGCCTGCACCGGAACTAAAAGAACGTCTTTTGTACCTGAAATTGTTATATTTAAGTTTGCGCTGAGGCCATGCCTTAAATATTCTGAGGCTTCATCATCCGGCAGGATCTCGATTTCATATGTAATTATTCCTGCAATGTTCTTTGCAAGCGGAGAAATTCTTGAAATCGTACCTGTAAAATTTTTACCCGGGTATGCGTCAAGGGTTATTTCTGCTTTTTGCCCGGCAGCCAGTTTTATAATATCGGTTTCATTTATATCAGATTTTATAATAAAATCATTGCTAATTATTGAAATGGCCGCAAGCCCTGGCCCTGCTGTTTCACCGGCATTAAAATTTGCAGCTAAAACCATGCCGTCAAAAGGCGCATTTACCTGGAAATTATCAAGCTCTGTTTTTATGAGCTCAAGGTTAATATTTGAAAGCTCAAGCTGTATGTCCGCCTGTTCTATGCTTTTTTTCATAAGTTTTATCTGGGCGGCGGCCATCTCAAGACTGTTGATATTGTTCCAGTAAGTTGCGGACTGGTTTAAAAGCGACTGTCCATAAGACCCGGCTGCAGCATCTGTCTGGCTTTTTGAACTGTTTTTTGCCTGCTCATATGCGCCTTCTGCTGCAGTGACATTTCCTTCGGCCTGGGCTATCATTGTATCGGTTGAAAGTGGTGAGTTTTTAATTTTTTCAAGATATTCTTCTGCTGTTTTTATTGCATTTCCAGCAGCATTTATGTTTGCCCGGCTCAGCCCGTTTGCATTTTCGAGTGCTTTAAATGCAGTTTCAGTTGCCGCAATAGCCATTTCAGTATTGATTTCAGAAAGCTGGACAGCAACATGATTTGCATCAAGAGCACCCTGATAATTTATTTTTGCAATATCTATAGATTTTTTGGCAAGTTCAAGATTCTGCTCTGCCTGCAAAACATAAAGAATTGTTTTTGAATCATCAATTTTAATAAGAAGCTGGCCCTTTTTAAAAGTATCGCCCTCCTTCAGTATTTCAATAACTTCGGCAGACTGGGTTAATGAATAATTCCTTCTGTCTGCAGTATCAACTCTTCCTGTGGAAGATACTGTTTCAATGATATCGCCGCGGGCAACTGTAAATGATTCAATTTCAGGCATTTCTTTACTGCAGCCTGAAGCAAATGAAACAACAGCAATAATTAAAAATACAGATATAAGTATTTTAATTTTCCTGCCCATTTTTATAACCATTCCTTTCGCTTCTTTAAAAGGCGCAAAACAGTGTGAAAAAAATAGCAGCCACCCTGGTTTCTTTCAAGCTTACGCCTTTATAATTCCTTGAATTTATCATTACATCTTATTGCCGGCAATTACTGGAAAAAAAATATCATTTTTTAATTTCTGTTTCAGAGGCGTATATGTCCTTCAGTATTGCATTAAAGACATTTATGGCTTCTTCAATATGCTGCTTAAGGACTGCTTTTAATATATTGTATTCCTGCCTGCCTTTTTTTGTAATTTTATATATTCTTCGCGGCCTGTCTTTCTCAAATTCCCATCGGCCTTCCACAAATTTTTTTATCTCCAGTTCTTTTAAAAGCGGATAAACAGTCCCCGGAGTGGGGCTCCATGTTCTATGTGTCCTTTTCTCTATTTCCCCCATTATTTCATTTCCGAACATCCCGTCCTGGCTGAGTATGTGAAGGGTATAAAGCGGAAGAAGGCCGCTGCGTGTAAGAAGCATGTTTACAAAAGGATTGACATCCGGGCTTTCCACCCAGGGCTGGAAACTCCTTTTGCCAAAAATCCAGTGGCTTTTGAGATTCCTGAATATATTTTCGGCCATCTGTTCAGGGTTTTCCATGCCTTCATGGATTTTGCTTTTAATGAACTGTTTTATTTCATATTCAATTGGAAGGTCTTTTATTTTTTTAAATACCATAATTATAATATAAAATATATTGAATTCGATATATACTAAATTCAAACTGCATCTGTGTCAAGCAATCAAAGTTTTTTTTACAGTCTTTTTACATATTTTTTAAAAAGTCATTTCTGATAATTAGTGTATTATTTGATATCTTTGTTATATAATCATTAACTGTTTTTTACATGCCGGAAAAATTATTAAACTTAAAGAATATAAAAACCTTCAAATGATTATTTAAAAGGAGAAAAGATGAGCGACTATACGACCATAGCAGAAATCTATGCAAGAGAAATACTGGATTCAAGGGGTAACCCGACTGTTGAAGTTGAGACAGTTCTTGAGTGCGGAGCATATGGAAGGGCTGCAGTGCCATCAGGCGCTTCAACGGGCGCATTTGAAGCTGTTGAGCTGCGTGACGGTGATAAGGCAAGGTATATGGGCAAGGGTGTTATTAAAGCAGTTACCAATGTCAATGAAATAATTGCCCCGGAGCTCGAGGGTTTTGATGCAATAAACCAGAGGGAAATCGATATGATAATGCTTGAGATTGACGGTACGCCAAATAAGAAAAAACTTGGTGCTAATGCAATACTTGGCGTATCCATGTCAGTTGCAAGAGCAGCAGCTACAGCTCTTGAAATACCTTTGTATAAATACCTGGGAGGAGTCAGCGCCCATAAGCTTCCTGTCCCGATGATGAACATATTAAACGGAGGAAAGCATGCAGACAATAGCGTTGATCTGCAGGAATTCATGGTAATGCCTGCAGGCGCGAAAAGCTTTACAGAAGCGCTGCGAATATGTGCGGAAGTATTTCATACTCTCAAGGGTGTGCTTAAAAAAGATGGCATGAGCACTTCTGTCGGTGATGAAGGAGGTTTTGCCCCAAATCTTAAAACAAATGAAGATGCAATTAAATATATAATAAAAGCTATTGAGAAGGCAGGATATAAGGCAGGAAAAGATGTATATATAGCCCTTGACCCTGCTGCAACAGAATTGTATAAGGACGGAAAATACAATCTTGCAGGAGAAGGCAAGGTGCTTACACCGGAAGAAATGGTACAGTACTACAGCCAGCTTGCAGATAAATATCCTATTATTTCAATTGAAGACGGCATGGCTGAAGAAGACTGGGACGGATGGAAAATGCTTACTGATAAAATCGGCAGCAGGGTACAGATTGTCGGTGATGATTTGTTTGTAACAAATACTAAACGCCTTGCCAGGGGAATAGAGCTCGGGGTAGCAAATTCAATACTTATCAAGGTAAACCAGATAGGCACCCTTTCAGAAACTTTTGATGCAATAGAAATGGCAAAATGCGCAGGATACACTGCTGTGGTTTCCCACCGCAGCGGTGAAACCGAGGATACAACAATTGCAGATATTGTTGTTGCTGCAAATGCCGGGCAGATAAAAACCGGCGCACCATCAAGGACCGACAGGGTCGCAAAATACAATCAGCTTTTAAGGATTGAAGAAGAACTCTACAATGAAGCAGCTTATCCCGGACTTAAAGCTTTTTATAATATTAAAAGGTAAAAAAGCAATAAAAATTTTATGCTTACAGGCAAAACAGTGATTACAAACATAGCAGATGAAGTAGAGGAAAAACTGCTGAAGGGTAAGCTGTGCAAGTGCTCTTCAACAGGCGGGCAGCAAAAAATAGTGCTTCTTACCAATGATGACGGCATAGAGGCGCTGGGCCTTAAAACGCTTTATGCAGCTTTCTGCAAAGATAAAAAATATGATGTCAGGATTGTTGCGCCTGACAGGGAAAGAAGCGCTGTGGGCCATGCAATAACAGTATTTGATCCCATATCTGTAAAAAAAGAATATATTGACGGGATTTTTTGCGGGTATTCAGTGGACGGAACTCCTGCTGACTGCGTTAAGCTCGCAATAACAGCAATATTTGAAAAAAAGCCTGATATACTGATATCCGGTATTAACAGGGGAGCAAATGTGGGGGAGAATATAATTTATTCCGGTACGGTTTCTGCAGCAACGGAAGGCACCATATACAATGTGCACTCAATAGCTGTGTCTCTTGACAGCTTCAGGGACACAGATTACAGTTTTGCTGCAAAGTTTGCAAAAAAAATGGCTGATTTAGTGCTTGGACTGGAAAGTTTACCCGCACGCACCCTGCTTAATATAAATATCCCGGATGCGGAAGAAAAAGACATAAAGGGTGTAAAAATCACTCATCAGGGAAATGTTAAATTCAGGGACATCTTTATAAAAAGGGTGGATCCCCGCGGAAGGGAATATTACTGGATGGACGGGGAATATGAGGTCAGCAATTCTGACAAAGACAGTGATTTTTCTGCGCTTAGGGATAATTTTATATCAGTTACCCCGATACAGCATGACATGACTGACTACAGGCATATTGAATATTTCCGTGGGCTGCTTGAAGTGTAAAGCAGTTTAATATACTTAAAATTTGAATGAAACCAGGATAAAAGATAAACGCCCCTTTTAATTAGCCCCGGTTTGTTTTTCATGTAAAGCGAAAGGAATGATTTTAAATATGAAAAACCAGTATTTAAAAGATATAAATATTGGCAGCATTGTTGATTCGGTTTTTATCCTTGCCAAAAAAACAATAAAAAAAACAAAAAACGGCCAGGATTTCTGCGTGCTAAGTTTCCAGGATAACAGCGGCAGCATAGAAGGCATTGCCTGGCCTGAAGCATGCCAGAGCCTGGGCCTGTTGAAAAAAGGCAGTTTTGAAGAAGGCGATTTTGTAAAGGTTCAGGGCTCTGTTTCTGATTATAAAGGGTCAAGACAGCTTGATATAAGCAGGCTGATGCCATTAAGCAAGGAAGAAAAAAAACTTATTGCCAATGATGATTTTGTGAGAAGTTCAAAAAGAGATGCAGGCCAGATGTTTGAAGAATTACAAATTATTATTTCAAGTTTTAAAAATTCATACATTGTACAGCTTCTTGAGTCTTTTTTTTCAGATCCCGGATTTAAAAAAGATTTCTGTTTCTGGCCGGCAGCGGTCCAGTATCACCATGCCTATGTAGGCGGGCTTCTTGAGCATACTCTTTCAATGGCAAAAACATGCGACTATCTTGCAGGTTGTTATGAAAATATTGACAGGGAGCTGCTAATTACCGGGGCAATTCTCCATGATATCGGGAAAATAACGGAATACGGCATAGAAAGAAATGGCGCAATTATAAAGATAACGGATGAAGGGAAGCTGCTTGGCCATATTACAATCGGTTATGGTATTGTCCTTGGCAGGGTGAAACTTATTAAAGGTTTCCCGAAAGATCTTAAGGAAAGGCTGCTGCATATAATTCTTGCCCACCACGGTCATAAGGAATTCGGTTCGCCAAAGAGGCCAAAAACACTTGAAGCATTCATAGTATATCATGTTGATCACATGGATGCCGATATTGGCGGATTTAATTATATACTTGAAAATTCCGGCAGTAATGCCCAATGGTCAGAGTATCTGAGGAATTTTGAAAGGTCAGTGTATCTGAAACCGCCCAATTACCTGGATAAAAATGATACAGATGACGAGGGCCAAATCAATACAGGCACAAATAACGCACAAATAAAGGATGTCCTTTTTTAAAGAAGCGGGTTTATTTTTTTAAAAGCAGCACCGCTTTTCCGCATATTGCATTAACTGCATCCGGCACTGTTGAAATATACGGAGCATAGGACGTATCAGTCATGTACAGGTCATCAACTGTCATCTCTGCAGTAATGGCAGTAGCAAAAACATCAATTCTTTTTCCAACTCCAGCCTTACCGGCCATCTGTGCTCCAAGCAGTTTTCGTGAATTTTTATCCACAATTATAACTATGCTTATTTTTTCAGATGGAGAGAAAACGCCCACATGAGAAGAAAATTGCCCGCTGACTTTGATCGGGTTAAACATATACTCGTTTGCTTCTTTCAAACTGATTCCGGTCCTTGCAAACTCATACCCGAATATTTTTTCAACCTGGGTTCCCGCTGAGCCTGCATATATGTCGTCCTCTCCGGCAGCATTGGCTCCAGCAACCCTGCCTGATTTAATGGCATTGCCGGCAGTGGGGAAATAATCATATGATTTTGTCACTATATTTTTAACAAGACAACAGTCTCCTGCCGCAAAAATATTCGGATGGGAGGCCTGCTGCTTATGTGACACTTTTATTGCGCCCCTGCTGTCAAGTTCAACAGATGAGCCTTTAAGAAATGAAGTATTTGGCTTTATTCCTGCAGCCATTATTACAATACCGGCATCAATTTCAAGGTTTTCGCCATGATTTTGCCTCAAATTCTCAACTGTGGCTGAATAGCAGATGCCATTACTGTTGGCATTTATTCTTGAAAGCCTGCTTCCGGTTATAAGATTTACTCCTGCGCCGGTGACTGCAGACTGCATAATACCTGATATCTCTGGTTCATAATCGCTGAAAATACTGTCTTTTAATTCCACTATGCTTAACTTTAAACCTTTATGCGCCAGAGCTTCTGCTGCAAGAAGCCCTATGTATCCTCCACCGGTTATAACTGCATGCTCCGGGCTGTTTTTTTCAATAAAGCTTCTTATATTTATTGCATCCTCTACACTCCTGAAAAAAAAGACATTTTTTGAATGAATGCCTTCAATATTAAATAAAACAGGAGAAGCCCCGCTGCAAATTACAAGCCTGTCATAATTGTAAACAGTGCTGAATTTTTCATCCGTAAAGCCGCCCGCATAATCAGTATTTACAATTATTTCTTTTTTAAAGGTATTTACGGAATTTACCCGCTGCCTGGTAAAAACTTGAATATTTCTTTTTTCCATGAAATACTGGGGAGGATAATTAAGAAGTGAGTCAATTCTTTCGATAATGCCTGAAATATAATAGGAAAGACTGCACGAACCGTATGATATATAATTACCTTTCTCAAATACTTTGATATCAAGCCCCGCATCTATCCGCCTTGCCTGGTTTGCCGCTGCAAGACCGGCAGAATTTGCGCCTATTATTATTATATTTTTATAAATGCCAGACATCATATTCATTATTTTATCTTTTTTTCCCTGAAAATTAAATTACCAAACCATGAATAATTTAAATCAATTGCTCCTTCAGGGCACATTTCACTGCAGCAGTAACACCTTATGCACTTTTTATAATCAAAAACCA
>Ga0194126_10008482_pt1 | contig 13971 bp, 13 predicted proteins | sample TA2KigC150mmetaG_FD_148641 | JGI IMG/M metagenome (GOLD analysis project Ga0194126, IMG submission 148641) | Freshwater microbial communities from Lake Tanganyika, Tanzania - TA2015035 Kigoma Deep Cast 150m | ecosystem: Environmental > Aquatic > Freshwater > Lake | place: Tanzania: Lake... | reverse complement strand
CTCGTCACCGGACACGATGTGATGGCTCTGGGCTATCCTTCCGGACCAAAGGTGGGTGAAATCTTAAATTTCATTCGTGAGAAACAGATCGAGGGCGAGATTCGAACTAGAGAAGCAGCTATAGAGTTATTAAAAGAAAGATACAACAGCTTAGAAGTGAAAAAATAATCAGGAACTTTTGTTGACAAATTATCCGATAATCCATTATACATTTTAGGTCCGCTATTTAGTCTTTATGCCTTGCTTCGCCCCCATTGCCGAAAAAACAAAAAAGATCGATAACGGCCTTAAAGTAACTTCATAAATTACTTTAAAAGTAGTGTTCAATTTTCTGATATTAAAGTTGATTCAATCTCAATAAAAATCATCTTCTTATGTGAGGAGGTCCGTTAGGATGTGCGGTGTCTTTGGCATTTATGATCACAATGAAGCATCCAATCATGCCTATTTAGGTCTCTATGCTCTTCAGCACCGAGGCCAGGAGAGCACCGGGATCGTCTCATCCGATGGGAACCAACTCCACCACTATCGACAGATGGGACTGGTCTCCGAAGTGTTCACAAAAGACCTCTTGAAAAGATTATCCGGAAGAAGCTCCATAGGCCACGTCCGGTATTCGACAACGGGTTCAAGTGAACTCAAGAATGCACAGCCATTTGTGGCAGACTATGCGAATGGCATGGTATCGATTGCTCATAATGGAAACCTGACCAATGCCTCTCCGATCAGGAGTAAACTGGAATCCCAAGGAGCCATCTTCCAGTCCAATATGGATACGGAGGTCATCGTTCACCTAATCGCACGTTCAAAAGGAAAAACGTTTCTGGATCGAACCATCCATGCCCTCCGGCAGGTAGAAGGCGCCTACTCCCTACTCTTTCTCACAAACAAAGAAATGGTGGCCGCAAGAGATCCCATGGGTTTTAGGCCACTAATCCTCGGCTCCCTTAAAGGTTCTCCGGTAATTGCCTCTGAGACCTGCGCCTTTGACCTCATTGGCGCCAAATGGATCAGGGAGATCGAACCCGGAGAAATTCTTCTCATCAATGACGCCGGAATTAAATCCTTCAAACCCTTCCCTCACAAACAGCTACATCAGTGCATCTTTGAATTCATCTATTTCGCCCGCCCAGACAGCTTCATCTTCAACCATAATGTCTATGAAATGAGAAAAACCTTTGGTGCCCAACTTTCCAAAGAATCGCCGGCTGCGGCGGATATGACCGTCCCCATCCCAGATTCGGGATTTCCGGCCGGCATGGGTTATGCGGCACAATCGCATCTTCCCCTTGAACTCGGAATGATCCGGAACCACTATGTCGGACGAACCTTTATCGAACCGGATCAGCGAATCCGCCATTTTGGCGTCAAGATAAAATTGAATCCGGTCAGAGAGTTGTTGAAGGGAAAGAAGATTGTTATTGTAGACGACTCCATCGTGCGCGCCACAACCAGCCGAAAAATCGTCAGGATGTTTCGAAACGTTGGCGCCAAGGAGGTTCATGTCCGGATCAGCTCCCCTCCCATCACCAACCCTTGTTTTTTCGGCATTGATACACCCAAGAAATCCGAATTGGTCGCCTCTTCCCATACGGTCAATGAGATCCAGAAATTCATTCATGCCACCTCTTTACACTACCTGAGCGTTGACGGACTGAAAAAATGCCTCATGGGGGAAGAAAAAAACTTCTGTTATGCCTGCTTCACCGGTGAATACCCCTACTCTTTTTAAAGAAATTGGGGACGGGTTCACATTTATTTTGCATATCTCATTGGATCTTAAGAATATTTTCAACAAGGTCTAAGTTTCTATAATATGATCCGATAAAATGTGAACCCGTCCCCAATTTAATGTTTGGCCCTCCAGATATGTCGGCTGGCCCGATTCTGTTCTATTGTGAGACGACCGGCTTCTCGTGGAGTCATGACACCATCAGACCAAGCCTTCTGGCGGTGCGCCTCAATCCTTGCCTGCTCCGCTTCAAGTCGCATGAATTCCCCTGGAGTGATAGACCCATTACTAACCCCATTATGGATGCGCGCCTGCTGCCTGGCTTCACGCCAGGTGAAAGGGCCTGCACAAGCTGAAGTTACTGTCCCTGTCACTAAGATTCCAACCAATAACGCCAATCCAATTTTCTTCATCCCTTTTCCCTCCTTAAAATTTTTTAGACTGAATAACCGGGGCTCACCTCCTTCCGACCCATTTTGGTTTTAATAAACCCCGTTGGAAAGCCTTCAACTTTCCACTAGGATAGCTCACACGGGGCTTTCTAACGGGGTAAAGAGCAATGGATGTGCCAATTTAGTCTTATAGTCTGAATGTCGAGTTAGTCGGGTAGTCTTCCAAAGGGATTTAAAGAGCTTAACCTTTTGATATTTCATGTTTATTTGATTTATTCCCCTTCGCAGAGATAGGCTCAAAACACCCAATCTTCTATGGGGACATCAATTGGCCAATTCATTGGATTAAAGATACAGGAGGGAAATGTTTGTCGGAAGGCGAATAAGAAGAAAGGCAATTTCCTTTTTGGTTTCAATGGGAAACAGAGTTTTCGACAATCCTGCAGATCACTTCGACAATCATTGAAAGAAATTGGGGACGGGTTCATATTTTCCTATTCTTATTTCAAAAAATTTGGGGCATTACTAAAGAATTTCAAAGATTCGCTAAGATATGTAAGAAAATACGAACCCGTCCCCAATTTCTTAAGAGGCCTTGTTTTCTTCTTTAATATATTCTTTTACGGTCTCGTAGATCTTATCACCAATCAAACCGACATTGTGAAGCCAGTCCATGGCATCCGATATTTTAAATAGGGCATGAGGTTCAATTCGGGATGCCCTAAGCCTTTCCCTTCCTCCCTGCTCACGGTCAAGCAGGACAACCAATTCATTAACCACGCCGCCTTGATCTCTAACCACTTCCGTCGCCTCAATCACACTCTCTCCTGTAGTGATGAGGTCATCCACGATGAGCACCCTGTCGTTTCGGCCCAAGGTGCCTTCGATCTTCTTTCTCACGCCATGTTCTTTCCGGGCCTGGCGGTAATAAATGAGGGGAATACCTAACTTCTGGCTGACCATGGTGGCAAATGGAACCCCTGCTGTAGGCACTCCTAATATTTTATCGACCTTATCCTTGCCGATTTCATTCACAACGATCCGTGTCAAGGAGTTGGCGATCCAGTCCATGGTAATCGGACTGGAGATGGTTAGCCTCAGATCAATATAATAAGGGCTTTTCTTTCCCGAAGCCAGGATGTAGTCGCCAAATTTAATGGCATCGTTCTTGATTAAGAGGATTCCGACTTGTTTGGTCAGAAAAAGTTTTTCCTCCTCCCATACCTTTTTTTCAATCTCTTCGATCCCGAGGATCATATGCCCTCCAGAAATGTTTTTACCACTTTTATAAAGAATTGAACCAGATGTCAATAGGATTTATGGATTCAAAGAAAAGTATAGTCTAACGGTAAAGGTAACGAGGCCTGTATCGCTACTAAAAGGGAACGTTTATCGTATATAATTCTTTTAAACGTGACCGTTACCGAATGACGAAACGCCTGCCTGCGCGAAGCCGCTTCGGCGAAGGCAGGGGCTTCGTCACCGTAACCTTACCCGATGATAACGGTGGTGCCTGCTTCGTTGCAGGGCTTTTAAAAGGTTCTCAGGTGAGGTGATAATGGCTTTCTGGCCGCCGCTTTCAAGAAACTCGATGATCGTCTCGATTTTAGGCTTCATTGAACCGGGTTTGAAGTGGTCGTCTTTTAGATACTGTTTGATTTCAAAAAGAGTGGCGTGATGGACCTCAATCTTGTGTTCATTTTTTGCCGAAAATCATGGCAAGCAACGCCATTCTCACAAAAACTCCATTTCTCATCTGCCGGAAATAGGCGGCTCCAGGATAAGCGTCTACATCAGTATGAATCTCGTCAACCCTTGGAAGGGGATGAAGAATGATAATTTTTCTCTTTAAATTGTTAAGAAAGGCTTCGTTAAGGATGAAACTTCCTTTAAGCCTTTCATATTCGGAAAGGTCGGTAAATCTCTCTTTCTGAATTCGCGTCATATAGAGGATACTACTTGCCTTGGCTGCCTCAGCCATGTCTTCGGTTTCGATGACCTCGATCCCCTTCCCCTTCAAACCGGAGGTTATCTCTTCGGGCATTCTCAGGAGATTCGGGGAAACCAAAAAGATTCGCGCCTTGAATAGGGATAACAGCTCAACCAGGGCATGGACTGTCCTCCCATACTTCAGATCCCCTACGAGAGAAATGGTCAGGTTTTTAAGGAAACCTATCTCTTTTTGGATGGTGTACACATCGAGCAGGGCCTGTGTGGGATGCTGTCCGGCTCCATCTCCGGCATTGATCACCGGAATCGGGACGGCATCCGCAGCTTCTTTTGCTGATCCCAAGCGTGGATGGCGTAAAACAATGACATCCGCATACTGAGCCACGGTCCGAGCTGTATCAGCCAGAGTTTCCCCCTTTGCCACAGAAGAGCTCTCCACTGATCCCATGCTGATGACTCCACCTCCCAGCCTCTGCATGGCCGCCTCGAAAGAGAGCCGTGTGCGTGTGCTGGGTTCAAAGAAAAGCGTGGCCAAGATTTTTCCGTTTAACAGGGAGAGGCTATCTTTCTTCTTCAGCTCCTTTTCAAACTCTGAAGCCACCTTTAGAATGGTTTCAACATCTTTCTTTGTAAACTGATTCCCATGGAGAATGTCTTTTCCTTTGAGAGTATCCATTTCCCCTCCTAGTGAATAATGTCAAATCTGAAATGAGATGCCGAAATAAATTCGGCATGACAAAAATGTCATTCTGAACTCGTTTCAGAATCCTATTTTGTAATTTGACATTCCTTTGGCGTTTGAACTTTGAAATTATAATTTGACCTTTGCGATTTTTGTCGGCAAAAACTTCCCCCCGCCGGGTCTTCCTTTTATCTCTCCATCCTCAACCAATATTCTCCCTCTCTGCATCACAAGTGTTGGTTTCCCTTTGCACCTTCTCCCTTCATATAGCGTATAAGGGGCTCCGGAGTGTTGGGTTTGATGCTGGATAGTGTAAGCCTGTTTCGGGTCGAAAAAAAGAAGGTCAGCATCAGATCCCTTTTGAATGGAGCCTTTTTTCGGGTAAAGGCCGAAGATCTTCGCAGGGTTCTCTGAAAATAATTGGACTAACTTAGTGGGTTTAATTCTCCCTTTATTGACCCCTTCATCGTAAGTTACAGTTAGCATTGTCTCTGATTGAGGAGAGCCATAGGGAGCTTCAAAAAAAGGATCCTCGATCTTCTTAGCCTTTGGCGCATGATCGCTTGCCACAGTGTCGATGATCCCTTTCTGTATGGCTTCCCAGAGGGCAAGCCGGTCCTTCTCCGTTCGAAGAGGAGGACCTATCTTTGCCAGTGGACCTACCTTCTGAAGTTTGGCATCGGTCATGGTCAGATATTGGGGACAGGTCTCAACATAGACGGTTTGGCCCTCTGCCCTTGCCTGTTGAAGAGGAATCACACCTCTCGCAGTACTCAGATGGACAACATAGAGGGGACAGCGAGTGACTGCCGCAATGGAGATGGCTCTGAAAATTGCCTCTGCCTCAAGATAATCGGGCCTCGTTTTCAGAAAAACCACCTTCTGATCTTCCCCTCTTTTCAAGGATCGGTCCTCGAAGTAGTCTGTCACAAGGCCATTCTCTGCATGAACCATGGCCATGCCCCCGCACTCTGCGATCAAATCCATGGCTTTAGCAAGATGGTAATCATCAGTCATCCATTTCAGTTTGGCGTAGGCCATAAACATCTTGAATGAAGAAACACCGAGATCAAACGCTCCTGGCATTTCTTTGATCTGTGAGGCGGGATCGAACAAGGTTCCATGGACCCCAAAATCGAGATACGATTTTTTTATACCCTCTTCCTGATACTGTTTGACTGTGTCGATCAGTTTCATACCGGGTTTTGCATAGGCAAAATGGATGAGGGTGGTCACACCACCATGGACTGCTGTTAACGAGGAGCCTCCCATGTCATCCTCATAGACAGGATGGACATGGGCGTCGATCACTCCAGGCATGACGAACTTTCCAGAGGCGTCAATGATTCTTTCTGCCTCCTCTTTTTTCAATCCGGGTTCGACCCTGACAATCTTCTCTCCTTTGATTGCAACATCAGCCTTACGAATGCCCGAACCTGTAACCACCAACCCTTTTTGAATCAGGATGTCATATTTCTTTTCCATACTGCTCACGCCTCATCTTTTGTAGGTTTATACTCATCCCGTCCCCCCACCCCTGCCTACCGGTAGACAGACTTACCCTCTCTCCTCTAAGGAGAGGGAGGGGGGGTTACATCACCAGCGCCATCAATGCCTTCTGCGTATGGAGCCGGTTTTCCGCCTGGTCGAAAATGACACTGTTTTGCGAGTCGGCCACCTCATCGGTCACTTCTTCTCCTCGATGGGCAGGTAAACAGTGCATGAAAATATAGTCATCCTTAGCGCCTTTGACCATTTTTGAATTAATCTGATATGGTTTTAAAATCTTGATCCTCTCGGCCTTTTCTTTCTCTTGGCCCATACTGGTCCAGACATCGGTATAGATGACATCTGCACCCTTGATTGCTTCCTTTGGGTCATTTGTCACCTTCACTTCCGATCCGTTTTTTTTTGCTTCCTTCTTTCCCTGTCCAACTACTTTCGAATCGGGTTCATATCCTTTTGGGCAGGCGAGGATGATATTCGTCCCCATCTTTGAGCAGCCTTCGATCAGGGAATGGGCAACATTGTTGCCGTCTCCAACATAGGCCAGTCTCAAACCTTCAAGCCGCCCCTTCTTCTCATAGACCGTAAACAGATCAGCGAGTCCCTGACAGGGATGGGAGAAATCTGAAAGTCCGTTGATCACAGGAACGGAAGAATACCGGATGAGATCGAGAATCGTCTGATGGGCAAAAACCCTTGCCATAATCCCATTAGAATAACGGGAAATCGTCCGGGCTGTATCCCCAATGCTTTCCCCGCGACCTAACTGAAGATCATTCGAACTCAAATAGAGGGCATACCCCCCAAGTTGCCACATACCCACTTCAAAAGAGACGCGTGTCCGTGTAGAGGGTTTCTCAAAGATCATAGCCAGGGTCTTTCCCTTGAGCACAGGATGTTCTTGCCCCCGGATGAGTTGAAGCTTCAGCAACTCCGATGTCTTCAGAATCTGTTCGATCTCTTCTCTTGTCAGATCATTCAGAGCCGCCAATGACTTTCCTTTCATTTGAACCGCCATTTTTACCTCCCATTCTGTTTTCACTGTGGACTAAACATTTCCAATTTAACAGCCCTCTCAAATGATTGCAAGAGTGAGTTGGAGTGAGTTGTGACCTAAAAATCGTTGACTTCTCGTTTATGATTTGATAATTTTCGCGTCATCCGTTTTTTGATATAAAGGAGGTGAGGGTCATGTCGAATGTGATCGGAATCATTGTCGGGGTGGTAATCACCATCCTGGGGATACTCCTCCTGATCTGTTGGTGGCCGATGTTCGTTGGTGTCTTTAAAGGAATTCTCCCTATCCTTCTCATCCTGATCGGTGCAGGCGCCCTTCTCTATTTCATCAGTGAGATTAAATCGAAATTGGACGTCGGGAAGGAGGATACAACAACTTCGGAGGGAAGCAAAAAAGAGTAGTCAATGTAAAATGATGGTTAAAGGCGGGTTTGAGCCGAAGGTTCAGGCCCGTCTTTTTTATTCTTTCCTTTCTCTTCTCCCACAGGCTCAATGTGGACCACCACATCGGTCACCCCTGGGAAATCCCTCTTGATTTTATTCTCGATGGCATAAGATAGGTGATGGGCCTTGTGGACATCCATCTCCCGATCAACCAGGACATGGAGATCGATATGGATGTCATCCGCCCGACCTCTGCTCCGGATTTGATGGCATTCCTGAACCCCTTTAATGGCAAGGACAACCCTCTCGATCTCCCGGATGGGAATGGCTGTTCCATCACTGAGAACCCGAGTGCTCTCTCTCAAGATTTCAACAGCCGCATATCCAATGAAGAGGGCGATGACCAAAGAAGCTATGGAATCGACGACGGGATAACCCAGTTTGATGGCGATCAAGGTGATGATCACTGAGATAGAAGTTAGGATATCCGCACGGGTATGGAGTGCATCAGAAATAAGGACATCACTCCTTAATTCCCTTCCTTTTTTCTTTTCGTAGACCATGACGATCGTATTGATGGCCAGGGTGATGAACATCACCAGAAAAGCGTTAAGGTTGACCTCAGGGGTCACAGGATTGAGAAAACGACTGATCCCTTCCCTGATCACGTTGAAACAAACGAGAAAGAGGAGGACGGAGATGGCCACTGAGGTGAGAGTTTCAAATTTTTTATGACCATAAGGATGGTTATGATCAATGGGGCGAGAAGCCACCCAGATGCCGATCAAGCCGATGATGTTTGAGGATCCGTCAGCAAAAGAATGAAACCCATCGGCTTTCATGCTAGCAGACTGAATGAGCCAACCATAGACCAACTTTGCCCCTGCAACCCCCCAGTTGAGAAGGAAGGTATAAATCAGGACCCGTCGAATCTGTTGAAAACGGCTTCCCGGATCCATCTTTTTAAATTTCAGCCTCCAGACCAATCAACTATCTCTTGAAATGGGATGACGAATAATGCTAATCATAGCACTTAGAAAAACACGAAGGGTTTACACAATTTGTACTATTCGATGTCATTCGTGTTATTCGTCTCTATGAAGAAGCTTCAACCGGAAGACAAGGTCGTTAAGGTGGATAAAGATTTTGGGATTGCCTGGATTCTTCTACCTCCTGACCCAAATCTTGGAGGATTCCAGGGGATATCCCCCCGGATTATCGATGAGGAAAAATATCTTTCGGCGAAGAAAAAGATGCAGAAAAAAAGAGAGGATTGAGGCATCCCATCCAAGGGATGGAGCGCCTATCTATTAATGTCTTATCCTTTCTTCTCTCCTCTTTTCGTGCATTGACCTATTCAGAATCCCTCCATGGATGACCCGTCCTTCCGGGTCGGCGCTGATCGCCTTTAAATAGTAATGCTCTGCCTTTGCCCCCTCCCCCACCCTCTCATAGCAATCGCCCATCAAGTTCAGGGCATCTTTAAAGGTTGGAAGAAATTCAATGACCTCCTCCAGGGTGTTGATGGCCGCATAATATCGCCCTAATTTCCAGTAACAGGCTGCCAACCAGTAATGTCCCTGATAATGTTTCGGGTTAAGTCGAACCACCTTCTCATAATAAGGGATGGCACTTTCGAACATCCCTCTTCGGAAGCAGAGTCCACCGAGATTCATGAAGACGGGTACGGAATGAGGTTCTTTCTTTAATATCTCCTGATAGATCCGGATGGACCGATCTACCAGGTCGGTCTGGTCATAGGCGTTGGCTTTTCCAAAGAGATAATGGAGATGGTTTTGTTCTCTGGAAAGGCTTTTAAAAACCGTGTCCGTCAAGAAAGACCATAGGACGGGAATCATATGGAATAAATAACGAAGGGTTTTCATATTATCTGGCCCTTAGCAAATCTGAAAAGCGGATATCGGAATATCAGGTTATCAGATTGTGGATATCAGGACATCCGATTATCAGGTTTAAAAATATCTTCAATTTTCCTGATATCCTGATAACCTGGTATCCTGCTCCCTGATTTCCTGGTAACCTGATTCCCTACAATTATACATGAAACCTAAAATGGATGATATCCCCATCTCGGACGAGATAATCCTTCCCTTCCGAGCGGAGAAGACCTTTTTCTTTTGCCAGATGCTCGGAGCCACAAGCAATAAAATCTTCAAAGGAGGTCACCTCGGCCCTTATGAATCCCCGCTCCATATCAGTGTGAATCTTTCCTGCAGCTCTGGGAGCGGGTAAGCCTTGGGTGACAGTCCACGCCCTGAGTTCGGAACTGACCGTTGTGTAAAAGGTGACCAGATCAAGAACTTCATAACCCACTCGTATTAATCTTTCCAGACTCGATCCCTCCAAACCTAATTCCCTCCTGAATTCTTCTCTCTCGTCCTCTTTCAATTCCGAGATTTCGGCTTCCAGATCACCGCAGATGATCACCACCTTCAATTTCTCTCTCTCTGCCCAGTCCAGGATCACTTTCAAACAGGCCCCTTCACCCTTCAGTTCTCCCTGATCCACATTGGCCACATAGAAGACAGGTTTTGAAGTCAGAAGGTGGAGGTCCTCGAAGATGGCCTTTTGTTCTCTCGTAAAATGGAGGCTTCCTGCAATTTGGCCTTTGTTGAGCACAGTCTGGACCACATGGTACACCTCTAATTCTAAAGCAGTCTCTTTGGCTCCGACCCGGTGAAGTTTCTCCACCTTGGCCATCTTCTTCTCAAGGGTTTGAAGATCTGCCAGAATCAGCTCGGTATTGACCACCTCAATGTCTCTTACCGGATCGATTGAACCGAAATCGTGGGCCACATTCCTGTTTTCAAAGCACCGAACCGTGTGAGCGATGGCATCTACATTCCGGATATGATCCAGGAACTGATTCCCGAGCCCCTCTCCTTTGCTCGCTCCCTTTACCAATCCGGCAATGTCGAAGAATTCAAGTGTGGTAGGGGTAACTTTTTGAGGATGAATCCGTCTGGCCAGTTCTTCGAGCCTCTTATCTGGAACAGGGACAATGCCCAGATTGGGCTGAATGGTGCAGAAGCGATAACTCGCTACTTCTGCTCCGGCCGCAGTCAGGGCATTAAAGATGGTCGATTTCCCCACATTGGGAAGCCCAACAATGCCACACCGAAATCCCATTCACACCCCTTCACATAGTCGCTTAGTCTCATGGTCTTGTAGACTAATAGTCCGATGACGAAATGACTATCTGACGATGTGACTAATTGACTTTTTAATTTTTAGATGGATTTCTTCTTCAATATTTGTATAATAAAAAGAGAAGAAAATAAAGCCCTTCACGAATAGTCAGCTTTCGGAAAAAAAGGACTGGGAGGAAATCGTGAAACAACAGAATCGCCTGATGGTGGAGATAGCCTGTACGACTGCAAAAAAGACAAAATCAAAGGGAGTACTTCTTTATGCAGACCTGATTGAAGATTATGAGAATCTGGCTAAGATCGGGCAGGAGAAACAAGTTGATTTTATTCTTGCCATTAAAGATGAAATCTCGTTTCAGGAAGCCCTCACCATCTTTGATAAAGTACTTCGAATCCCCGACCTTCCTCTCGGTCGGATCAACCAAGTCAAGATGGCCATCATCCAAGCCCTCTCAAAAGGGCTCGTTCAAAAAGGAGACAAATGGGTCTGCCTTTCTGGAATGCCTCAATCCAAAGTTCTTGATAATCTCCTCATCCTTGAATTTGGAAAGGAGTTTGAACTCCTCTCCTCCTCCGATCTTCCGGTGATCTCGGAAATTGTGAGGCCGGAAGTCTTTGAAACCGTCCTGAGCCTCGCCCTGGAAATCTCCGCTGAAGGGAAAGAAGGAAGAAAGTCTGTTGGAACCATCTTTGTTCTTGGCCGACATGATGAGGTCCTTAAATTCTCTCATCCCATGGTCATCAATCCCTTTCAAGGGTATCCGGAGGAAGAGAGAAATATCCTCGATCATCGTCTGAAGCAAACTGTTAAGGAATTTTCTTCCATCGATGGGGCCTTTATCTTTCGTGAAGACGGAGTCATCCTTGCGGCTGGTCGCCACCTTGACGCGTCTGGAGAGAATATCGAAATCCCATTAGGTCTGGGAAGTCGCCATCGGGCTGCCGCTGGGATTACACGTCTGACCGATGCATTGGCTATCGTTGTATCTGAAGAAACCGGTGGGGTGAGGATTTTTCACCACGGAAAGATTTTCATGGAGATCGAAAAAGGAGAATAGAAGGTTAAGGCTGAGGTCAAGGTTGAGGGAAATATTTAAACTTAACCTCAACCTTAACCTTTTTTTGTGTTAGAAGAGTGACACAAGCCATTGGTGGATGGCAAGGATCATCGGACCGAAGACCAGTGAGACTACGGTCATCAATTTTAACAAGATGTTCATCGAAGGACCAGCGGTATCTTTGAAAGGATCACCCACGGTATCTCCCACAACAGCCGCCTTGTGCGTATCCGACCCTTTCCCCCCTAAGTTTCCTTCTTCAATCCATTTCTTCGCATTATCCCAGGCCCCTCCGGCATTGGCCATCTGGAGTGCAAGGGGAACACCGGTTGCAAGGGACCCTAACAGCATCCCTGCTAAGGCCTCCGGTCCTAAAATGCTTCCTAAGACGATAGGAATGGCTACGGCCATCACGCCAGGGGCAACCATTTCCTTCAGCGCACCAGCGGTGGTGATGTCAACGCAACGCGCATATTCGGCACGTGCCGTACCTTCCATCAATCCCTTAATTTCCCTGAACTGTCTTCTCACCTCTTCCACCACATTGAAGGCCGCCCTTCCTACAGCCATCATCGTCGCTCCCCCGAAGTAGTAGGGGATGACGGCGCCAATGAAAACGCCGGCCACGATCTTATATCCTCCCCCTTCGCTCATGATGTCAATTGCAGAAAGACCCATCACTTGCGTATAGGATAGAAAAAGGGCCAGGGCGGTTAGTGCAGCCGATCCGATGGCAAAACCCTTTCCAATGGCTGCGGTTGTATTTCCAGCAGCATCCAGAGAGTCGGTAATTTTCCGTATATCTTTACCCATATGTGCCATCTCGGCAATGCCTCCGGAATTATCCGCAATGGGTCCATAGGCATCCACAGAGACAACCATCCCTGTGATAGCCAGCATACCAATGGCTGAAAGAGCGATGCCGAAAAAGCCGGCAAGTTTGAAAGAGATCAGGATGGCAATCGCAATGACCACCAGAGGGATAATGGTGCTCCGGCAGCTCAGCGCAAATCCGTGGATAATCGTCGTAGCCGAACCCGTGACACTTGCTTTGGCTAACGCCTGAACCGATTTCCCAGAAGTGTAATAGAAGGCGGTATATCCGATCACCATTCCAGACACAATGCCCGAGAAGGTCGCCAGGAAGTACAAAAGATTTCCTTCAAACATCGCCCAGACCAGAATCAGTGCGCCGATCGAGTAGAAGACGGAGCTGGAGTAGGTTCCTTTGTTGAGCGCCTTTCTCGGATCCGACTTCTCATCCGTTCGCACAAAGAAGACTCCAATAATTGAGGCGATGATCCCGATCGCATAGAGGATAAAACAGAGAATGACTCCCTTGAATTTTAGCTCAGGTGTGGGGAGTGTTGTCACTGCGATAATGACTCCGGAGAGAAGGGAGCCGATATAGGATTCATAAAGATCTGCCCCCATTCCTGCCACATCGCCGACATTATCGCCGACGTTATCGGCAATCGTAGCTGGATTTCTCGGATCATCCTCCGGAATACCCGCTTCAACCTTTCCTACAAGGTCAGCGCCCACATCCGCGGCTTTGGTATAGATCCCTCCCCCCACTCTTGCAAAGAGGGCGACTGAACTGGCGCCCATGCTGAAACCGGCGATAATGCCTGCTGCTTCGGTCATCTTTTCGATGATTCCGCCGGGAGCCAGACTCCCAAGAACGATAAAGACGATTGAGAAGACCAGAAGCCCCAACCCCACGACAGTCATTCCCATCACAGCCCCTCCCGGAAAGGCGACTGAGAGGGCCTGATTAAATCCCTTGGTGGCACCTTGGGCGGTTCGGGCATTAGCCCTTGTGGCAATGCTCAATCCCACATAACCCGCCACCAGAGAGCAAGCCGCCCCTACTAGGTAAGAAAACGCGGTAAAGACGGAGAAATGCCATCCCTGGCCTTTCAACCCAATGGCCAAAAGAATAGCCACAATAACCGCAAAGATGGTGATGGCTTTATACTCCCTTTTTAAGAAAGCCATTGCCCCTTCATGGACCGCCTCAGAAATGGCAACCATCTGAGGTGTTCCGGGGTCCTGTTTCATCACCTTTTTGGCCGTG
>Ga0194126_10008481_pt1 | contig 13972 bp, 10 predicted proteins | sample TA2KigC150mmetaG_FD_148641 | JGI IMG/M metagenome (GOLD analysis project Ga0194126, IMG submission 148641) | Freshwater microbial communities from Lake Tanganyika, Tanzania - TA2015035 Kigoma Deep Cast 150m | ecosystem: Environmental > Aquatic > Freshwater > Lake | place: Tanzania: Lake... | reverse complement strand
GCATGAAGGGCTGGTCCGGCTGGCGCACCTCGATCAGGCGCCTACCGGTCCGTTCCGCCGCCGCGGCGATCTCGGGGACGCTCGCGAGCGGCGTGTGCAGTCCCGATGCCACGTCGAGCCCGGCCTCGAGGGATGCCACGATGGCTGCCACCCAGTTGGGCGCGATGAATCCGCCGACGTTCGCGATGCCGATGAGGAGCGTGCGGATCCCGCGGGCCGCCGCTGCCTGCGGGTCGAGGTCCGGCAGGCCGAGGTCGACGCGGCAGCCGGGCAGGCGCAGCTGGCCTGCGCACAGTTCGCCGCGCCATTGGCGGATGCCGGCTGCCGTCTTTGCGGTTTCGATGTCCGGCGCGTCGCCGAGGAACAGCAGGTAGGGACTCTGGATCATGGGTTTCCGTTGCTTGCTACGGACAGTTTGAATCAGAATCCGGGGCTTGTCGTCGCAAGGATGGCCACCCATGCCGATTGCCGCCCGCCTCATCGCCGCCGCGGCGCTCGCGCTGCCTGCCGCCATCGCGATCGCCGACGACGTTGACGCGGGCATTGCCCGGGTGATGGCCGCGCACGTGAAGCCCGGGGAGCCCGGCTGCACGGTCGGCGTGGCGGAGGGCGGCAAGCTGACCCGCGCGCTTGCCTTCGGGCTCTCCGAGAACATACAAGGAAATTCAAACCACCTGTCCAGGCCGATCCGTGTGCGCGTAACCGGGCTGACGGTGAGCGCGAGCCTAGCGTTAACCAGCCTTGCCCGGCAAACGCGGCCACCCGCAAGCCGCGCCGGACCGCCCGCCGGCGGCAGATGCCCCGGCCCGCACCCCGATTCCGCCCTGCCCCGCCCCTGACCTGAATTCAGGCACCTATCCGTCGCAGCCGGCCGCGTCAGCGGCCAGCGCAATTGCCCGTCACCTGCCAGTTCACAGCAGCCTGGACGGCAGCGCCGGCGCCCGCGCCCCGAGCGGCAGCGCGGTCGGGTACGGCTGCGGCGCCGTGCGCTCCAGGTGCGCGAGGATCTTCGCGATGACCTGCGGCTCCGCGATGTGGCGATGACCTTGAGCTTCCCGCCGCAGCGGGCACAGTCCTCGATCTCGATGCCAAACACGCGCTTCAGACGCCGCGCCCAGTCCATCGCCACGTGCCGCGGTGTCGGCGGCTTGGCCGAACCCGCGGGCGGCTGCTTTGCCGCACCCAGGCCCCGGTGCGCGGGCGTCACCGCGGCGCGCAGCTTGCTGTGCGGGGCGAACACCCCGTGATACCGGGTCAGATGCATGCGCGGCGGCGGCACCAGCGCGGCCAGCCGCGCCATCAGGTCCAGCGGTTCCAGCACGATGTGCGTGGTGCCATCCCGGTACGGCGTCTTGAGCGTGTAGCGCACCTGGCCCGTTGGCGTCAGCGCCAGACGCTCGCAGGCCACCGGCGGGCGGCTCACATAGCGGCACAGCCGTTCGAGCTTGCCGCGCTGGTGTGGCGCGATGGCCACCCCGGCATGCAGTGAGAACCCGCCCGCGCGCACGGCACCGCTTGGGTCACCCGCCTCTTCCGGCGGCCCAGCCGGCAGCAGCTGCAGCGTGAACAGCTTCTGCCCAGCCCTCGGTCCCACGCTCGTGCATCACCCGGGCGAGGAGTACATCTACGTGCTGCAGGGGCCGGTGGAAATCCACACCGAATTCTACGAGCCGGTGGTTCTCGAGACCGGCGAATCCATCTACATAGACAGCACCATGGGTCACGCCTACGTTCTGCCCAAGGGCCAGGACGAGGCCCTGCTGCTCGGCATCTGCTCGAGCGCCGACGATGACCTGATGGACTCGCTGCTTGCCCTGCACACGGACGAAGCGACGGCGAAGGGGCGGGCACCTAGGCGGCTGTCGGCGAAACGCTGAACGCGCGCCGGAACCGCTGCCAGTCGCGCAAGTTCCAGTCGATCACCAGGAAGCCGAGGATCCAGACCAGCTCGTCCCAGAGGTAGAGGATCTGGCCTTTCGACCCCCAGAAGAGGGAGATTGCGAGAATCGCCGCGTACAGCAGCATCTTCGCGCGCAGGAGGTGTGCCGGACGCGGGCGCAGTCCGCGGCTGATACGCAGGCGCCGCACGGCGACCTCCGTCAGCACCACGATGAGCAGCCAGGCCACGCTTTCGGCGATGTCGGTCCAGGCGAGTAGCGTGCCCTCGGCGAGCCCTTCCCGATCGGTCAGCACCTTGTCGTCCGAGAGCGCGAAGAACTCGTGCCCGCGGCCGAGCGTGCGGCAATTTCCCGCATCGATCTCGAGGTAGTCGCGGTTACGCAGCAGCGTCCACTCGCCGGCGTACGCGCAGACGTCGGCCGCCGGCGGCAGAGGCGCGGGATGCCTGAACTCCTCGAGCGCCATGACGTTCGCGAAAGTCGTGTGCAGTACGGTCGCGTAGCAAAGGACCCGCACGCCCTTGACGGCCCACTTCGCCGCGCCCTCCCAGGGGCGGCCGGCGCGCACGGTCGTCTCCACCTCGAACAGCAGGATCAGCGTGAACCAGGCGACCAGGTCGATCGAGGTGGCGTAGGCCACGAGCACCTCGCGAATCGACGAGTCCGCATCCAGGACATAGGGCGCGTACTCGACATCCTGGTACAGGTACACGAGGAAGTTGGCGGCCAGGGCCGCGTAGACGAGCCACTTGAGCCGCTGCCGCCAGGCACTCACGGGCTGCGGCGTGTCGTCGGACGATTCACGCGAGCACGTTGATGAACAGCGTGATGATGATCGCGTTGGTGAAGTCGATGAAGAACGCGCCGACGATCGGCGCGACCAGGAAGGCGCGCGGCGCCGGTCCGTAGCGCTCGGCGAGCGCGCGCATGACCGCCATCGCGTTCGCCGTGGTGCCGAGCATAAAGCCGATGAAGCCGCCGCTCATCACTGCGGCTTCGTAGTTGCGCCCCATCAGGCGGAACACGGGGACAGCCACGCATGAAGGGCTGGTCCGGCTGGCGCACCTCGATCAGGCGCCTACCGGTCCGTTCCGCCGCCGCGGCGATCTCGGGGACGCTCGCGAGCGGCGTGTGCAGTCCCGATGCCACGTCGAGCCCGGCCTCGAGGGATGCCACGATGGCTGCCACCCAGTTGGGCGCGATGAATCCGCCGACGTTCGCGATGCCGATGAGGAGCGTGCGGATCCCGCGGGCCGCCGCTGCCTGCGGGTCGAGGTCCGGCAGGCCGAGGTCGACGCGGCAGCCGGGCAGGCGCAGCTGGCCTGCGCACAGTTCGCCGCGCCATTGGCGGATGCCGGCTGCCGTCTTTGCGGTTTCGATGTCCGGCGCGTCGCCGAGGAACAGCAGGTAGGGACTCTGGATCATGGGTTTCCGTTGCTTGCTACGGACAGTTTGAATCAGAATCCGGGGCTTGTCGTCGCAAGGATGGCCACCCATGCCGATTGCCGCCCGCCTCATCGCCGCCGCGGCGCTCGCGCTGCCTGCCGCCATCGCGATCGCCGACGACGTTGACGCGGGCATTGCCCGGGTGATGGCCGCGCACGTGAAGCCCGGGGAGCCCGGCTGCACGGTCGGCGTGGCGGAGGGCGGCAAGCTGACCCGCGCGCTTGCCTTCGGGCTCTCCGACCTCGAGCGCGGCAAGCCGCTTGATGCGCATTCGGTGTTCAACCTCGCCTCCGTCTCCAAGCAGTTCACGGCCTTTGCGATCCTGCTGCTCGAGCAGGACGGCAAGCTGAAGGTCGACGATCCGGTCGTGAAGTACCTGCCCGAGCTCGCGCAAAGCGCCAAGGGCGTGACCCTCGCGCAGCTGATGCACCACACGGGCGGGTTGCGCGACTACATCGAAGTCATCTACATGGGCGGCCGCGTCGATGCCGACGGCACGACGATCGACGAGACGGTGCGGCTGCTCGCGCGCCAGACCGCGCCCAACGAAGCGCCCGGCGTCGAGTTCGACTACAGCAACACCGGCTACTTCCTGCTCGGGGTCGTGGTCGCGCGCGTGAGTGGCCAGTCGCTCGCCGAGTTCTCGCGTCAGCGCATCTTCGTGCCGCTTGGCATGAAGAACACCAGCATCATCGACCGCTATCCGGCGCCGATCCCGGCGCTCGCACGCGGCTATGCCCGGGCAGAAACCGGGTTCCGCATCGACGAGACCGGCTGGGAGCAGGTCGGCGACGGCCAGGTGCACAGCGACCTGCAGGACCTCGCGCTCTGGGACGAGAACTTCTACACCGGCCAGGTCGGCGGGAAGGCGCTCGTGGCGAAGATGCTCGACGTCGGGCTGCTGAACTCCGGCGAGTCGACCGGCTATGCCGCCGGGGTGAACGTCAGCGAGTCGCGCGGCTTCCGCTGGGTGACGCACAGTGGTTCTTGGGTCGGCTATAAGTCGGCGCTGCAGCGCCTGCCAGACGAGCACCTCTCGGTGATCGTGCTGTGCAACCGCGCCGAGGCCGACGCGAGCGCCTACGCGGAGGAAGTCTTCGCGCTGCTGCTCGGCGACCGGCTGGGGCCGCCTGAGCCGGAGGAGGAGGAGCCCGAGGCCGAGCCGGTCGCGGCACAGTGGGACCCGGGCGAGCTCGCGCGCTTCGCCGGCGCCTACTACAGCCCGGAAGCCGGCGTGCGCTGCGTGCTCGACCAGCGCGGCGCTCGCCTCGTGCTCGAGGGCTGCGCGCGCGGCGCGGTCCTGAAGCCCGGCAAGCCGGGCGAGCTGGTCACGCCCGACGGCAGCCCGGTGCTGCGCTTTGCGGACGGCGGGCGAGATACCGGCGGTTTCATCTACTGGTCGCCGGGCCTGCGCGGCCTGCCCTTCAAGCGGATCGAGGAGAAGTTCGAGTGACGAATCCACGCCTGTCCATCGGCGTCGCGCTGCTGGCGGCGCTCGCCGCGGGTTGCAGCGGCGAGAAGCCGACCTCGACGCTGATTTCCAACGTTTCGATCGTCGACGGTACCGGCGCGCCGGCACAGGCCGGCGCCGTGCGCATCGACGGCGACCGCGTCGTCGAGGTGGGGGCGCTCGAACCGAAGCGCGGCGAGCCGGTGGTGGACGCGGGCGGGCTGACGCTCGCGCCGGGATTCATCGACGTGCACAGCCACCACGACGGCGGCCTGTTCGAGATGCGCGACGCCGCGCCGGCGGTGAGCCAGGGCATCACGACGATCGTGGCGGGCCAGGACGGATCCATGTCCTTTCCCGTGCGCGAGCTGTTCGAGCGGATGGACAAGACGCCGGTCGCGATCAACGTCGCCACTTTCGTCGGCCACGGCGACCTCCGGATCGACGCCATGGGCAAGGACGACTTCCGGCGCCATGCGACCCCGGAGGAAGTCGAGACGATGCGCGCGGCGGTCGCGGACGGCATGGCCGCGGGGGCGCTCGGGCTCGCGACCGGGCTCGAGTACGACCCGGGCATCTATTCGGCGCCCGAGGAAGTGATCGAGCTCGCGCGGGTCGCGAAGGAGAAGGGCGGGCGCTACATCAGCCACGTGCGCAGCGAGGACCGCGACTTCTGGGCGGCCATCGACGAGATCGTGAACATCGGGCGGGTCACCGGGATCCCGGTCGAAGTCACGCACATGAAGCTCGCCATGAAGGACTGGTGGGGGCAGACCGATCGTCTCCTCGGCATCCTCGACAAGGCGCGGGCGGAAGGCATCGAGATCACCGGCGACATCTATCCCTACGAGTTCTGGCATTCCGACCTGACCGTGCTGTTCCCGAAGCGCGACTTCAAGGATCTCAAGGAGGCGCGGTTCGTGCTCGAGCACGTGACCCCGGCCGACGGCATCATCCTGACGAACTACAGCCCCGAGCCGGCGCTGGTCGGCAAGTCGCTGGCGGAGATCGCGAAGCAGAAGGGCTCGGATCCCGCGGTCGAGTTGCTGGACCTCATCGCGCGCTCGCAGGGCGAGAACGACGACCAGTCCATCATGGGCCGCGGCATGGTCGAGACGGACATCGACAAGCTCATCGCCTGGCCGTACGCGGCCATCTGCTCGGACGGCTCGCTCGACAGCCTGCACCCGCGCGGGCGCGGTGCGTTCACGAAGGTGCTCAGGACCTACGTGCGCGAGAAGCAGCTGCTCACGCTGGAAGAGGCGATCCGCAAGATGACGGGGCTCTCGGCGGCCAACGTCGGCATCGCCGACCGCGGCGTCATCCGGCCCGGTGCCTACGCGGACCTCGTGTTGTTCGACCCGGCGACGGTTTCCGACCGCTCGACCTTCGAGGACCCGAAGGCGCTTTCGACCGGCATCGAGAAGGTCTGGGTCAACGGACAGGTCGTTTGGCGGGACGGCCAGGCGACCGGGGCGTTCCCGGGCCGCGCGATCCGCCGGCCATGAGCCGCGTTGCGCGTTTCGCGTGGATGGCCGCCGCGTGGCTCGCGGCTGTGGCGCCCGGGTACGCAGCCGGTGCGACATCCTCCGCCGACACGCCGCGACCGCTCGGCTTCGAGGACCAGGAGGCCGTCAGGAATCCCACCGGGATTGCGATCTCGCCCGACGGCAAGCAGGTCGCCTACGTCGTCAAGCGGCGCATCTACGTCGTGCCGGTCGCGGGCGGCGAGCCGCGCGCCGTCAGCACTGCGAGTTCGGCCGCCTGGGATCCCACGTGGTCCCGGGACGGGCGCGCACTGTTCTTTCTGTCCGACCGGTCGGGCTCGAGCCAGTTGTGGAAGCTATCGCTCGCTGCCTTCGGGGAGGCGGAGCAAGTGACCGAGTTCGCCCACGGCATCGATCGCATCCGTTTCTCGCCCGACGAATCGCGCCTGCTGCTTTCGTTCACCGACACGCAGCTGAAGCCCGCCGAGCAAGCGGAAGCCGCTGTGGAGGGAGAAGGCGGCAAGGACAAGGTCGGCAAGCCGTTCGTGATCACGCGGCTCGAGTTCAAGGAGGACGCGGGCGAGGGCTACCTCACGGGGGACCGCACTGAGCACCTGCACGTCCTCGACCTCGCGACCGGACAGCTCGCGCAAGTGACCTCGGGGCCTTACACCGAGTCCGATGCGGCCTGGTCGCCTGACGGCCGGCGCATCGTGTTCGTGAGCAACCGCGAGCAGAACCCGGACGTGAGCTACCGGACGGACCTCTGGATCGCGGACGCCGTCAACACGGACAAGGGCGCCACGCTTCAGCGGCTCACGGATGACGAGCGCACGAAAAGCAACCCTGTGTTCAGCCCAGACAAGCAGTCGATCGCGTTCCTGGTGGCCGCGGACGGCGTGTACGGGGCGCCGCAGGTCGCGGTGGTCCCGGCCGCGGGCGGCGACGTGCGCGTGCTGACGGCAGCCCACGACCGCTGGGTGAACGACTTCCGGTTCACCGCGGACGGCGAGTGGATCTATTTCGCGTACGAGAACCTCGGCGGCAACCAGGTCGCGCGCGTGCGGCCGCGAGACGGCCGTCTCGAGCAGGTCATCACGGGCCAGCGCGGCATCGGCGAGTTCGCGGTCGCGCAGGGCGGGGCGATCGTCGCGCGCGTCGAGACCGGCAACCGCGCGCCGGAACTCGCGGCCTTCGCGGGCGGGCGCGAGACTGCGCTGACGCGCATCAACGAAGACTTCCACGCGCGCGTCGCGCTCGGTGCCAAGGAGTCGGTGCATTTCAAGGCGCCGGACGGCACCGACGTGCAGGTCTTCGTGACCAGGCCGCCCGGATTCGTGCCGGGCCGCCGTTACCCGACGGTGCTGCACATCCACGGCGGGCCGGTCGCGCAGTTCGCCTGGGGCTTCGACTTCAAGCCGCAGTACCTGGCGGCGCAGGGCTACGTCGTCGTGGAACCGAACCCGCGCGGCTCGACGGGCCGCGGCGAGGACTTCGTGCGCGCCATCTACCGCACCTGGGGCATCACCGACTACGACGACCTGATCGCCGCGGTCGACCACGTGATCGCGGCGGGCTACGCGGATCCGGAGCGGCTCGCGGTCACGGGCTACTCCTACGGCGGCTACATGACGAACGTCGCCATCACGCGCACCGACCGCTTCAAGGCGGCGGCGACCGGAGCGGGGCACAGCTATATCGTCGCCAACTACGGCCATGACATCTACCAGAAGTGGTACAACTGGGAACTCGGGCCGCCCTGGGAAAACCGCGAGAAGTACGACAAGCTCTCGCCGCTGCTGCAGGCCGGGCGTGTGACCACCCCGACGATCTTCCTCGGCGGGCGTGAGGACTGGAACGTCCCGATGCTGAATGCGGAGCTCTTCTACCAGTCGTTGCGCACCAAGGGCGTCCCGACGGAACTCATCGTCTACCCGGGCGCGCACCACGGCGGCTGGCCGAAGGAGTTCGAGCGCGACTACCTCGAGCGGGTGACCGCGTGGTTCGACCGGTACCTGAAGTAGCCGATCCGGCGCACCGGGCGACGGTGCAGGCAGCGCTCGAGGCGCTGCGCGACAGCCGGCCGCTGCGCGCGGAGTTCATCTGCCGCGAGTATCTCGAGCGCAATCCCGGGTCCGTCGAGCACCTGCGGCTGCTCGGGGGCGCGCTCCTCAAGCAGGCGCGCTATCCGGACGCCGAGCAGGTCATCCGCCACGCCCTTGCGATCCATCCGGGCTTTCCCCACCTGCACGAGGATCTCGGCAGTGCGCTCGCACTCCAGGGACGCCATTCGGAAGCCGTCCCTTGCTTTGAACAGGCGATCCGGCTCGAACCCCAGCTCCCACAAGCTCACAAGAAGCTCGGCGAGGCGCTGGCGGCACTGGGCCGCGGCCGCGAGGCGGACGAATCCTTCGAGGAGTTCTTCGACCGGGACCCAGCCCGTGGCAAGGTCGCGCTCGCGCTTGACCACCTGCAAGCCGGCCGCAAGGAGGAGGCCCTCGATACGCTGCGCACGGCGCTGCGCGAGAACGCGGACAACGTCGATGCGCTGCGTCTGCTCGCACAGCTGTACTGGAAAGACAAGAAACAACTCTCGGATGCCGAGGCTCTCCTGCGACGGACTACAAAGCTTGCGCCGGGCCACACGATGGCCTGGACGATGCTTGGGGGCATCCTCCTGGAATCGAATCGGCACGCCGAGGCGCTGGCGTGTTACGAGGCGGCGCTCAGGGCCGATCCGGCCAGCGCCGTCGCCTGGTCGGGAATCGGGATCGCGCACTCGCATGCCGGCGACGTGGAGAAGGCGGTTGAGGCATTCGAGCGCGCGATCACGCTGCGCCCCGGCAACGCGAACGTCCAGTTGAGTTACGGGCACGCACTGAAGACCCGCGGCGACCAGCCGGCAGCGCTGCGCGCGTATCGCGCGGCGATCGCCGCCAAGCCGGACTTCGGCGAAGTCTACTGGAGCATGGCCAACCTGAAGGTGTTCCGGTTCGAGGATGACGAGGTCCAGGCGATGGAACAGCAGGTCGCGCGCGACGACCTCAGCCAGAGCGCCGAAACCCACTTCCGGTTCGCGCTGGCGAAGGCCTATGAGGACCGTGGTGACTACGACCGCGCCTGGCACTTCTACGAGACCGGCAATCAGCGCCAGCGCGGCACGGTGTTCCACGACCCGGTTGCGATGGAAGTGCGGCACGAGCAGATCGAGGCGGTCTTCACGCCGGCGCTGTTCGAGAAGTTCTCCGGGCAGGGCCACGACTCGCCGGCGCCGATCTTCATCGTCGGGCTGCCGCGTTCGGGCTCGACGCTCGTCGAGCAGATCCTCGCGAGCCACAGCCAGGTCGAGGGCACGGCCGAGTTGCCCACCCTCGTCCGCCTTGCCTTTTCGATTGGCCGTTACCGGCCCGACAAGAAAGGCTATCCGGAATCGGTGGCCGAACTACGCGGGCGAGACCTCAAGGCGTACGGGCGACAGTACATCGAGGAATCGGCGGCATTCCGCTCAACTGACCGGCCTTTCTTCACCGACAAGACGCCCAACAATTTCTCCCACGTCGGCCTCATCCAACTGATCCTGCCGAATGCAAAAGTCATCAACGCCCGGCGCCATCCCTTCGACAGCTGCCTCGGCGGCTTCAAGCAGCTGTTCGCCAAGGGACAGCACTTCACCTACGACATGGCGGAGCTGGCGGCGTACTACCGCCAGTACCACGCAACGATGCAGTACTGGCACCGTGTGCTGCCGGGCAAGGTACTGGACGTCCACTACGAGGAGACGGTCTCCGACCTCGAAACGCAGGTGCGCCGGATCCTCGCGCACTGCGGCCTGCCGTTCGAGGAGGCCTGCCTGCGGTTCCACGAGAACCGGCGCGCGGTGAAGACGGCGAGCTCCGAGCAGGTCCGGCAGCCGATCTACAAGGACGCGCTCGGCTACTGGCGCCGTTACGAGAAGCACCTGGCGCTCTGGCAGGAAATGCTCGGCGACATCGTCGAGGAGCTGCCGGAGGCGGTGCGCAACGCGGGCCGCTGAGGGCCGCGGCCCTCCTCAGCCGTGGGGCCACACGGCGAGGCCGTGGATGGCGTTGCGCACGTCCAGCGTAAGGTTGACCGACAGGAGCCGCTCATTCGCGGCCAGGTCGTAGACGGACACCGTGGACGGCGAAGAGCCGCCTGCGACGATCGTGTCGGACAGCGCGCAAAGGCCGCGCGCAAATCCCGGGCGGGCGATGCCGCTGGAGTCCAGGCCGCGATTCGTCAGCTGCGTCGGGTCGAAGCGCGGCACCTTGAATGCGCGATCCTCGAGGCCCTCGCCGCGTCCCGCATAGCGCAAGGCGTCGGCCTCCGTGTCGTTGAAGAGCACCCCGTCGCGGAACGGCCGGGCATTGTGCGTCCCCGGCGGAAGCTCGACGGCCATCTGCAGCTTGTCGCCATTGTAGTGCAGCATCCCGCCGGTCTTGAGGCCGGTGACGTACATGCCACCGCGGGTGCAGTGCACGCTGTTGAGGTGCAGCTTGTTGAGCTGCAGGGGCCCGCCCGCGCTGCGTGGATCGTAGGAGATGCCCTTGAAGCGGAACTCGTGCGTGAGCACGTGAAGCGCCCAACTAAACTCGTGCCGGTCGAGGTCGAAGGCGAGGATGCTGTCGAAACCCGTCGAGGTCAGGTACAGGCGGCGTTCGTAGACTGCGATCTCATGGCAGTGTCGCAGGTACGGGCTGCGCCAGGAGCCCACGATCTTGAACTCAGGCGAGTAGGCGAACAGCTCGTCGCTGGCCGCGATGTAGACCATCTCGCCGTCGAAGGCGATGCCGCGCAGGCCGCGATCCCAGCCGCGTCCCTGCCAGTCGATCGCCGCAGTGTTCCAGTCGACGACCTGGCGGACGTCGCGCGCCTCGAGGTCGAGGAGGTAAATGCCGCCGTGGCTCTCGCCCTGGTGGCTGCCGCGCACGACTGATGTCGTGACGAGCTTCAAGATGGCCAGCGGCCCGCCGGCAGTACGGGCCCGGGCGTCATCCCGTCGGCAACGCGGCGCTCACCATTTCTTGCTGAATGACAGCCCGATGGTACGCGGCCGCTGCAGCGACCTTAGGTACCTGAACCGGTCGTCAGTCCAAGGCAGCACGTCATTTGGTCCGGAACTGTAGTCGGAAGAACTCAGGTAATTCAGGCCACGCTCGTCGAACAGGTTGCGAACCACGAGCGACGTTTCCCAGCCGTTGTCGTGGGTAAACCCCAATTGCAGGGTTGTCGACGTGTAGGACGGGATGAGCCGATCGAGCGCATCGCGCCGCTCGGCGGGCGTTGCCGCCTCCTCGAATTCCGAGATCGCCGACAGGCTGTTCCAGATCTCCGACTGGTAGCTCCAGGCGATCCGCGTCCAGAGGTCGCCCTGCGTGCCCATGAAGTTCGGGAAGGTGTAGCTGGCCCCGACCCAGTATTTCTCCTCGGGCGAGATCGGCATCGTCGTCCCGGATTCGATCGCAAGCCTGCCGTCCGGGTAGAAGGTGTCTTCTGAAAATTCCGGGTCGGCGAGGAAGGCGCTGACGTCGATGCTGAAATTGTCAGTCGGATACCAGCCGATGCTGAATTCGAAGCCCTTCTGCTCCGCCTTGCCGCCGTTGAAGGTGCCCCGCATCCACCAGGGGTTACCGGCGGTAGATCCCGAGCGGTTCAGGTGGATGTCCTGCCATTCCATGAAGAATGCGGTCAGGTTGAGCTGAAGCGACTGATCAAGCCAGCGAGTCTTGATGCCCGCCTCGTAGTTCTTGACCGTGTCGGGCTTGTACTCGGCCGGCAGGATGCCGCCTGCCGACGCGCGGGGGTCATTGTTTCCGCCCAGGCGGAAGCCCTCGCTGTACAGCGCATAGATCATTTTCGTATCGCTGAAGCGGTACTGCGTCGAGAACTTGAGCACGGTGTCGGAGTCCTTGCCCTGGCTCTCCACCACGCCGCCGCCCTCGAAATCCCTGCCGATCGGAAACCCGAATGGCGAAGCCCGAGTCTCGGAGACGTCGCGCTCATACTCGAACCAGCGGGCGCCGCCGGTGACCGTCCAGTTGTCGGTCAGGTCGAAAGAAAGCTCACCGAACACGGCGGTCTGCTTGACCTTGTTGTCGTAAGTGCCGATGTAGTAGATCTCGGTCGGGTCAAGCGGATACTGGATATCGTAGCCCTGCGCGTTGTAGTAGTACGCCAGGTACTGCGCGTAGGCCCAGCTGGTCGTCGTCTGGTAACCCGGAATAACCGACGTGACCGTCCACCGGTCGTGGACATCCTCGTAAAAAGCGCCGAGCATCCACTGGAAGCGGCTCTCGCCCTTCGAAGTCAGCCGAACCTCGGCGGAATAGCGTTCCTGGATCTGGTCATTCAGGAATGACCCGATCAAATAGTCCGTGTTGTACAGGTCAGCTCCGAGGTATACGCCGTAATGGGCGGTGCGCCACTGGTCGTAGTTCGCGTTGTCGAGGTCGTACTTGATATCGCGGTCGAAATAGGATCCCGTCACCGACAAGTCGGCGAAGCCGAGGTCGCCCTTGACGTTGAGCGACGCCTGGTACCAGCTGTCGTCGTAGGACTCGTCCTGGAAGCGGGTGATCTTGTAGTCGCCGAGCGCCGGGTCCGATTCCCAGCCGCCCTCGCTTTCGCCCACCTGCCCGATCAGGCTGAGCGTCGACTCCCAGTCCGGGCTGACCTGCCAGCGCGCGGCGACGCGGCCGCCGTAGACCGTGTAGTCGTTCCAGTCGTCTTCGACGACTGCGGCATTGTCGATTCCTCCGACAAGTGTCGTTCCGAAGACGTTGTCGACGTAGCCGCCTTCCCCTGCGTAGAAGCCGACGACGCGAACGGCCAGGTCGTCAGTCACCGGTATGTTGACATGGCCACTGACATCGTAGCTTTCTTCGCCGCCCGAGGTCGTGCTCACCTCGGCATCCATCTGGGCGCCGAATCCCGAGATGTCAGGCTTGTTCGTGATGTAGACCAGCGTGCCGGTCTGGGAACTCGACCCGAACAGCGTGCCCTGCGGTCCCGGTAGCGATTCGACGCGCTCGAGGTCGATCGGGCGGACCCCGACCTGCTGCGAGATTGCTGTCATCGGCTGGTCGTCGAGATAAACCGACACCTGGCTGTCGGTACGAAACTCCGCTGACGAGGTCGCGACGCCGCGCACGACGATGGCATTCGAGCCGGGCTGCCAGCTGATCATGTTGACGCTGGGGATCGCGTTCACGATGTCGTTGAGGCTCTGAAACGCCTGCTTTTCGATGTCCTCGGTCGAGAATGCAGTGATGCTCTGTGACACGGACTGCAGGTTGATCTCGCGCCGCGTGGCGGTGACGACGACTTCCTCCAGTCGTCCCGCTTGATGTTCCTGTGCCAGTGCGCTCGTCGCCGGATACAGCACGGAAAGGATCGCGAGGGCGAGCGGTGTCTTCTGTTCGAACATCAGGAGTTCTCCAATGTCAGCCAGGCCAGGCAAGCGATATGCCTACAAGGCACTGAACGAGCGTACAGTAACGATTGCCCGCAGCGTACAACAAGCGTTGGCAGTTTGCCAACAAACGCCTGTACTGACCCACTGATTTCCTGCTCAGGTGTTATGTTCTCGAAGGAGATAGCACATGAGTATCGAGATGGACGAAGAGATCAAGCGCTGGACGGCGCGTCGGAAGTCGGCTCTGGTTATGGACATC
>Ga0194126_10008477_pt1 | contig 13976 bp, 8 predicted proteins | sample TA2KigC150mmetaG_FD_148641 | JGI IMG/M metagenome (GOLD analysis project Ga0194126, IMG submission 148641) | Freshwater microbial communities from Lake Tanganyika, Tanzania - TA2015035 Kigoma Deep Cast 150m | ecosystem: Environmental > Aquatic > Freshwater > Lake | place: Tanzania: Lake... | reverse complement strand
GACAGTGGATCGAGATCGTCCGGTGAACAATAAGCGTCGGATAAAACGGCTGGCGGCGGCGGGGTTGGCCGGCGCCGCGCTGCTGGCCTTCTGGTTCTCGCTGCCGCGGGAGCTGTTCCCGGATCCCGTCTCGCCGGTGCTGTTCAGCGAGGAGGGCGCTTTGCTCGGGGCCCGGCCGGCGGCAGACGGGCAGTGGAGGTTCCCGCGGGGCGAGCGGGCGCCCGACCGGTTATTCGAGGCCCTCGTCCGGTACGAAGACCGGCGCTTCCATTTCCATCCCGGCGTCGATCCGCTGGCCGTCGCCCGGGCGGTCGCGACGAGCCTGCGGTCGGGCCGGGTCCGCAGCGGGGCCAGCACGCTGACCATGCAGGTCGTTCGGCTGTCGCGGAAGGGGCGGCCGCGGACGATCGTCGAAAAGCTGCGCGAAGCCGTGCTCGCCGTGCGCCTCGAGGTCCGCTCGTCGAAGCGGGAGATCCTGGACCTCTTCGCCGCCCACGCGCCGTTCGGCGGCAACGCCGTCGGCATCGACGCCGCGTCGTGGCTCTATTTCGGCCGGAGCCCGGAGCGGCTGAGCTGGGCCGAAGCGGCCTATCTCGCCGTTCTGCCGCAGGAGCCGGGCCTCATCGCGTCGCCGGCGGGGCGGGCCCGTCTGCTCGCGAAACGGGACGGGCTGCTCGAAAGGCTGAAGCGGAAGGGGCGGCTCTCCGATCTCGAATTCCGGCTGGCCGCGGCCGAGCCCATGCCGGCGGGCTTCCGTCCGGTGCCGCGCGAGGCCCCGCATCTTCTCGACACGCTGGCCGCCCGCCGCGGCGAACGCTCTCCGTTCCGCTCTTTCCTGAGGGCCGACCTGCAGCGAGCGGTGACCCGGGCCGTCGAGGAACAGGGGGGGCGGCTCATGGCCCGCGGCGTGCGCAACCTGGCCGCCGTGGTCATCGACAATCGGACCGCCGCCGTCGTCGCTTATGTCGGCAACGTCGGCCTCGACCGGCCGGGCGACCTCGGCCAGAGCGTGGACATCCTCCAGAGCCCCCGGAGCACGGGCAGCATCCTCAAGCCGTTCCTCTACGCGGCCATGGTCCAGGAGGGCGGGCTGACCCCGACGACGCTCGTGGCCGACACGCCCGTCCGCTTCGAGGGCTTCAAACCCGAGAACTTCGACCGCCGTTTCCGGGGCGCGGTGCCGGCCCGCACGGCCCTGGCCTGGTCGCTCAACGTCCCGGCCGTGCGCGAGCTGCGGGAGTTCGGCATCCCGCGCTTCCAGAACCGGCTCGCGCGCTGGGGGATGACGACGCTCGGCCGGCCGCCCGAGGATTACGGGCTGACGCTCGTCCTGGGCGGGGCCGAGGGCCGGCTCGTCGAGATCGCCTCGCTCTACGCGAAGATGGCCCAGCTGGCGCTCGGGGCCGAAGGCGGCGGGCGGGAAGTGCGCGTCCTGCGGGGCGAGGCGGACAGGCCGTCGAGGATGAGGGACCTCGGCGAGGGCGCGGCCTATCTGGCCCTCGAGGCCCTGACCGAGGTCAACCGCCCCGACGAGGAGGGGTTCTGGCGCAGCTTCAGCTCCTCGAAGTGGGTCGCCTGGAAGACGGGCACGAGCTTCGGGCTGAGGGACGCGTGGGCCGTCGGGGTGACGCCGCATTACACCGTGGGCGTGTGGGCGGGGAACGCCGATGGGCAGGGGCGCCCGGAGCTGACCGGGCTCGCGGCCGCGGCGCCGGTCCTGTTCGACGTGCTGGGAGCGCTCGATACGGGGGGGCGCATCGGGCCGCCGCCGCTCGGCCTGAAGGCGGTCGAGGTCTGCCGCGACTCCGGATTCCTGGCCACGGACCTGTGCCCGAGGGAGACGGTCTGGGTGCCGGTGGAGAGCCGCTTCGACCGGATGTGCGCCTTCCACCGTGTCGTCCATCTCGACGCGTCGGGGCGGTTCCGGGTGGACAGCCGCTGCGAAACTGTGGGCCGGATGAGGAGCGAGCCCTGGTTCGTCCTGCCGCCCGCGCAGGAATATTATTACCGGGTCGACCATCCGGAGTACCGGCCTCTGCCGCCGCTCAGGGCCGACTGCGCGGGCGGGGCAGGGCTCGAAGCGGGAGCGTCGGTCATGAGCCTCATCTACCCCCACCCCGAGCTGTCCGTTTATGTCCCGGTGGACCTCGACGGGCGGACGGGCGAGGTCGTCTTCGAAGCCGTTCACCGGCAGCCGGACGAGGTCGTCCACTGGCACATCGACGACCGGTACGTGGCCACGACCAGGCGGTTCCATCAGGTCTCGGTCAACCCCGAGCCGGGCGGGCACGTCCTCATCCTGGTGGACGGCGCGGGCCGGCGGCTGGAGCGGTGGTTCGAGGTCGTCAGCCCGGCCCGCCGCGGCCGCTGAGCCCTACTTCTTCATGTCTTTGTCGAAGGCGACCTTGGACGGCGAGAAGTTCATCCGCCGGACGAACTCGAGCGATTCCTTGGCCCCGAACTCGCGGTCCATGGCGTTGTCCTCCCATTCGACCGACAGCGGGCCGTCGTAGCCGATGTCGTTGAGCTCGCGGATGACGGCGTCGAAGTCGACGTCGCCGTGGCCGAGGGAGCGGAAGTCCCAGCCGCGCCGGACGTCGCCGAAGGGCAGGAACGAGCCGAGGATGCCGGCCTTGCCGTCGAGGGTCACGGCGACGTCCTTCATGTGGACGTGGTAGACGCGGTCGGCGAACTCGCGGATGAACAGGTGCGGCTCGACGCCCTGCCAGACGAGGTGCGAAGGGTCGAAGTTGAGGCCCAGGGTCAGGCGGCGCTTGAAGGTCTTGAGCAGGGCCTCGGTCGTGTAGAGATCGAAGGCGATCTCGGTCGGGTGGACCTCGAGGGCGAACTTGACCGACTGCTTGTCGAACTCGTCGAAGATGGGCGTCCAGAGGTCGAGGATCTTGCGGTAGGCGGCCTCGACCATCTCCTCGGTCGTCGGCGGGAAGGAATACCAGGCCTTCCAGATGGGCGAGCCCATGAAGCCGTTGACGACGTAGCAGCCCATGCGGCGGGCGGCCTTGGCCGTGGCCTTCATCTCCTCGACGGCCCACTTGCGCAGGGCCTCGGGCTTGCCCTTGACCTTGGCCGGGGCGAAGCCGTCGAGGCGGGGATCGTACTCGTCGCCGACGCACTGGCCGGCCAGGTGGGCGCCGAGGGCCCAGCAGCCGAGGTCGTATTTCTTGAGAATGCGCTTCTTGTCGCGGACGTAGGCCGGGTCGGAGGCCGCCTTGCGGACGTCCATGTGGTCGCCCCAGCAGGCGATCTCCAAGCCGTCGTAGCCCCAGGCGGCGGCCTTCTTGCAGACGTCCTCGAACGGCAGATCGGCCCATTGGCCGGTGAAGAGCGTTACGGGTCTTGGCATGGCAGCCTCCTTACAAACTTATCCAAACCGAGCCTTTGGCCGAGCTCTCGACGCAGGCTTCGATGTAGCGGACGCCGCGCAGGCCGTCGTCGACGGTCGGGAAGTCGAGGTCGGCGGGCGCGAGCGTCTCGCCGCGGAGCGTCTTGGCCAGGGCGGCGATATAGGTCGAGTAGATGTTGGCGAAGCCTTCGAAATAACCTTCGGGGTGGCCCGAGGGGATGCGGGAGAGAGCTTGGGCGCGGGGGGACATCGGGTCGCGGCCGCGCGAGAGGGTCATCGTCGGCCGGTCGAGGAGCGACAGGCGGGCCGTGTTGGGCGTCTCCTGGAACCATTCGACGGCGCCCTTGGTCCCGTAGATGCGCAGGCGCAGGGCGTTGTCGTGGCCGGCCGCGATCTGTGAGCTCCAGCTGACGCCTCGGGCTCCGCCTTTATAGTTGATCATGATCGTGGCGTTGTCGTCGAGGGGCCGGCCGGGGCCGAAGCGGTCGAGACGGGCGCAGAGGGACTCGATCTCGAGGCCGGTCATGTGGGCGGCCATGAACTCGATGTGGCTGCCGATGTCGCCGACGCAGTTGGAGATGCCGGCCAGCTTCGGGTCCGTGCGCCAGGCCGCCTGCTTCTGGCCGGTGTCCTCGAGCTTGGTCATCAGCCACTCCTGGGGATATTCGCCGTTGACGAAGCGGATGTCGCCGATGTCGCCCGCGGCGATGAGGTCGCGCAGGTGCTTGACCATGGGGTAGCCGGAGTAGGCGTAGGTGACGCAGAAGAGGAGGCCGCCCTCGCGCGCCAAGCAAGCCAGTTCGGCGGCGTCCCGGGAGTTCATGGCCAGCGGCTTCTCGCAGACGACGTGAAAGCCGTGCTCGAGGGCCTGCTTGGCGGCGGGATAGTGAGCGTTATTGGTCGTGACGATGACGATGAAGTCGGGCTTGTCGGCCCGCCCGGCCTCGGCCCGGATCATTTCGTCGAATGTCCGATAGAGCCGCTCGCGGGGCAAACCGAGCGAGTCGCCCGTGGCCAACGTGTTGTCGTAGCTTTGCGAGAACGCGCCGCAAATGAGCTCGGCCTTGCCGTCCATGGCGACGGCCTTGCGGTGGACGTCGCCGATGAACGCGCCCTGCCCGCCGCCGATCATGCCGTAGCGCAGCTTCGGCGTCTTTCCGCCGGATGCCTGTCCTTCGATCATTTTGCCCTCCCAGAAGGGGTCAAATCTCCACTTATTAAATTTTATCCTACAATCGTCTCGGCTTTGCCGCGTATTTAATAAGTGGAGATTTGACCCCTAATGCGGTCGGCGGCCAGCTTGGCTTCCTCGGCCACGGTCGGGTCGGACAGCAGGGATTCGGCCGTCTTCAGGGACGCGACGCACGGGAACCGGGCCAGCATGCCGAGGACGAGCTTCTTCTCCTCGGGCCGCGGAGCGAGGGCCAGGGCCTTCAGCAGGTCGGCCGTCGCGCCCTGGGGCGCCCGGTGGGGCTCGAAACCGATCATGCGGATGTAAGCCCGCAGGGCCAGCATCCGGTGGTTGAGGGCGAACGAGCTCCGGGCGATCTCATAGAGGTCGTCCCGGGGCGTCGCCGTCGGCCAATCGATGAGGGCCCGCACGGCGGCATCGACCACGGAAGGATCCCCATCGGATAGGGCGCCCCGAAGCAAGGTGAGAGAGCCGTCCTCGCCGATCTTGCCCAGGACGCTCAGCAGGTCCGATCTGTTCCGGGCATCCGTTTCGGCGGCGAGCCGGGCTTTGACCCCGTTGGCCCTCACGGCCGGCCGGGGGATCTTCATGGCCACCGCGGCCACGGTCGCCCGCATCTCCTCCCGCCCGGTCTCGTCCTCCATCTCCAGAAGAAGGTTCAGAAGTTCCGGGATGTCGACCGGCGAAGCGATGTCCTTCAGAGCGCCCGCGGCCCGGGCCCTGACGGCCGGCGAGCCGGACTTGACCGCCTCCATCAGGACGGGCTTGGCCCCGCTGACCCGCCGCGAGCCGACGGCCCGGATGAGCTCGGCCCGGACCTGGTCGTCCTTCTCCGCCGCGAGCCGCTCGATGACGGCCCTGTCGACGTCCGGAGCCGCGAGCTTCGACAGGACCTCCCGGGCCAGGGCCTGCTCTCCTCCGCCGGCGGAGGCGGCCCGGGCCGCCAGAATGCCGACGGCCGAAGCGTCGCCAACCTTCTCGAGGGCCCTCAGGCCCTCCATCCTGACCGGCGGGATCGGGCTCTGCACGGCATCGATGACGGCCGCTCGGACGGCGCCGTCGTCCCGGTACCCGCCCAGGACCGCCACGAGCTGGGCCCTGGCGTCGGCCGGAAGCTTGGCCATCGATCCGATGACCGGTCCGAGCTCGGGCGCTTCGAATACCGATGGCACCATGGCGATCGCGGGCCCGAGGAGGGACACGTCCTTACCCGCCAGGGCCTTCAGGATGATGTCCTGGGCTCCCTCCCCGGCCGCGGCGACTCGGCCCTTGAAGGCCGCCTGACGCACGGCCGTCGGGACCCGGGCGGCGAAGGCCTTGAAGTAAAGATCCGCCGCCGCGTCTTTCCGCCCCTTCCCGAGGGCCCGGTCGGCGCAAAGGAGGAGCGAAGAGGCGGCCTCGGCCGCGAGGGCGCCCTTCGACTTCGCTAAGATCGCGGACAGCGCGGCGGCCGCTTCGGACGTGCCGATCGCGCCCAGGGCCCGGGCCGCGCAGCGGGCCAGGGCCGCGTCTTTCCCGCCGGCCAACCCGGCCAGCGGGGCCACGGCCGCGACCGTCCCCCTGGCCCCGAGCGAGGCGACAATGCCGCTCCGCACGTCCCCCGACGTCTTCCCGAGGGCCGCGACGAGCGCCCGATCGGCCTCATCTCCCGGGATGTGTTCGAGGGCGTAGCGAGCCATGTCCGTCGTCGCGGGGTCGGCGAGCATCGCTTCGAGCGCCGGCACGGCGGCGGCGCTTCCCACAAGCCTCAGCGACCGGCAGGCTTCCATCTTGCCGCCCGCCGTGGCCCCGGACCGCAGGAAAGCGACGAGCTTGTCCTCGATCTCCCGCCGCGCCCGCGGGTCGTCCTGGCGGGCCAGGACATGGGCCCGAAGCCGCATCGGCGCGCCCACGCCTTCGGCGAAGCCGTAGGCCGCGAGGTCCTTGAGGATGGCCTCGAGCGACTCTTGGGAGCCGGCCGCGGTCCCGTCCTCAGCTCCCGCCGCCCAAGCCGTCCCCCCGGCGAAGGCCGCCGCGAACAGCAGCAGCATCGCCGCCGCCCCCGCGACCCGGCTCGATCCTTTCGACATGACCATTTTCGTTATGCGCGTCATGGTCCTTCTCCTCACTCCGGCATCTGCCAGGGCTTGCGGTAGGCGCGGCCGAGGAGCCGCTCGGCCTCCGGGTCGCCGATGATGGTCTCGGTCGCCGGGTCCCATTTGATCCTGCGCCCGACCTCCATGGCGATGACCCCGAGGTGCCCGACGCTCGCCGAGCGGTGGGCCGTCTCGGCCGGGGCGATGGTCTTGCGGCGGCTGCGGACGCAGTCGAGGAAGTTCTGAGCGTGGTCCCGGCTCTTATAGAGATGGACCTCCCCCGGCCCGATCGTCTCGCGCTTGAGGCTTTCGGGCTCGGTCATGAACTCGCCGCGGTCGACCCAGATCCAGCCGTGCTCGCCGATCCATTTCGTTCCGCTCCAGATCTCGTCGTGGCCGCCGGCCAGGACCATCGGCGTCCCGTCGGCGTACTTGGCCTTGACGCAGTAGCGGGTCGGGCTGTTGTAGATGCCTGAGGTCGGGAACTCGCCCGCAGCCTCGATCTCGACAGGGCCGGTGTCGTCCCAGCCCATCCCCCAGTGGGCGATGTCGAGATGATGGCCGATCCAGTCCATGTATTGCCCGCCGCCGAAATCCATGTTCCAGCGCCAGTTCATGTGGACCCGGGCCTTGCAGTAGGGCCACCACGGCGCCGGCCCGACCCAGAAGTCGTAGTCGAGGTTGGCAGGCGGCGGGACGAGGGCCTCCTGTCCGAATGTCCGGGCGAAATCGTAGTGGCCCGAAGGCAGGCCGACCTCGATCCGCTTGATCATTCCGATGCGGCCGTTGCGGACGAGCTCGCAGGCCTGATGGAAGTTCTCGACCGACCGCTGCCACGAACCCGTCTGCCAGACGCGCCCGTAGCGCTCGACGGCGCCGCACAGGGCCCGGCCCTCGCGGAGGCTGTGGGTCAGGGGCTTCTCGCCGAAGACGTCGAGCCCGGCCCGCAAGGCGGAGATGCTGAGGATGGCGTGCCAGTGGTCGGGCACGGCGATGGACACGGCGTCGAGGTCGCCGCGGGCGTAGAGCTCGTGGAAGTCATGATAGGTCGCGCAGGCCCGGTTGCCGTATTTCTTGTCGACGATCCCCTTGGCCATGGCCAGGGGCTCCTTGTCGATGTCGCAGACGGCGACCCATTGGACCTCGTCTTTCTCGAGGAAGCTGCGCATGTTGCCCGGGCCCTGCATGCCGAAGCCGATACCGGCCATGACGATGCGGTTCGAGGGCGCGACGGCCCCGCCCCGGCCGAGGACTGAGGCCTTGACGATGGTCGGGAAGCCGGCCATGCCGGCCGCGGCGGAGCCCCCGGCGATGGCGGCCGCTCTCAGGAACTGCCTGCGGTTCATTCTCATCGATATGCCCGCCTTCTTCATTGTCCCGCCTCCTCTTCGTTTGTGCTCTTCAGAATATGATAGGCCGTTCGCGGGGATGAGGGCACCCCTGAAGACCCCCGTAGCGGAAGGGGACCCGGCGCTTCGGCGACGGGGGAACCGTCGGGACTGGTTCCCGGGGGGGCCGGGGGGAGAGGGGGTGTCCTCGTTCCCGGATAGAACGGCCTGGCATATTCATTTCTTTCAGACGAGCGGCGTCACTCCGGGCACGGCGACCGGGTCGACCGGATTCGGGCCGAACTCGAATGTCTTGGGCGTCAGGTCGAGCTTCGAAGCGTTCATCGCCCATTCCCAGGAGAAGGCCCGGCCGGTGTAGGCGCTCATCCGGCCGATGATGGCGCACATCGTGCTCTCGGCGATCTGCCGGCCCTCGTTGAGCGGCTTGCCGGCCCGGATGCTGGCGATGAGGTCGGCGTGCTCCTGGACGTAGGGATTGGGCTCGTCGGCCTCGAACTTCCAGGCGTTCGGGCCGTGGATCTCGCCGTAGCCGAAGGCGTGGCCCTTGGTCCCGACGATCCTCTCCTCGACCCGGTCGGCGCAGCCCTTGGTCTGCCGGCACATGCTCATGACCCGGGCCCCGTTCGGGTACTCGAACTCGACGGCGAAGTGGTCGAAGATATTGCCGTACTCGGGGGCCGTCCGGACCTCGCGGCCGCCCATGCCCATGACCTTGACGGGCAGCGCGCCGAAGGCCCAGTTGATGACGTCGATGTTGTGGACGTGCTGCTCGACGATGTGGTCGCCCGAGGTCCAGGTGAAGTAGAGCCAGTTGCGGCACTGCCATTCCATGTCGCTCATCTCGGGGGTCTTCTTAATGACCCACAGGTCGCCCTGGTTCCAATAGCACTGGCCGCCGACGACCTCGCCGATGGCCCCGTCGCGGACGCGCTTCATGAGCTCGAGGTAGCGCTGTTGGTGGCGGCGCTGGGTGCCGGCGACGATGGCCAGGCCCTTCTGGGCCGCGAGCTCCGAGCTGGCGATGACCGAGCGGACCCCGACGGGATCGACGGCCACCGGCTTTTCCATGAACACGTTCTTGCCGGCCTCGACGATGGCCTTGAGGTGGATGGGGCGGAACCCGGGCGGGGCCGCCGTGACGATGTAGTTGATGTCCTTGTTGGCCAGCAGCTTCTTGTAGCCGTCGAAGCCCGTGAAGCAGGCCTCGGGCTTGACCTTGACCGCCGCGGGGACGCGCTCGCGGAGCCGCTTGAGGCAGCTGTCGACGCGGTCCTGGAAGGGGTCGTAGAGAGCTTGGATCTCGACCCCGGTGGAGGAATTGACGGCGTCGATAGCCGCGCCCGTGCCCCGCCCTCCGCAGCCGATGAGGCCGACGCGGATGGTATCCGAGCCCGAGGCGAACAGGGCCCCCGTTCCCGAAAGCGCTCCCGCGAGCGAGGCCACGGAGGCCGCCGAGGCCGTTTTGATGAAGTCGCGGCGGGTCAGGTTGTTGTCGTTGGTCATATTGAGGCTCCTTTTCAAGAAGTTCAAGAAGGTTAAAAGTTGTCGGCGGCGCGGTAGGCCTCGATGAAGGCTTTCTCGCCCTCGAGGCCGGGCTTGCTCTTGCCGTGCTCGCAGCAGAGCACGCCCTGGTAGCCCTTGCCGTGGATGTGCTTGAAGATATTCCGGTAGTTCATCTCGCCCGTCCCCGGCTCCCTGCGCCCCGGGGAGTCCCCGATGTGGAACGAGGCCAGCTCGTCCCAGCAGGCGTCGATGTTGGGGATGATGTTGCCCTCGGTGATCTGCTGGTGGTACATGTCGTCGAGGATCTTGCAGCTCGGGCTGGCGACGGCCTTGCAGATCTGGTAGGCCTGGGCCATCTTGGTCAGGAACAGGCCCGGGTGGTCCTTGGGGTTGAGGGGCTCGAGGACGATGACGAGCTTCGCCGGTTCACACAGCCCCGCCGCCCATTTGAGGTTCTCGACGACGTTGGCCGTCTGATAGTCCCGGTCGATGTTCTGGTTGTAGCGGCCGGGAACGACGAGCGTCCACGGGCAGCCCGTCCGCTTGGAGGTCTCGATGGCCGTGTTGAACCGGCCGGCCAGCATCTCGCGGACCGCCGGATCACGGCCGACGAACGATTCGACCTTGAAATCGGCGTAGGCGACGAACGGGCCGATGGTCATCCCCAGCCGGGCCGATTCCTTGGCCATGGCCTCCTGGTCCGGGGCCGGGCGGTTCATCAGGCCGTTGTCGAACCAGGCCGGGAAGCCCTGGTCGGCCATGAACTTGATCTGGTCGACGGGGCTCTTGCCGGCGTGGCCCTCGAAGACCCCTATGGATGGGGCGTACTTGAGCTTGAATCCGGCCGCGGCCGCCGGCTTGGGCGCCGCGGTCTGCCCGAAACCGTCCCGGGACGAAAGCGACGCGGCGGCCGCTCCGAGCGCCGCCGTTTTGAGGAAATCCCGCCGGGTCGAATGCGATCTTCTGTCTTCCACCGATACCTCCTGACTCGAAGTTCCGGGCGGCGCGTAGACGGACTCCGAGGCGGTGCGGATCAGGCCAAACGGGAACGAAGATCCGGGGAGGGGTCGGACCGGGGTGCTCGGAGGGTTCTTGCGGCGCCCACGACACGGAGATTCTATGCGAAAGGGCCGGGCTATTTCAACCCTCCCCCGTGGACTCAACGTATGTTCTGGATGATCGACTTGAGCGTGTCGTGGGTCGTCTTGCTGATGTTGGAGACCGTTTGGAGCATCTGGCTATTCTTCTGCATCGCATTCTGGAGATCCAACTGGTCCATCTGGCTCATGTCCGAGATCGTCTCGGCGAATGAGAGGGCCTCGAGGAGCCGGAGCTCGTTGGGCCGTACACGGGGGAAGCGCCGCCTCAGGTCCTGGGACAGGAACGTTCCCAGGTCGCAGTTCGCACCGCATTTCGCCAGATAGGCTCGGGCGGCCTTGGCCGAGGCGGTGATGCGCGCTTGGACCGCGGGACCGGCTGAGCCGATGAGCGATCCGTGGAGCTCGACGGCCTTGGACTTGGCTTCCTGGAACGTCATTATCTGGGGCGCGGCCAGGAGCGGTCCGGCCATGAAGATAAGGGCCAGCGATCCGGGGAGTAACGCTTTTTTCATGGCCCGAATATACCACAAGATAAATTCTTATTAAAATAGTAGGAAATAGGACAGCCTGTCCTCCGGTTCGGACAGCGCCACCGCCGAGCCTTCGGGGGGCTTTCCATTCCGCCATGCCTGTCCAGCCTTATGTATCGTCTCTTGGCACGATGCTTGCAATTGTCCGGGTTGGCTCGCTCGAAGCGAGCCAGAAAGGAGATCACGATGAAAATCGCGAAAATAGGGCTTATGATCCTCATCCTCGCGGCCTCCGCCCAGGCCCAGACGATGGACCTCGGCCTGGGGGCCTTCGCCAACGAGAGCGGGGCCATCCTGGTGGCCGTGGACGCCTCGCTCGTTAACCTGGACCGGACGAATCCCTTCGTCATGTTCGTCGCCTTCTTCGCCGCGCCCGACACCGGCCGGTCCGTGACCGTCGCCGCCAAGGACGTGGTCATGGTCTACAAGGGCCAGGAGTACCGCATGCCCTCGGTCAAGGAGCTGCGGAGCGAGTACCGGGGCGTGATCCGGGACATCAACTTCTACCAGCGTCTCGGCAAGGAGGGCCTCGCCTCCTCCTGGATCCGGTTCTACAAATTCCCCGAACGGTCCAACTTCTTCCCCCCTCCGACCATGGACGCCCCGCTGGCCGCGGCCGACGGCTTCATGTCCGGCCATATCGGCTTCATGACCCCCCTCTATTTCAAGAACCCCGGCTTCGCCAAGGGCGACCGGCTCCTGATCAAGGTGCGGGACGCGAAGGACCCGGGGGTCACCAGTGAGTGCGACGTCGTCCTCAACTGAGGGCCGGCGTCATTTCAGGATAGCCCGGAGCCCGTCCGCCGACCGGACCGGTCGGAGACAGGCGCCGGCCGAACAGACGCGGGCGGCGGCGGCCCCGCCGCCCGCGTCCATGTCTTTCGTGAACGGGGCGAGCCGCTCCAATGCCCGCGCGGCCTCGGGCTCGTCGACCGGCTTGAAGAGAACGACGGCGTTGGGGAGATAGGCCTTCCGGAGAACGTCCACAAGCTCGCGGGTCTCCGGGGCGGCCCTCCGGCCGGCGATGACGATCTCGCGCGACGGGCCGAGCGCGAAGTCCAGGCCCCGGAGGAACTCGGTGTGCATACGCGGATGGCCGGCGACCTCGGCCGCGAACGCCGCGGCCTGCCGGGAGGCCAGAGATTCAAGGTCGGCCCGCCCGGTCATCCGGGCCAGCCGCAGCAGGTTCATCAACATGACGGAATTGCCCGCCGGCACGGCGCCGTCGTAGATCTCCTTGCGCCTCACGGCGATGTCCGGGTCCGCGGCCGCGAAAAAGAAGCCGCCGCCCTGGTCGTCCCACAGGCGCTCGACGGCCTGCCCGACGAGATCCAGGGCCCGTTCGAGCCTTCCGGGATCGAAGCCGGCCTCGTAGAGGTCGATGAGGCCCTTGACGAGGAAGGCGTAGTCGTCGAGAAAGGCCGGGACGCGGGCCTCGCCGTCGGCCAGCATGTGCAAGAGCCGTCCGTCCGGGTCGCGCATCCGGTCGAGGATCAGGTCCGCAGCCCTGTCCGCCGCTCGGAGATGTCCCTCGTTCCCCGTCAAGCGCGCCAGCCGGGCCAGGGCGCCGATCATCAGGCCGTTCCAGTCGGCGAGCATCTTCGTGTCTTTGAACGGGCGGACCCTTTTCTCGCGGGCCGCGAAAAGCCGGTCCCGGACCGTCCGCAGTCTTATCGAGCCCGCCTCCGTCGGCGGTTCCGTCAGATGGAGGATGTTGCGTCCGTCCGGGCCGTGGCCCTGCTCGGAGAAGTTTCCTCCGGGCCGCACATTGAATACCTTGGCCGCGAAGGCCCCGTCCTCTTCCCCGAGAACGTCCCGGACCTCCTCGGCGGTCCAAACGTAGAACCGTCCCTCCTGGCCCTCGCTGTCGGCGTCCTCGGCCGTATAGAACCCGCCCTCAGGCGACGTCAGGTCCCGGGCGACATACGCGGCCACATCCTCGGCCGTCCGGCGGAAACACTCGTTCCCGGCGGCCGCGTAGGCCTCCGCGTAGACCTCGATGAGCAGGGCCTGGTCGTAGAGCATCTTCTCGAAGTGGGGGAGAAGCCAGTCGGCGTCGGTCGAGTAGCGGTGGAAGCCGGACCCGAGATGATCGTAGATCCCCCCGCGCCTCATGGCCTGGAGCGTCCGCTCGGCCATGGCCCCGGACCCCGCGCTCCCCGCCCGCTTCGCGTAGCGCAGCAGGAAGCCCGCATGGTGCGGGATGGGGAACTTGGGGGCGTTCCCGAAGCCGCCCCGGCTTTGGTCGAAATCGGCCTCGAGCTCCCGGAAAGCCCGCTCGAGGACTTCCGCGGACAGCCGCCCGCTTCCCTCTTCCGCGTCCGGACTCTCGATGCCCGCCCGCGACCTCTCCAAGTTCGACAGGATCGTCCCGGCCGCCCGCAGGACCTCCTCCCGCTTCATCTCCCAGGCTTCGCGCAGCCGCGGGACGAGCTCCATCATCCCCACCCGGCCCCATCGCCGCGCCTTGGGGAAATACGTCCCGGCGAAGAACGGCAGCTTGTCGGGGGTCATGACGACCGTCAGCGGCCAGCCCCCGGAGCCGGTCAGCATCTGGCAGACGGCCATGAAGTGCTGGTCGAGGTCGGGCCGCTCCTCGCGGTCGACCTTGATGCAGACGAAGGCCTCGTTGAGGAGCCGGGCGACCTCCTCGTCGGCGAACGACTCGCGCTCCATGACGTGGCACCAGTGGCAGGTCGAATAACCCACCGACAGAAAGACGGGCTTGTGCTCGCGCCTGGCCCGCTCGAAGGCCTCCTCTCCCCACGGGTACCAGTCGACAGGGTTGTGGGCATGCTGCAGCAGATAGGGGCTCTTCTCGCGGGCCAGACGGTTGGCCTTCATTTCGGGACCCGCGCCAGCA
>Ga0194126_10008468_pt1 | contig 13984 bp, 16 predicted proteins | sample TA2KigC150mmetaG_FD_148641 | JGI IMG/M metagenome (GOLD analysis project Ga0194126, IMG submission 148641) | Freshwater microbial communities from Lake Tanganyika, Tanzania - TA2015035 Kigoma Deep Cast 150m | ecosystem: Environmental > Aquatic > Freshwater > Lake | place: Tanzania: Lake... | reverse complement strand
TTTGCTTTAAGTGGTGTTGCCTTCGCTTATTACTGTTACCAAGTGAATTTAAATTTACCCAAAGCTATTTTCAATCGAACACAAATGATTTGCAGCATATTAGAAAATAAATATGGATTTGATACATTTAATGAAAAGTTTTTTGCTTTTGGCAGTCGTTTTTTAGGTGAAAGATTCTGGCAAATAGGTGATATAAAAATTATTGATGGTTGGCTTGTCAATGGAACAGCAAAATCTATCAGTAAGTTTGCAGAGAAAATACGTGTGATTCAATCGGGTTATATTTATCACTATGCTTTTGCGATGGTGATAGGTGTATTTTTATTTTTAACCTTCTTTATAAAAATATAAGATGAATTTAACCCATATATTAAGTTATTCAATTTGGACGCCTATCTTTTTAGGTGGACTTTTACTTTTATTAAGTGGAAAAGTAAACGATACACAAGCTAAATGGCTTTCACTTATCAGCAGTGTGATTTCATTTTTAATCACGATCCCGCTTTACACAGCCTTTGATTTTTCTTTTGGACAGTTCCAGTTCCAGGAATTTTTTCATTGGATTCCAGCCTTTCATATTAATTATCATTTAGGTGTAGATGGATTCGCTGTACCTTTAATTATTTTAACAAGCTTTACTACATTAATTGTAGTCATCGCTTCATGGCGATCTATAGAAGACCGTGTTGCACAATACATGGCGGCTTTCTTGATCATGTCAGGCCTTATGATTGGTGTTTTTAGTGCGCTTGATGCCATGCTTTATTATATTTTTTGGGAAGCTATGCTTATCCCTATGTTCTTGGTGATTGGTATTTGGGGTGGGCCTAATCGCATTTATGCCACGATTAAATTCTTTTTATATACTGTTTTAGGTTCTTTATTAATGTTGGTAGCGTTTATTTATCTCTACTTACATACTCATTCATTTGAGATAGTGAATTTTTATAATACCGGTCTTGATCTCTATCCTCAGATTTTTATCTTCCTAGCTTTGTTTATGGCATTTGCAGTCAAAATTCCAATGTGGCCTATACACACGTGGCTTCCAGATGCTCACGTTGAAGCACCGACAGGAGGTTCAGTAGTATTAGCAGCAGTGATGTTGAAATTAGGCGCATATAGTTTTATGCGATTTGCAATGCCAATCGCGCCTGACGCTGCGATCTATTTAAAAGGGTTTATGGTGACTCTATCACTCATTGCTATTTTATATATTGCACTGATTGCAATTGTTCAAAAAGATATGAAAAAATTAATCGCTTATTCATCGATATCACATATGGGCTTTGTCACGTTAGGCTTATTTATGTTTAATTCAATTGGCATTGAGGGCGCATATGTTCAAATGATTTCTCATGGTTTTATTTCAGCTGCGATGTTTTTATCTGTAGGTGCTTTATACGATAGATTACATACAAGACAGATTGCAGATTATGGTGGCGTCATTCACGCAATGCCAACTTTTGGAGCCTTTGCAGTATTTTTTGCGATGGCTAACTGTGGACTGCCAGGGACTTCAGGATTTGTAGGTGAATTTATGGTTATTATGGGTGCAATGCAGAATAATTTCTGGATTGCATTGATTGCTGCAAGCTCTTTAATTTTTGGTGCAGCTTATTCTTTATGGATGGTTAAGCGAGTATTTTATGGTGAAGCGCGCAATCAAAAAATCAGCGCTTTAAAAGATATCTCGTGGCGTGAATTTTTCATACTTACTGTATTGGCACTTCTTATTATTTTAATAGGCATTTATCCGAAGATAATTACGGATATGACAAATGCAACAACAGTTCAATTTTTAGAGAATATGCATTTGATAAAACCTGTCACATCATTACCGCTGGATGTTTAAATGAATTCATTCATTCAATCTGATCTTTCTTTAATCTTGCCAGAAATTTTTGTGCTTTCCATGGCAATGATTGTGCTTATGACAGATTTATTTATTAAGCCATCAATGCGCTGGATTATTTTTGCTCTATCTCAATTTGCCTTATTAGGCGGCGCTTATTTGACTGGTCAACATTTTAATCATGAAACTGAATTTGCTTTTTCTAATATGTTTGTTCGTGATGGTTTAGCAGATCTTTTAAAGATGATGAGTTATTTAGGAACGTCACTGATTTTTTTCTATAGTCGGTCTTATATGAACGATCGTAATTTATATCATGGTGAATATTTTTCACTCGTTCTATTTGCATTGCTTGGTATGATGATTATGATTTCAAGTCATAATATGCTGCTCGTTTATATGGGTCTCGAGCTTCTCTCTTTATGTTTATATTCTCTAACAGCTCTTGATCGTGACAATCAAAAAGCGACAGAGTCCGCAATTAAGTATTTTGTATTAGGCGCTCTTGCATCAGGACTTCTTCTTTATGGTATGTCGATGATTTACGGCGCGACATCAAGCTTAGATTTAAATGTGATTTCGATCGCATTGTTAAATCACCCCACAGACCATGCCATTCTTGTCTTAGGCCTTGTTTTTGTAGTTGCTGGCCTTGCTTTTAAATTAGGCGCAGTGCCATTTCAAATGTGGGTGCCGGATGTATATGAAGGCTCACCCTCATCTATCGCTATACTGATTAGTTCCGTGCCTAAATTAGCGGCTTTTGCTATTACCGTTCGTATATTAGGTGATGGTCTTCAGTCTATGATGGCGGATTGGAAGCAAATGATACTTATTATGGCGGTTCTTTCTATCGGTATCGGAAATGTTATAGCGATTGCACAAACAAATATCAAGCGTATGTATGCATATTCAACGATTTCTCATATTGGCTTTACTCTTTTCGGATTCATGAGTGGAACACTCAATGGTTACGCATCAAGTTTATTTTACGTTGTGAGCTATATGTTTATGACTTTAGTTTCTTTTGCAGTGTTAATGATGATGTCTCGGAAAAATTTTGAGTGTGAAACGCTTGAAGATTTTAAAGGTTTAAATAAGAGAAATCCTTGGTATGCATTTCTTATATTAATCACGATGTTAAGTATGGCAGGCATACCCCCTACCATAGGTTTTTACGCAAAGTTTATGGTGCTTCAAGCAGCATTTGATGCAGGCTTTGCAAATTTTGTGGTCTATGCAGTCATGATGGCATTAGTAGGTATGTTTTATTACATGAGAATTGTAAAACTTATGTACTTTGATGAGCCAAAATTAAAAAATAAATTAGATGTGTCCATCGATATGCAATGGATCTTATCAGCTAACGCATCAGCGCTTCTAATTATTGGTTTAATGCCACATTCATTTATGGATGCTACTGCTCAAGCAATAGCTTTAAGTCTTCATTAAATGACTCAGTGGATCCTCATCTTAATTACTATCATCATGGCTAATGTGCCTTGGATGTTTAACGATTTTCTTTTTATTAAGAAATTCCCCTCTTATAAAAAACCATTTTCTTGGGCTTTACTTGAAGTTGTCATTTTGTATTTTGTGACTGGCGGTATTGCACTATTTACAGAACTTAAAGTAGTAGGACATATTCACCCGCAAGATTGGGAATTTTATACAGTGACTTTCTTTTTGTTTTTAGTTTTTTCTTTTCCTGGATTTATTCTTAAAACGCTTTGGAAATAAAATCTACTAAAGTATTAATTGTAGGCTGCGGTCAACTTGGCTTTTCGGTCGCTAAAAATATTGATTGCCATATTTTTAAACTGTATGGATTTAGTCGAAGTTTAAAAAAATCACCCCCTTCTATTGAAATGCATCAGGCGGATATTTTAAAAACTGAAACTATTGATACTATTAAATCAATAAATCCTGAAATCATTATCTATGCAGTTTCTGCAGATGCACAATCTGTTGAGAGCTATCAAGATCATTATGTGGTTGGCTTAAAAAAAACTTACAAAGCTATTTTAGATCTCGATCACTTTAAGCATCTTTTCTTTGTTTCAAGCACGAGAGTTTATGGACAAAAAACAACAAAGATCTTAAGTGAGTTTGATGTTGCTCAACCTTCTGATTACGGAGGTGAAGCGTTAATGGAAGCTGAAACGATTGCGCGTCAATTAAAAGAAAAGGCCACGATATTGCGTTTATCTGGAATATACGGCCCCACTCGAACGCGCATGATTCAATTAGCGCAAAGTAATCCTGGCAATTGGCCTGCAACCAATAATTGGTCTAATCGAATTCACGAGGAAGATGCTGCGCGCTTTATTGTTTTTCTCATGAATAAAATTGTGAGACAAGAATCTATCGAATCACTTTATCTTGTGACAGATGGCGAACCTACTAAACAATATGACGTATTAACGTGGATTAGAAAACATCTCAAATTAAGCACAGACACTATTGAGATACCGATTGTGGAAGGGGGGAAGCAACTACGATCTGTTTTATTGAATCAAACTGGATTCACATTAAAGTACCCTGATTTTACATACGGCTACAAAGCGATGATTGATTAGGGTTCTTCAATAGGATAGAATCCAAACTCCTAAATTCTTTAGGCGCGTAGCTCAGCTGGTTAGAGCACCACCTTGACATGGTGGGGGTCGTTGGTTCGATTCCAATCGCGCCTACCAATTTTTTGCTTCATGGCTCAAGCTATCAAGAATAGAGAAAAGCTTATAAAATGATGCAATTCTTGATAACTTGATTCAACTATGCCTGAAATAAGATTACCAGACGGATCTAAGCGACAATTTGAAAGTGACATTACTGTTGCAGAAGTTGCACAAAATATTGGTGCAGGATTAGCCCGTGCAGCCCTTGCTGGTCGAGTCAATGATCAGTTAGTCGATCTTTCATTTGTCATTCGTGAAGATAGTGATCTTGCAATCATCACTGACAAAAATTCTGAGGGGCTTGAAGTGATTCGTCATTCAACAGCTCATCTTTTGGCATACGCTGTTAAAGAATTATTTCCAGACGCACAAGTGACGATTGGCCCTGTGATTGAACATGGGTTTTATTATGACTTTTCGTATTCGCGTCCTTTCACACCAGAAGATTTAGAAAAAATTGAAAAGAAGATGACTGAAATTGCCAGTCGCGATTTACCGATCACAAGAAAAGTATTGCCACGTAATGACGCAGTGGAATATTTCAAATCAATCAAAGAAAATTACAAGGCTGAAATTATTGAATCGATTCCCGCCGATCAGGAAGTCTCTTTATATTCCGAAGGCGAATTTACAGATCTCTGTCGGGGTCCTCATGTGCCATCGACTGGAAAATTAAAAGTATTTAAATTGATGAAAGTAGCAGGCGCTTATTGGCGTGGTGATTCTAAAAATGAAATGCTACAGAGAATCTACGGCACAGCATGGACAACTAAAGAAGACTTACAAAATCATCTCTTCATGTTAGAAGAGGCCGAAAAAAGAGATCATCGTAAATTAGGTAAGCAGCTCGATTTATTTCATATGCAAGATGAAGCACCTGGTATGGTTTTTTGGCATCCTAAAGGATGGTCGATTTGGCAAGAAGTTGAATATTACATGCGAAAGATGTTCTTAGATTTTGGATATCAAGAAGTTAAAACACCTACGGTCATGGATAAGACTTTATGGGAAAAATCCGGACATTGGCAAAATTATCGCGACAACATGTTTACAACTTCATCTGAAAATAGAGATTATGCAGTGAAGCCTATGAACTGCCCTGGCCATATTCAAATCTTTAATAATGCTCTACATAGCTATCGTGAATTACCTTTAAGACTTGCTGAATTTGGTTCATGTCACCGCAATGAACCCTCAGGATCCCTTCATGGGTTAATGCGCGTGAGAGGGTTTACTCAAGATGATGCCCATATTTTTTGTACCGAAGAGCAAATTAAAGATGAAGTAGCTCAATTCATCGTCATGCTCTTTAAGGCTTACGAAGACTTCGGATTTAAGGATGTTTTAGTGAAATTATCCACTCGCCCTGAAAAACGCGTGGGTTCTGATGAGACTTGGGACAAGGCAGAAGCTGCCCTTAAAGCTGCTTTAGTTGAAAATAAGCTCGAATTCGACCTTCAGCCAGGCGAAGGGGCTTTTTATGGCCCTAAGATCGAATTTACCCTAAAAGACAGTTTAAGCCGTCTTTGGCAGTGCGGTACGATCCAGCTCGACTTTAATTTGCCTGAGCGTCTAGGCGCTGAATATGTCACAGAAGATAATAGCCGTAAGCATCCCGTGATGTTACATCGAGCCATTGTAGGCTCTATGGAGCGTTTTATTGGGATTCTAATTGAGCATTACTCAGGTGCCATGCCCCTCTGGCTTGCCCCTACTCAAGCGGTTATCCTCAATATTGCTGATGCCCATGCAGACTATGCCTCAAAAGTCATGGATGAACTCAAGAAAAACCACATCCGATGCGATTCTGACTTGAGAAATGAGAAAATAACCTATAAAATACGCGAACATAGCTTACAAAAGATTCCTTATCTCTTAATTGTAGGGGAAAAGGAAATGGAAGCTGGGCAAGTTGCCGTGCGAACCCGAAAAGGCGAAGACTTAGGATCTATGTCGATTAAGTCATTGATTGATCGACTAAATCAGGAAGTTCAAACTAAAGTCTAGTTATAAGGTAGCGCGGTTTTTCTTTTATATTTACAGGGGATTTGTTATCGCTCAAGAAAAAGAAGTCAGAATTAACGGGGATATTACAGCTCCAGAAATTCGATTAATTGGCGTAAATGGCGAAGCGCTTGGCATAGTGACACTAGCTGAGGCATTTGTAAAAGCAGAAGAGATAGATATTGATCTAGTGGAAATTGCTCCACAAGCCCAACCCCCCGTATGTCGATTACTCGATTACGGTAAGTTTAAATATGCAGAAAGTAAGAAGCAACACGAAACCCGCTTAAAACAAAAGCAGGTCAAGATTAAAGAAGTGAAGTTTAGACCAGGCACTGATGACGGTGATTACAACATCAAAATACGAAACCTCATCGGATTCCTTAGGGATGGCGATAAGGCGAAAATCACCTTACGTTTTAGAGGTCGAGAAATAACACATCAAGAATACGGTTTAGCAATTCTAAAACGTGTTGAGCAAGATTTAATGGAATATGCAGTCGTCGAACAATTTCCAAAAATGGAAGGTCGACAAATGGTGATGGTTTTGGCTCCGCAAAAAAAAGCCAAAGCAAAAACCATAGAAGCAAAAGTTTCTAAGTGATACGGCTTAAACGGCATGCCTAGCACTCTTAATACTCTAAAGGAGATCAAAATGCCAAAAATGAAAACAAAAAGTGGCGCAAAAAAGCGCTTCAAGTTTTTAGGAAGTGGTATGGTAAAAAGAACGCGTTCTCATTTACGTCATATCTTGACCAAAAAAACAACGAAACAAAAACGTAATCTCAGAGGCACTGTCCTCATTTCAGCAACCGATATCAAACGCGTTCGCGCGATGATGCCAACTCAATAAGGAGAATAATATGCCTAGAGTAAAACGTGGTGTCACCGCTAGAGCAAAACATAAAAAAGTTTTAGCACTTGCTAAAGGTTATCGTGGACGTCGTAAAAATGTATACCGCATAGCTAAACAAGCAGTGATGAAGGCAGGTCAGTATGCATACCGTGACCGTCGTCAGAAAAAACGTCAATTTAGATCATTATGGATTGCGCGTATTAATGCAGCAGCTCGTGAGTGTGGTCTTACATATAGCCGTTTCATGAATGGCCTTAAGAAAGCTTCGATCGAAGTAGATCGTAAGGTATTAGCAGATATGGCAGTATTCGATAAAGCAGCTTTTGCTAAGTTTGTCGAAATCGCTAAATCTGGTTCAGGAGCAGTATAAAAAATATTAATTTTTAAAAGGAGGCTTCTAGCCTCCTTTTTTTTATTAAAATGATAGTCAATGAATAATCTCGAACATACCTTAAAAGAAGCCCGTGAAGATTTTGATCAGTGTCAGACTGTAACCGATCTTGATCAGGCTAAAGCTAAATATCTAGGTAAGAGTGGCGTCTTAACAGAAGCACTCAAATCATTAGGTAAATTATCCGCAGAAGATAGACCTAAAGTAGGCGCTGAAATTAATGTTGTTAAGCAAGGCGTTGAAGAAGCTTTAGAAAAAAGACGTGAAGCCATTCTCAATGCCTCGCAAGCAAAACAGCTTGCAGAAGAATCATTGGATGTGACTTTGCCTTCACGAAAAGAAGATCAAGGTAGCTTGCATCCAGTCACACAAACACTTCATCGCATTGAATCACTTTTTCATTCCATCGGATTCTCAGTGGCACATGGCCCACAGATTGAATCAGATTTTTATAATTTCACAGCACTTAATATTCCAGAATCACATCCAGCGCGCGCGATGCATGACACATTTTATATTGATGAATCTTATGTATTAAGAACGCACACATCCCCTGTGCAAATTCGTCATTTAGAAAAAAATAAACCACCACTCAAAATTATTTCACCAGGTCGCGTTTATCGTGTTGATTCAGACGCAACACACTCACCAATGTTTCATCAAGTTGAAGGTTTATGGGTTGATCAACAAGTAAGCTTTGCAGACCTTAAAGGTGTTATCGAAGATTTTCTTCAAAACTTTTTCGAGAATAAAGATTTAAAAGTACGTTTCAGACCTTCGTACTTTCCATTTACAGAACCTTCAGCTGAAATGGATATGAGTTGGAAGGGCGGTTGGCTCGAGATTGGCGGCTGTGGCATGGTTCATCCAGAAGTATTTAAACATGTGGATATCGATTCAAATCAATATCAAGGCTTTGCTTTCGGCTTAGGTATAGAGCGTTTAACAATGTTGCGTTATGGCGTTCAAGATTTACGCCACTTTTTTAATAACGATTTACGTTTTCTTCAGCAATTTATTTAAAGACATTTCAATATGCAATTTTCTGAAAACTGGTTAAGGTCATACCTTCATACATCACTCGACAGTGATGCGCTTAACCACGTCATGATTATGGCAGGATTAGATGTTGATGATTCTCATCCTCTAGGAGCATCGTTTAGCCATGTTGTAGTCGGTGAGATTGTAGCTATTAAAAAACACCCTGATGCAGATCGACTTCAAGTGTGTGATGTCAACATTGGTGATAAGTCATTACAAATTGTTTGTGGTGCATCTAATGCGAGACAAGGCATTAAAGTAGCATGTGCTTTAGTAGGCGCTAAATTACCCTCGATTGATATCAAAGAAGCAAAAGTACGAGGCGTTGAATCGTTCGGTATGCTTTGCTCATTAAAGGAATTAGGATTAGCTGAAGAAGCTGATGGTATTCTGGAGCTCAACCATGATTTAAAAAACGGTACAGATTTAAGAGTGGCGCTTGATCTTAATGATCAAATTACAACATTAAAATTAACACCTAATCGAAGTGATTGTTTAAGTGTTTGGGGTGTAGCTCGAGAAGTGGCAGCCATTAGTGCATCTTCACTTTCTCCTATCCATTATGATGTTAATCCAATCAAGCAAAGCGAAAAGAAAAATGTAATCGTTGAAGAAAAAGCAGCATGTCCGCGTTATTGTGGTCGCATCATTAAAAATGTAGATAACACAAAATCGTTGCCTGAATGGATGACTTCAAGACTTGAGCGTTCCAATATAAAGTCAATCAGTCCTATTGTCGATATTACGAATTATGTGTTGCTTGAAATTGGACAGCCACTGCATGCATTTGACCATGAAAAATTACAAGGTGATGTCATAGTTAGATTCGCAAAGCCTGAAGAGCCGATACATCTTCTCAATGATACAAAAATTAAATTATCAAAAAAAGATCTAGTGATTGCAGATCACTCAGGCGCAATTGCATTTGCAGGGGTGATGGGTAGCATGCCTTCATCAGTCACCGATAATACTCAAACTATTTTCTTGGAAAGTGCTTTTTTTGATCCCATTGTGATTGCTGGTAAAGCTAGAGCATATAACTTATCTACAGACTCATCTTATCGTTTTGAACGCGGTGTAGATTTTTCTAATACGCGATATGCACTAGAACGTGCAACATCTCTTATTATTGAATACTGTGGTGGAGCAGCAGGGGAGATTACAGAAGTTTTAAATGCTTTACCAAAGCGCAACGAAATTCATCTAAGACTTAAAAAATTAAATGCTATCTTAGGTATTGAAGTTCCTAGCCAAGATGTTGAGCGAATATTTATACAATTAGGTTTTGAAGTGAATAAAACAATCGAAGGATTTAAAGTCACACCCCCTTCTTATCGCTTTGATATTACTATTGAAGAAGATCTAATTGAGGAAGTTGTGCGATTGTATGGCTTCGATAAAATTCCTTCACATCATCCTCTGAGCCATCAAGTGATGTTACCTACATCCGGCACTTATCATCGTGACCTTAAAGAAGCACTCACATCTCGAGGTTTTTATGAGGTAGTGACTTATAGCTTTATTGAAGATGAGGTTGAGAAATCATTACATGGAAATGCCAATCCGATTCAATTACAGAATCCAATTGCAAGCCAGATGTCGACGATGCGATCATCTTTATGGGGTAGTCACCTTGAAGTTTTAACTTACAATTTAAATCGCCAAGTATCGCGTTTAAATATTTTTGAGATCGCTCAAACCTTCCATGGTGTAAAAAAAGATTTTATTGAGACCGAAGTGATATCAGGACTCAGTTACGGTAGTTTTATGCCTGAGCAGTGGGCTGACAAAATTCGCGATATTGATTTTTATGACATAAAAGCACATGTTGAAGCTTTGACGTCTAAACAACTCACATTTAAAAGAAGTGATAAAACACCATTAGCGCTACATCCAGGACAATCAGCAGAAGTCATTTTGGACGCTCAGTCGATAGGTTGGGTGGGTAAATTACATCCAAAATGGCAGCAACACTTTTCCCTCCCTAAAGCCCCCTTTATTTTTGAATTAAAAATAGAGAAGCTTTTAGAAGACAAGGTATTTAAATACGAAGAAATCTCAAAATTCCTCCCGGTAAGGCGTGATATTGCTGTTGTGGTAGACGACTCAGTCGAGGTGGATTCGATTTTAGATGCGGTAAATAAGGCTAAAATTCCGTTCTTAAATCATATGGCTTTATTCGATCTTTACCAAGGAAAAGGCATCGCCGAAAACAAAAAAAGTGTTGCATTTCTGATACTTATGCAGGATACTTCAAAGACATTAGTTGATAGTGAAGCTGATTCTTCTGTATCAAAAATCGTTGAATTACTTGAAAAACAATTTGGCGCAACACTTCGCAACTAATCTCATATTTAATACCGATTTAAAAGTAGGCCGTTATGACATTAACTAAAGCAGATCTATCCGAAATACTATTTGACCGTGTAGGTTTAAATAAGCGTGAAGCTAAAGATATGGTGGAGGCTTTTTTTGAAGAAATTCGCAATGCACTTGAAAATGGTGACAGTATCAAATTATCTGGTTTTGGTAATTTTGAATTAAGAAAAAAATCAGAAAGACCAGGCCGCAATCCTAAAACGGGCGAAGAGATTCCTATCAAAGCAAGACGTGTAGTGACTTTTCACGCAAGTCAAAAACTAAAAAGCAATGTAGAAGAGAACTACTCTGGAAAGAAAGCTTAAATCTCCCGTCTTACCTGAAATACCTTCAAAGAGATATTTTGTAATTGGAGAGGTAAGTGAGCTTTGTCTCGTCAAGGCACATGTGCTTCGATATTGGGAGCAGGAGTTTGATCAACTCAAAGACATCAAACGACGCGGCAATCGACGTTATTATCAATTACCTGAAGTGCTTCTCATTCGTAAAATTAGAGAGCTCCTTCATGATGAAGGTTTTACGATTCAAGGCGCTAAACAGCGACTTAAAGATAAAAATTTTGTTAAGGAAGTAAAGCAAGCTGAGCCCCCCAGAGAATTTCAAGTGACCAAGCAGGGTCAAGTTGAATTACCTTTAGAAAATCTCAATCAATCCAATTCTCTTGCTGGCCTTAATATCAAATCGATTAAAGACGAATTGCTCAGTATTATCGAGCTACTTAAAAAGTAATTCATCATTGTTTTAGTTTTCGGGGCGTAGCGCAGCCTGGTAGCGTACTTGCATGGGGTGCAAGGGGTCGAGAGTTCGAATCTCTCCGCTCCGACCAATTAAATCAATGAGTTAGGCAAATATACTCTGTAGTAAAATTTCACAAAAATTTTCAATGGGTATACCAATGGGTATACTGGATAAATTATTTATAGTTTAAAAAGTAATTTAATTATGAACGAATTTGAAGATTTTACGATTGGAAAAATCTCCATGATTATGGATGATATTCTTAATGGTGAAGCAGACAAGGAAGATGCTAAACAGTTATTGAATTATGTTGCATATCTTAAGAAAAATAATTTACCTGTACCAAAGATGCTTGATGATTTTTTTAAAGATTCATATGAGCAAGTTCTTCTTCAAAACAAATCTTATGCCCAAGCAGTTGGTCTAAAGAAAAGAAGAGGTAGACCCAACGCAAAATATGAATTAATTTTATTGGTAGCAGATGTATTAGAAAATATTCTGGAGTATAAGTTAAAGGAAGAGGCTATAAGAGTTACTTCTAAAAAATTTAATAAAGCTCCCTCAAGCATCAAAGGAATATTTGATAAATATAAACATGAAGCACTTCATGTTGTTAAATTAAAGATTGTTTTGAATGGTTTTAGTTTGGAGGCATTTGATTTTTCTTTGCTAGATAAGTATTTTTAGTCCCAAAAGTCGGATAAATACCCCCCTATTTAACCCATTGATTTTAAACATGTTTTAAGTAATTCGTAAAGTAATATTCCTGTATTGAACTGTATTTTGCAGTTCAAAGCAAACAACTACAGGAAATATAAATATGAATACATCTAAAGAAGTTCAGTTCTATCGTTTATCTCAACTCAAGAAACAATTAAGTGTTTCACGCTCATCCATTTGGGCATGGGTCAAAGAAGGCTCATTTCCCAAACCAATCAAGCTAGGAAAAAATTGCACCGCGTGGAATTCATCTGATATTGATAATTGGATTGAAGAAAGAAAAAGTATTTCCGCAAAAGGAGATAAGTAATGCCCATCTTTCAAATTTCAGATACAGAACGTCTTATTTCAACACCTAGAGTTTGGGAATGGCAAAAACTCCAAATGAGAAAACATAGAGTCACAAAAGAGTTAGTGGAGGATTGGCAGTTTTATAGAAATTATACTTCCATTGAGTCAGCATTAAAAGACTTTGCCGAGCATGGTATTAGGCTATCAGATGAAAAGCTAATACTAGATGCTATACAAGATGTTAAAAAGCTTCTAGAGAGGCTTGGCAGAGCTATAACAGATACTGGCAATGGGAGGAATTAAAAAATGAAATATTTTAGAAGACGTCCCCCATCATTTCAGTTTTATGCGAGCAATGTTATGTCAACTATTCAGTATAGGTCTATGTCGTTAGCCGAAAGAGGTTTAATGATGACCATGCAGAATGAATGCTGGGTAAATGATTCTGCACCCTCTGATTTAAAAGTACTAGCAAAAATATTAGGATATTCAGAAAATGAAATTCAAGAATACTTAACACCTAATGTCATGCATTTTTTTTCTAGGGATGATGATAAGATTACTTCGCCAGAATTATTAGCTTATAGAAAGGAGCTTGATGACAGATTAATGCGACAAATTGAGGGTGGTAAAAAAGGGGCAATGATAAAGAAAGAGAAAGAGAAGCAGGTAACCTCAAACTACCCTGAAGGTTCTTTAGTAGAGAATAAAATAATAAAGAATAATCTAGTAGAAGATAATATAAAAGAGCAAGTCTTTAGAGAGGAAGAATTAGCAAAAGAAGATAAGTTAGCTGAACATAAAGAATGGATTGAGGATTGGGAGAAAGCAGAAAGCGGCGATTAAAACTTTTTCTTTAAATTATTCTGTTTTTCACATTTACCTGAAAACAGAGTTACTCCAGTTCCGTAAACTTTATTTTGATATTCTTTAATTTCACCAGTTAGACGATTTATAGATAAAGAGTAAATTAAGTTATTTTTGTTTTGTGGACTATATTCAGTTGTAATTAACTTTGATTCGGTAATATC
>Ga0194126_10008465_pt1 | contig 13986 bp, 20 predicted proteins | sample TA2KigC150mmetaG_FD_148641 | JGI IMG/M metagenome (GOLD analysis project Ga0194126, IMG submission 148641) | Freshwater microbial communities from Lake Tanganyika, Tanzania - TA2015035 Kigoma Deep Cast 150m | ecosystem: Environmental > Aquatic > Freshwater > Lake | place: Tanzania: Lake... | reverse complement strand
CCCAGAACGACCATAAAAGATGAATGCAAGCGGAGGGGTAACGAGTTCTGAGTGTTGAATTGGGAGTTGCAAGTTACGAGAAACCGACGTTGAAGAATTGTTATGTCGCGTAAAAAATGAAAGCATACTGGTATTGTAACACACTTTTTAACATAAGAAATACAAAAAACACAGGCGCAATCCTGTGTTTTTTGCCTCTTCTTATTACGGTTCTTGCAACTGAAAACTTGAAACTAAAAACTCGTCTAGTATTCTCGTGCCGCGACTTGTGCATCTACTTTTTTGATGAGGTCAAGGACAACAGAAACGACAATGAGAAGTCCGGTACCTCCAATGGCAAGTGTTTGAATACCTGTCATACCTTGCATAGCAATAGGGAGTACTGCAATGATAGCAAGGAAAAGGGCACCAACAAATGTAATACGCGTAATAATATTCGCCAAATACTCAGATGTATTCTTTCCTGGGCGAATACCGGGAATAAATGCGCCATTTTTCTGAAGATTGTTCGCAATCGTGTCCGGCTCAAAGGTAATCGCAGTATAAAAATACGTGAACAAAAACACGAGGAAGAAATACGCGATACCGTATGCCCACATATTATTCATAAATCCATTCACTGCCGTAACCATTGATTGGATAATGGTATTATTGATACCGCCCATGAAATTTGCCACCATTTGGGGAAGGAGCAATATAGAAAGTGCAAAGATAATTGGAATCACACCTGCCTGATTGAGGCGGAGTGGCAAGTATGTAGTGGCGCCACCATAGAGTTTTCCTCCACGCATCTGTTTGGAATAGGTAACAGGAATTGAACGCTCCGCTTCGCTCACATACACAACACCTGCGACAATGGCAAGCGCTGCGACGACGAAACCAAGATAGAGTGGCAACTGTGCCATATCAAAGGTAAAGACGAGTTGCGCGATGGCAGACGGGAGAGATGCGACGATACCCGCAAAGATAATAATAGAAACACCATTTCCAATACCAAATTCGGAAATAAGTTCACCAATCCACATAAGAAGAAGAGAACCTCCCGTAATCACGAGGAGATTAAGCCACAAATCACCCGCGGACATTGTTGCAATAATCCCCTGGCGAGAAAGAAGTGTGATAAGTCCAAAGCCTTGAATGAATGAGAAAGGAACAGCAAGTATTCTTGACCATTGAGAAAACTTACGACGACCTGCTTCACCTTCTTCGTGATATACCGCCTTGAGACGCGGAGAAAGAATCGTCATGAGTTGCATGATGATAGTCGCAGTAATATATGGGCCAACGCCAAGCATGACGAGAGAAAGATTGTCCAAACCACCACCAGAAAAGATATTGAGAAGTCCGAGAAACTGATTGTTTGCAAAAAATTGTTCGAGTTTGCTCGTATCAATACCTGGAACTGGAATCGTAGCAAGGATACGAAAGACAACGAGCGCACCCGCGACAAAGAGCACTCGATTGCGAAGTGCTGAATCACGAAGTACCATGTTCAATTTGCGAAGTATGTCTTGCATAGAATTAATGCGGAAATATTTACTATTCTAGAAAAAACTTATGGTTCTTAGTTCTCAGGACGACTCACGAGAATATTGCTCTCAAATAATATACGGGCAACCAGATACCAGTTACTAGTTACCAACTACCACGCTGCCCCCTACTGCTTCAATCTTTGTTTTAGCACCAAGAGACATGAGACATCCTTCAACAATAATCTTTTTGGTAATGTCCCCCTTGGCGAGAATCTTTACTTCAGGCGTACGACCCTTTTGACGACGGACCAAACGTTTTTCTAAAAGAAATGCAGGGTTCACAGTCGTGCCGTTTTCACACACGGTTTCAAGGATAGAAACATTTACCGTTTCTGGTTTGAGAACAGATGCATTCACTGTACGGGTACGATTGATACCATATCCACGACGTTTGTGAATACTCTTAATGGTATCACGAATTTCAGGACGGAGTTTGTGTCCGGAACGCGCCTTTTGACCTTTGGTACCACGACCAGATGTTTTGCCACGCTTCCCCCCACGTCCGACGCGGGCGCTTTTTTTGTTGGCGGTATTCCGTTTGAGATTATGTAACTGCATGGAAAGGGGAAATAATACGAATAATGGACAATCTATTAGAGTTCAGCAAGCGCTTTGACTGTGGCGCGTGCGATACCAAGTTTGTTCTTGCTTCGAGAATAAATCTTGGCACCAACGTCTTTAAGTCCTGCCATTTCAAGAACGGTACGGACGGATGAACCGGCGACAATACCACGACCCGGAGCAGGCTTGAGCGTCAGACGCGCGCTTCCTACTTTGGACTCAACTGCATGAGGGATAGAATCTTCTTTCGTGCGCTTCACTTTAATCATATTCTTTTTTGCGTCACGAGTTGCTTTTTCAATGGCAAGCGCGGTGTCTCCTGCCTTACCAATACCTACACCGACTGAACCTTTCTTGTCACCAATGACAATCGTGATGCTAAAGCTGAAACGACGACCACCAGAGACAACGCGGGTAACACGGCGTGTATCAATGATTTTTTGATCGTATTCGGAACGCACTTTCTCACGTTCACCAGTACGACGTTCAGGACGACCGCCACGAGAAGAAGATGCTTCCCCGCGAGAATGTCCTCCACGACGTGCAGGAGCAGAACCGCCTTGTGAACGGCTACCCCGTGTCGCGGGACGTCGCTGTTGTGATGTTTGTGTGTGTTCCATACAATGAAAAAGTTGATAAGAAAAATTAGAATAGGAGACCTCCTTCGCGAGCTCCTTCGGCAATCGCGCGTACGCGTCCAATATACATATATCCTCCGCGGTCAAATACAACGGTGCTGATACCTTTTTGAGAAGCTGCTTGCGCGAGCGCCTTGCCTGCCTCACGAGCACGGTCAGTCTTGGTGGCACCTTTCATGGTGTCATCAGAAACAGACACGAGCGTCGTACCCGTAACGTCATCAATGAGCTGCACATACAGACGCACGTTCGACTTGTACACGGACAAGCGAGGACGTGATGCAGTACCAGAAACCTTGGCGCGAATGCGCTTGCGGCGACGTGTGCGATTGTCAGTTACAGTAGTCATAAAAAGAAAAATCAATACAAATTATTTCGCGGACTTCTTGCCCTGCTTACGGCGGATAACTTCACCATCATAGCGAATGCCCTTCCCTTTATACGGCTCTGGCTTTTTGAGCGCACGCACTTTGGCAGCGAAACGTCCAATGAGTTCTTTATCAATGGATGAAAGAGTAATGGTGTTTTTTTCGGAAGAAGCGGTGATACCCTTGGGAATCTTTACCGTAACAGGATGAGAAAAACCAAGAGCCATAACGATCTCCTCACCTTTTACGTCTGCTTTAAAACCAACACCTTCAACGATGAGTTTTTTTTCATAGGGCTTATGTACACCATCAATCATATTTTTCACATGAGAGGCGTATGTACCCCAGAGCGCGCGTGTAAATGGATTATCTTTTTTCTGCACAAAGGAAACTACGCCGTTCTCAACGACAATATCAATTTCCTTGTGCGGAAACTCGCGCGACAATTCACCGAGCGGACCTTTCACGGTTACCACAATACCATCGCGGATGATTTCCGTTTTCGCAGGAAGAGTAATTTGTTGTTTGCCAATTCTGCTCATATTAGTAGATGATGAAAAGCGCTTCCCCACCAGTGTGATGCTTGCGGGCTTCTTTGTCAGTCATAATGCCCTTTGGGGTTGAGAGAATAAGAGAACCATGTCCATTTTGAACAGGATGCATGTCTTTGACACCGACATATACACGACGAGACGGTTTGGATACACGGTCTACATCATGGATACGAGGCTTTGTGCCTTCGTACTTGATGCCGATTTCAATATGCTTACGTGCTTTCTTGGCACGCTTCGTCACTGAAGCAACATATCCTTCACGCTCAAGAACTGTAGCAATATCGTGCTTCATGCGCGAATACGGAATATTCGCAATAGGAAGACCCGCCATACTGGCGTTCTTGATGCGGATGATCATGTCTGCGATGGGATCCATAAGGTTAGGAAGTTAGGAAATTAGGAGGTTAGGAGATTAGGAGGTCGCGCGCTACGCGCGCTTCCTACGATTACCAACTAGATTTGCGCACACCAGGAAGATGACCTTCGTTGGCAAGCTCCCGGAAACAAATACGGCACAAACCAAAATCGCGCATATACCCGTGTTTACGGCCACATTTGAAACAACGATTTGTCTTGCGTGTTGAAAACTTTGGTGTTTTCTGTGAACGCGCGATAACAGAGGTTTTTGCCATGGATGGGGAGTTAGGAAGTTAGTAAACTAGGAAGTTAGGAGATTAGGAGGTTAGGTAAGAGACTAGGAAGTTAGTATGATAAGAAACTTCTCAACATACTAGTAACTAGCAACTAGCTACCAACTACCCGATATCTCGTGTTTTTTCTTTTTTACCTCACTGGAGCCTTGGCGGAAGCGTGCTTGTACGCCTTCAGTCCACTCAAGCATACCTTCGGCGAGGTAAACAAGGAGAAACACGGATCAAGAGTAACTATCTCTAAAAACAAACGCCCATATGAGCGTCGTTCCATACTAGCAGATACCACACAAAAGTCAAACTCCACAGGTATTGACTTTTATGTGGTATTGTGATAAGATAAAAAAAGAGCATATTGTCATTTTTTTTCTTCAATAATTAAATTCCTCGGAGGAATTATGAACGCCAAGACCTCAACCGCCCGCCCGCTGATTTTTGTCGAACCCGAGAACAACGCAGTTGTTCTTCAGTTCCGACTCCTTCGCTCGCTTGAACTCCCCCGCTTGCCGGAGGATTTCAAGTACGCAGAAGAGGTGGGTGCGCAAGCAGCGGAAGCAGCCGCTCGCCCCAAAAAGGCAAAGGGTGACAACATCATCAATGCACAACCTTATGATGTTGCTGCGGTACGGGCACTCCTTGTCCACCTCAAGGAGACATGCCTTTATTTTTTCACCGGTTTCTCATATATACAGAGACCGGACAAAAACGGTAAGATGTATCACATCTACCGGTTTATTTTTTCTCGGGAAAGAGAGATTGACCCTAATTTCCGGGGGGTCAAGGGCGACCTTTTTAACGCCCTTGAATACCTTCTCGGACGTCCGGGACTAACCATGGGGGGCGGTATGGAAGTATACCGCAACCCTGCAATTGACACGGAGACCGGTCTGGTCATCCGTGGCAAAACATGGTTAAGTTGCAACTTTGGAGAGGGAGTTTTTCCTTTCCAGCAGAAAAAGAAAACTGCTGGTCCAAAGAAAGAAAAACTCTTCGGTGCTCCGAAAAAAACGAGGGAGGAGCGGGATGCTCTTCGCTTCGTTGAAGCGGGGCTGAAAGGAAAAGGTAAACTCTCCCCGTGGAGGTGAGAGTTGCCCAAAACGTACAGGTCGGCGCGCAAGCGCCGACCTTTTTGCATATCAATAAACAAACACCGCGCGGAGCGCGGTGTTTGTTTAGAGGTAATTCTTGAAACTTGTCCGTCTCTACGAACTACGAACTACGAACTTTTTTCTTAGTCCTTTCTAAACGGTACACCGATGTGGTCGTAAAATGCGATTGCTTCTTCTTTGTTTTTTGCTGTGGAAACAAGGGTAATTGCAAGACCAAATACGTTTCGCAATTCTTCATCAGATGTTTCAGGGAAAATAGTATGCTCTTTGATACCGAGAGTAAGATTGCCCATATCATCAACAATACTCATGGAAACACCTTTGAAGTCGCGCGTACGAGGAAGTGAAACTTGAAGAAACTTCTCCAAAAAAGCAATCATGCGCGCACCACGAAGTGTTACAGCATAGCCAACAACTGTCCCTTGACGTACTTTGAATGACGCAATGGACTTTTTCGCCGAACAAGGAGCTGGTTTTTGTCCCGTAATTGTCATGATTCGTTGTGGGATGAGTGCGAGTTTTTCTTTGTCCGTTACCGAACCAACACCGACAGAGACAACCACTTTGACCAAACGAGGTGCTTGGCGTTCATTGACATACCCAAAGCGGTCTTTGAGTGATGTGTAGGTGTTTTTAAGTTGTGTTTCTACAATATTCATAATATGAAAAAATTAGAGTACCGCGCCACTTTTTTTGGCGATACGTGTCTTCTTACCTCCTTCAACCTTGTACCCAACACGCGTGGGCTTGCCTGTCTTTGGGTCTTTGAGCGCAACATTGGACACATGCATGGGAGCAGCGTAAGAAATGATTTCACCTTTTCCCGAACCTGTACGGGATTTCTTGTGACGCTTCATCATATTGACGCCATCAATAACCACACGCTCATCGGCATGAAACGCTTCAACAATCTTTCCTTCTTTTCCTTTGTCCTTGCCAGCGATAACGATGACAAGGTCTCCTTTTTTAATCTTCATACAGGTATGTAGCAATTAGAGGACCTCCGGGGCAAGGGAGATGATTTTCTGATAACCGAGTTCTGCCAACTCGCGCGGAATAGGACCGAAGACACGACCTCCTTTCGGTTCTTTTTTACCTTTTTCAAGAATCACAACAGCGTTTTCATCAAAACGAATATACGAACCATCTTTACGACGAAACGGTTGGACTTGACGTACCACAACAGCTTGCACAACATCTTTCTTTTTCACCGGCTTGCGTGGCTCGGCGACTTTTACAGAAAGAATGACAATATCACCGATACGCGCGTAGCGACGTTTGCTTCCTCCAGGTATTTTGAACACCTTACCGATTTTCGCGCCGGAGTTGTCAGCAATCTTTACTTTTGTTTCGGGTTGAATCATGTTAGTAAGTTAGGAAGTTAGTATGTTAGGAGGTTAGTATAAATGTATTGATACACTATTTCGCTTTCGCTTCAGTGGTGGTAACAACGCGGAACGATTTGTCTTTTGAAATCGGACGACATGGCTCGATGGTTACGGTATCGCCAATATGATAGGCATTTGCTTCATCGTGCGCTTTATACTTCTTGGACGTCGTATAGTACTTGCCGTACTTAGGATGTTTGACAAAACGATCAACCAAGACAACAACCGTCTTATCCATAGCATCAGAGACAACGGTACCTGAAAGGCGTTTCGTATTCGTGTGTGTAGTGTGTTCCATAAAAAATGTTGTGAAATACGTTAGGCGGTCGCTTCTTCTCCGCGACGACGGGAAAGCTCAGTTTCAATGCGGGCAATGTCAGTACGGAGGATACGACCCTCTTTCACATTCTTGGTCTTGCTCCCAGAAACACCGAAACGGAATTGTCGGAGTGAGGCACGCTTTTCAAGAAGTTCGCGCTTGAGGTCTTCGGCTGTTTTTTGGGTAAATGTATTCATACGTGATAATGTTCCCACAGTATACGGACAGAACGAGAAAAATCAAGGGGTCGTATATTAGGGGCGGATGACGAAACGAGTTTTAACGGGAAGCTTTGCACCTGCAGTATGCATACCTTTGCGTGCGGCTTCTTCGGATACACCATCAACTTCAAAGAGCATGCGTCCGGGGCGAACTTCAAAGACATATCCTTTCAAATCACCCTTTCCCTTTCCCATGCCGACTTCGGCAGCTTTCGCGGTATACGGACGATCAGGAAAGATACGAATCCATACTTTGCCCGTTTTACCAATGGCTCGGTTGAGCGCACGGCGTGCCGCCTCAATTTGTTGAGAGTTGACACGACCTTGTGTCTCGGCTTTCATACCATAAGAACCGAATGCCATTGTCGTACCACGTGTAGCGGGACGCTCCAACTTCACTGGATTCTTACGTCCAGTCTGCCATTTGCGATATTTTACTTTTTTCGGAAACAACATGATGGTATGTCGGTCATTAATTGCGTGCAGGCGCCTTCTTCACAGCGGCATCCTTTTCAAACACCTCGCCACGATAAATCCACACCTTGATGCCGATATCGCCATATGGGAGATGCGCACGTTCACGAGCAAAGTCAATATCCGCGCGGAATGTCTGCAGTGGAATACCTCCACGCTTCAAGTCTTCGGTACGACTCATTTCAGCACCACCAAGACGTCCGGAAAGGACAATGCGCGCGCCTTTTACCTCGCGTGTCGTCATGACCTTGTCAATCGTTTGCTTCATGACGCGACGAAATGGCATACGGCGCTCAAGTCCTTCGGCAACCATAGCAGCAACAATAGCGGCATCCGCTTCTGGTACACGCACTTCCTCAACGTCAACCTTGAATGACGCTGGCTTGGCAATCTTGAAACGACGCATCGCTTTGTCTATATCTGCACGGAGTTTGTTCATATGATCACCTGAGCGACCGATGACAAGTCCCGGACGAGATGTACGGATAACGATACGGAGAGAATTGTTTCCACGTTCCATATCAATACCTGAGACATACATGCCGCGCAAACGCTTTGTGAGGTATTGGCGGAGAAGTACATCGCCACGGAGTGCGTCTTTATATCCTTCACCCACAGCAAACCAGCGCGACTTCCAATCACGGATGATACCAATGCGGTGGGAATACGGATGTACGGTGTGAGACATGATAGTAAGTAAGGAGATTAGGAGATTAGGAGGTTAGTATACGAAAAAATTAAGAGGTTAGTATGGAAACTATATAATTATTCTTTCGTGGCTGAAACCTTCTCTTTCTTTGGTGCGGGTTCCACGGGAGCGACTTCTTTCTTTGGCTGTTTCTTGGCAAGTGTTACTTTGACAATACTGGTGCGCTTATTGATAGGAAACGCACGTCCCATGGCGCGGGGCATGCTCCGCTTGAGCGTTGGTCCTTTGTCCACGGTAATATTGGCAACAACCAAATCGTCTTTCTTAAGCCCGTCGTTATGCTCGGCATTGGCAACAGCAGACATGATGAGTTTTTCAATCTGCCCAGACGCGCGCTTGGAAAGAAACGTGAGTTCTTTGATAGCACGATTAACGCTCTTGCCACGCACCATATCGGCGACGAGGCGGACCTTGCGCGGGGATTGACGGTAATGTTGAAGAATTGCTTGCATGATAGTAAAAAACGGGAAACAAAAGGGTTATTTCTTCTTGGGAGCGGCTTTCGTGTCCGTTGTAGAAGCTTTTGCTGCCTTGGCGGCTGCAATCTCGGCATCTTTCTTCTTTTGCTCGAGTTCTTTCTGCATCTTTCCTCCGTGGCGGAAGAATTTCTTTGTCGGAGAAAATTCGCCCAAACGATGACCGACCATTTCCTCAGAAACAAGTACTTCTACATGCTGGCGGCCATTGTGTACACCAAACTTAAATCCCACCATTTCAGGGGAAATCTGGCTTGCGCGTGCCCATGTCTTGATGACGGCAGTATCGCCTGGTTTTTTGCCAGCGATTTTCTTTAGCAATTTTTCGTCCACATACGGACCTTTTTTGAGTGATCGTGTCATGCGTGTAAATACAAAACAAAATGAGCGAAAATGCTCGTGCACCCTATCCTAGCAGATTGGCAGATAATGTCAAATATTTTAGGAGGTGAGGAGTTAGGTGTTAGCTTATAGGGGAAACTGGCGTTAACTATAGAAAATGGTTTTAAATTAACTTTCAATATATACCATTCCTCACTAACTATTACATTATCCTGTACGGGCGAATCCCGAAGAGTCGGAAAAGCGCCCCGTAGGATTTATATTCTATTAAACGCCTTTTTAATAATTCCTGTCATTAGTTTTCTCCTCTCTTGCAAAAAGTCTTCATATTCAAGCTGATAAAAATTTTCTGGAATAGCATGTTGATCTAGCATTTCTTTCATTTCACCCCCATCGAACCTTTTTTGCACCATTGCAAAATATTCACTTGGTTTGTCGTCGCTGATTTCGATATTATCTTCAAATTCCAAAAATGTCAGGTTGGCAATCTGATTTATTTTTGCTTTGTCTTTATTTTTATCAAATCCGTATTTTGAAATAAGATAATTTCGCGGAAAGATATGATGTTTTTCCAAACGTTTCTTTTTGATTTTCAGCGACGGATCATAAAGATCGCCGACAAGTTTGCGAGAAAATAAAACTGGCGAGCCGAGTTTGTTGAGCGCGGCGTAAAATGCGTTTGCTTCTGGGCTTCTTGCTGACGATGTTTCCATTTGACCGACAAGCGTAATATCCCAAAAATCATTGGTTAAATTCTCGCCGATTATCTTTTCAAGCCCACTAATAAATCCGTCAGGATTAAATTCTTTGATTCTGTTTAGGTCTTTTTCAAAAGCAGTTTCTGGCGAAGAGGAATATCTGCCCGTTAAAGAGGACATCACAAACCAACGCCCGATAATTCTTTGCAATTCATGATTTTGAGTGTTGAAATTTTGTTTTCCTATAAGATAAAGAATGTAGCTATACAAAACAGCACTTTTTGATGATATAAGTTCTTCGTCTTTGTATCCGCCACCAATAAGAATTTTCAGAAAACTTTGCCAATTCGTATTATCGAGAATGGTTGGCAAATTTAATTTCAATTTATCAAATTGTTGCGTGCGCAATTCTTCGGAAAATTCTTCTGTTTCCATATCACGTCCGCGAATAATAGAGTAAACATCTTTCATTTTTGCTCGGTGAAATGTCAGACCAACCAAAACACGAAGCATATCATCAGGATCGGGCTTTATCAAATAATTGAAAGATGAAAAACGAGTTTCTTTTTCTGGAATTTTCCTCGAATCAATACAAAATTGCTCAATTTCTTTTCTTCCTTCTTCCCAATAGACGGAAAGCAATGTCAAAATAAAATCGGCTTGCGTCAGACTTACACCTTGACTATTTATGCGGACGAAAATATCCGATACAATTTCTTCTTCTAAATTCGGGGCAATTTGAAGAGCTGTGAGAGGATATTTATTGATATTTATGAGCGATTGAATGTTTGAAGAAATTGTTTTTTCTTCTTCCTTTGTAATTTCTCTTTTCTCTTTTAGTGCCGAAATGAAATTACTAATAATAGCAAAATCACCCTCACCAGACCAAAGAGTTGAAAGATCAGGAATATATTCAGGGTCACGATCAGTCGCAGCATCGCCAACTTTAAAAAGTGCGTTTATTGGACGAAAAGCAATTTTGATAGCCTTGCTTTCATAATCAGGAGTCAAAACTTCCTGATTTTTCATAACGGCAAAAAGTGCTGTTAATCTTTGTTGCCCATCAATAATCAAAAATTGCGGGATTTTTCTTTTCTTCTCATCAAAACCGATATTTTTATAATCACTACGATTAGCATTTTCCCAAAAAAGCAAATATCCGATTGGATAACCACGATATATTGAATCAAACAAATCTCGAACTTTTGAGATTTTTTTATACCAAACAAATGGACGTTGAATGTCGGGTAAAGCAATATCACCGATTTCAATATCATCCATCAGTCTTCCAATCGTATAGTCTGTTGTCTTGAATACTTGTGCCATATTTTATAAGATTAACCACTTGATAAAATAATAATTAATGCTATTGAAACATGTTTTACAACTATCTGCAATTTGCTTGGTTTTATACATGATTTTTTCTATTCCTTTTTACATACATACTCAAGCGCGCCCGAAGGGCGCGCTTGATATGCTTGCTTCTTTATTCTTGATTCGTGCTTCGTGATTCTTGCTTCTCGTCTCTTACTTTTTCTTCGGCTTGCGACGAGCAACAATATGCTTATCTGAGTATTTCTTTGCTCGGCGTGTCTTGTGTCCTTTACCGGTCGGTTTACCCCAGAGAGAGACTGCGCGACGGCGTCCACGTCCTTGACGTCCTTCTCCACCTCCGTGCGGGTGATCTACTGGGTTCATAGCGGTACCGCGGACTGTCGGACGGATACCCATCCAACGACTGCGACCTGCTTTTCCAAACGAACGAAGTTTGTATTCTTCATTACCGACAGCTCCTACTGATGCCCATGCAGTGTCCAACACTTTGCGGATTTCACCTGACGGCATTTTGAGTTGAGTATAGCCAGCGTCATTGGCAACTACTTCAATAAACGAGCCAGCAGAACGTGCCAAACGTGCACCTGCACCAGGCTTGAGTTCGACATTGTACACGAATGTACCAGCGGGAATCTTGCGCAGTGGCAAACGATTACCAGTTTTAATATCCGCCTCTTCAGACACAACAAACTCATCTCCTACTTTCATGTGTTTGGGGGCAAGAACATAGCGACGTTCGCCATCACGATAGCATACGAGAGCGATAAAGCCGGAACGATTCGGATCGTATTCAATCGTCTCCACACGTGCCACGATATCTTTTTTATTGTATACAAAGTCAACATCACGGAACAAACGCTTGTGTCCACCTCCTTTGTGGCGCACAGTAATACGTCCCGCGCTATTTCGTCCGACAGAACGCTTGCCTCCTGAGACAAGTTTCTTGTGTGGTTCACTCGCAGTAAGCACACCCCGATAGGTAACGGTTTTGGTGCTTCGACGAGATGGCGTTGTTGGCTTATAGTGTTTCATAGGTAGGAGGTTAGTATGTTAGGAAATTAGGAGGTTAGGAGGTTAGTATATGAAAGTAAAATTAGACAATTTCAATAGTATCACCCTTTTTGAGCCACACGGTCGCTTTTTTCCCTCCAGAACGAACACCAGCGCGACCTCGGTTTGTCTTGGTCTTTGGCACAATAGTCGTCATGGTAATACGCATTGGTTCTACGCCATATACTTCTCGTACGGCTTTGATAACTTCGGACTTTGTTGTGCGAGGGTCAACATTAAATACGTATCCGTTCTTTTCTGCGCTTGCAGTTGCCTTTTCAGTGATGCGTGGTTCACGAAGCACATGCGCGTACATACCCGGCGTACCTGACGGTGTCGCCTTTTTCGCTTTAGGAGCGGCTTTCTTCTTTGTGTCCTTTGTTTCAGTAGTCATGAGGATATGTCAGATTATGCCGTCGTGGCTTTACGTTCACGAGCAATTGCGGGAATGCTCGCTTCTGGCTCGGTAACAATAATATATTTATAACGAAGCGCATCTACTGGATTTAAGTTGCGAGCTTCTTCAATGGCGACATTGCCAAAGTTACCAAAACTCTTGTATACAGCGTCATGTTTGCTTCCTGTCGCAATAAGTACAGCGTTGTTGCGACGTGTAGATACACCGTCAAATCCTTGTACAGAGGAAAGTGCTTTGAGAACTTCTTTTGCCCATACAGTTTTTGGAGCATCAACAGAAAGAGAATCTACAAACATAAGTTCACCGTCACGAAGTTTGGCAGACAATACGGTGTGTAATGCCTTTTTAGACATCTTCTTGTTAATTTTTTGAGAATAGTCTTTGTCATTGCGTGGGCCATGTGCAACACCACCACCTACCCAAATCGGGGAACGGCGCGACCCGTGACGCGCGCGACCAGTACCTTTTTGCTTCCAGGGTTTCTTACCTGTACCCGACACTTCGCCACGCATTTTTGCATGAGCAATAGGAGTACGCGCATTCGCCTCCATAGCAATGACAACTTGATGAACCAAATCAGCATTCCATGGCAATCCGAAAACGGCATCCGGAAGATCAGTTTTTCCAGCTTCTTTACCTTGTGTGTTGTAAACGACAGAATTCATGATAGTAAGTATACGAGTATGTGAGTAAGGGAGTATGTAAGTAAAAAATATTAGGCGGTGCGAATTTCAAGGACGGTACCCCGCTTTCCCGGGACCGCGCCAGAAATGAACAAGATATTCTTTTCTGTATCCACGGCAACGACTTCAAGATTTTTTACCGTGATACGGTCGGAACCCATACGTCCTGCCATGCGCAAACCTTTGAACACACGTTGAATACCACCAGAACCAATAGAACCTGGCTTGCGTTCAGAGTGCTTTTGACCGTGTGTGCGTGGACCTCCGGCGAAACCATGGCGCTTCACGACACCTTGGAACCCTTTTCCTTTGGAGATGCCTGAAACTTGTACTTTGTCGCCCGGAGCAAACGTGGAAACATACAAGGTTGCACCTTTTTCAAAACCAGAGACATCATCCATACGAAATTCACGAAGTTCTTTGAACGGTCCCAAATCACCTAAGTGACCTGCCTCAGCTTT
>Ga0194126_10008459_pt1 | contig 13992 bp, 12 predicted proteins | sample TA2KigC150mmetaG_FD_148641 | JGI IMG/M metagenome (GOLD analysis project Ga0194126, IMG submission 148641) | Freshwater microbial communities from Lake Tanganyika, Tanzania - TA2015035 Kigoma Deep Cast 150m | ecosystem: Environmental > Aquatic > Freshwater > Lake | place: Tanzania: Lake... | reverse complement strand
GCGTCTGCAGGTGGGCAAAAATCGCCCTGCGCCAGCACCAGAAATCCTTCGCCAACTTTGAATTGAGGTATTTCACCCGGGTTGGAGGTCATTTCCAGGCTGAGGATATCGCGGTAGAAAGCGATGGACTTATTGAAGTCCTTTACCCAAAGCGTGACTGTGGCAAATCCTTGAATCATAATTTCCTCCCGCAAAACCCGCACATGACAGCACCGCTGGGGTTTTCACCGCCGCATGCCGGGCAGGGTTTAACTTCTGCTTCCATTGTAGACGGGTTCGGCTTTCCTTTCAAGTCGGCTTGCGCCCAACGCGAGTCTGATACGGTTGATGCTTGGGATTGCGACTCCTCTTCCAGTTTTTGTACGCCCTGGCTGATGGCGCGAGAACCGCGCCGCAAAACCAGAATGATCAGGAAGGCGGTCAGGATGATCACACCCAAACACAACACGACCCCGATGACCAAAAAAAGAGGAAAGTTCATCATCTACTATGCTCCTTGAAAAAATCCTTTCCGATCATTATCCCAGAAAAACTCCCTGGCCTAGCAAAATCCTCTGGACTTTATTTGCATCAGCTTCCTGAATGGGGGTACCGTCCTGCAGACAAATGGCCGCTGCTGCACCGGCAGCCTGACCAGTGAGCAACGCTGCGCCGATGATGCGCGCATCTTCTACTAACGATTCTTCAAAAGAAAAGCAGCGGCCGGCAACCACGAGATTGTTTATTTTCTGCGGTATGAGTGAGCGCAGCGGGATCTGCCAGAACGGCCGTTCGCCTCGCGGGACGATCGCACCCTGATAGTTGATCTCACGCCAGGCGCCGCACACACCGATCACATCGGAGAATTGCGTGAAGGTGAATGAATCTTCCAGAGTCAATTTGTATTGGCCTTTGAGAATTCTGGTCACACGAACACCGGATTGAGAGGCAGTATCCAAAAGGAAGATTCCATCCATACCGGGCGTCCGTTTGAGCTTCTGCAATTTTTCCCAGATTGCCCGTCTACTTTCCAAGGTAGTCCTGGTTAGTGTGTAAAGATCCAACCCGTCGCTGCCATCTTTACCGCGCATGTTCACCCAACGGACTCCAGATACAGGGGTTGGGTCACCCAACTCTTTTCCCATCTTTTCCACCAAGGCCGGATCCACACCGTCAACTCCTCCCAACCGATGGACCAAGCCAATATGATAGGGGAGGTTGATGAAATCCTCGCCAGCTGCTGAGAAAACATCCCCATCACCTGTGGCATCGATCACGAACTTTGGCTGGATTGCGACGCGTCCGGATTTGGATTCGAGGATCACCGCGGTGATGCGGTGATTTAACACAATGACATTGGCAGCCCAGCAATGAAAAAGGACCTGGATGCCAGCATCCTCTACCATCCGATCGAAAAGGTACTTCGCTGCTTCCGGATCGACCACCGGATTCTCTTCGCGAATTACCATTCCCATCTCTCGCAGACGTAAGGTGATCTCTTCTGCGATACCAAAAATGACCTTCTGTTTTTTTCCCAATCGATCGACCGCGTGCGTGGAGAGCAAAGGTAGTACCAAGCCACCGGTCCATAGACCGCCCAGATGATTGTAACGTTCGACGACCAGGGTTTTTAATCCGCAGCGCGAGGCGGATAGTGCAGCGGCGATGCCCGCCGGACCGCCACCGACGACCAGGAGGTCGGGATTTTCAATTACGGGAATCTCCCGTTCGGGTTCAATGATCGTTGCGGTTTTGTGTCTTGTCATTGGATTGTCCTGGGGAGTTGGATTGGTGATGATTATTATAGAGGAGGAATTTGGATCCACAGATCAACACGGATCTTTTTCGGATAAACACAGATTTTCTCTTTAAAAATTTCATCGAAGCTGAAGGAGAGGATCGAACTGAGCGTCAGCTCTTTTCTGGAGGAGTTTATATCCACAGGTCAACACAGATATTTTTCAGATCAACACAGATTCATAACAAAATGAAGGTGGAGCTAGGTTGAAGCTGTCAGGGTGGCAAGAAATGAGACAATGAGGTTCGCATTTTTTTGTTGGGTTGGATGTACACCAACCCAACCTACAAAAACCCAAAGAGGGTTCGCGAGCAGGATGACTATGTCAGACTGAAGTCTGACTTAAAAGACATTGGCGCACAGGAAAGTGCGCCCTACAACTTCTTTCTCAAGCCGAGATCCTTCGACCCTACGGGTCTCACTCGACTCGAAGAGCGCAAGCAGAGAGTGCTCATCCCTCATGAGGAACTGAGGGCACGTGAGCAGGATGACGATAGAACTTATTTTTGATTAATCCCGGATCGCATTGGATGGTTTGGTAAAATAGAACATAATTACTAAAAGAAAGTGTGAAAAAATGGACCTCTTCGACCATGCGATGCGGGAGAACCTGAAAAGAGAAGCACCGCTGGCAGCAAGGATGCGGCCGCAGAATTTGGATGAATTTGTTGGGCAGGAGGAGATCATCGGCAAAGGACGCATGCTGCGGCGTGCAATTGAAGCTGACCGGCTGTTTTCTTCGATCATCCTATGCGGGCCGCCCGGTTCGGGCAAGACCACGCTTGCTCGTTTGATCGCTTCTTACAGCAAGTCGCATTTTGCCACCATCTCGGCGGTCATGGCTGGTAAAGCAGAACTACGTGACGTGATCGCGGACGCTCGCGAGCGCCGCAAGATGCAAAACCAGCGTACCATTTTATTTGTGGATGAAGTCCACCGCTGGAACAAGGCGCAGCAGGACGCATTGTTACCCAGCATCGAAAGCGGGCTGATCGTATTGATCGGCGCCACCACACAAAACCCCTATTTTGATGTGATCCCTGCTCTGGTTTCGCGATCGCGGATCTTCATGATGAAACCACTTTCCGAAGAAGCATTAAACGCCATCCTGGATCGCGCACTCACTGATGAAAACCGCGGTTATGGAAAACGCAAGATCCAACTGAGCGATGAAGGGCGCGAGCATCTGGTGAATTTATCCAACGGCGATGCCCGCTCGCTGCTGAACGCATTGGAATTGGCCGTGGAATCCACACAACCGGATGAGGACGGCTCGATCCGCATTGACTTGCAGTCAGCCCAGGAGTCCATCCAGCAGCGCGCTGTCCGTTATGACAAGAATATGGATGAACATTACGATACCATCTCGGCGTTCATCAAATCGGTGAGAGGATCTGACCCAGATGCGGCCCTGTACTGGCTGGCAAAGATGATCAAAGCCGGCGAGGACCCGCGATTCATTCTGCGTCGGCTGCTGATCCTGGCTGGAGAAGATATCGGCTTGGCGGACCCACAGGCGCTGCAAGTGGCTTCGGCAGCGGCGTATGCGTATGAATATGTCGGCCTTCCGGAGGGCATCTTCCCGATCGTTGAAGCCACGTTGTATTGCGCGACCGCGCCTAAATCGAATTCATCGCTCGGATATTTCGAAGCAGCCAAGCTGATCGAGGAGCAGGGAGCCAAACCGATTCCCATTCACCTGATGGACAGCAACCGCGACGCCAAGGGATTCGGGCATGGCCAGGGGTATCAATATCCGCACAATTTCCCCGGTCATTGGGTGGATCAGCAGTATTTACCAGAGGAAGTCAAAGGCAAAATGTTTTACCAAGCATCAAATGAGGGGTATGAAGCTATGATCAATGAGAGAATTTTAAAAAGAGACCAAAAGAAATAATGATTTAGATTTCTTATCTTTTTTTAACAATAATTCGCATAGTATTTAAAGAATTTTCGTTATAATCCTAGAGTTCAATTATTTTTCTGTTATTTTTCTTGGCTCGTTTCCAGCCAATAATTCCAGGAATAAAAAATAAAATAATTAAGGTACTGATTCCCTAGCGGGAATGGGTACACAGCGGAGGTCAAATGATCGACAACTTAGAATTATACAAGCTGCCGGCAGATGAGGCTTTAACTCACCTGGAGAGCGACCAGCATGGTTTGCCCTGGAATGAGGTGGAAAAACGTTGGAACCAGTACGGGCAGAATGCGATCGAATCAGATAAGAAAATCAACCGCCTGCGCATTTTTCTTGACCAACTGATCAATCCACTGGTTTTAATCCTGTTTATGGCTGCAGGTATATCCATCATTGCCGATCATATCGTCGACGCGATTGTGATCGGAGTGATCATCATCATCAACTCGCTTATCGGATATATCCAGGAATCCAAAGCCGAAGAAGCATTAGAGGCGTTAAAAAACCGGGCAGCCCCAGAAGCCACGGTTCTCCGGATTAACCACGATACGGGCGAGAGCGTGGAGCAGATTATTGCAGCTGCGGATATTGTTCCGGGGGATGTAATCCTTTTGGAAACGGGGGATAAGGTTCCCGCAGATGCGCGATTGTTGACTGCCATTAACCTTGAAGTGGATGAAAGCATGCTAACGGGAGAGTCGCTGCCCGTGCAAAAGACGAGTGAAAAAATCGATGGTAGCGCGGGGATCGGCGATCGCTTGAACCTGGTGTACAGCGGAACCGCGGTCACCCATGGGCGCGGCAAAGCGGTCGTCTACGCAACTGGCATCAAAACCGAAATCGGGAAAATCGCCGCCTTGATCCTGCAAACGGAAAAAATCACCACCCCACTCAAGCGGCAGGCAGATAAATTGGGCAAATACCTGGCACTATTCGCTGTGGCGTTCAGTACTCTGGTGTTTATCATTGGATTATTTAACCTCAATGGCTCTAGCTGGCAGGATATTTTCCTGTTCGCCCTCTCTTCAGCGATCTCATCGATACCTGAAGGTTTGCCGGCAGTGATGACCATCACGCTGGCGGTTGGCGTCAACCGCATGGCCAAGAGAAACGCGATCATCCGCAAACTGCAAGCGGTGGATACGCTGGGAGCTGCATCTGTGATCTGCACCGACAAGACCGGTACACTGACCACCAATCAGATGACAGTTCAGCAGATCTACAGCGATGGCCAGATCGTGGATGTCTCCGGAGTGGGATTCAATCCTGAAGGCGGATTCGCAATTCATGAAGAAACACAGCTCGTCAAAGCCAATACGCCACTCTTCTGGACGCTGGCAGGCGGGGCTCTCTGCAATGACGCACGCTTGACTTACAACGAGGAACACAAGGGCAATGAATGGTCGATCAAAGGCGATCCCACTGAAGGTGCATTAATCGTCCTGTCAGCCAAAGCCCACCTTTGGAAGGATCAGCTGGAGGATGATTTCCCGCGAGTGGATGAAATTCCTTTTGATTCAAAAAGAAAATTCATGGCGACATTTCATGAGGATCAAGAAAGAAGATCTTTCGTCTTCTTGAAAGGCGCACCGGAGGAGGTGCTGGATCTATGTGGATTCAGCCATGCCAACTCTGATGTGAAGAAATTAAGTGATGAAGAAAAACAACTCATCCTTGACCAGAATCGTCAGATGGCGGAAAAAGCGATGCGCGTTCTGGCAGTCGCTTATTTCGAAGGGGATAAAGGAAGCTGGAAAGAAATCAAAGAGAGGATCCACCAAGGCAAGGGAGAATTGATCTTTAGCGGTTTGATCGGGATGATCGACCCACCCAGAGAAGAGGCGAAAGAAGCCATCCGAGTCTGCCGCCAAGCAGGCATCCGTGTAATTATGGCCACTGGAGACCACCCAATTACGGCGAAAGCGATTGCTGAAGAATTGAATATGATTGACCAGGACAGCAGGGTATTAACCGGCGCAGATGTTGATGAAATGTCAGAAGAAGAATTTGATCGTGCGACACGGGATACTGCGGTTTTCGCACGAGTTTCCCCCGAATTAAAATATCGCCTGGTAGAGTCACTCAAGCGCCAGGGGGAAGTGGTCGCGATGACCGGAGACGGCATCAATGACGCCCCTGCCTTGAAATCTGCGCAGGTTGGCGTGGCCATGGGCATTGCCGGGACGGATGTGGCCAAAGAGGCATCCGACATGGTTTTGACGGATGATAACTTCTCAAGCATCGTGAATGCCGTGGAAGAAGGGCGAGTTGTCTTTCAGAATATCCGTAAAGTGGTCAAATTCCTCATCTCAACCAACTTTGGAGAGGATCTGACCATCCTGCTTTCTATGCTCCTTTTCAAAGGTCTGCCCCTCATCTTTACACCGGTGCAGATTCTGTGGGTTAACCTGGTCACAGACGGCGTCCTTGACATCACCATTGCGATGGAACCAAAGGAGCAAGATGTAATGAATGAAACTCCCAGGAAGATCAATGCCCAGATCGTTAATAAGGAGATCCTGCTGAACACGCTCTTTGTTGCTGCCATCATGGCTGTGGGAACATTATTCATGTTCAATTACGGATACCAAAACTATGGGATTGTCCACGCACGTACCATAGCTTTCGTCACATTGGCTTTGTTCCAGGTGTTTAACGCTTTTAATGTAAGATCCAGAACAAAATCCGTTTTCGCAATGGGTTTATTTACCAATAAATATTTGAATATCGCGATACCAGTATCCGTCCTTCTTCTGATCGCCACAGTTTATGTGCCGTTCATGCAGAATGTTATGCAAACCTCCCCGCTTTTGCTGAAGGAATGGGCGATGATGCTACCCATCGCCAGTTCGATCCTTTTCCTGGATGAGCTCAGAAAAGCCTGGCAGGCAAACCGGGCAGTAAAACAGACATAAGAGAATTCCTTTCCACACAGTTATTCCCGCATATATATAATTAGCTGAATTCGGCTTAACGGAGAGAACTGTGTGGAATTTCTTTAGCTACGAATACAGCGGAAAACCTTTCGAATTCTTTGATGTCGCCCATATTTGTGCTTTATTGACGATCCTGCTCCTGAATATGTTTCTCCTGCGATACAAGAACAAGGATGAAAGCACCCGACGCAAGGTCAGAATCACAATGGCCATTATTTTATGGGTAAATGAAGCATCCTGGCATTTCTGGAACATCTACCATGGAACATGGAGCTTACAGGAACACCTGCCGCTGCATGCCTGCTCTGTTCTCATCTGGCTGGCAGGCTTTATGCTGATCTTCAAGAACTACCGGATTTATGAATTCGCGTATTTTCTGGGGATCGGCGGCGCACTTCAGGCGCTGTTGACTCCGGATATCGGCATTTACGGTTTTCCTCATTTCCGGTTCATCCAGACCTATATTTCCCACGGCTTGCTGCTCACCTCCGCAATTTACATGACCACAGTTGAAGGTTTCCGCCCCACATGGCAAACCTTCAAACGCGTCATCATCTATTTGAACTTATTCATGATCGTTGTTTTTGGATTAAACCAACTGATCGGTTCCAATTATCTTTTTGTCGCCCGCAAACCAGCCGGGCCGACATTATTGGATGCACTTCCGGAGTGGCCGGTGTACATCTTGTATATGGAGGCGATCGGATTGGTGATGTTTTTGCTGCTTTATCTGCCATTTGCGTTCAAAGACTGGTTGGCAGTCAAAAAGCAGCCAGCAACTTGATCAAAGCGATTCCAGATACGATAGTATGCCCTGAACCGCCTTAGCCCGATGGCTGATGCGGTTCTTTTCAACTAATAAGAGTTCAGACATTGTCTTTTCCAGTTCCGGAAAAAGAAAAACATGATCGTAACCGAAACCCCGTACGCCACGCTCAACGGCAACAATCTCACCATCACAATGCGCCTGGTAATCAATTAGCGGGCCATCGGGAACAGCCAGAGCAACAGCGCAAACAAAACGCGCTTTCCAGGGGCGCGGTTTGTCCGCCAAGTTCGCCAGAAGCAGCTTTCGCCGATCCGCGTCTGTGGCATGCACATCAGGAGTGTAACGTTTGGAATGAAGACCTGGCGCGCCATCCAAAGCAGCAACCTCGAGGCCTGTATCATCCGCCAAAGAGGGGAGGCCGCTGGCTTCGCAAAAAGCCAATGCTTTCAAACGGGCGTTTTCAATATAAGAAGCCCCGGACTCCACCACATCGAGGTCAAGACCGATGTCTTTCGGGATGAGGACCTGAATTTTCAGGGATTTTAAGAGATCGGTGATCTCTTCCAATTTTCCCGAGTTATTTGAAGCAATTAATAATTTTTGGTTCATCGATTGTTAAAATTTATGAAAAATATTAAAAAAACTTGACTCGTGATAACCTGCGTGCTATAATCGAGCAAATTACACCAATTTTACTGGAATTATCGTGAATCAAACCGTTCATCCCCTTCGTATCAACGTAGGTTTTCTTGTTAACCAACCCCCGGGTTTTCAAAGAGAAGTTCCCATTGAGTTTGACCATTTTCGCTTTGATGAAGATTTCCTAGCAGAAGATCTGCGCGGAACCATCACACTCTCCCACACGCAGAATGGCGTACGGTCGATGGGGGAGATATCTGCCAGGATACCGCTCGAATGCGGCAGATGCCTGGACGACTATCAGCAAGAACTACAATCCGAGTTTGAAGAGATATTTACTTTTTCCCACAGACCGTTATCAGAGGATGAAGCCATAATTTCGGAAGATGGGAATATCGATTTTGAACCGATCATCCGCGAATACCTGCTACTGGAGATCCCTTTTTCTCCCGTGTGCCGTTCTGACTGTAGAGGGCTATGCAGCGTATGCGGACAGAATTTGAATGAAATGGATTGCGGGCACATGCAAGCCAGTCTCACAGAAGAAGAGAGCTCTATAACGATCAAACGATCGAACCAATCAAGCTAACAGGAGAAAAAATTGGAAGCTGCAAATCCGGATCTCAGTGACAGCGACTCGATTCTGGATTCGCTTCTGGAAAAAGCCGATCTTCAAGGACATCTAACCATGGATGACCTGGAAGAGATCATTCCGCGCAGCGGTTCTTCTTCCGAAGTGCTGGAAGAACTGGTTGGAGTACTCTCGGACCAGGGGGTTGAAGTCCTTTACCAGGAAAGCGAAGAAGAGGAAACCAGCGAAGAGTCAATCGAATCTGAAACGGATATGGATCCGACGGCTGCTTTTACGCGCGTTCCCACCGATGATACGATCAGCCTTTATTTGAGAGAAATGTCCCAAGTGCCTCTGCTCAATATGGAGCAGGAGGTGTCGCTATCCAAACGCTACGAAGCCGGCAAGGAAGCCCGCGATGAATTAGTTAAACTTGGCGGGAATTGCAGCATCGAAAAACGCCTGAAACTGGAAGGGATTGAAGAGGATGGATTGCTGGCACGCGAGCATCTTATCAAAGCCAACACCCGGCTGGTGGTCAGCGTGGCCAAGCGTTACACCGGCAGAGGCGTTCCCTTCCTGGACCTGATCCAAGAGGGGAATCTGGGTTTGATGAAAGCGGTCGAAAAATACGATTACCGGCGCGGATTCCGCTTTTCGACATACGCGACATGGTGGATCCGACAGACCATCACACGATCCATCGCAGATCAAGGGCGAACTATCCGGGTGCCTGTACACATGGTGGACCGTATCCGGGTGATGTATAAATCGATCCATGAACTGGAGCAGCGGCTGGGACGCGAACCAACCATTGAAGAGCTCTCCCAGATGATGAATATCCCCCAGGATAAAGTCGATTGGATGATCCGTGTTTCCTGGCTGCCGTTGTCTTTGGAGACTCCCATCAACGAGGAAGAAGACGAATCGGAGTTGGGCAATTTTGTTGAAGACCGGGACACACCCACACCCCCACAGAGTGTTTACTCCAAACTGCTCAGTGAGAAGGTGGAAGAGATCCTGGATTCATTACCCTATCGAGAAGCGCGGATCTTGCGTCTGAGATTTGGGCTGGAGAATGGCCGTTTTTACACGCTGGAAGAAGTGGGCAGAAAATTTGGGCTTACCCGTGAGCGAATCCGCCAACTGGAAACCAAAGCATTAAGACGGCTGCGCCATCCGCGCCGCTCAGGCCAGCTTCGCGAATATTTATAGGATTTCCCTATTTTTTGGATTCGAGAAATTCAACCAGGCGGTCCCTCACCTGCCTGGTTTTTTCATATATCACCATGTGGCCGGCATCTGTGATGATATCGATTTGCGTTTTTGTTGAAAAACTGTTCAACAACCGAATCGATTGCGGCGGAGAGACCTTATCATCCGCACCGCCAATTAACAGGAATGGGATTTTTAACGGAGTTTCTGGAACTGACGCGCGAAATACCCTGCCCATATGAAAATCTGCAGCCAAAATAAAAGGATCCAGATGGTGAAGAGGTTCGATGATCTTACGACGGAATGATGGCGTTGTGCTGGTGTGAAAGGCGGCGTGACTGAAAGCATCCGCTACTTTGGCATTGTTGACAGGATGCCGCAAGTGCGACATGATCCCATCCGGAATAAGAAAACGTGAGCCGGTACTGATCAACGCCAATTTATAGATCCTTTCCGGAAACTTGCAAGCGAATTGCATAGCCAAAGCACCGCCGAGGGAAAAACCGATCAGGATCACACTAAAAAATCCCATGCAAAGAAGATAATCATAAAGGCGGCTTACCAATCCATCCAAATGATTGCAGGCGGGCTGTCGGGAAAGTCCGTGGCCGGGCAGGTCAATGGCAAACACATTTTGACCGGGCAACCTGCGCAGATCGGACGGCCAGCCCATGTGGGTACTTCCCCCGCCGTGGATGAGTATCACAGGGACACCAAAACCCTCCCTCTCCCCTTTATATTGGCGATAGAAGATATCCGCGCAGAAGGGCATGGTTTGGTTTGTAATCCTATTAATGTTTTACGCTATTTTTCTGGTCATGTAAAGGTTTTCCCGCTGAAAACCGCGATCCTGATAGTAAAGACGGGTGCCGACGGCTGCGATAACGGCTAATTTTTTATAACCGGCTTCACGGCTAAGTTTTTCGGCTCTCTCCAAGAGCGTCGAACCCAAACCGATGTGCTGCGCCGCGCCAAGCTGGTCAGCGCCAATCTCCAGTGATTGCCCGTACACATGGATCTCGCGGATCAAGGCTGCGCCTTTGAGCTCCGGGATTTGTTGGAACAGCTCCTCATGATCTTGATAAAGTTTGGGCGAGGTCGGTAAAATTGGAAAGGATAGTCTTAGATAACCGGCCAACCGGTCATCCTCCGTGGAAAAACTCAAGAAGTGTTCCTGTGAGTCTGCCGTTTCGTAAACAAGATCTTTATCAATTAAAGCGTCCGGATCGATCGCTTTCCCCTTGATCTCGCGACAGCGGATGCAGCGGCAGCGCTGGCCACGGCGGTCGAGTTCACGGTGCACATCCTGACGCAAGCTGGACCGCCGGCTGCCGGCAATGATGTAGTCCGCGGGGATATCACGGATAATTCGGTTTACCCGGCAGTATTCGGGAATCCCGGGTTTAATGTCCGCAATTAAGTGTATGAGCTGCTCGGTCGTGTACGGTGAATAATCACCTTGTTCCCAGATATTGTATAGAGGGGCTTCCTTGACGAGCTGGGTCGGATAGATCTTGATCTCATCTGGCGAGAATCCATCATTCCACAACTTTTGGAAGTCCTGCTTATCCGACTCCATGGTCGCACCGAGCAGATTAGGCATCCAGTGAAGCACAACCTTGAATCCGGCTGCGCGCAGCAAGCTCACCGCATTGAGCGTGTCCTCCACGTTGTGGCCCCGGCAGTTAATGGCCAGGATCTCATTATTGAGGGATTGAGCGCCCATCTGCACCTTGGTCACGCCGAGTTCACGCATGAATGCGATCTCTTTTGGAGTGATCATATCCGGACGGGTTTCTACAACCAATCCGACATTCCGGCAATCTGAGGATTCATTCACCGAATGAGCTTGGACTAATGTCTCGGATTCATGACCATTCATTGCGTCAAAACAACGCCTGATGAACCACTCGCGATAATCTGCGGGATAGGCCGACCATGATCCGCCCAGGATCAGCAATTCAATTTTATTGATGGGATGGCCGATGGCAAGATAAGAATCCAGACGCGATCTGACCTGAAGATATGGGTCGAACTGGTTTTGATATGCGCGGGCTGCGCCGGGTTCTTCTTTCAAATAAGATTTTGGCAAGCCTTGTTCATCCGGGCAGAACAAGCAGCTGCCAGGACATGTGTAAGGCTCGGTCAGCACCGTCACGGTCGAGACGCCTGAAAGAGAACGCACCGGCTTCATACGAATCCGTGCCAGCAGAACAGGGTCGTCATCCATGAGCCCATCGTCCACGCGCTGCCGGTACACATACACGAGCACGTGTTTGGCGATATACCCGCCTTTGGACAGCGGATGAGAACGGATACTTTTCAGGGTCGGCTGCCCGGCGATAATTTCGTCCAACACCTGACCAGCGACTTCCAGTTGTTCCTGCGAATATTGGCGAGAATTTTGCCAATGAATTTGTCTGTTTTCCATCGAACTTTCTTTTCGGTGCACCGTTTTCATTGAATTTATAATCACAAGCATGAAAGCGGATATTGTTGAAAAACTGCACCGTCTTAATCAGGAATTCTATCAAAGCTTTTCATCCTCATTTTCTCTCACACGCCAACGAATCCAGCCGGGTGTGAGAAAGATCATGCAGAGCTTACGTGAAGGGAAAAACCTGCTGGATATCGGCTGCGGCAATGGCAACCTGGCGGTTGAACTGGTAAAAAATGACTGGGGAGGAACTTACCTGGGCATTGATTTTAGTGAAGATTTGGTGGGAATCGCAAATAAGAAGGTTTCAACGCTTCGTTCAGATGTCCAGATAGACCTTAAATTTCAAACAGTAGATATCCTCCAAAATGGATGGATTGAAAAACTGCCCCAAATCCACTGGGATAGTATCCTGATGTTCGCGGTGCTTCATCATATTCCAGGAAATGAAACAAGGAAGGACGTTTTACGATCCATCCGCAGTTTTTTTCCTGTTGGGAGGCCATTCTTCCTCTCGGTATGGCAGATCCAGAATAGCCCGCGTTTACTCCAGCGGATACGGACCTGGAAAGAGATTGGGATGGAAGAAAATCAGGTGGACCCAGGAGATGTGTTGATGGATTGGCGGGCGCAAAACCCCGGTGAGGAAGGAAAACCCGGATTAAGATATGTGCACTTGTTCACCGAAAATGAACTTAATCAGTTGGCCACAGAAACGGGTTTCCGAGTGATCGACCAATATTATTCGGATGGTAAGGAGGGAAACCTGGCGCTCTATCAAAAATGGTTATAGCTGTTTATGGTATAGAAAAAAAAGTATCTCTGGAGGAAGAAATGGCACAACAAGGACAAATCGATCTATTATCGCTTTTTAAACAAGTATCTAAATCGGTCAATCAGAACAAAGAAACCTTGAATCAAGCGGACAGTTATAACCATGACCATGGCGATCACATGGTGGAGATATTCGATGTGATCACTCAGGCAATGAAGGAAAAGAAAAATGCCGACCCGGCTGACCAACTGGAATATGCGGCGCAAATCTTGAGGCGAAAATCAACGAGTGGATCCGGGAAGATTTATGCGGATAACTTGCAAAATGCTGCCAAGCAGGTCTTGGGCAAAGAGGTCAACATCGGCACCGTATTAACCATTCTCCAAACTTTGATGGGATCATCCCAAAAGTCCGGCACCTCTGCAAGCGGCGATCTGCTGGGATCACTGTTGGGCGGTTTGATGAGCGGTGGATCCTCAAACACTGGCGCAGGAGACCTTCTGGGAACCCTGCTTGAGAAAAAAGGCGGATCATCGGGAACCAGTACTGATGACCTGCTGGGTTCGCTGCTAGGGCAAATGGCTGGCGGCTCCTCTGGTTCAAATCAGGGTATCGACATGGGTGACCTGCTTGGAGCAGGGATGGATATGCTTTCGCAATCACAGCAAGGCAAAAGCGGATTGGATGCGCTAACCGGTGCGCTGCTTTCGGGAAGCCAGATGGCAGAATCTGATTACCGCCAACAATCCGGTGAGATCGTTACCAAGGCAGTGCTTGGGGCTTTAGGCTCCATGCTGCAAAAATAACCGACTTTAACAATCTCACTCCATCCCTATTAATACCGGGATGGCTTTTTTTAAACACTATAATTGCCCTCGATAAATATTTACAGGAGAAATTCGAAATGACCTTTATCTACATCCCCATCGCACTGCTCGTTTTTATAGCCGCA
>Ga0194126_10008457_pt1 | contig 13992 bp, 13 predicted proteins | sample TA2KigC150mmetaG_FD_148641 | JGI IMG/M metagenome (GOLD analysis project Ga0194126, IMG submission 148641) | Freshwater microbial communities from Lake Tanganyika, Tanzania - TA2015035 Kigoma Deep Cast 150m | ecosystem: Environmental > Aquatic > Freshwater > Lake | place: Tanzania: Lake... | reverse complement strand
CATTTGGTTGGCTTGAAAAATGCCGACGACTATGGAAAAACTGCGAACGAAAACTTTCAACAAGTAAACAGATGGTCGTGCTTGCTTTTGTGTCTTTGTTGTTGAAGAGATTATGAACAGGCTCTAACTTTGAAACTCTCAATCCTAAAAAATTTGAATGACCAAAGAAAAAATAAAACGATAAACATAAAAAGCGCCCGTAGGCGCTCACGATTGTTTTTCTTCAATCGGTTTGTTGACGAGCCGTCCGTTCTCAAGGAACGCACGATCTCCTTGGCGGTTGAAGACACCGTTTCCGTCCGGCCAGTGGAGTCGCCCACAGGTATCACAGGGATGTGCGGTAGAATATGAAGAACATCCCGTCCGTACATTGACGAGAGTAGCGGTGGCTACGCTTCCTGAACAATCTTTTTCAGTACAGCGCATGGTGTTTGGGAATATGGTTTGAAAAATGTCTCAGAAGAACAGCATGTTGAGAATATCATTTTTTTAGAATTACGCAAGGGCGCCCATAAAGACTCTACTTTTTCAGGATGTTCCGCGACTTTCCCTCTCAGTTCCACGTGTATATTACTGGGTTTGCGCATTGTCTATAGAGTAGCATTGGTTGAGAACTAACAATGTATATATGTTATTACTGAAGTTCCATCTATAACCTATAACCTCTTACCTATTTCCTAAATAAAAGCGCTTGACATTATTTTTCATTCGGCTATACTAGCCCGTACGTATGGTAATGAACTTCACACGCAGGCGGCAATAAGAACACCGACTCGGGGTTCCTATTGTCCGCCCTTGCGGCGGTTTTTCATTATCAGACGGGCTCATTGTCAACTGAAGAAGATATCAAGAGTCTTAATCGTCTAGGGGAAATGTGAAGCGCTTCGTGCGTCGACATTTCCCGAACAAAGGAATGTATCCTTTGCAACACGCCAAGCGCGACGCATTGCTTCGCGCTTGGCGTAAAAAGAAACGCGGTTAAGGGCATACGGTGGATGCCTAGACTCTCAGAGGCGATGAAGGACGTGGCATGGCTGCGATAATCTTCGGCGAGGTGCCCAGCAACCTACGACCCGGAGGTCTCCGAATGGGGAAACCCGATGCGGAAAACCCGCATCGACTGGTCTCTGGTATGTGGTATCTAGTATCTGGTATGATAGAGTGTGATGAACACCTATCGTGAATTGGATGTGTATAAACGTTCCTACACACTTGCGCTTCGTATACACGCATTGTCATTGCAACTCCCTAGGGAGTACAGATTTGACATTGCTGATCAAATACGACGTGCGTCTCGTTCAATCCCTTCTAATATTGCGGAGGGATATGCGAGAAGGAAATCAAATAAAGATACATTGAATTTTATTAAAGATGCTCTTGGTTCAAATGACGAAATGTTATTCAATCTCGAATTTATGAAAGATGTGGGATTGCTGAATCAAGAGACATATCATGTATATCAAAAAGAATATACAATTTGCGGAAAACAATTATACAATCTTATCCAATCATTTGAACAACCAGCAACTAGTAACCAGATACCAGCGACCAGTCGCAAACCAGGGGAAGTGAAACATCTCAGTACCCTGAGGAAAAGAAACCAATAGGAATTCCCTAAGTAGCGGCGAGCGAAACGGGAAGAGCCCAAACCGGAAGTTGGTTACTGGTAGTTAGTAACTGGTATCTGGTCACGTACGTTACTTTGTGACGTATTGGTCGCGCGAAGCGCGACAACCAGTAACCAGCAACTAGTAACTAGTAACCAGCTTCCGGGGTCGTAAGGCGGTAATGTCGCTTTTATAGTGAGAGATACGTGTGAAGGTTAATGGAACCGACTGGGAAGTCGGACCCTAGAGGGTAATAGTCCCGTACATGAAAACCAGATCCGATCTTTGTTACCGTTCTTGAGTACTCCAAGACACGAATAGCTTGGGGGAATTCGCCGGAACTAACCGGCAAGGCTAAATACTCTGAGAGATCGATAGTGAACCAGTACCGTGAGGGAAAGGTGAAAAGAACCCCGGAGAGGGGAGTGAAATAGATCTGAAACCGTATGCCTACAAGGAGTCGGAGCTGGTGGCTGGTTTCTGGTATCTAGTATCTGGTAATGCGTCGCTTCGCGACGCACTTGTCGCGCGAAGCGCGACAACCAGTTACTAGTAACTAGGAACCAGTTACTAGTGACGGCGTGCCTATTGAAGAATGAGCCAACGAGTTGATGTATGCGGCTTGGCTAAGTCCTTGTCGGACGGAGCCGTAGGGAAACCAAGTGTGAATAGCGCGTATGCTGGTGACTGGTTTCTGGTAGTTAGTATCTGGTAGCGCATCGCTTCGCGAGGCACTTGTCGCGCGAAGCGCGACAACCAGTTACTAGTAACTAGAAACCAGTTACTAGCCGTCGTATACATCAGACCCGAAGCCAGATGAGCTTGCCATGAGCAGGGTGAACGCAACGGAGACGTTGCGGGAGGCCCGAACCAGTTGGTCGTGCAATTCCATTGGATGACTTGTGGTAAGGAGTGAAAAGCTAATCGAATCTGGTAATAGCTGGTTCTCTCCGAAACAGCTTTAGGGTTGGCGTCGCGTGATCCTTCCGGGGGTAGAGCACTGGAAGGAACAAACAGGGGGAAACCTCGTTGTTCCTATCAAACTCCGAATACCGGAAATTATAGCGCGGCAGTTAGACTCCGGGGGCGAAGCTCCGGTGGTCAAAAGGGAAACAGCCCAGATCGCAATCTAAGGTCCCTAAATCTATACTCAGTACACTTAAGGAGGTGAAATTTCTCAGACAATGAGGAGGTTGGCTTAGAAGCAGCCATCCTTTAAAGAAAGCGTAACAGCTCACTCATTCAGAGATCTTGCGCCGCAGATGATCGGGGTTAAGTATAGTACCGAAGGTGCGGGCTCAAAAACTTCATAGAGGATTTATATAATCTTCGCGAATTTGTTCTTTATGTGAAAGGATCTTGTATTATAGTATACGTCCGTAGCTCAGTTGGTGAGAGCGTCTGCTTGACACGCAGGAGGTCGGAGGTTCAAATCCTCTCGGACGTGCGAAGTCTGTTTGCACGGACTAATATAAGATATCTTTCTCTGGTGAGATAGCTCGGTTTGGTAGAGCATTGGGATGGTATCCCAAAGGTCGGGGGTTCGAATCCCTCTCTCGCCACGAAGACATCCTATGGATGTTTTTATGTTCGCGATGCGAGCGAGTTTGCTCGCATCTTCTATGAAGTTTTTGAGCGGTAGGAGAGCGTTCCTGTCCGCGATGAAGCCCAAGCGTGAGCTTTTGGGTGGAGCGTCAGGAAGTGAGAATGTTGGCACAAGTAACCGCAAGGAAGGTGAAATCCCTTCCCGCCGAAATACCAAGGTTTCCTTCGCAATGATAATCAACGAAGGGTTAGTCGGGCCTAAGGAGATGGTGAAAACCGCATCCGATGGACACATGGTTAATATTCCATGACCCGCATGCGTTCCGATGGAGTGACGGAGCGTTGTACTGTGAGCAAATAATCGGATTTTTGTCCGTGCCGTGAGGATGGTTCCATAGGTAAATCCGGGAACCGCCAGTCCAAGCGGAGCGGAAATTCTGCGGTTCGCCGTAGGAGATTCACAGGAGCACGCTTCCAAGAAAAACTTCTCAGGTTAAACGTATGCGGACCGTACCGCAAACCGACACAGGTGGTAGAGTCGAGAAGACTAAGGCGAACGAGTGATAATTCCCCAAGGAACTCGGCAAAAAAGCAGCCGTAACTTCGGAATAAGGCTTTCCATGCTGGTGACTGGTCTCTGGTAAGTAGTAATTGGTAGTGTGTCGCTTCGCGACGCACTGGTCGCGCTTCGCGCGACAACCAGATACTAGTAACTAGAAACCAGTTACCAGTTTGGATGCAGCGAAAGTATCTCTGGCGACTGTTTATCAAAAACACAGCTCCCTGCGAACTCGCAAGAGGATGTATAGGGGGTGACGCCTGACCAATGCCGGAAGGTCAAACATGGATGGTCCGAGGCTGGTTATTGGTTACTGGTCTCTGGTTATTTGGTGGTGCGTCGCTTCGCGACGCATTGGTCGCGCGAAGTGCGACAACTAGATACCAGTTTCCAGCTACCAGCAACCAGCTTCGGGCTGGGCTATGTAAGCCCCGGTGAATGTCGGCCGTAACTATAAAACGTTGTAGTTACGCAAATAAATTCCGCCATATGCGGGAAACTCCGACCGTGCACGCGCGCCTTAGCGTGTGCCAAAGTATCCGCCGCTACCTATCGCACGTCGATGCGATGGTAACAATGCGAGCGGTGCGGACAATCCGCAGGAAAGACTCTGTGCAGTAATTGATTTCTTATCTATGTATGATGTAACATCTGTTGATCCGCGACACGGAAACTATATCGCCGGTTTTACAGATGGAGAAGGAAGTTTCAATGTATCATTGAGACCCCGACCCGATTTCACACACGGATGGAATATTTCCGCATCATTCAATGTTTCGCAAAAAGATAGAGTTATTCTTGCTCATATCAAGAATATTCTTAAATGCGGGACATTGCGTGAGCGCAAAGATGGGATTGTCTATTATGAAGTGACTAATATTGAGTCGCTGTATCATAATGTCGTTCCGTTTTTCAAACGTTTCGGATTTTTGTCCGCGACGAAGAAGAAAAACTTTTCGATTTTTGTACGTATCGTTGAAAAGATGTATCACAATGAACATCTGACCCGCGAGGGATTTGACGAAATCATACAACTTCGAGAACAATTAAACGAAGGCATCGGACGCAAGCGGTTGTATACCGAGTCTGATGTACATGCACAGTAGAATCCTCACAGACTATACGCGGAACATGACATGCGCACGTGCAACGCCGACGCGCATGACACATGATGAGATAGTCGGGCCCCTATGGCGACATAGGGTTGACGAACATGATGCATATGGAAGCGTTCGTCATATAAAACATCAGCAAACGGTCCTAAGGTACTGCGCCTGTTGTCTCTATAGATAAGGGGTGCAGTAGGACTGGGACCGTTCTGATAATGATAAACAGTATCGCATACCCCATAGGTAAAAGTATGGGATAAAAGCTGCCTCGCATTGCAGGAATGTAATGTAGGTCCTCAACAATAACATGGCTATATGCTGGAAATTTATCTCTATGGTACAATTATTCCATAGTTATGAACAATCAGCAGGAAAGACTCGAAATCGACAACTGGATCGTCGGATTTACTGACGGCGAAGGATGTTTTTCCGTAAGTTTGTTTCGGAATAATACAACCACTCTTGGGTGGCAAGTATTTCCAGAGTTTGTCATAACACAAGGGAAGAAAAGTCTTCCCGTGCTTCTACAAATTCAAAGCAGATTTGGATGCGGAAAGATATATGAAAACAAAAGGCATGATAATCATAATGAGCACTTGTACAAATATTGTGTGAGGTCGCTTGGTGATTTGAACCATGTCATCATTCCCTTTTTTAAGGAGCACCCGCTTCGTAGTGCAAAATGGAATGATTTTCTTCTTTTTTCAGAAATTGTATCAATGATGAATAATGGGTTACATCGTAGTCCTGATGGATTGCGCTTGATCGCAAGCATTATTGAAAAAATGAATAGAAAAAAGGCAAGTCGATTTCTTGAATCCTCAGAGACCACACGCCGTGCCCCAACATCACAATAGGTGATAGGGTGAAGATATGGTCCTTGGTGTGCATAATGGAAACCAAAAGCGAAATTCCTTGTCTGGTAAGTTCAGACCCGCACGAATGGCGTAACGATCAGAGAACTGTCTCGGGGAACAGCTCGGTGAAAATACAGTACCGGTGAAGATGCCGGTTACCTACAGCTAGACGAAAAGACCCCAGGAGCTTTACTGCAACTTCATATTGGGTATGTGCTCTTACTGCGTAGCATAGGTGGGAGGCTTTGAAGCGGTTCTTTTGGGAGCCGTGGAGCCGACAGTGAAATACCACTCTGTAAGAGGGCATATTCTAACCCGTACGGCAAAACCGTGCGGAGACAGTGTGTGGTGGGTAGTTTGAGTGGGGCGCTCTCCTTTGGGATGGCATATGTGTGAACATATGGTATCCCAAAACAGGAGCGCCTCCGAGGTATCATCCGGTACCTAAAACAAATAAATGAGGGGGACGCCATACGGTAACGTATGTGTCGTGAACCAAGCTATATGCCGGAATATCCGAGTATCTTTTGTGTCATTTTTTTCCTTGTGAAAAGAACGGAATAGTACAAAAGTGCGGACAATCGGCAGGGAAGTCGGACAGGAAGTACGGTTACATCAAGTAACTGGTATCTGGTGGTGTGTTGCAAAGCAATACATGTATCGCGCGAAGCGCGAAAACCAGCAACTAGTTACTAGATACCAGCAACCAGTTACTAGTCCGACCCCTCAGAGGCCATACGCTTGGATTCCTTGTTAAACAAGGAATAAGAGATGGTCCGATCTTCATGGCGACATGGAGCGTATATCAACCCGTTGATATACGGCCACTATTCATACTAGTGGTACCAGTATGCCTAAACTGTAACGGAGGAGTCTAAAGGTTGGCTAGGCGCGAATGGACACCGTGCCGATAGTGTAATGGCACAAGCCAGCTTGATTGCGAGGCGTACATGCCGAGCAGGTGCGAAAGCAGAGCATAGTGAACCGATGGTTCGCTTTAGACGCGGCCAGAGATTAACGGATAAAAGCTACCCTGGGGATAACAGGCTAGTTCCGCCTAAGCGTTCAGAGCGACGGCGGAGTTCGGCACCTCGATGTCGGCTCAACTTATCCCGGGGCTGGAGAAGGTCCCAAGGGTTTGGCTGTTCGCCAATTAAAAAGTTACGCGAGCTGGGTTCAGACCGTTCAGGGGCGTATGATATGCGTATGCATGTCATAGGCCTCTGAACCAATCTGAACCCGAGGAAGACATCAATACGGCGGCATCATATAGCAATATATGATGAGAAGTTAACTGATATCGGTGAAATCCTTTTCACATGACCAGAAAAGGACAATACCGAGGGAATTATATTGTTTACAATATATGCCCGTAGAGACTGCACGTTAACCGCCCAGCTTCATTTTTATCGCAAGGTGAGAGTGGATAAACCATGTTAAAAAGTGGTGCTGGGATGAAGATATAGTCCGATCCCGTTGGTAACAGCGGTGTCATTCATAAAATCATATATATAAAGTATCTATGAATGGCTACATCATGCGTAAGACAGGTTGGTCTCCTATCTGCTGTAGGCGTTGATTCTTGAGAAGATCCGTTCGTAGTACGAGAGGACCCGAATGGACTAACCTCTGGTGTACCGGTTGTTCCGCCAGGAGCACGGCCGGGTAGCTATGTTGGGAATGGATAACCTCTGAAAGCATCTAAGAGGGAAGCCAACTTCAAGATGAGGAATCGTTTGAAACTCCTCAGAGATGATGAGGTTGATAGGCACCAGGTGGAAGCGCAGTGATGCGTTGAGCCGAGGTGTACTAATGCGTTGACGCGTTTCTTCTTGCGCCAAGCGCGGTTTGATGCCGCGCGGCGTGTTGCACATACTCTTTTTGTTCGGGAAATGCCGGCGTATGCCGTGTTTCCGAGACGTTAATTTTTTTGATATCTTTTTCAGGGCACTTACGATTATTATATATAGTCGCATGTTGTGTTCCGGTGATTCGTCGGAGGGGTCACACCCGGTCTCATTCCGAACCCGGCAGTTAAGCTCTCTTGAGGCGATGATACTCCTTCGGGGGGAAAGTAGCTCGTCGCCGGAACACAGCATAGGACATAAAAACACTCTCGCTTTTAGCGAGAGTGTTTTTATGTCCTATGCGTTTTTCAAAACGTATCAGTTTTTTAAATACCTAATGTTTTTATGGTATACTGAAGTTATTATGGTGTCGTGGGCTTCAAAACGAAAATTTATATATACCTCTATAGGTGTATTCATACTCCTTGTACTTGTTTCAGTACCTCTATTTCTGTATGTCAATCGAGACCCAACGTGTACGGATAATATTCTCAATCAAGGAGAAGAGGGTGTTGATTGTGGTGGTCCATGTCCGAAACTTTGTCGTATGGGAAATGAAGGGTTAGTTGTCGATTGGGCGCGAGTATTTCGTGTGAATGATGGTGTGTACGATATGGGTGCTCTCGTAGAAAACACAAACACAAAAGAAGGAGCGACAGAAGCGATTTATCATTTCAAAATGTATGATGAAAGTAATATTCTTATTGCTGAACGTTTTGGAAAAACATTTATTTTGCCAGATAATAAATGGGTTATTTTTGAAGGAAATGTTGCTACGGGAGCACGTACTCCGCGCCATGCTTTTATTGATTTTCCCGAGGATGTTTCATGGCTCAGAACAGATTTACAGACAGTTGATATTCCAGACATTTCTGTGCGTGATCAGTTGTATGCTGAAGTCGCTGGTATGCCCCGCGTTACGGCGACATTGGTCAATAAATCTCCCTTTCCCGTTGAAAATATAGAAGTTGTCGCGGTTCTTTCTGATGTAGGAGGAACAGCAGTTGCATTAAGTAGGACGATTGTATCGCGACTTGAAAAATATGCCTCAGTCAATTTGGTATTTACCTGGCGTGAACCATTTTCTGTTCCACCAGCAAAGGTGGAGGTTATTCCGCGCGCTGATTATATGGATGCCTATGTCATTGACTAATTTGTTACAGACAAAAGGAATAATTGCCATGATAAGAGAATATGATTGGGTACTTCTTGGTGCGACCATACTCCTTGTTGCTATGGGCCTTGTCACATTATATGGGTTTACCGGGGAGAATACTTTTTTCATCCGTCAACTTATATGGGCAAGTATTGGTATTGTTGTTTGTTTAGTGGTGGGACTTTTTGATACAGGTATGTTAAAACGTACAGGAATACTTGTTTCTTTATATGGATTTTTTATTGTCATTCTTCTCGCACTTCTTGCATTTGGTGTATCAACAAAAGGTGCACAAAGTTGGTTGAATATTGGTGGGCTTGGTATACAACCGACAGACCCTCTTAAAATTATTCTTATTCTTATTTTAGCAAAATATTTTTCCCGTCGTCATATTGAAATTGCACATGTTCGACATATTCTTGTCTCAGCAGTATATGCGGGTATACCGTTCATTCTTGTATTTTTGCAACCAGACTTTGGTTCTGCTCTTATTCTTTTTTCTCTATGGCTGGGCATGGTTGTCGTATCAGGCATATCAAAAAAACACCTCTTTGCGGTTATTGCCATAGGTGTTCTTTCGTTTGCAATACTATGGCAATTTGTGTTTTTACCGCACCAAAAAGAACGTATTATGACATTCCTTCACCCGCTCACCGATATTCAAGGAGCAGGATATAATGCGTTTCAATCAACGGTTGCTGTTGGGTCAGGACAAATTCTTGGGAAAGGAATTGGCTATGGGACACAGTCGCGTCTTGAATTCCTTCCCGAATACGAGACAGACTTTATCTTTGCGGCGTTTGCCGAAGAGTGGGGTTTTGTGGGGTCGCTTATTCTTATTGTATTATTTGGTGTGATTCTTTGGCGTATTATACGACTTGCAATACGTGGGGCTGGGAACTTTGAGGTATTGTACGGGCTTGGTCTTGCGATACTTCTTGCCTCTCATGCATGTGTGCATATTGGTATGAATATTGGGTTATTGCCCGTAACAGGACTACCGCTTCCTTTTGTATCATACGGTGGGTCGCACCTTTTGACTGAGTTTCTCGGTATTGGTATACTCCTTGCCCAAAGTCGCTATGCGCGTGCTGCGCATAAGTCTTCTTTGGGAAGAGAGATTGTCGGAGTAGGGGATGCGCCCATTATGTAACGTCCCGAAAAAACCCTTATGTTCCAACATATATAAAACACTTGCTTTTTTATCGTTTTCTGCTATAATAGTACATGTGAGTGCTGTAAAGGCGCTTCCAAAAACAACGAATGTCTGCGTAAGTCCCGCCCTTGTGGCGGGATTTGCGTGTCCACTTTTTTGTTTTTCTGGTGGATATGGACATATCCGTCAATATTGATTGACAGGCATTTGAGGTGTATACTCTCGGTTATATGTGGAAAATTCGTATCGCCGCACTTTTTATTCTTCTTGCCGGGTCGGCTCTCGGCTATTTCGTTTATTGGTCTGAAACCGCTCAAGAGAGTGCGTTTCCTTTTCGTTACGGACTTGATCTTTCAGGTGGCACGCACTTGACCTATACTGCGGATGTTTCCGCTGTAACGCCAGGTGAAGAAACAGTTGCTATGGATTCACTTCGTGATGTTATTGAACGTCGCGTCAATCTCTTTGGGGTCTCTGAGCCGATTGTCCAGACTGAACGGGGGAGTATGCTTGCGGGGACTGCCGATGATTATCGTCTCGTTGTTGAATTGCCGGGTATTACCGATGTTGATGCGGCGGTTGATATGATTGGGCAAACACCATTTCTTGACTTTCGTCTGGAGCAAGCAAATACGGAAGCGATTATCAATGCAAAAATTGCGGCACAACAGATACTTCAAGAAGGAGGGGATATTACTTCAGTTGACCCACTTGCTTTTGAAGATCCGTATGCGGACACCGGTTTGACTGGTCGCTATGTAGAGCGCGCACAACTTGAATTTGACCCGACGACAGGTGAACCAGTTGTGAGCCTCAAGTTTAACGCGGAGGGGTCTGCTCTTTTTGCTATGATTACACGTGAACATACAGGAAAGGCGCTTGCTATTTATCTTGATGGGTCGCCTATTTCTACTCCCGTGATACGTGAAGAGATTACGGGTGGCAGTGCGCAGATTTCAGGTTCAATGAATCCAGAAGAAGCGAAACTTCTTGTAGGACGTCTCAATTCTGGTGCATTGCCTGTGCCTATCACGCTTGCGTCAACACAATCTGTAGGTCCATCGCTCGGTATGGAAGCACGTGATGCGGGTGTCTTCGCGGGGATTATCGGACTTCTCACAGTTATTGTGTTTATGATTCTTTGGTACCGTTTGCCCGGATTTGTCGCAGCGATTGCACTCGTCTTGTATACCGTCGTGATGCTTGCTGTCTTTAAATTTGTTCCCGTTACCCTTACTGCCGCAGGTATTGCTGGGTTCATTCTCTCTGTGGGCATGGCGGTTGATGCGAATATCCTTATCTTTGAACGCATGAAGGAAGAACTCCGTCGCTCGCATGCATTCAACGATGGTCGGGGAGAAGATGTGATGCTTGATGCCGCGGTGAAAGAAGGATTCGCTCGCGCATGGACGTCTATTCGCGACGGCAATATCTCCAGTATGATTACTGCCGTGATTCTCTTTTGGTTTGGGACGTCAATGGTGCAAGGGTTCGCGCTTACATTTGGACTCGGTGTACTTTTCTCTATGATTTCAGCCATTAGTGTCTCGCGCACACTCCTCGTGTCTATTGCCCCGCGTCTCCACAAAGGAGCTGCACGCTTCCTCTTTAATAGTGGTTTGTCGCTCCGTTAATCGACGTTCATTTTCTTCATCATCATGTTTATTATTTCATACAAACATATTTTCTTTTCACTCTCGGCACTTTTTGTTATTGTGGCAATAGGGTCAATTGCATATGTTGGTTTGCGTACGGGTATTGATTTTGCAGGAGGAAGTGTTACGGAAGTTCAATATACTGATACGCGTCCTGAAACATCCGTCCTTGTTGCATCGCTTGAAACAGCAGGATTTACTGGTGCAGTCGTGCGTGATATTGGCAATAATGCAGTATCTGTTCGCACAACGCATGTGACTGATGAAGACGAGCATGGCAAACTTGGGGAAGCACTTTCACTCAACGGTACGGTTCCCTATGAAGAGACGAACTTTTCCTTTGTTGGTCCTGTTGTTGGGCAAGAGCTTCGTCAAAAGGCATGGATTGCTATTACGGCAGTCATTGTCGCCATTATTTTCTTTATTGCATTCGCGTTCCGTCAGGTCTCCAAACCAGTTTCCTCATGGGTGTATGGAGGGGTTGCCATTGTTGCGCTCATTCATGATGTCATCGTCCCCACAGGGGCATTTGCAGTGATGGGGGCATTCTTTCCGGGTTATGAACTTGATGTACTTTTTGTGACGGCACTTCTTTCAATTCTTGGTTTTTCTATTCACGATACCATTGTTATTTTTGACCGTGTGCGTGAAAACCTCAAGAAAGATAATCGCGAACATACAGGAAAGAGTTTTGCGGAAACTGTTGCCATGAGTTTGAAAGAGACCATGACACGTTCTATCAATACATCAATCACTGTTCTTATTGTCATTGCGGCGCTCTATTTCTTTGGAGGTACGGCGACCAAGCCGTTTGCCTTTACATTGTTTGTGGGTATCATCGCGGGAACGTATTCATCAGTATTTCTCGCCGCACCACTTTTGGTGACGATTAACGATATGCGGGAGAAAAAGATGACAACAAAAAACGATAAACGATAAACGGTAAACGATAAAAACGATGAACTACAAAACGAGAATTATGAAACAAGAAAAAATGGTAAACGATGAAAGAGAAAGATAACATCATTTTTTATCTATGGAGCAGATTCCAGAACATCTCAATACCCCTGAACATCTTACCTTTCATAAAGAAACAGGATGTTTATTACTTGATATCAATCAAGATATCTTTTCTTCTGAACGAAATATTCTCGAAGGTATCGCTTCTGAGTATGGGCTTGTACCGAAAGAAGATTTGCATATTACTGTTATTGGAAATCAACATGGTCAAAAAATAATGAGCATTTTGAATAAAAAACCAGAGCAGGAAAAAAATGCACTTCTTGAAGAAATACATACTGTAGCAGAACAAACGGATTGGAGTTTTTCCCTTCTTCCCACTGATGTATATCGTGTGGAAAGAGGGTATACCTATAAAGACCCAGAAACAAAAGAGAAAAAGTGGGAACAGCGTATTGCGATTGTACAAGCAGTTTCAGTACCAAACATCACTTCGTTTTATGAAAGACTTAACATGATACTTGGCACTGAAATTACTCCACAGCCTATGCATGTTACCTTGTACACAGGTGGTACCGACCCTGAACGTTCAAAGAAAGGTATCGGCGTCAATTCAACAGAGGAATTTTTTGCACTGCGCCCAGCACAGATATTGGTGTAGGGGTATTTTTTAAGAGGAGATAAACTGTCAAGAAATTAGAAAATAAAAAGCTCCACGGAAGGAGCTTTGTAGTTCGGAAATGTTGTTGTTTTTTTTGTTTCAATTCAGTACCATCCCCATATTCGTGACTCCTCTCGTGCTCTCCCCATTGCCTCTTTCGTATTCTTTGTCATACGGAGTTCAATGGATTTGAGGATTGTTTCTTTTTCGTAGAGTGGCATGAAAAGCCCAATCATTTCTTTCCAATGACCACTGAGAAGATATCCTGAAACATGTTCTCTGATGGGAACATGTGTAATGGGAGTATCTCTATCCCATTGTCTGGCAACGACAATGACATCGCCAGGACGCATAGACATTACCAAATGTCCCTCTGTATCGAATATACTCCCAATGCGAAGCGTAAGCCACGCCATCTCTCTATACCATTTTCGCTCTGGACGTGAAATATGGTGTATTATTCCGGTTGTGTGTTGCCTCTTCCATAAGCATACACATTTTATTGAGAGAGGTGAACTTTCATCTGTGACGAATTTTGTGAGATGGTCCGGATGACAAAATTCATCATAAAGATTCCAGAATTCCGTAGTGCCGATTTGTGGAAGGGTTTCTTTATCCATGATGGTGATTTTTTTGATTATTCAAATTTGTTTCCGTGTCGGATAATACCACAGATAATTAGATTATTCAATGATATAGATTTCGACAATGCGTGGAGTTTTTATTCATCACAGAATTACGCTTTTTGATATAGCTATTGTCTTTCCTTAATCGCTGACTAAGTTCACATACATATTGCACTCATTAACCAAATGGGCGCAACATGAAAACACATTGCACATACAGAGGGATTAAGGGGTATTTGACCGTATACAACCAT
>Ga0194126_10008453_pt1 | contig 13999 bp, 10 predicted proteins | sample TA2KigC150mmetaG_FD_148641 | JGI IMG/M metagenome (GOLD analysis project Ga0194126, IMG submission 148641) | Freshwater microbial communities from Lake Tanganyika, Tanzania - TA2015035 Kigoma Deep Cast 150m | ecosystem: Environmental > Aquatic > Freshwater > Lake | place: Tanzania: Lake... | reverse complement strand
CGCTTTGGCCATGATTTTGCTGACCATACCCATTTTTTACCCGGCGGCAATGAAACTGGGCTTCGACGGGACATGGTTCGGGGTGATCATGACGCTGGCCCTCGGGATGGGGGTGCTGACACCGCCTGTGGGCGCCAATGTGTACGTCGTGTACGCCATTGCCAAGGATGTACCGGTAATGACGATATTCAGGGGGACCTGGCCTTACCTGATTGCCCTGTGGATCTGTTGTCTCGTCCTGCTCTTTTTCCCCCAGGTTGTCCTTTTCCTGCCCGGTTTTGTTAAATAGGGCCTGCATGAAGTAAAAAATGACGGCCTCGTAAAAAGTCCCCAAACCGTCGCTCCGGCGGATGCCGGAGTCCAGAACAGTATGAAAACACTGGATTCCGTGTCAAGCACGGAATGACGAAAGAGGGCAAATTTGACTTTTTACGAGGCCGTCAAATTCAGTTTATCCTGAAGGTTCTGCGTAAACTCCTTTTCCACCTCCTTGGCCTTGCCCCTCATCACCCGGTCGCCGAACATGGCAAGCTTGCCGACGATCGCCACATCGGATTTGTACGATACGTCCACATTGCCGTCGCCGATATCGCACAGTTCGACGATCGTCTTCTGTTTCATGTGGCCGAGTTTGGTGATATCTTCTCCCTCGCCTTCCATCACGAGGCGGTGAGGGGGCTGCATTTCGGTGAGGACATTCCTGAATTTTATCGTGACTTTGATGGGTCCTACCTTCTGCTTTACCACGGAATCATACGTCTTTTCGTCGATCCTTTCGACCTTTTCAGCGCCGGGGAGACAGGAACCGAGCGTCTCGGGATCGAGCAGCATGTCCCATAAATCCTGGATCGGCGCCTTGACCGTCAACTTTCCCTCGATAATCATTCGCTTCTCCTCAACATGAAAAAGGGCGGCCGAAGATCACCCCCGCTGCGCCTTCCCGATCAGTTCACCCACCTCGGTATATGCCCTGTTGCCGGGCTCGGTGGCCTGCGACAGGAGCAGGTCTATGTAAGACAAACCCTGGGCCTCGAACCACGCCCTGTGGGGTTTGTCGCCCGTTCCAAACATATGGCGCGCACAGTCGATGGGGTCCTTCTTCAGTTTTCCACAAACGGGACAATTGACGCTCATGGCGCTCCTCCCCCTTTCTTCTTTTCCCTGTAGGCATTGACGATCATTTCGGGCATGATCGGCGCCTGTTTCATCTGGAGACCCGTGGCGTGGAAGATCGCATTGCCGAGGGCCGCCGCGGTCGGGTTCGTGAGGCCCTCGCCGGCCTCCTTCGCACCGTAGGGCCCCTCCGGTTCAAAGGTGTCGATCTCGATGATCTCGCACTCGGGCATATCGGGCGCTCGAATGATCTTGTAGTCCACCAGATTCGGATTCATGACCTTGCCGTCCTCGACGGGCATATTCTCGAGACAGCCGTAACCGACGGCCATGGAGGCAGCGCCCTCGAGCTGGCCGATCAGGCCGAGCGTGTTGATCGGCTGACCGCAATCGTGGGCCGTCGTGCAACTTTTAATCGACAGTTTCCCCGTCTCCGCATCGATTTGGGCCTCCACCGCCTGCACCATGTAACTGTACGCCGGAGAGATCATCCCCTTGCGGTGAGGGGTGTAATGGCCCCTGCCGATGATCCGCTGACCGTCTTTGCCCCGGAGCGCTTCCTTTACCAGATCGACGTAGTGCATCCCCCGCTCGGGCCGGGCGACATTATGCACCCAGTCGTTCTTGATATCGAGGTCGTAGATGATGTTGTAGCCGAACTTCGCGTTCGCGAATTCGAGGAGCTGCTTTTTGGCGTCTTCCGCGGCCATCTTGACGGCGTTGCCGGCCATCAGCGTCTGCCGGGAACCCCATGCCCCGAGGTCCGCCGGACAGTGATCGGTGTCGCCGGAATGCACCTTGATGTTCTCCAGTTTGACCCCCAGCGCCTCCGCACAGATCATGGCCAGGGTGGTATTGGAACCCTGGCCGATATCCTGGGCGCCCACATGGAGCTCCACGACGCCGTCGACGTTGATGGTCACGACGGCGGAGGAGAAGGAGTAGGGCGAGTCGAACCAGTTGAAGATGCCTCCCGTCATAAAGCCCGCTGCGGAGATGCCGATCGCCCGATTTTTCGGGAGCGGCCCCTTGGCCTTGATCCACTCCTCTATCTTGTCGAGGCACTGGCCCAGGCCGCAGCTCCCGATGGTGGCCTGACCCGGGACTTCGTATCCCGCGGTATGCGCGTTCTTTCGCCTGATGTCGATCACGTCCAGCCCCAGGTCGGCGGCGATCCAGTCTATCTGCTGTTCGGAACAGAACATGGCCTGCGGGGCGCCGAAGCCGCGCATCGACGAGGAGGGGAGGCTGTTGGTGTATACCCGGTAGCCGTCGTAGCGGTAGGCCTTCCATTTGTACGGGAAGGAGTGAAAAAAGCCGGTCAGGTAGAGGGCCGTTGCGCCCATCCCCGTGTAGGCCCCGCCGTTCGTAAATACGCGGGCTTCGCGCGCACAGAAGGTGCCGTCCTTCTTCACCCCGGTGCGCACATAGTAGAACATGGGGGTGCGACGTTTGGTGGCGATGAAATCCTCTTCCCGCGTGAAGACGATCTTCACCGGTTTGGACAGCTTCATGGAAAGGACCGAGGCGCAGAATTGCGCGGCATCCAGTTCGAACTTGCCGCCGAAACCGCCTCCCACGTAATGGGCAATCACCCGGATATCGCTTTCCCGCAGACCCAGAACGCCGGCCAGCAGCGCCTGGTGGTAATAGGGCGACTGGGTGGAGGTGTAGACGGTCAGCTTTTTGTCGGGGGTGTAGCTGGCAACGGCCGCGCGCGTCTCCATGCACATGTGCGCCTGGCCGCCCAATTTGAACCAGTCTTCCCGGACATAGTCCGCCTCCTCAAAGGCCTCTTCCACATCGCCCCACTCGATATGGCGCGTCACATTCACATTCCTCTCCACGCCCTCGTGGATGATCGGCGCATCCTTCTTGATTGCCTCCATGGGGTCATCAACAAAGGGCAGCACCTCGTAGCGCACATCGATCAGGTCGAGCGCCGCTTCGGCGATTTCTTCGGTGACCGCCGCCACCGCCGCCACCGGCTCCCCGATATAGCGAACCTTCTCGATGGTGAGGATCTGCTCGTCGCACAGCTCGGGATAACGCCTCCAGATTCCCTGTTTCACCCCCAGGGTATCCTTGCCCGTCACCACCGCCCTGACCCCCGGCAGCTTCAGGGCTTCGGTCGTATCGATAGAAATAATCCTGGCATGGGGATGGGGGCTTCTCAGGATCTTTCCATAGAGCATGCCGGGGAGCTTCACGTCAAAGGTATAGGTGGCCCTTCCCGTCACCTTGGCGTGACCGTCGACATTGTGAACCCGTCTATTCAGGACGGAATAGGTATTCGTTGTCATCACGCGCCCTCCCTGTATTTGCCTTTGGCGACGGCATCGATAGCCCGTACGATACTGTTGTACCCCGTGCAGCGGCAGAGGTTTCCCTCGATGCCGCGGCGGATCTCCATGGTATCCTTCGGCGCCGGGGTCTCGTTCAGAAACGCCCTTGCCGACATGATCATCCCCGAGGTGCAGAAGCCGCACTGGTAGGCCCCCTCATCCAGAAACGCCGTCTGGACCGGATCGAGCTTCCCGTCTCTTTCCAGACCCTCGACGGTGGTGATGTGCATGCCGCCCACCTGCACCGCGAGCACCGTACAGCCCTTTACCGCCATGCCGTTGACCATGACCGTACAGACGCCGCACGACGCCGTGTCGCAGCCCCGCTTCGTTCCCGTAAAGCCGAGATGATCCCGGAGCGCCTCTACGAGGAGGGTCTTGGGGTTGATGAAGAGTTCATATTCATGCTCGTTTACATAAAAGCGAAGCAACTGTTTTTCCATAGTGCAATACCCCCTTCTACGCTTGACAGGCCTGCTCCCAGGCCTCCTTGGTCAATCGCCCGGTCAATACCGCTATCAGGTGACGCCGGTAGTCTTCCGATGCATGGATGTCGGCCACCGGGTCCGCCTCCTCCGCCGCCGTTTCGCCGGCCTTGGCGAAGATTTCCTCGTTCGGTGCGCTTTCGATCAATAACCTCTCGGTCTTTTTTGCCCTGATCGGGACGGGCGCCGCATTACCCAGGACAATCCGCGCATCCTTGCAGACGCCTCCGTCGCCGACACTCAGCGAGACAGCCACGGCAACAATGCCCTGATCGCTCTCCAGCAGGTTGAATTTCTGATAGGCTGCTGCGGTACGCGCGGAAGGAGGAGGGACGAGTACCTCCGTGACCATTTCGTCCGGCGCAAGAACCGTCTCAAAGAGCCCCGGATAGAATTCCTCAAGGGGCACGGACCGGACGCCCGCGCTCGATGCGATCGTTACCGACGCGTTAAGGGCGATGAGGACCGGAGCCGGATCGCCGGCCGCATCGGCGTGCGCCAGATTGCCGCCGATCGTCCCCCAGTTGCGTACCTGGATGGAAGCGAGTTTCTCCTCCATGGCGGCCAGGACGGGGTATTTTTCTTTGATGAGGGGCGACTTTTCGATGGTGCGGTGGGTGGTCGTGGCGCCGATCTTGAGGCCGGCCCGGGGATCATAGGTAATGAAGTTCAGCTCGTCGAGCCCTTTGATGTCAACAAGAAACTCCGTTACGACGAGGCCCTGCCGCATGATGATCAGCAGAGACTGACCTCCGCAGATGATCTTGGCGCCGTCGCGGTGCTGCGCCAGCATCGCGAGGGCCTCTTTCACTTTTCCCGGTCTCAGGTAGGTAAAGTCGTGTATCATCCATTTCTCCTTTCGATGCAGTCTTCAAGGTTTGCCAACCAGGTCGGTCTCTCCGGAAGCTCGGGAAACTCAAACCTGGTGCTGCCGCCGATGGATATCGGTTTCTCGATCGCCTGACTGCCTGCGATCAAGTCATTCCTGTTCCAATGATATTCCTGATATTGTGGGTACTTGCAAAGGCTGAGGTGTCTGCCGCGGAAGATGCCGCACTCCCTGCAGGCTTTTCTTGAAAAAGGGCAGAGTCGTTGAAGCTTGGGCATAGACGGTTCCAGATATCCAAAGCACAGGGTGTCGTGTCAGCGGGTGACGCTTGTCACTCGCCCGGAGCGCAAAGAACGGCTTTTTTTGGTAGCTACATTATAGCAGCAAATGAACGCAATGTAAAGAAAGATAAAAACCCTGTTGTTACATCTTGACATTCGGGAGCGCCTTCGCCTATATCTGGCTGGTCGTTGGCAGATTTGGTTTTTCGCGTCTTTTCCCGTTCAGGTCTGTTTCCCGCCGCTCGCGGCGTCATACCTGTAGATAAAGAGAGGATGCCCTGTCCGCGTGCGGCAGGCGGTCTATCACATCACTAAGGAGGGATCATATGGGTGATACATTTACACACATAGGAGCGATCTTAGCAAGAAATGCCAGAATGTACCCTGACGATGTAGCGCTTATCGAACGTATCCCCGCCGAGAAGAAAAGATCGGAAATGACATGGAAGCAGTTCGACGACCAGGCCAATCGCTTCGCCAATATCCTGTTGAAAAAGGGCATCAAGAAAGGCGATAAAGTCGTCCATTTCATGATGAACTCCATCGATTGGCTGGTGGTGTACTTCGGTATTGTAAGAACGGGGGCCTGGGTCGTACCGCTCAATTTCCGTTTTACGGCGGAAGATGTGAAGTACTGCTGCGACGTGGCAGAGCCGAAGATCATCGTCTTCGATGAAGAGTTTACCGAGAGGATAACGGCGATACAGGGCAGGCTTCCGACCGTGGAAGAATATATTTGTGTCGGGAACAAAACGCCGGCTTATGCGCAGCACTATGCCACACTCGTTGAAGGGGCATCCGCGGCGCCATTGAGCGTGGAAATCGGTCCGCAGGACGAATGCGGCCTCTACTTTACCTCGGGTACAACCGGACAGCCGAAGCCGATTCTTCTCACCCACGACAACATGCTCTGGGCGTGCATCATAGAAAATGTCCACCACAGACAAACAAAACAGGACTGCTTCATTCTGATCCCGCCGCTCTACCACACCGGCGCCAAGATGCACTGGTTCGGGAGTTTTATCGTCGCGGGCAAGGCGGTCATTCTCAAAGGGGTATCACCCGAATGGACCCTCGAGGCAGTGAGCGAAGAAGGGGGGACCATCGTCTGGCTGCTGGTACCGTGGGCCCAGGATATACTCGTAAAATTCGAGAACGGCGAACTGAAGTCGTCCGACTATAGATTGGATCAGTGGCGGCTCATGCACATCGGCGCGCAACCGGTTCCACCTTCTCTGATAAGACAGTGGAAAGAGCGCTTCCCGGCCATGGATTACGATACCAATTACGGTCTCAGCGAGTCCACGGGTCCCGGATGCGTCCATCTGGGCATCGGCAACGAACACAAGATCGGCGCCATCGGGATACCGGGTTTCAATTGGGAATTCAAGATCGTGGACGAGAACGGCCGGGCTCTGAAACAGGGGGATGTGGGAGAGCTTTGCGTAAGCGGGCCGGGGATCATGCGCGAATACTACCGAAACCCCGAGGCAACGAAAAAGGCCCTCATCGACGGTTGGCTCTTTACGGGCGATATGGCGCGTGCCGACGAAGACGGTTTCATCTGGCTCGTGGATCGCAAGAAGGACATCATCATCACGGGGGGAGAAAATGTCTTTCCCGTCGAGATTGAAGATTTTTTCCATGCCCACCCCAAAATCAAGGACGTGGCCGCCATCGGTCTTGCCGACGAACGTCTCGGTGAAATCGTCGCGGTTGTCATTGAGACAAAACCGGGCGCTGACCTTACCGAGGATGAAGTGATTGCATTCGGCGCGCCGCTCCCCAAATACAAGCGACCGAGGAAAGTATTTTTCGGAAAAATACCCAGGAACCCGACCGGTAAAATCGAAAAACCGAAACTGCGCAAGCAGTATGCCGGCATTTCCGAGGCGTTCAAAATCTGAACCCTCATCTCATAAGCAGATTAGGCAGCCAGAGCGCCAGCTCCGGGAAGATAAAAAGCAGGGTCGCGCAAACGAGAAGAGCGATTAAAAAGGGATAGACCCCGCTGTAAATCACGCCAAAGGGGACCTTGGTGATCTTATTGACCACAAAGACGTTGATCGCGACGGGAGGGACCACGACCCCGACCATGACGGTGATGGCGATGATCATGCCGAACCAGATCGGATCAAAGCCGAGCTTGATGATCGCCGGGTAAAAAATCGGGGTGGCGAGAATCATGAAAGCAAGATCATCGATGAAGGAGCCGCCGATGAGATAAATGATGCTGATGATCACCATGATGATATATCTATTGACGGTAAGCGACGCCACCCAGTCCGCGGCGAGCATGGGAATCCTGGTGACTGCCAGAAAATGACCCAGGACGGCGGAGCCCGCGATCAGCATCAAGACCATGCACGCGGTGCGCAAAGACTCCGCAACCGATGCGATGTAGCCCTTCCATTTGATGTCCCTTTTGACAAGCGATAAGACGAGGACAAAAAAGGTCCCTACGCTGCCCGCTTCGGTGGGGGTGAACAATCCCTGCATCAACCCTCCGACCATAAAAATGAAAATGACCAATACCCAGACCACCTCCGGCAGGGCAACAAGGCGCTCTTTCCAAGTGGATTTCTCGCCCTTCGGTCCGAGGGCGGGATCGATACGGCACCAGATATAGATGATGCAGATGAATAAGCAGGCAATCATCAATCCCGGCACCAATCCCGCCAGAAAGAGCTTGCCGATCGATTGCTCGGTAATGATGCCGAAGACGATCAGCGTGACGCTGGGCGGGATGAGAATGCCCAGCGTTCCCACAACGGCGACGATGCCAGTGGAGAGTGTCTTACTGTACCCGTAGCGATCCATCTCCGGCACGGCAACCACGGCAAAGGTGGCTGCCGTAGCCGGGGAAGATCCGCAAATGGCCTTGAAAGCCGTGGCGCCCGCCACTGTAGCCATGGCCAGCCCGCCGGGAACATGCCCGATGAATTTGTAGGAGGCGCCAAACAGTCTGCGGGCGATGCCGGCGTTAAAAGCGACCTGCCCCATGAGCACAAACAGAGGGATGACCGTAAATCCGTAAGAGGAAAAGACATCGAAGACATCCTTTGCCAGAAGATTCGAGGCGGCGCTGAAAGAGACGATATACCCGAATCCCAAAAAACCGATGATGGCCATGGCAAATCCCAACTCGATGCCCGTAAGGAAAAGCAGCAATATCGCCGCCAGACCCACAATGCCGATGGTCACCTCACTCATATTTGCCTCCCCGTATCTTGTAGATGTCGCCGACCATCACCAGGCATTCCATAAAGCAGCACAGGCCCACTCCATAGGCGATCGGGTAAAAGGGGAGTCGCAGGGTGGGCGTGACTTCGCCCGATCTAAAAAGATCCACGCCGTACTTCATGAGGTTCCAGCCCAGCAGAAGGAATAGCGCGATGACGACGCACCTTGTGGTCAGATGAAAGCTGTTCTGAACTTTTTTTGAAAAACTCAACACCAGAAAGTCGACGAAGATATGCCCCCTCAGCCAGGAGGTGAGAGGCAGGGAGAAGCCGATGACGATGGCGCCGGAATAGGCCACCAATTCGTAAGTGCCGGGAATGGGCATCTTGAAAAACCTCAAGGCGACGTCGGCGATGGTCAAGAGCATGAGGAACGACAGGCTGATCCCGGCAATCACGTTCAGGAAAGTACAAATTCCCTTAACAACGCTTAGAAATCCTTTCATGCGGCGCTCCCGGCTGCGTGCTTTTTTTCATTCTCCCGGATTTCCCGATCCTATTTCTGCAGTTGCCCCAGACGATCCTGGCAGAATTTCAAAGCGTCGCGCGCCGGCAGACCCTTGGCGGTCTTTTCCTTCACATATTCGTCGAATATGGGCTGTACCGCCTTTATCCATCGGGCGTCTTCTTCTTTGGAAAGCGTGGTGATTTTGCCGCCCAGCTTCTGGTAAAACTCATATCCGGACTTGTCTATCTCATCCCAGGACTGTCCGGTCTTGACAATCCACTCTTCATTGACCTGCTCGATGGTCTTCCGGACATCGGGAGCCAGCGAATTCCATTTGCCTTTGTTCATCGCCACGAAGAACGAGAGGCTGTAAGCCGTGCCGAAGTTCTGGGTCGTCTGCTTGACCACCTCGCCGAGCTTCCACCCCTGCAGCGCCTCCACGGGGCACACCACGCCTTCGGCCACACCTCTGCTGATGGCATCGTAGGTTTCGGGCATGGGCATCCCCACGGCTGTGGCGCCGAGGTAATTCACAATCTTGCCCGTGGTACCGGTGCCCCGGATCTTCATGCCTTTGAGGTCCTCAAGTTTGGCGACGACCTTGGACTTGTTATGCACGAACGCGGGACCGTGGGCGTGCAGGTACATGATCTGCACCTCGTCCATCTCTTTAGGCTTGAATTTATTGTAAAAATCATTCACCATGCGGGTGGCCGCGACGGCAGTCCTGGACCCGAGCGGCAGGTCGAGGACCTCGGACAGTGGGAACTTTCCCATCGTATAAGAAAGGACAGACATGCCGACGTCCGAGATCCCTTTGGCCACGCCGTCGTAGCACAACGGTCCCGAAGTGAGCGTGCCGCCATAATACATCGTGACCTTGACCGCTCCCTTGGTTCTTTTCTCGATCTCTTTGCCCCATTCGGCAGCCAGCACACTGTTTTTGTGGGGTGCTGGAAAGAATATCGAATATCTGAGATCTGTTGCGGCAAATGCCGTCGTGGACCATACAATAGCTGCCGTTGATGCCGCGAGAGCAAGATGTACCCACCTGAAGTGTCTCATTTTTCCCCTCCTGTTAGAATTAAGGTTTCCCGGTACGATGAAAACTCGCTTTTTCGCAAGACCTCACACCCTGTGATTTGCTGAACGGCGGCGCGGCCCGTCGATTTAACCGTTTATTCCGATGCAACTGGCTGTGAAGCCCTGCAGAACCCTGTGCGATAAGACCCTTTTTCTTGATATGGCGTTGTTTGTTGATGGGCAAATATTAGCAGAACGGGCTTGTGTGTCAAGGGAATATTCTCGCCGGGAGTTTCTTCTTGACAAAAGGTTTTATAGCTGTATTATAGCTCAATCGGAGAAATAAAGCTTTTGTTATACTGACCGCTTCAGCCATCAAGAGAACCACTCTTTTTAACAAAATACACGAGATACGGGGGGGACCGATGATCAAGGAATCATTAATCGGAGAATTTGAAAAGATCGTGGGCAAGGATAACGTCCTGACGTCGAAGGAATCCCTGAAAGCCTATTCTTACGACGGCACGACCAGCTGGATACACGAGCCCGACGTGGTTCTGTTTCCCACATCGACCGCAGAGGTCGCCGCAATCATGAAGACAGCCAACGCCGAGAAGGTACCCGTTACCCCGCGAGGCGGCGGGACGAACGTCAGCGGCGGGTCCGTTCCGATCCAGGGCGGCATCGTGCTCGCCCTGACGAAGTTCAACAAGATCCTCCGAATCGACAAGGAGAACATGACCGCCACCGTCGAGCCCGGGGTGGTTTTGATGGACCTCAACATGGCGCTGGCCCGGGAAGGCCTTTTTTTCCCACCCGACCCTCAGAGCTTCCTGGGCGCGACGCTAGGCGGCATCATCGCCGAGAACGGGGGCGGCCCGGCCTGCGTGAAGTACGGGGTGACCAAGCAGTACATCCTCGGGCTCGAAGTGGTGCTGCCGACCGGCGACGTGATCAACGTCGGCGGCCGGACCTTGAAGAACGTGGTCGGCTACGACCTCACGATGCTGTTTGTAAGCTCAGAGGGAACCCTCGGCGTCGTCACAAAGGCCGAGCTGAAGCTCAACCCGATGCCGCTTGCCAGAAAGACCATTATGGCCGTCTACGACGACGTGGCCAAGGCGGGCGAAAACGTGTTCCGGGTTCTGGAAAACGGCGTCATTCCCAACAAGATCGAACTGCTGGACAACTGGGTCATCAACAGGATCGAAGAGATGATGCCGATGGGCCTGCCGAAGGATGCGGACGCCGTGCTGCTCTTCGAGACCGACGGCATTCCCGAGGCGGTGGAGAAAGAGACGGAGAAGATCGTGGAGATCGCCAAAAAGTACGGGGCCACCGATGTCCGGGTCGCCAAGGACCAGGCCGAGGCCGACAGGTACTGGCTGGCCCGCCGCGCCGGATTCGCGGCGGTCTTCGGCAAGGCGCCCACCGTCTTTGCGGAAGATGTGACGGTGCCGCGGGGCAGGATTCCGGACCTGATCCGGAAATGCAAGGCCCTTGCCAAGAAATATGATCTGGAGATCGTGGTGCTCGGTCATGCGGGCGACGGCAACCTCCACCCGTCCATCCTTACGGACATCAAGAACAAGGACCATTACGACCGCGCGGTAAAGGCGATGGATGAGATCATCGAAGGCGCGGTGGAGCTGGGCGGCGTCCTGTCCGGCGAGCACGGGATCGGCCTTGAAAAACAGAAATTCTTCAGGAAGGTCGAAAACCCCAAGGTGATCGATCTCATGAAGGGGATCAAGGCGCTGGTCGATCCGAACAACATCATGAACCCAGGCAAGATCTGGTAAAAAAAACGGGGGGATACCTTGAGCAGCGATCTGAAGGAACTCAGGAAGATAGAGAAGGATGCCGACCAGTGCATGAAATGCGGCTTCTGCAGCTTTTTCTGCCCGGTCTACCAGGAAGAGCGTATGGAACCCGCAGTGGCGCGGGGGAAGAACTTCCTTGTCAGAGAGGTACTGAAGGGCAACCAGGAGTTCACCCCGGAGATGGGCGAGATCATCGGCAAGTGCCTCCTCTGCAAGCGCTGCGTGGCCAACTGTCCCTCCAAGACGCAGATCGACCGGGTGGTGGTCGGCGCCCGCGCCCAGATGGTCAAGGATAAGGGGCTGGGGTTCATCAAGGATATGATCTTTCGCAAGGTCATGTCCAACCGCAAGGCCTTCGGCCGCTATGTGAAACTGGCATCGAAGCTCCAGTGGATTCTACCCAAGGGCGAGGGAAACATCCGGCATCTGCCCGATTTCCTCAAGGCCCTGGGCCGGGGGCGCCATATCCCCAAGATCGCGAAGACCTTTCTGCGCGACCAGGTCGAGGAAGTCAACATGCCGCAGGACGGCAAAGAACCGAAACTGCGCGTCGGCTATTTCATGGGCTGTGCCACCGACTTCATCTACCCCGAATTCGGGAAGAAGGTCATCGACTTTCTCACCAAGCGGGGGATCGAGGTCGTGGTGCCCAAGGCGCAGAACTGCTGCGGCGCCGCCATCTATTTCAGCGGCGACTTCGAAACGGGCAGAAAGCTGGCGAAGGATAACATCGACGCCTTCAAGGACGTGGACTACATCGTGACGGCATGCGGAACCTGCAGCTCGACGCTGAAGGACTACAAGGTTTATCTGCCGGACAATGAAGAACAGAAAACAGCCTATGAAAAGTTCGCGAAGAAGATCAAGGACGCGACAGAGTTTGTCGTCGATGTGATGAAAGTGAACCTCGATGAGCTGAAGCTGAGGAAGGAGTTCGAGGGCAAGACCGCGACCTGGCACGACCCGTGCCATCTGGTCCGCTACCAGAACATCAAGGAGCAGCCGAGGGCCATCCTGAAGGCGCTCAAGGGGCTGAGGTTCGCCGAGATGCCGAATGCGGACCAGTGCTGCGGCATGGGCGGATCTTTCAGCGTCTACCATTACGACCTGACGAAGAAGATCGCGGCAAAGAAGATGGCGGGCATCAAGACCACAAACGCGGATATCGTGGTGACGGCATGCCCCGGCTGCATGATCAACCTGATCGACAACGTGGCGCACAGCAAGATGCCGCAGAAGGTGCACCACCTGCTGGAGCTGGTGGAATAGGAGAAAACCACGCCGTTTTCGATCGATGGAATGGCTTTATCGTTCATCCGGGAACGGCAATACAACAGAGGTCAAATCGACGATAAAGGAGGGAGCGTATATGAAACTGGGACACTGGATGACGGCAAAGGACGTTCTGAGGGTCAATGCCTTCAAGTATCCAAACAAGATCGGCATCAAGGACCTGAACAAGCAGTGGACGTTCAAGCAGTGGGACGAGCGGGCCTGCAGGCTGGCCAACGCGCTGGCCGACCTGGGCATGAAGAAAGGCGACCGGTTCGCCGTTCTTGCTTACAACTGCGTCGAATGGATGGAGTTCTACGGTGCGGCCGCGAAGGGCGGTTTTGTCTGCGTGCCCATCATGTTCCGGCTCGCCGCGGTGGAGATGGAGTACAACATCAACCATTCGGAGTGCAAGGTCTTCATCGTCCAGGACCAGTGGGTCGATCTCGTCAACAGCTTCAAGGACAAGATCCCCTGCGTGGAAAAATACATCTCCTTCGCCGTCGACAATCCCACATTCGAAGGTTATCTGCAGTATGAAGAGATACTCGCGAAGGCGAGCCCGGAAGAGCCGGCCACCAAGGTCGACGCCGCGGATCTCTGGGTGATCATGTACACGGGCGGCACCACGGGCAAGCCGAAGGGCGTGATGAAGACCCATGCATCGCTCATCGCCGAGTACTTCATCATGATTTACGACCACCTTTTCGACGGCGACGACTGTATCCTGCTGGTCATGCCCTGCTGCCATGTAAACTCGCTTTTCTACTCTTTCACGGTGACCTGGGTAGGCGGCACGGTCATGCCCTACAACATGGTGAGCTTCAATCCCGAAAATCTGCTCAAGACATTCGCGGACCACGGCATCACCTTCACGTCGCTGGTTCCCACGCACTACATCATGATGCTGGCGCTGCCGGACGAGGTGAAGCAGAAATACGATCTGACAAAGATCAAGAAGCTGCTCTGCTCCTCCGCGCCGGCCCGGCGCGACACCAAACTGGGTATCATCAAGATGTTCCCGAACTCCAACCTGTACGAGGCCTACGGATCCACCGAGGCGGGTATCGTCACCATCCTCAAGCCCCACGAGCAGCTCAGCAAACTCGGGTCCATCGGGCGCGAAGTCATCGGGAGC
>Ga0194126_10008446_pt1 | contig 14005 bp, 10 predicted proteins | sample TA2KigC150mmetaG_FD_148641 | JGI IMG/M metagenome (GOLD analysis project Ga0194126, IMG submission 148641) | Freshwater microbial communities from Lake Tanganyika, Tanzania - TA2015035 Kigoma Deep Cast 150m | ecosystem: Environmental > Aquatic > Freshwater > Lake | place: Tanzania: Lake... | reverse complement strand
ATATCCTTGGTTTCTCTTTACAATATGAGCTCAGCTTCACCAATGTCCTCAATATGCTCGATCTTTCTGGCATCCCTTTCTTTTCAAAGGACAGGGATGATCGATTTCCACTTATTATTGCCGGAGGACCGACCGCCTTCAATCCAGAACCTGTGGCTGATTTCTTTGATGCCATTGTCATTGGAGATGGAGAAGAGGTGGTCCTTGAGATTTGCGATCTGGCGATTCAGTGGAAAGAATCCCATGGGAAAAAGGATGTTCTCTTAAAATCGCTCTCCAAGCTCGATGGCATCTATGTTCCCAGCCTTCATCAAGGGGAAAAAATACGGAAGCGACTCGTCTCTGACATCAACCGCGCCCCTTTTCCCACATGCCCCATCGTTCCCTTTATGAGGGTCGTTCACGATCGCCTCAATGTGGAGGTCGCAAGAGGGTGTAAAAGGGGGTGCCGTTTTTGTGAGGCAGGGTTCATCTACCGGCCTTATCGGGAGAGAGATCCGGAAACAATTCATGAGATCCTTAATGTGGCATTGAAACAGACAGGCTATGAGGAGATCTCGTTACTCTCCCTCAGCGCAGGAGACTATTCCTCCATCAAGTCCCTCCTTTCGAATCTAATGGACCGATTCGAGTCAAAGCAGGTGGCAGTCTCATTTCCGTCATTGAGGATCGAAAGCATTGTTGGCCAACTCGCAGGCGAAGTGAAACGGGTCCGAAAAACAGGTTTCACCATTGCCCCTGAAGCCGCAACAGAAAGGCTCCGAAAGGTGATCAATAAGGAGTTGGATGAAGCCATCCTCTTTCAGGGGGCGAGAGAACTTTTCTCTATGGGCTGGAAGAATCTCAAACTCTACTTTATGATCGGTCTTCCCACCGAGAGGGAGGAGGACTTAAGAGGTATCATTGACCTCTCCAGAAGGATCTCCTCTCTTGGAGAACGTCAGAAAATCCATCCTCAGATCAGCGCAAGCGTCTCCACCTTTGTGCCCAAGCCTCACACCCCTTTTCAATGGGAACCACAAATCTCTCTTGAAGTGATGAAGGAGAAACTTCAATTTTTAAAGGAACAAGTAAAAGGGAAAAAGATCCGTCTCAAATGGCAGGATCCTCATCTCAGTTTTCTCGAAGGGGTCTTCTCAATGGGAGACAGAAGGTTATCAAGCGCACTGGTTGAGGCCCATCGACTGGGATGTCGGTTCGATGGCTGGAGTGATCAGTTTCGCTATGATCTCTGGGAGCATGCCTTTGAGAAAGCTGGGTTCGAGATGGCGTTCTATACCCGGAAAAAGAATTTTGAAGAAACCCTCCCCTGGTCTTTCATCGAAACAGGAATAGGATCCGATTTCTTATGGAAGGAGCATCAGAGAAGCTTGAAGGAGGAGATCACTCCTTCCTGCAAAGCCGGGGATTGTCATCGCTGCAGCCTCTGTGACGGTAAAGAGATCACCGTGAGAGAAGGGCGCCCCTTACAGATGGATTCATCGAAAAAAGGGGAGCGAAGCGAGATTCGAAGGAAGAGCCTCGGGATGAAATTCCGGTTAACCTTTGTTAAGAAAGGGGAGGTCCGGTTCATCAGTCACCTCGAACTGGCGCATCTTTTCTACCGGTCGGCAAAGAGGGCTGGTCTTCCTCTGCATCATTCCGAGGGATTTCATCCGATGCCGAGAATCATCTTTGAGAAAGCGCTTCCGGTAGGGGTGGAAAGCCTGAGAGAGATCGTTGACATTGAACTGGAGAGTAGGATTTCCTCAACGGAATTGGTAAAAAGGCTCAATCAAACCCTTCCGGAGGGAATAGAAATCATAGAGGCAAGTGAAGTTCTCTTTTCCTTTCCATCATCCTCTGACCCACAACGGGCGGTCTATCGGATTTCTCTGGACCATCTCCTCTCAAAAGAAGAGGCTCAATCAAGACTGAAAAAGGCGCTGGAGAAAGGAGAGCTCTTCATTCTCCAGGAAAGGAAAGAAAAAAAGAGGAGGATCGACCTCCTTCCTCTGATTGAGAGGGCTGAGATCTACGCCGTTAGAAATTCAAGTCATTTCGACTCGAAACCGAGCGAGGCATCCAACTCTACCGCAATTTCTAACGGGGTGAAGGAAAAAACCGGAGAATCAGGGGACAGCGCAGGCTTGGAGTTAGAACTTGTCCTCCGGAGTCTAAGCGGAAAGACAGCAAAACCTCTTGAAGCACTGGAAGCCCTGCTGGGACTTGGGGGGGAAGCACTTGCTCAATGTAGAATCATCAAGGTAGAATAAATTCGAAATTCGGATTTGCGACTTAAAAGGAGCCCCTTATGGCCAACGAACTTGTAATCAATGTGACGCCCCAGGAGACAAGGATCGCCCTTTTGGAAGATCGGGTCCTTGCAGAGCTCCACATCGAACGCACCAGGGATCGTGGCATCATTGGAAATATCTATAAGGGGAAAGTGGTCAAGGTCTTGCCAGGGATGCAAGCCGCTTTCGTTGATATCGGGCTGGAGAAAGCCGCTTTTCTCTATGTCGCAGACGTTTATGGAGGGATGGAAGAGTACGAGGAAATGGGATTTTTTGGCATGGGCATGGAAATGAACAATTATCTCAGTGTACCGTCACAGATCCAAGATCTTCTCTTTGAAGGCCAGGAAGTTCTGGTTCAGGTTGCTAAAGAACCCATTGGCACCAAGGGCACCCGGATCACTTCCCATATTACGCTACCGGGTCGTCACCTTGTCTTCATGCCCACGGTGGACCATGTGGGTGTCTCTCGCAGAATCAGGGACGAGAAGGAACGAAGGAGATTGCGTGAGATTGCCCAGTCTATCAAACCCCCTTCGGGCGGCATCATTGTCCGCACAGCGAGCGAGGGAGCGGAATCCGATGAGATTCGAAATGATATGGAATTTCTTCTCCAGATCTGGGGTAACATCCAGAGGAAGAAGGAAAATGCCTCTGTTCCCTCTCTCATCCACGGCGATTTGACTTTGATCCTCCGCATGATCCGAGATCTCCTCTCTCCGCAGATCAACAGGATCATCATTGATTCGAAAGAAGAGTATGACAATATCGTCTCCTTCATCAATACCTATATGCCCAAACAAAAATACGAAATTCTCCTTTACGAGGAGAGAGAGCCGATTTTTGATGCCTACCGTATTGAGATGGAGATCGACAAGATCCTGGGGAGGAAGGTCTGGCTTAAATCAGGAGGCTATATTGTCATTGATATCAGCGAAGCCATGGTAGCCATCGATGTCAATACTGGCAGGTATGTGGGCAAGAGGAATCTCGCTGATACGATATTGAAGACGAATCTGGAAGCGGCCAAGGAGATCGCCTACCAGTTGAGGATCCGAAATATCGGAGGGATCATCATTATTGATTTTATTGATATGGAGAGAGAGGGAGATAGGGAGAAGGTCTATCAGGCCCTCGAGGAGGCCATCAAAAAGGACCGGCAGAAGACCAATATCTTTAAAATCTCCGAACTGGGACTCGTGGAGATGACCCGGAAACGGACGAGGGAGAATATCTCCAGGGTCCTCGGAGAACCATGCCCCTATTGCGATGGTGCAGGTCATGTCAAATCGAAAGCCACGGTCTGTTATGATATTTTCCGTGAAATCGAAAGAACAGCTTCTGAACTGGGAGGCCATAGCATCATGGTCGAAGCCCACCCAGATGTGACAGACCTCCTCTACGAAGACGAAAGGGCGAGGGTCGAGGAATTAGAGAGAAAGTTGAAAAAGAAGATCGTGATTAAGGCCAAGTCAGGCCTCCACCAGGAGCAGTATAATATTATCGAAGTTTAACAGGTTGCTGAAAAATGACCATCTGCTGCGTTTCCCTCATCCTTCGTCGTTGCGGCGTACCGCTAAGTACGCCTCACTCCTCAGGATTTCGGGGGCATTGCATCTGGCCCTTTTTGAGCAACCTGTAAAGGCAACTTTTTAGGTAACTAGTTAGGGCAAGGAGATAGTAGCTAATTTAGAGGTAATATAAAAATGAACAAACTTTTTGAAACGAGCAGGATCAACAGCATGGTTTTGTCGAATCGTTTTGTTAGGTCGGCGACATGGGAGGGGATGGCTACTCCTGACGGAGCAGTCACTCCGAAACTGATTGAAACAATGACTGCTCTGGCCAGAGGTGAGGTGGGCTTGATCATCAGTTCACATGCTTATGTACGACCGGATGGTCAAGCGGGTCTCGGGCAACTTGGTATTTACAAAGACAATCTCATCCCAGGGCTTCGGGAGATGACAACAGCTGTCCATGAAAGCGGTGGCAAGATCGTCATTCAATTATCACACGCTGGAAACTTTGCGGCTAAAAAACTGACTGGAAAGGCACCACTTGTTGTATCGAACTTTGAAGGACTGGCCTCATCGCCTCGACAGGAAATCACTCAACAGGATATCCGGGAAATGGTCAGTGCGTTTGCCGAGGCTGCACGAAGAGCCAAGGCAGCCGGTTTTGATGGGGTTCAAATCCACTCTGCCCATGGCTACCTGCTCAGCCAGTTCCTCTCACCGGTATTTAATAAACGCATGGATGAGTACGGAGGAGAGGTTCTCAATCGAGCGCGGATTCATCTCGAAATATACAAGGCCATCAGACAGGTAGTGGGACAGGACTATCCGGTCTTAGTCAAATTGAACTGTAGAGATTTTATAGAAAATGGTATGAGCCTGGAGGATTCCCTTCAAGTGGCCAGCTACCTTGCCGATGCCGGCATCGATGCTATTGAACTGAGCGGGGGGTTTCTCACAAGCGATAAACTCTCTCCCAGCCGTTTGGGGATCAACATTGTGGAGAAAGAAGCATACTTCCAGGAAGAGGCGCGTGCTGTGAAGAAAGAAACCGGGATTCCCCTGATTCTGGTTGGCGGCATACGATCTTTTGAAGTCGCGGAGAGACTCGTTGATGAAGGGGTGGCTGATTATATTTCCATGAGCCGGCCCTTAATCCGAGAACCGGAGCTGATCAGACGCTGGAAGGCGGGGGACCGACGCCGTGCAGAATGCAGATCGGATAATCTCTGTTTCAAACCTGGAATGGATGGCGAAGGGATCTATTGCGTGGTGAAAAGCCGCGAGAAGAAGACCTAATTAAATGACTCCCTGTCGATAAAAACCTCTCCTGCTTTGGATTGAAGTACCAGCCTTCCTCTGGTGACGTCCTCCCTACCGAAGGCAAAAATATCGTTCAGATTGAAATGTTTTTTTAGCCTCAGGATATTTCCATTCTTCTGGCCTTTCAGATTGGACAGATCCTTTGGATTGCAGGCAAAAACAGATTTCAGGCCATTTGGATACTTCCGGAGCAACTCCTCTGCCATCTCATAGAAGATAGCCGAATCGACCAATTGATGCAGTGAAGGATGAAAGGGGCCAGCCAAGAAATGTTCCTCTAACTCTTTAGTAGGCTGAAGACCGATCCGTGCAACAGGAATGGAGGCTTTTCCAAGCCTGAGAATACCCCTTTTAAGCCATTCTAATGCCTCATTCATCGTCATAGGAGAATATTCTCCTGATTTCCAGAGTTGTTCAAGTGATGCGCCTTTGAGCACCAGTGTAGGATGGATTCTAACAAAATCGGGTTTGAGGCCAATGATCTGATCAAGGGATTGCAAAAATTTACCGCAGGTATCACCCGGAAGTCCTATCATCAGGTGAACACCCACCTCAAATCCCAAATGTTTTAAGCGTAAAATCGCAGAAGCTGAGTCTTCAGCAGTATGACCCCTCTTCGATAGAAGTAGAACTTCGTCCATCATTGACTGGACTCCTATCTCAACCGTCTTAACCCCATATTCTTTGAGCATCACAAGCGCCTCTTCACTTAGAGCATCAGGTCGAGTGGAGAGGCGGATGGAGTTGATCTTGCCGACAACAATAAAAGGTTGTACTTCATTCAAATAGGATACCTGGACCTCTTGACTCATTGCCGTGAAACTTCCTCCATAGAAAGCAACCTGCCTCTCTCTTTTCCCGGGGTGAGTAGATAAACGGTGAAGAGAGACATCAATAAACTCCCTGACTGTTTGGGGAGAAGGAACCTCATTGGTCGTTGCTTTCTGATTGCAGAATAAACATCGTTCACGGCAACCCAGATGAGGAAGAAAGATGGGAATGATCAATGGATTCATTATTTAAATCCTAAACTATTTCGGATTGATCCGGTTGGGATGCTTCGTCCGTGTTTTGAATTTCGAATTTCCCAAGGGCGTTCCGGGCAGCCTCTTGCTCGGCTTGTTTCTTGCTTCTTCCCCATCCGGTCCCCTTGATTTCTCCCCCGATCATCACAGAGGCCTGAAACTGTTTTTCGTGTTCGGGTCCTGACTCTTGCAGGACATGATACTGGGGAGTGAGTCCGATAGCCTTCTGTGAAAATTTCTGAAGAAAGCTTTTGTAATCATTGGAGAGAACCGTAAAGTTATCCGATACCAGATATGGCTCAAGATGGCTCCGGACGATTTCCAGCGCCTGATCAAATCCGGAATCTATATAAATGGCTCCGATGACAGCTTCATAGGTATTGGCCAAAATAGAGGTCTTTTTCGCCCCACCATCCAGAATCTCACTCTTCCCAAAAAGAAGATATTGATCCAATCGAAGCTGTTTTGAGAAAAAAGCGAGAGAGCTCCGTTTAACAAGATGAGCCCTCCACATGGAAAGGGTACCTTCCTGGGCTTCTGGGAATTCTTTGAGAAGAAGGTGGCTGACGGCAAGATTGAGAACTGCATCCCCAAGGTATTCCAAGACCTCATTGGAAACTTTGTTCGAAGTATTGGTCTGGTGAACGAAGGATTTATGGGTGAGTGCCCGGTCGAGCCACACGATCTCTTTAAATTGATAACCCAACCGTTCTTCGAGCTCCTTTAAAAAGACCAGCCTCTCGTCATCCATGAAAATCCTCCACAACTCTGCCGATTACTTCACGATCGTTTGATTCCAAAATAAGGACATTCAGTTCCTGATTGTCCAGAGTTAGACCTTCCCCATCTGATAGGAGAACAGGAATGTAATTTCTTGAAAGACCTCTCCATCTCCCCGATTTTTTTTCTCTTCGATCCTCGATTAACACATTTAACTCCTGATGGAGAAACCGAGAGTAGAAAGAGCGTCGTTTCTGCCGTCCCAGTTCTCTCATGACCTCTGCCCTCTGTCTGATCTCCCTCGCGTTTGCCTGTTGGTTCATCTGGGCTGCAGCCGTTCCCTTTCTTTTTGAAAAGGGAAAGACATGGAGATAGGAGATGGGAAGGGACTCGATCAATTGATAACTGTTTTCGAATAGTTCCCTCGTCTCTCCGGGAAATCCGACGATGACATCTGCACCGATAGAGATTTCCGATATACACCGATGCAATTCCTGAATGAGGCCCTTGAGAAGGAAACGGTCATAATTTCTGTTCATCCTCTTCAGGACATCATCATCTCCGCTCTGGATGGGGATATGGAGGTGGGAACATATCTTTTTGGACTGCGATAGGATGGAGATGAGACCGGGAGAAAAATCGAGAGGTTCAATCGAACTAAGTCGAATCCGAGATGGTGTGTCCTCCATCTCGATTCGTTGGAGCAATTTTTCAAGGGAGAAAGGGGGTTGAAGATCCGACCCGTAGGAACCGGTGTGAATGCCGGTAAGCACGACCTCTTTAAAGCCCCTCTCTTTCAGAATCCTGAGATGCTCTACGACTTTCTCCGGAGGGAGGCTTCTCGAAGGCCCTCTCGCTAAGGGGACGATGCAATAAGAGCATCGTCCATTGCATCCATCCTGAATCTTAAGAAAGGCCCGCGTGTGACGACGAAATGTGTGGACAGGGGTTTCTAAAAAGATCTTCTCTCTCTGAATGTCGCTTATCTGAATTGTTGGAAGCCTGCCTTTATCCATCAGTGGGAGAAGGTCAGGAATCTGACCCTTTTCTCTATTTCCGAGAAGATATCGAACTCCCTCCATTTCTGAAAATGTTTCAGGTGCCACTTGCGAATAACATCCGGTGACAATGATGAATGAACCCGGATTCTTTCGGAGGGCTTTTCTGACCATCTGCCTCGAATCAAAGTCAGCCCGGTGAGTGACAGTGCAGGTATTGATGATGGTGATATCCGCCCCGTTTCCAAAGGGAACGAGGCGATAACCCCTTTTCGCCAGATCAGCCATCAGGGCTTCCGATTCAAACTGGTTCACTTTACATCCGAGCGTGGCAATGGAAACGGTCTTCATCTTCTCAAAGCCTGATCAGTCTGATACCTCCCCAAACTCCCATCTTCTCTCCGATGATGATCAATACCCCCAATACCCCTTCGATCATCTGTCCCCTTTCCAGTCCCTGTTCAATGTCCTTCTTCTCCCGGATGGCATTTCCGACAGCCGTGGCCGCTGCATCTGCAAGGGCTGCGGATTTTGAGAGAATACAGACCGCATCCGCTTTTCCAAAACTGAGGGAAGGACCAACTGTTCCCGAAGAGGTGCAGATGCCAATGGGGGAATCTTCGGGTTTGATAACGATCCCAACCTTCATGCTGAGTGGAGAAGAACCTGCATAGATTCCAACAATTCGTTCCTTAGAGGTGGCAAGATAAATATCTCCGCCATTTTCAACGATCACCTCGTCAGAGAATCGGAGTAGATCCTCTGAAACCGACTGGGCCATTGCTCCGGCAACTGCTGCCATTGGACCAACCCTGGCCAACCTGGACGTTCGAATCATTTCCTCTATAATTTTTGGGACATGAGGGACTTCCTCGATAGGGATGAGGCTTTTCTCAAAAACAGGATTCATGGGGATATAAGTTTCAAGTTGGTTTCGGTATTTGAGAACCGATTCCTTTGCCTCTACGGAAAGATCACTCTTGGCCCGAATCAGGAGGTCAGTCTCCTTGATGATCACCTTGAATTGGACGAGGTCATCGGTTCTGACAACACTTCGGTAGGTTCGTTCTTGATACATGGTCATGTTAACTTAAAGGTTGTTTATATTATATGATTCAATAATGCCAAGTGTCAATTTAACTGGATTTCTGAATAAAAAGCATAAATCTTTCGTCTAAATAGATAAAAAAGGGATTTAATGTTAAAATAAAAAGGAGAGAAAAAATGAGAAGGTCAATACTTATTCTATTGATTTTAATAACCTTTTTAATTATGACCGACATCGCCTCGGCAAGGGATAGACGTCCTTATTATCGCGGTCACTCTCGCCATTCAGGAATTTATATCGGTCCTCCTGTGATCAGAATTGCGCCCCCGGTCTATTATCGTCCATATTACCCTTCCTATCGGGCCTATCCACCTGATAATTATTACTATTCTGGATATGGTTATAGGGTCTGGGTTCCAGGCTACTGGGAGGAGAGATGGACCCCCTATGGATGGGAAAGGGTCTGGGTTCCTGGTTATTGGCGCTACGAGTATTAGCATTTAAAATGTATAATACTTAATAATAACGGTGTATTACAGCTATACCCCGTCCCTTTTTAACAAGTTCCCCTAATAAATTCCATCCTGATTTTAAAAATAATTAAAAAACCAAAAAAAATGTTGACAAACACATTTTTTTCAGATAATATTATGAGGTTTTTTCGTCTTAAATTGTTGTTTAATCTTTTTGGTTTGTAACTCGTTGAAATCATTAGTTCTGTTTAAAGAGGGGATAAATGCCAACGGTTAGTCAACTGGTTCGAATTGGAAGAAGTGCGGTAAAGAGTAAGACCTCTGCTCCGGCTCTAACAGGATCGCCCCAGAAAAGGGGGGTCTGCATTCGAGTCTATACCACTACACCCAAGAAACCAAACTCTGCTCTTCGAAAGGTTGCCCGTGTGCGGTTAACCAACGGGATTGAAGTGACCGCTTATATCCCGGGAATCGGGCATAACCTTCAGGAACACTCTGTTGTTCTCATCAGGGGAGGAAGAGTAAAGGACCTGCCAGGAGTTCGATACCATATCATTCGTGGCACCCTCGATGCGGTTGGCGTTCAGGACCGAAAACAGGGTCGTTCGAGATACGGAGCTAAGAAACCCAAGTAACCACCTCTCTTTTAGTATGGTTGAAGGTAGGAAGAAGGAGTAGTTATGCCCAGAAAAAGGGAAGTAAGAAAGAGAGAGATATTGCCCGATCCAAAATATCGTGATGTCATGATCGCCAAGTTTATCAATGGGATCATGCGTCAGGGAAAGAAGAGTGTGGCGGAAGGGATCTTTTATGGAGCCCTCAATCTCATTAAAGAAAAAACTCAATCCGATCCGATCAAAATCTTTAACCAGGCCATGGATCATGTAAAACCGATGATTGAGGTGAGACCCCGGAGGGTGGGCGGCGCCACCTATCAGGTGCCGGTAGAGGTGAGGCCAAGCCGGAAGACTTCTTTAGCGATTCGATGGATCATCGGTTATGCAAAACAGCGCTCAGAAAAGACGATGAAAGAGAAACTTTCCGCTGAATTGATTGATGCAGCCAATAACCGTGGAGCCTCGGTTAAAAAGAGAGAGGATACCCACAAAATGGCAGAAGCCAATAAGGCGTTTGCCCACTACCGCTGGTAACTGTTTAACGTCAATCATATTCTGATCCAATGGGCGCTGGATGGGTGAAAGGTTTAAGTCAAGGATAAGGTTTAGGATTTAATTAATTCCCCCTTTAATTCAATCTTAACCTCAACCTGTATTCCATAATTTGAATTTCAAGCACGCGATGCGCGTGACTCAAATCGATAAGAGGTTTTAGGTGTCAAACGTTTTAAAAGAGAAGACCAGAAATATCGGCATCATGGCCCACATTGATGCGGGAAAGACAACGACCACGGAGAGGATTCTCTACTATACCGGTGTTACTCACAGGATGGGAGAAGTCCATGAGGGCACAACCACCATGGACTGGATGGAGCAGGAGAGGGAGAGAGGAATTACCATCACCTCTGCGGCTACGACCTGCTTCTGGAAGGATCACAGAATCAACATCATCGACACTCCTGGCCATGTGGACTTTACGATTGAAGTGGAGCGGTCCCTTCGGGTATTGGATGGGGCGATCGCCGTGTTCTGCTCGGTCGGAGGAGTGGAACCTCAATCGGAAACGGTGTGGAAACAGGCTGACAAATATGAGATACCTCGGATTGCGTTTGTCAATAAGATGGACCGTGTGGGAGCGGATTTCAATGCTTGCCTTCAGATGATGGTTGATCGTCTCAAGATCACCCCTCTGCCTCTTCAGATTCCGATCGGAAAAGAAGAAGATTTTAAGGGAGTGGTCGACCTTGTCTCCATGAAGGCCCTTTTATTCGATCCTGATACTCAGGGCTCCCGTTTTGACACCACTGACATCCCGCAGGACAATCAGGCGGAAGCTGCAACACAGAGAGAACTCCTCATTGAGAGGCTTTCAGAAATGAATGACTCCTTGATGGAGAAGTTTATAGAGGGCAAGGAAGTATCCGTGCCCGAAATTAAACAGGCTATCAGGGAAGCGACCCTCCAATTAAAAGGGACTCCAGTGCTCTGTGGGTCCGCCTTTAAAAATAAGGGGGTTCAGCCTCTGCTCGATGCCATTATTGAATATCTCCCTTCTCCGCTCGATCTGCCTCCGGTAAAAGGGGTTGACCTCAAGGGCGGGGAGAAGGCCTTTTCAGCCAATAATGGGCATCCCCTCTCAGCCCTCGCCTTTAAGATTATGAGCGACCCCTATACTGGGCAGCTCACCTTCTTTCGAATCTATTCCGGATCGCTCAAATCAGGCGACTCCGTCTTCAATCCAACCAAAGGGAAGAAGGAACGGATCGGCCGGTTGCTGAAAATGCATGCAAACAAAAGGGAAGAGATCCAGGAAGTATCCGCAGGGGACATCTTCGCCGCCGTCGGTCTTAAATATACCACCACCGGTGATACGATCTGTACGGAAAAGGAACCCATCATCCTCGAATCGATGAACTTTCCGGAACCAGTGATCGCCGTTGCTCTGGAGCCTAAGACAAAGAGCGATGTTGAAAAATTAGGAGTCTCCCTCCACAAACTGACTCTCGAAGATCCCTCATTCAAGGTGAAGACTGACGAAGAGACGGGCCAAACCATTATCTCCGGAATGGGTGAACTCCATCTCGAAATCATCGTCGATCGACTTCTGAGGGAATTCAAGGTGGAGGCCAATGTAGGTAGACCTCAGGTGGCCTACCGCGAGACGATTACGAAGACGGTTAAGTCCGAAGGCCGTTTCATCCGTCAGTCAGGTGGAAGAGGACAGTACGGCCATGCGTGGTTGACCCTCGAGTCGCAGCCTCCTGGAAAGGGTTTTGAATTCGTTAACAAGATTGTGGGAGGCGCAGTTCCAAAGGAATTCATCCCTGCCATAGAAAAGGGAGTTGTAGAGGCCATGGAGAAGGGAGTTCTGGCTGGATTTCCTATGGTCGATGTTAGAGTGACCCTTTTTGATGGATCCTACCATGATGTTGATTCATCTGAAATGGCCTTCAAGATCGCCGGATCGATGGGATTTAAAGATGGGGCCCGGCGCGCCAATCCCATCCTACTTGAGCCTCTGATGTCCATCGAGATCATTACGCCAGAGGAGTATGTCGGGCAGGTGGTGAGTGACCTCAACTCCAGAAGGGGAAAGACAACACGAATCGAATACCGTAAGGGAACCAATGTGATCACCGGAGAGGTTCCTCTGGCCAATGTGTTTGGATATGTCACTGACCTTCGATCTCTCACACAGGGAAGGGCAACCTTCACCCTGCAATTTTCACATTACAATCCGGTGCCTTCATCCGTGAGTGAGGAGATCCTTTCAGAATTGAGAAAGGTTGCCTGAGCGCAACCAGAGACGAGGAGGGATAGAGCCATGTCGAAGCCGAAATTTGAGAGGACGAAGCCGCATGTGAACGTAGGGACGATTGGGCATGTGGATCATGGGAAGACGACGTTGACCTCAGCGATCACGAAAGTATTAGCGGGCAAGGGATTAGCGTCGTATATGGCGTTTGATCAGATCGACAAGGCGCCAGAGGAGAAAGAGAGAGGGTTAACCATTGCGATAGCACACGTGGAGTATGAGACGGCGAAGCGGCACTATGCGCACATCGATTGTCCTGGTCATGCGGACTACATCAAAAACATGATTACGGGGGCAGCTCAGATGGACGGGACGATTTTGGTGGTCTCGGCGGCCGATGGACCGATGCCCCAGACGCGGGAGCATGTGCTGTTGGCCAAACAGGTGCGGGTGCCCTATATCGTGGTATTTTTGAACAAAGTGGACATGGTGGAAGATCCGGAGCTATTGGACTTGGTGGAATTGGAAGTGAGGGAACTGTTATCTGGGTATGACTTTCCAGGAGATGTGGCGCCTGTGGTCAGGGGCAGTGCGTTAAAGGCATTGGAGTGTGGGTGTGGGAAGGCGGAATGTCAGTGGTGCAGTGGGATACTGAAGTTGATGGATGCGGTGGACAACTCCATTCCGGAGCCTGTGCGAGAAGTGGACAAGCCCTTCTTGATGCCGGTGGAAGACGTCTTTTCGATCTCGGGACGAGGAACCGTGGTGACGGGACGAGTCGAGCGAGGGATGATCAAAGTAGGGGAAGAAGTGGAAGTGGTAGGGATACGAGACACGCTCAAGACGGTCTGTACGGGAGTGGAGATGTTTCGTAAGACGTTGGATCAGGGGCAGGCAGGAGACAATGTGGGGGTTCTGCTTCGGGGAGTGAAGCGGGAAGAGGTGGAGCGTGGTCAGGTGGTATCGAAGCCTGGGTCCATTACGCCTCATCGGAAATTCAAGGCGGAGACCTATATCTTGACGAAAGAGGAGGGGGGTCGTCATACGCCGTTTTTCAATGGGTATCGGCCTCAGTTTTACTTTCGGACGACGGATGTGACAGGGGTGGCGACGTTGCCTGAGGGGGTGGAGATGGTGATGCCCGGGGACAATGTTTCGTTATCGGTGGAGTTGATCACGCCGATAGCGATGGAGAAGGAGTTGCGGTTTGCGATTCGCGAGGGTGGACGGACGGTGGGCGCTGGTGTCATCAGCGA
>Ga0194126_10008441_pt1 | contig 14007 bp, 13 predicted proteins | sample TA2KigC150mmetaG_FD_148641 | JGI IMG/M metagenome (GOLD analysis project Ga0194126, IMG submission 148641) | Freshwater microbial communities from Lake Tanganyika, Tanzania - TA2015035 Kigoma Deep Cast 150m | ecosystem: Environmental > Aquatic > Freshwater > Lake | place: Tanzania: Lake... | reverse complement strand
CAGAAAAAGCTGCAAGCCCCCATCGAGCAAGCGGTCGATCATGTCGTGGCGCTGGTCGAGTCCATTCCCGAAGCCGTGGAACTGAGCGCGGCCAGTTTTGGTGCGAATCCCCTGATTCGCGCCATGTTCTGTTCGGTCGAGCATCTGCATGAGGTGCTGGGGCAGATGAGGGGGCTCAGGGACTATCGGGCGGCCCATCGCGGCGAAGACATCCATGCCTTGCTGGTGGTTCGCAAGGAGGAACGCTCGGTGTTGGGCATGGCGTTGGAAGGCGACACCCTGCGGCGCGACGTCCTCCAGACATCGGTCAATTTCACCAGCCACCGTTGCATGGGTCTGGCGGCTTCCGAGCCCGACACGCGCTGGAATCTGAAAAAACGGGCCTTCGATTATCTGGTGGGCAAGGCGCTGGCTCGTCTGGTTGAAGTCAAGCGCGGGAAAGGCGAACTGGGGCGACAGCGCCGGCTGCTGCAACGCAAGCTCGATGCCATGCGTGCCGGTGAATGGGGATTGGAAACCTTCATGGCCAATTACGGGCACTGCACATGCGATGTTTACTCGCTGGAGGCGGAAATCGACGCCATCGAAGCCGAATTGGGGCGCTGCCGTGGCGAAAATCTCGGCCTGGAGGAAAGCCTCGGCCATATTGGCGCGGTGCTGGGCAACCCCGCGCCCTGGCTGGAACTGCGGCCCTTCGCCCTGTCCCTGGATCATCGCGGCATCAGGGCCGAGGAGCGGGATAAAGAGTCCAGACGCCTCGAATTCACCGAGTTGTATTCACAAGACGGGGAACGGCTGATCATCCTGCTGGTGAGAATACCGGCGGGGGAGCTGCCCGACTCGGGCGATTTTCTGAGCAAGGCGAGCTATTACCTGAGTTAATGGCCTACAGGGCGGCCCAATCGTGCGTCATGTTTGCCATCAATAGTAACTATCGCGGCCAGATAAAGGCCGCTGGGTTCAAAAGCCGGATGCCAAGGACAGCACGTCCCATGGTACGGGAGGGATGACGGGCGCAATTTCGTTGCCTCCAGCCGATCGCGATTAGGCTCCAGTGCGCTTGATCCAGTAACCGGGACGTCTGCGATGGTGGGCGTATGCAGTCATTTGAACTTGCTCATTCGGCATAACACGGTAGAACACCGCATATGGAAATCGCGCCAGCCCTATGCGTCGTATTCCGCTTGAATGAACCAGTTTCCATGCGTTGGGCCTTGTAACCGCCAAGCTGACAATGTGTTCAAATTCATTGATGAGCGCGGCACCCAGGCCAACACATTGGTCTTCAAAAAATTGCACGGCCTCCAGATACTCCGCTTCCGCGTCAGGGAGAAAACTATATGTCACCGAAGCAAAGCTCGCGCTTTTCTTGCGACTTCATCACCTGGCACCCCTTGCGCTAGCCCAGCATCAGCCTCAGCGGTACGTCGGGCCGATTCTTCACCCCACAAACGGTCAAAGTCCGATTCCGAAATTTCCTCCAGGCTCAGCAACAGCCGATGAGCCAAGGATGCCCGAGCATCAGCAGGGAGTGACAGAGCTTCGATTTCTATTTGAGCGATGTTCATGGCGCGAGTCTAACGTTTCTCTACGATGGGGTCTAATGGAAGGCTCAACCGCGTAGCGTCAGGGGAGTCGGGTTGTAGTGAATTTAGCCACCCGAGTAGATCCAGTGGAGCGGTGCGGAATACGGGAATTCCTCGTTGCTCCATCCAAAGAATACGGGCTGGCAGGCTGGCGCTACAGCAACGAGTGCCTGACTTTCCCGTCCATCATGGTCTGGACCACCTTGGTGGAATGTATTTTGTCGGGGGATACCTTGAACAGGTTTTTTTCCAGGAAAACCATGTCCGCTTTCTTGCCGACGGCAATCGATCCGACCTGATCTTCCATGCGCATCTGATAGGCGCCGTTATAGGTATAGCAGCGAAGCGCCTGCGCCAATGTCACTTTCTGGCGGGCGACAAACACCGGGTCGTCAGGGTAGCCCGGACGCTTGCGGGTCACGGCGGCCTCAAGCCCCATGAGAGGAGGAACGTCGGGAAGTTCGATGCCGGGCAGGTCCGAACCGTAGGCCACGATGGCGCCCGAGCGCACCAGATCGCCATAGGGGAAGATTTCTTCCTCGACCCGGCGGGGCCGCCCAGGGCCTTGGTAAAGGTCTCGATATACTTGCCGTTGTAGTTGGTTCCCCACATCGGCTGGCAGTTCGCCAGCACACCCGGTTGTTTATAGCGCGGGATGTCCTTGGGGCTCACCGTGGAGTTGTGGGTGATCGTATGCCTTCGACCGCCGCGTCCCAACTGCTTTTGCACGGCTTCCAGCGAATTGAGCACGGTCCGTGCCGAGCCATCGGCATCGACGTGAACGTGCATGTCGAACCCGGCCTTCCGCACGGCAAGCGCCTGCGCCACGATTTACGCCTGGGTGAAGGTCATCCGGCCGAAGTTGTCCAGGGCGCCGGCAAGCGGTTCCAGCAACAGCGCGCCGCCGGAGAGCATCGTCCCATCCGACCACATCTTGCAGACATCGATCTTGAAGTGCTCCGACCGGAGGTTCCTGTTCCAGTCGATCAGATGATCAACGATCATCTTTGGATCATTGGACCCCTCGCGAGTCCACACGCAGCCCGTGATGCGCAGGGGCAATTTCCCCGCCTTGTCGCGGGCAATCAATTCTTCAAAGACCCACCGGGCATCCTGGCTGCGCTTGCCAACCAGCACACCGGCGTTGAAGAGGCTGGTGACGCCCCAGGAAGGCGCCGGGTCCAATGTCAGCGCCTGTGACGTACGCACCATTTCCGGGCTGAAAATCCCGAGCGGGATGGCTATCTGCATGGTCGGGCCGCCTTCGACGCCATAGCCGGTCGGTACGCCATCGGGCCCCCGCACAAAGTATTGCGAACCCGGGTCCGGATCGGGCGTATTCGCCCCGACACCTTAGCCCCATGAACCGCAACATAATGCGGGGGGTCCTGGCTCCAATCCTCCCGGATTCCGCTACGCTTTATCCAGGCTACGTAGGCAGAAATCGGGCCATCGATGTCAGTGACGCACCTATAGTGTCGGCATTTTGGGTTCCAGACGCGCGAGTGCCCAAGCGGTTTTGCCACCTTCCAACGCCTCCGCTTCAATACCGTCCACACTCAGCCACTCGCGGATCTCTCCAAGAGCGAGGTCCTGGAATTGTCCGCGCTTCGAGATCTCGACGACGCTTTCCTCGCCCACCGTCCAGCGTTCGATGGTGACACCCTTCCGTACTTCCCACTTGACGGACTCGATTGGACCCCAAGCGATAAGTTCGTCCCAGGGGAGTAGCGGCCATGCGGACTGAACCAATAGCTGCTGTTGCTTGTTGAAGAGTTTCTGGACCCGCAACTCTCCCTCTACTACAGCCCGGAAGAGATTCTCTTCAAGGTCCTTGTCCGTGACTGACCAAGCCGGCACACCCTCACTGAGACTCGCATCAATCTCGGCCTTAAAACCCGGCAGTTGCTCCCACGCATCGCGCACGGGCGCGAAGGGGGAAACCCAACGACGCCACTTGGCGGTCGATTCTGTCTTATTCCTTTTCCTGTTGACCCGAGCACGCAGCACAATCTCCCGGTTTATGAGCGATAAATCCGATGTATCGAAGAACCAGACATCCCGCTTTTTTTCATCGACATCCTCAGGCATGCGCTCCTTGATCCGCGTCCAATGGTTGTCGGAAATCAGTACCTTTACTTCTACTTCCATCGGATACCTCCCGCCCGATTGTCTGAGTTGCAAGCTTTTCCAACGTTGTCGACAAGGCTGCCTAGAAAAACCACTCCAGGGTCGCCTGAGGCGCCGACTCATTGGCGCCCGGGATGCCGAATTTGTTATGCCAATACCACCATTCCACACCAAAGAACCAGGTATCCGGCACATCGGCGAATGCTCCTATATCCAGCACGAATTGCGGCTGGGTCAGGACATGCCAATCGCCGGTTTCCCCGGGGCTGGTCACATCCATGAAACCCCGGAATTTGAATCGCCAGCCTTCCCATTCCAGCGGCACACTCCATACCCAGGTGAGTTGCACCCCCCGCGCGGATTGTTTTTCGATCTGGATGACATTGGCGTAAAACTGTAAATACTCGAACTCCGGTATGTCCAGGGAAAAGCGCAAGCCGCCCAGGAACGCCAGGTAAGGATCGATCGTGGGCCGGCTGCCGGCGTTGATCCCGGCGCTGAAGGCCAGGTCGCTCACATAGGGAATGGGGCTCTGGAAACCGAAAACCTTGTTGAGGCTCAGGGTGCTGTACCACTCGCCGTAGGCCTCCAGGTTGATTCCGCCCCGCTCGGGCAAATGGTTGTACAGGTCGACAAAGAAGAAATTGTCCCCATACTGCCAGCCATGGGCATGTTCGACGGTTGCCGTGGCGCGGTTATGCTCGCCCATCGTGAAATCCTGTCCAAACAGCAATTGCACGTCGCTATGCGCCCATTCGAGCGCGGTCGCCCCGGGTGCAACCACCACCAGCCCCGCGACAGCGAGGCGTTTCGCCAATCCGGTGAAATGGGCCATGTCCACGTCAGGCTGGAATGTATGGTTGGATGAATGGGTAAGGATTCATCAGAGGCCCCTCATCCCAGTCCCTTCCGGTGGAACCGATGACTCTTTACCCGGTCGTTTATCCATACCGGCTCGCTACCCTGAAGCGAGGCGGCATCACGAAAGTGGCGCGCAAAGGTACGCGCGGGAATTCCTGCCATTGCCCCGTGCGTGCGCCAGGGTCGGCCTCTTGCGCTCATGGTGACAGCCGGTTCTCCAGCACCACGAACCAGGGGCGTCGCTCGGAGGGGCGCAGCAGGCCGTTGTCGTCCAGGGGGAAAAAGGTCTTGGAGACGGAATTCCGCACATTGCCGCCGATAGTGCCCAGCATGGCGCCTTGCCGTTCCACGACGATGTCGCAGTGCAACTTGGTGTGGCCCATCAGGACGCTGCTGGGGCCGCCTTCGTAAACCGGGATGAAGCCGCTGTTGCCGCGCGTGGCGCAGATCAGGTCGCCGGGCTTGGGTGAATACTCCCCGATGCGGTGGCTGACGAAGGGCGAGCCGGAATAGCCGGAGCGCTCGACGAAATAGCGGATGTAGTGCCAGTGCGCGTCCGAGGGCGGGAACTGGCTCGCGTTGAGCCCCGCCTGCCGCATCACCCAACTGATGAAGGCCGCCGACCAGGGTTCCTTGCAGTCGTAGCCATCCAGGCCGGGTTTGCCGACGGCGTTCCAGTACCAGTTGACCCGGCTCGACCAGGGGTCGCCGTCGTCTTCCCATTTGCCCACATGCGGGATGCTCTCTTCCGAGCCTTCGAGGCGCACAATCTGTTTGCCGAAAAACTCCCATTCCTGTTGCGCGACCTTGATGATCTGCTGTCGGAGGGAGAATCGGGGCTGGCGGGCGGCGGGGCCCGGGGTAGGCGCCTGGGCGGAAGCGGGCGGATTGATTTCAGGCTTCTTCTTGCCGGAGCAGCCGGTGCTGAGGACGAGAGTGGCGGCTACCGCCAGGGTGATGAGTCTTGATGTCATGCGGTTCACCGGGTCGGGCGTTGAGTGTTGCGGAACCAGTTCTGATAGTTGGCCATGCGGGCTTTTTGGTCGGCGGGCGCGTGCCGGGTGCAGGTTTCGGCTTCGGCCGAGCCCGCGGGCGCGCCCCAGCGCGTTTCCACGCAGTCATTGGGGTTATAGCCCAGGGTCAGCGCCTCGCGACGGGCGAAGACATCCGCCACGCTCAACTCCCACCGACTGCCGTCGCCGCGGGTGTAGCTGAAGCGTTGGTCGGCGATGCGGCGCTGATGCCGCTCCTCGACGGCCTCCCGGGCCTCTCCGGGTGAGCGTCCGTTCAGTGCATAGAGGTTCGGGTAGCGGGTGATCTGTTCGGGCAGTCGCGCGAGTACCTTGAGTGCGATCAGCAGCCGCATGTCGCGCGAAGGCGTGGCGTAATCTTCCCAGGGGCCCATGGTTTCGAAGATGGCCGCGCCCGAGGGCATGGGGATGATCCCGCCGCGATGACCGCGGACGTAACTTTCGCCGTTGTCCACGGCGCCGACCCGGGTTTCCAGTTGCTCGACCAGGGCTTCCAGCATGGCGTCATAGGCGTCCTCGGGCGCCAATCCACGGGGATTGATGGCCTTGCCGATCTGGGCATAGAAGTCATCCGGGGCCAGTCCGTCCTGCTGCCGGGAGTAGGGCGCCACCGGCGCGTTGACGGCCAGCCAGGTATTGGCGGGCAGGCGATAGCGGCCGGCGTCGCGCAGCAGGGGGCGGAAGGCCTTGAAGCCCGGACCCGCGCCGGCGGAGTCGGCGAACAGGAAATTGCCCTCCCAGAAGCGCTTGCGGGCCACCGAATTGTCCGGCTGGGCATCGACGGCGAACAGGATGCCCGGGCGGCCCGCGGCTTGCGGCCGCCATTGGGCGATGATGAGGGTGTGGCCGTAGGGGTCGGCATACACCGTGCCGGGCCAGAGGACATCGCGGTCCAGCGGGACGGGATAGAAATCCGTGGCTTCATCCGCCAGTCCGGTGCGGGCGCTGCCCGAGTGGACGGTATCGGCGATCTGCCGGATGAGGCCACTGAATGCGGCGGCGCTGGCCGACCCGCGCGTGAAGCGATCGTCGATGGTGGCGCTGCCGCACCGCGGCGGCCGGCTCCCTGTGCCCCGGTCGCAGGCCCGGAAGGCGACGGGCAGGCCGATCTTCCAGGCAAAATAGGTGCGCAGGTAATAGGGCAAGTCGGCGCAGTCCGGGGTAGCCGCCAGCCGCGCATCCTCCCCCTGTCCCAGGCTGCCATGCAGGAAGTTACGGTCCGGATCGCGCAGCACGGGCGCCAGCGACTTGAATGCCAGATTCTCCTCGGCGGGCGCGTCGAACAGGGCCTCGATCCAGGCTGAATAGAAGGCTTCGGTGGACCGGCTCCAATCGCGCTCCTCGGGCATCAGGTCGCCCGTGAACTTCTGGCCGGAGTCCACCGATCGGCAGGCAACGGTTTCCCCGCCTCGCCGCACTTCGATACGTGCGGCGTCCGCTACTGGTAGATCGATCTCGGCGGTCAGGCTCCAGGGGGGGCCGCCGCGTGCCGTCGCGCGCAGCCGGGTCGAGCCGCCACGTTCCCGGCTCAAGACCAGATCCTCGGCGGGTCCGTCGGTCATGACGGCCATGACCTTGACGTTTTGACCTGGTTCCGGGCGGGAGGGCGACAGCCATACCCGAATCTCATCGGTTTCGTGACAATCGCCCGTTTCCTTGCCGGCCCAGGCCGGTTGGACACAGGTGCAAGCCGCCAGCAGTAACAGCCGTGTGGTTAGGAGGGTCAGTTTCATGATTTACCCGCTCGAAGACGATTTTCGGCCTTGAGTATAACCGCGCCTGAGTTTGGGGATGCATCCCTCACTGCCATTAAGTTAAGGCTGAAAGTACAAAGCGCCGGGTTCCGTGGGCTGAGCGGAGTCGAAGCCCAGGGAACCCAAGCCTGTGGTCAGTTTGCTTCGACTCCGCTCAGCGAACGGCCAACTTAATGGCAGTGGATGCATCCCTGGGTGCTTGGCCAGCGCGAGCGGCTGAAATAAACCACGACGCGAGGGGCGAGTGGTTAAAATACCCTAAAACAAGTCGGGTGATCGTCGGCAATATGGTTGCAATGAGCCGATAAGCCTGATTAAATGGTTTCGCAGCAAAACTTGGCGCGCAAGGGCGTGGACGTTGCTTGAATTAATCGATGGGAGTTGAAAGGCATGGCGCGTAAACAGTCGGCTTACTATCTACAAAATCTGCGGCATGATATCCCGGCGGGTATCGTGGTGTTTCTGGTGGCTCTGCCCTTGTGTCTGGGGGTTGCCCTGGCTTCTGGAGCCCCTCTGTTTTCCGGTCTGGTGGCCGGCATTGTGGGCGGGGTGGTGGTGTCCTGGCTGAGTGGTTCCCAACTCAGCGTTTCAGGCCCCGCCGCGGGTCTGACGGTGATCGTGCTGAATGGCATCGAGCAGGTGGGGGGGTTTGAAATCTTCCTGCTGTCCGTGGTGCTGGCGGGCATCCTCCAATTGCTCTTGGGGTATCTCAAGGCGGGCATCATTGGCGCCTATTTTCCCTCCGCCGTGATCCGGGGCATGCTGACCGCCATCGGCCTCATTCTGATCATGAAACAGATACCGCATGCCGTGGGCTATGGTGTGGATGTAGTGGTGGACGAAACCTACTCCCCCGAGACGCCTTCCGCCGCATTCTTCGAGATTGGCGACGCGCTGGAATCCATCTCCATGGGGGCGACCATTGTCACCCTGGTGGCCCTGGGGATCATGCTGCTGTGGGAAACGTCGTTCATCAAGAAGAGCAAGGTGCTGAGCCAGATTCCCGGCCCGCTAGTCGCGGTGATCTGGGGGGTGATCTTTGAAGTGTCAACCCTGGGCACTCCGCTTGAAATCTCCGGCCAGCATCTGGTAAGCCTGCCCGAGCACCATACGTTGGGCGATCTCATGGGGCATATGGTCTATCCCGATTTTTCCGCCATCATCAATCCGCAGGTTCTGAGTCTGGCGGTCACCATCGCCATCATCGCCAGCCTGGAGACGCTGTTGAGTCTGGAGGCCGTGGACAAGCTGGACCCGCTCAGACGTGTCGCGCCTACCAACCAGGAACTGAAGGCGCAGGGGGTAGGCAACATCATCAGCGGACTGCTGGGCGGATTGCCCATGACCTCGGTGATCGTACGCAGCTCCGCCAATGTCAACGCGGGCGGACGCACCAAGGTGGCCAGCTTCATTCACGGCCTGCTGCTCTTGCTTAGCATGGTGTTCCTGGTCGACTGGATCAATTACATTCCATTGTCGGCGCTGGCGGCCATTCTCCTGATCACCGGGTACAAACTGGCCAAACCAGCGATTTTTCTGGACATGTACCGGCGCGGCCAGGATCAGTTTCTGCCTTTTGCGATCACCGTGGCCGCCATCCTGACCACCGACTTGCTGAAGGGCATCGCCATCGGCATCGTGCTGGGTCTGCTCTTCGTCATGCGCGCCAACTTCCATGCGGCCATCAGTCTGACCCAGGACGGTAACCATTATTTGATCCGCATGCGCAAGGACGTATCCTTTTTGAACAAGGCCTTGCTGCGTGAACTGCTGGACAAGGTCGAACCCAACGGCCATGTCATCATCGACGGTACCCGCGCCGAGTTCATCGACAAGGACATCCTCGGCAGCATCATCAACTACCTGACGGCCGCGCGGGAGATCAACATCACCGTGCATTTGCGCAATATCGGGGGCGTTTCAGGCGATGGCCATGAGCTGGCGCTCAGCGGCGCCCTGGGGCCGGCCGAAGCGCGGCACTGAATCCGCCTGAGCGGTTGGGGCATGACGCCCGCCCCGTGTGATGCATGGGGCGGGCGTTTTTTTGGGGCGATCAAAGGACGAAAATGCTCAGACCCCGCCTGAACCGTTTTCAGCCCATGGCTTTGGTTTTCAGCGACGGGCGCTATTCCTCGTATTCATAGATGGGATTGATCTGACTGCCCGGCGGCAGGTTGATCAATTCCTGGAGGATGCCATCGTTCAGGCCATAGACCCAGCCATGCAGGGTCGGGCGGTGATCCTGTCTCCAGGCGCTCTGGATGATGGAGGTGTGGGCCAGGTTGTAAATCTGTTCAATGACATTCAATTCCACCAGTCGATGAACACGATCCTTTTCCGACGGGAGAGATTCCATTTCGTCGTGGTGGAGACGGTAGAGGTCCTTGATGTGTTTGAGCCATTTGTTGACCATCAATAAACGGGGATTCTGCTTTTTCAGGGCGGCCCGGATGCCGCCGCAGTTGTAATGGCCACAGACGATGACATGACTGACCTTGAGCACATCGACGGCATACTGCAGGACGCTGAGGCTGTTGAAATCAGTGGTGATGAGCTGGTTGGCGATGTTGCGGTGCACGAACATTTCACCGGGCTCGGCGTTGACGATGATCTCCGCGGGAACGCGGCTATCCGAGCAGCCAATCCAGAGCACCTCGGGTTTCTGCATGTCGGCGAGGCGGTCAAAGAAGCCGGGGTCACCCGTGACTTTGTCCTGAGCCCAGGCCTTGTTCTCCAGCAATAATCTCTCGAAGGTTTTCACGAGTGCGACTCCTTGGGTTGTGGGATGCCCCCGCGAGTGGGGGATGCGGACTAAGGGGGTGTGGTTTTTTGTCGAAAACATTACAGCACGCCGCGCGGTCTAAAACAACCATGAGGCGATCAAATCCACCGCTATTTTAGCGTGCGCGGTTGATAAGACCCATCGCCGGCCTATGCGTATCGACAAAGGCCTCTCTTCATGCGTACAGGGAACCCAATCCCTCACCCGCGATTGGGGCGAGCCGCAAGTGGTGCGGAGGCCTTTGCTTGCAGGGCAGGAGAACACCGGTTCTGGAGGATTGGTGGAGAATCAAGGGGCTTTTCAGGCGACGCCAGGGACTGGGGCGCGTGCCGGCGTGCTCATCGGGGTAAACTGATGGGGCAGGACGGCGCAAACTCCGAACTTCACTCAATCAGGTAGCCCATGTCAGAGCCACAATCACCCAACGTCTTGCTGGAGTCTTCCTTCCGCTTTTGTCCCCGTTGCGGCCGGCCAGGTCCCGAAATACACCACCGCCGTGAATTGCGCTGCGGCGCGTGCGGACTGCGGTTCTTTTTCAATACGGCGGCGGCGGCCGGCGCGTTTGTCTTTGCCGGAACGGAGCTATTGCTCTGTGTCCGTTCGCAGGATCCGGGACAGGGTTTGCTGGATGTACCGGGTGGTTTCATCGAGTACGACGAAAGCATCGAGGAGGGACTGCGGCGGGAGATCACCGAGGAGCTGTCGATCGAGGTGACGGATTTCCGCTATCTGACCAGCGCGCCCAACGATTATTGCTATGCCGGCATCCCCTACAAGACGGCGGACATCTTCTACACCTGCGTGGCCATCAACCCCGAGGCGCTGCGGCCCGCCGACGATGTCGCGGCCATTCTGCGGGTGGAACCGGGCGCCGTGGACCTGGATTCTTTCGCCTTCGCCTCGACTCGTCGGGCCTTCGTGGAACTGCTGTGCAGGCTGAACCGGGAAGAACGGGACTTTTTCCCGGTCTGAATATCGGTGAAATCAAGGTGGCGGTGCGACTGGCATGGTAGTCAGCCAAGTGCTCAGAGATGGGTGTTCAGGCATGGAAATCACGGATCATATTGATTTATATGCCGCCATATACCCGATGACTTCCGCGGGACTACTCATGCCAAATGGCGGAGATTTCAGGGGCAATACCGATACCAGCCTGCCGAATCGGGTCGCGCAGTCCTGAAACACATCCTGACTGAACAGTTAGCCCATACAATCAGGTCCTCGACACCCGGCGGGAACATGAACATAGCAACTGAAGTGTGTGAAGTAAGGATTCAGTGGCCCGCGGGCCTCTCTTGGGTTCGTAACCCCTGCCGGTTGCGTATCGAGCCACCGGATTCAGAACTTGCTATCGAAACGCAAACCGGGACGAGTCCTGAATTAGCCCCGATGCCTGCGAAGGCAGGGGCTCCCCGATCCACATCGTCACCATCAATGGTGATCGCTGTTGAAAACCGATAGCCTCTTTTACGAGCTGTTTCGCCAGTGGCCGGCCGTGGCGCTGGATTTGGCCGGGCTTGATCCGGCCACTGCGGAGCGCTACGAATTCCGAGCCGAGGAACTCAAGCAGACCGCTTTCCGCCTCGACGGCCTGCTCGCTCCGGCGGCGGACAGCGACGACCCCTACGTCTTCATCGAGGTCCAGTTTCAGTCCGACGATAACTTCTATCCGCGGCTCTTCGCCGAACTGTTCCTGTACCTCCGGCATGCGCCGAAACCACGCGACTGGCGGGTGCTGGTGCTTTACCCTGACCTGGGTGTCGAGCGCATCCCCCGGGGCTACGATCCGCTGGTTGGGCTCCCGCTCATCCACCGGGTAGACCTCAGCGCACTCAGCGGTCAAGATAGCGCCACACCCGGCTGGGATCTGCTGCGGCTCATCGTCGAAGATGCCGACACCGCCGTCCCCCGTGCGGTGCGACTGCTACAGCGCCACCCGGCCGGACGGGAACCGGCCGTGCTCAACTTCATCGAAACCATACTCGTCTACAAATTGCCGCGCAGTAGCCGCGAGGAGATACAAACCATGCTCGAACTCACCGATATCGACCTCAAACAAACCCAGTTCTACAAGGATGTTTTCGCTGAAGGCGAACGCCTGGGCGAACAGCGAGGGGAGCAAAGGGGCGAACAGCGAGGGGAACAACGAGGGGAACAAAGGGGTCGTCAGCAGGAAGCCTTGAACCTATTGCGGAGGCTATTGACCCGACGCTTCGGCCCACTGCCCGACTGGGCCGAACAGCGGCTGCAAGGCGCCGCGCCCGCCGATCTGGAGCAGTGGGCCGAGCGGGTGCTGGACGCCCCGACACTGGAGGCCGTGTGGCAGGAAATCGGGCATTGAGTCCCCTAGACCGGCGCCCTTCGCATTCCGCAACCCATCATAGCCCGCCACCCCTTGAACACCCGCCTCGCCATGATCGGCCTCGGCTATGTCGGTCTGCCGCCACCGGCGGCAGTGGAACTTCCTGCCGTTCCGCCCCGGACTGGTCGGCCGGCACTGCATCGGGGTTGATCCGTACTACCTCACCCACAAGGCCCAGGCAATCGGTTATCACCCCGCCATGATCCGTGCCGGCCGCCGCATCGACGACGGCATGGGCGCCTATGTCGCCCGCCAGGTCATCCAACTCATGGCACAGCGGGACCTCCCCCTGCGCGGAGGCCGCTTACTCGTCCTCGGCCTCACCTTCAAGGAAAATTGCCCGGACCTCCGCAACACCCGCGTCATCAATCGCATCGACGAACTGCGCGGCTAGGGCGCCCTGATCGATGTCCTCGACCCCCTGGGTCGACCCCGCCTTAGCCCGATCCAAATATGGCCTCGACATTATCGAAGCGCCGGGGCAGGCTTTGAGTAAACGTTTCAACCGGGGTAGAACATCCTGCCCATACACCCCGAGCCCAGAGCGGTCCAGCGCTTCATGGCGGGTCAAAACCCTGGAGTTGAGGGCGAGTCCCCGGGAACCCTGACGGACAGCCCGCGCGCGCTACGCCGAACAGTTGCCCCCATTGAAATGCCCGCGATGGCGGGCTTGCTATTGATCGGCCGCGAGGCTGAATCGAGGAACTGACCCCCCCTCATTCCGGAAGGGTCCGGAATGAGGGGGCGAGGCGCCGGGTTATTGGCCGCTCGCCACGCACAGATATTTGAAATTCAGCCTCTTGGAGCCGGGTTTGCCTGAATCGTAGGCGGTTTGCAGGGTGGTGGTCTTGATGGCCTCACCCGCCGCCTGACACGCGGCCTGGTTGGCAAAGCCGCCGATCTGTTGCGGCGCAAAATTCGGGTTGGCTCCAAGCACCCAGACGTAAAGCAGGTAGCTGGCTAATGTTGTTCCTGAGAGCATTTTGATTCTCCTTGCTGTTTCAACTTGATCGAGACCGGGCCGGTCTCCCGATAACCTTCCGCCAAGGCATCGGTCTTGTCAACCCTTCGAGTTTCACTCCAGCAATTCTCATTATGGCGTCCAGCCGTTAAAGTAGCGGACCAGACCAGACCTGACCGGAACCCCACTGATGAGCGCACCTTTTGGCCCCTACGCCCTGACCTTGGACGGCATCACACGGCGGATGCGCCGCACCTTCGAGGCTTTCATCGACCCCCGCAAGGGCAAGAACACCTCCTACACGATGACCGACGCGGCGTTGAGCGCCTTCTCGGTGTTCTTCACGCAAAGTCCCTCGTTTCTGGAATACCAGCGCAGTCTGGAACAGACACAGGGTCACAACAACGCCCAGGCGCTGTTCGGCGTCCATGCGATCCCTTCGGACAATCAGATCCGAAGCCTGCTCGACGCCACCCCACCGAGCACGCTCAAGCCGCTCTACGCTTTCCTGTTCGATGCCCTGGAGCAGGCGGGAGTGGT
>Ga0194126_10008440_pt1 | contig 14008 bp, 11 predicted proteins | sample TA2KigC150mmetaG_FD_148641 | JGI IMG/M metagenome (GOLD analysis project Ga0194126, IMG submission 148641) | Freshwater microbial communities from Lake Tanganyika, Tanzania - TA2015035 Kigoma Deep Cast 150m | ecosystem: Environmental > Aquatic > Freshwater > Lake | place: Tanzania: Lake... | reverse complement strand
TAGCCCTGGCATGCAGCCCCTCGAGCCGGGGCACCGGTTCCGGGATCCGGTCGAGTTCCTCGAGGGAGCGCTCACCTGGGCCGTCGTCCTTGAAGAAAGCACCCTCCGCCGCTCCATCGCGCGGCTCTGCGGTAACAATCGGACGTGAGGTGCGGGGCGACGTTGAGCAGGCTGCGATGCTCAGTGCCAACCCAGCCACAATCAGTAAACGGAGCGGTCCGGTCCACAAGGGCGCCTGCGGGGGCATCCGCAACGGTATCCGCGGGGGCATCCGCGGGGGCATCCGCGAGGGCATCTGCGGGGGCATTCCCGCGAGCGCAAGCAGAGCGCGAGGGCGCAACGTCAGGACTTCGGCCCGCGACGCGCGCGGCGCTCCATCTCGATCAACTGATCGGCAACCTCGAGGGCTTGCGCATTCGACCCAGCCATGCTCGGCGCGGTCAGGAAGCGGCCCCCAACGCCGATCGCTGGGACACCCTCGAGCCGGTAGCCCTCGGCAAGCTGGGCGGCCCGGCGCATGCGCGTACGCACGCCGAAGGATTCAAAAGCCTCCATGAAGGCTTTCTCCGCCACGCCCTGACGCCCGATCCACTCTGCCATCTGCTGCACGGTCTGAAAGCTCACCTTTTCCTGATGAATCGCCACAAACACCTTGTCGGTGAGCGTTGTCTTTCCAAGGGCTTCGAGGGTGTAGTAGAACTGCTGCAGCTGATCCCTCCAGGGCACATGCACCTTGCGAAATGCAGTGTCGGGGGGAAGCTTCGCCGCCCAGGACTTGAGCGCGGGCTCGAGGGTGTGGCAGTGCGGGCAGCCAAACCAGAAAAAGCCAAGCACATCAATACGGTCAGTTGACTCGTGCGGCGCGGGGACCCGGAGAAGGCGGTATTCAGCCCCCTCGCGTGCACTTACCAGACGCACCTCAGCGGAGCCGACAATCGCCCGTGTGCCCGGTGTGATCCCGTTAGCACCCGCTGCGATCCCGTTGGCACCCGCTGCGACCCCGCCAGCACTTAGCTTTCCCGGCTGGACCGCAATGAATCCGGCCGCCGCAAGGAATCCGGTGCTGCCGTAGGCCAGCGCCCTGCGCCTGCCTGCCGCGCTCAAGGACCGCCGCGCGCCCACGCCGAGGGTTTCTCCATCCGAACCAGTCCTGGGTCGGCGGCCGGATCGCTCTTCCGTTTCTGCCTTCTTCATGCTGCATTTCCCTTCGTGCGCAGACCCTCACCTTGACCGCGCTGATTCTACAAAGCTTATCCGCTTGTGCCGAGCGCACAACGCTCGGTGTGCCCCTGCAGTCCTGCGGCGGAGGCGGCCGAGCCGGCCGAGACAGCCGAGAAAGCCGAGACGGTCGCGCGACGCCGACATGCGCAACGTCGCTCAGGGCTGCTTCACCACCACTGCATCGAGCCCGGCTTCGAGCAATCGGTTACGGGTGCGGTTGAGTTCCTCGCCCCGCGGATAGGGGCCGAGTCGCACCCGAAAGAACACCTGCCCGCCCTGATCGAATTTCACCACCCGCGATTCGAGTCCGAGAAGGGCCAGCCTGGCCTTGAGGGCCTCGGCTTCGGAAAGCACCTTGAAGGCTCCAGCCTGAACGTAACTTCCGGGCGGATCGCCCGGATTGCCCGTGGCTGTGCTGCCCGGCGCAGACGGGGTTGAGCTTGCGGACTGAGGCGACATTGAGCTTGCGGGTGGGGCCTGCGAGGCGCCCGCCTGCGCTGCAGGTGTGGAAGCAGGGGGTGGGGCCTTCGCGCCTTTCCCGGGAGCCACTGCGGATCCGGGCGCAGGCGCCGGGGATTGCGCTGGAGCTGCTCCAGGGGCGGGAGACGACGCTTGCGGCTGTGCTGCGCCCCCAGGCTCCTGGGTCGCAGCCTTCTCGTCGCGCTCGTCCACCTGCGCCTCGTCCCTGACTTCAGCGTCGGCCTTGGCCCCTGACGCATCGCTGCGCTTTTCCACGCGCGAGCGCGGATACATCGACATGTTCGGATCGGGTGCGTCTGCCATCGACTTCGCAGCTGGGGTGCGTTCGAGCGGCTTGCTCACCTTGTCGATGAAGGGAATCGGCGACTTGGCCACATAGAGCGCCACCCCGACCGCAATTGCAAGGCCGAGCAGCAGACCCACCAACAGGCCACCGAAGGTCCCCCCGCGCTGCGCCGCCACGGCCAGCGGCACCTCCTCGTCATTCGACCCGGGCGCAGTGGACTGCTGCATGCGCCCCAAGGGCACGGGCAGCTCCCGGCTTTCCCACCCCGGCACACGCGAAACCTCGCACTCAGAAGTGCGGTTGTATGCACGCTCGAACGCTGGACGGGATTGCCGGGAACAGCCTGCTTCCATGAAAGAAATCATCCCACATTTGCGAAATACGCTGCACAGGCGCACCCTGGCGCAAACACGCGGGAGGCCGCCGACACGCGATGCGGCGCCGTTACGCAACAGGTTGCGGTTGGTGCGCTGCCGGACTACATTGACTCCGGAGCACTTACGCCGAGGAGGGCAAGAGCGCTGCGCAGCAGTTCCCCCGTGGCCCAGAGCAGCAGCAGCCGCGCGCCTCGCACTGCCGCATCCTCGACCAGAAAACGCTCCGCGTTGTACCAGCCATGCAGTGCCGCAGCGAGGTCGCGAAGGAAAAAGACGACTGCATGCGGCGCAAGACCGGCAGCCGCCTCGCCGAGCACCCTGGGCCACTGTGCGAGAAGTTGGAGCAGCGCGGTTTCGTGGCCACTTTCGAGAGGGAGGGGAAGGCCCAAGTGCGTGGCCTCGGCAAGGGTCCAGCCGTACTGCCCTGCGGCCTGCCGCAAGACCGCGCAGATGCGCGCATGCGCATACTGCACGTAATAGACCGGGTTCTCATCGCCGCGTGCGAGCGCAAGATCGATATCAAAAACAAACTCAGTGTCGGCACGCCGCGAAAGAAGAAAGAAGCGCACCGCGTCCCGCCCGCGTTGCATGTTGCCATCGCCGCTCCAGAGCATGAGATCCCTGAGCGTTACATAGCTTCCGGCGCGCTTGGAGATCTTCACCTCCTCGCCGCCTCGCATCACGGTGACCATCTTGTGCAACACATAGCGGGGAAACTCTGGGGCAATCTCCTCCTCGAGTGCCTGCAGTCCAGCGCGTACCCGCGCTGTCGTACCGTGGTGGTCGGCGCCCTGCACATTGATCACATCACGAAAGCCCCGAGCCCACTTGTTGCGGTGGTAGGCCACATCCGGGACAAAGTAGGTGAAGCCCCCCTCGCGCTTGCGCATCACCCGGTCCTTGTCGTCGCCGAAGGCGGTGCTGCGCAGCCATAGGGCCCCGTCCTCGGTGTAGCAATGCCCCCTGGCCCGGATCCGCTCCACTGCGGATTCGACTTCACCGCTCCCATACAGGGAGGATTCAAGGAAGTACCGATCAAAGTGGAGGCCGAAGGCATCGAGGTCGCTGTCCTGCTCACGACGCAGGTAGGTCACCGCAAAACTGCGGATAGCCTCTCGGTCGTCGGGGTCTGCGGCGGCAGTAACCGGTGCGCTCTGATGCGCTTGCACCGTCTGCCGCTGAAGATAGGCTTGTGCAATCTCGGCGATATAGTCCCCGCGGTAACCGTCCCGCGGAAATGCCGGATCGTCCGGCGCAATACCCTTCAGTCGTGCCACAACCGAGGCAACCAGGTTGTCGATCTGTGCGCCGGCATCGTTGTAATAGAACTCACGATGGACCTTGTGCCCGGTTGCCTCGAGCATGGCGCAGATGGCGTCGCCAAGCGCCGCCTGGCGCCCATGCCCAACGTGCAAGGGCCCGGTGGGGTTGGCCGAGACGAACTCCACCATCACCCGGTCCCGCGGTTGTGCAACGCGCCAGCCAAAGCGCGCCTTGTCCCGAAGCAGATGAACAAGAACCTCCTGTCTGGCGCGGGGGTGAAGTCGCAGGTTGATGAACCCGGCTCCCGCCACATCGAGTGTCTCCACCAGCGCCTGATCCCGGGCATCGGCTTCGCGCACCCGCGCAGCGATGTCCTTGGCAAGTTCCCGGGGATTCGCCCTCCACAGGCGTGCAAGCTGCATCGCGAGATTGCAGGCAAGGTCGCCGTGATTCGCCTCGCGGGGCGGATCAAGCCGGATCGTTGGAATGCTCTCGGCAAGCGCCGATCCAGTCGGACCGTCGCATCGGCTCTCCCCGATACCGACGGCTGCCTTCAGGAAGAGGCCGGCAAGGTAGTCGCGCTGATGTTCGAGCATCGCCTATCCGATCGCACTTGCCGAATGCACCCTGCTGCGCAAGATCTGCTTCTGGATCTTTCCGGTGCTGGTCTTGGGCAACTCCTCAAAACGCACCTCGCGCGGGCACTTGAAATGGGCAAGCAGACTTCGGCAATGCGCAATGAGTTCGTCCTCGCCGGCAAGGCTTCCGGGTTTGAGCTCCACGAAAGCCAGCGGCGTCTCGCCCCACCTGGCATCGGGCTTGGCTACCACTGCGCAGGCCATCACCGCAGGGTGTCGGTGCAACGCATCCTCCACCTCGATCGACGAAATGTTCTCGCCTCCCGAAATGATGATGTCCTTGGCGCGGTCCTTGAGCCGAATGTAGCCGCTCTCATCGACCACACCGAGGTCACCGGTATGGAACCACCCGCCCGCGAAGGCCTTGGCCGTCGCCTCCGGGTCCTTGAGGTAGCCACTCATCACAACATTGCCCCGAAACATCACCTCGCCCATGGTGTAGCCGTCGCGCTCCACCTCCTGCATGGTTGCCGGATCCATTACCACCATGCCCTGCTGCAGCGGATAACGCAGGCCCTGGCGTGCGTTGCGCTCGGCACGGTCGGCCAGATCGAGCGCGTCCCATTCCGATTGCCTCGCACACACCGACGAGGGGCCGTACACCTCAGTCAGGCCATACACATGGGTAAGGTCGAAGCCCATGGATTCCATCCCGGCAATCATCGTCGGTGGAGGCGCTGCGCCGGCCACCAGGCACGAAACCCGGTGCGCGATGCCCTCGCGCATTGCCTCCGGCGCATGGATGAGCATGGCATGGACGATCGGCGCGGCGCAATAGTGCGTTACTCCATGCTCCCGGATCAGGCTGAAGATGTGCGCCGGGTCGATGCGCCGCAGGCAGACATTCACGCCGGCAAGTGCAGCAACCGTCCACGGGAAACACCAGCCGTTGCAGTGAAACATCGGTAGTGTCCAGAGGTAGACCGGATGCCGGGGCATCGACCAGGCCAGGATATTGCTGAGTGCGTTGAGGTATGCACCCCGGTGGTGCACGACGACGCCCTTGGGGTGTCCGGTTGTGCCGCTTGTGTAATTGAGCGCGATCGCATCGCATTCGCTCTCCGGATACTTCGGCACACCGCGGTGTTGGCCAAAAGCGCCTGGCCCTCCATGGCCCCCAGGCGAACCATGGTGCGCCAGGGTTTGATCATCGGAGCCGGATCGGGGCTCGAACCCGCGCAGCCATTCATCGAACCCGGTCGCCTCCACCAGATCACCTGGTGCGGGCGCAGAAGGGTGCAGAAGTTGCGCCTCGGCAAGGTAGACCGGATCGTTGACCCTCACACAGCAGGGACGCGGCACTGCGCGAAGACGGAGTTCCTCGAGAGCGGCCGCGATCGTGCCCTCGTACTCACGATCAAAGACCAGCAGCTTGGCACCGCAGTGCTCGAGCATGTAAGCCACGGTCGGGGCATCGAGTCGGGTGTTGATGCAGTGCAGGACTGCGCCGGTCATCGGCACCGCGAAGTGCGCCTGGACCATCGGCGCAATGTTGGGCAACATCACCGACACCGTGTCGCCAATGCCGATCTCCAGCGCCGAAAGACGGCTTGCCATCCGCATGCAAGCGTCCCGGAATTCGCGCCAATTCAGCCGGAGGTCGCCATGGACGACTGCAAGCCGCTGGGGGTAGGCATCGGCAGCCCAGAAAAGAAACTCAAAAGGCGTGAGCACTGCATGGTTTGCAGCGTTGGGTCCGAGGTGCTGGCGGTAGGGGTTGGGATGGTTCGGCACCGAATTCTCCTCACAAAGTCGGGGGCATGGCTGTCGTGCCTCCAAAGCCACGGCGGAACACGGGTACGCGTTAACGGTTCACGGTTGACCGCCAACGGTGAACGGGCAACGTTGAGCGTTCAACCAGCGCCGATGCGCGGCTCAGCGCACTGCGCGCATTGCGGCAAATCCCGCTGCAAGATCCTCGATCAGGTCACGCGGGTCTTCAAGCCCCACGTGCAGCCTCAGCAGGGGTCCTTCGCTCCAGGGTCTGACCGTACGCAAGACATCGATTCGCGCCGGCACGATCAGGCTCTCGTAGCCGCCCCAGGAGTATCCGATGCCGAAATGCTCGCGGCGCTCGCACAGCGCGGCAAGCAGCGCGCGTTGCCTGCCCTCGGGTCGGTGGTCATGCGGGTTGAGCCGCCAGTGCACCGGATCGAGCACAAAACCGAAGAGCCCGCTTGCGCCCTTGAAGTCCCGCAGAAAGAGGGCGTGTTGCGGATGGCTGGCCAGGGCCGGATGGATCACCCTGGCCACGCCAGGTTGCTGTTCGAGCCAGCGCGCCACCTCCAGTGCGTTGCGCTCATGGGCACGCATGCGGACCTGCACCGTGCGCATCCCGCGCAGAATGAGGTAGGCGTCGTCGCCCCCAACACAGAGGCCGAAGCTGCGCTGCGTCTTCCACAGCGCCGGCCAGAGCGCTTCACGCACGATCGCAGCACCCATCAACACATCCGAGTGGCCGCTCCAGTATTTGGTGAGGGGCAGGACCGAGGCATCAACGCCCCAGTCGAAGGGGTTGGCCATGACCGGCGATGCCCATGCGTTGTCGATCACGCTCAGCAAGCCCCGCCTGCGCGCCATCGCAGCAATCGCCGGAACATCCTGGATTTCGAAGGTGTAGCTTGCCGGACTCTCGAGATAGATCATGCGGGTTTGCGGGTTGAGCATCTGCTCGAGATCGCCGGCGCTGCTGCACGGATCGTAGAAGCGGGCGCGCACGCCCCAGGCTTCCAGCACGGTGGTGCAGAAGTTGCGGGTGGGCCCATACACTGAGTCGATCACCAAGACCTCATCGCCCGGCGCGAGAAGCGCCATCAGCAGGGTTGTGATCGCCGACAGCCCCGAGGGCATCAGTGCCGCACGGGTGGCGTGTCCGGCACCCTCGATGCGCTCGAGGGCGTCCATGAGGGCGGCCGTGGTTGGGGTCGACGCAGTCGCATAAGTGCTCGCACCCCTCTCGCCGCGTGCCACAGCCTCGGCTCGGGCGCCAGCCTGCTCAAGGCTGTCGAAAAGAACGGTCGATGCGCGATAGACCGGCAGGTTGGCGACCTTGGTATCGGTCTCGAGGCGGCGCGCAACGTGCGTGGGAAGCGTTTCGGTATGCATGAGTTTCTCCGGCCGTACAGCAAGGGGGGTTCGGCCTCATCGACCGCTTCGCGCGCACCCCGTCTGGATTTTCCGGAAATCGGCCGCGTCGAAAGCACGGAGCGCTCCGCGCAGTGATCTTCCGGAAACCGGCTTCATCGTTTCAATCGCTTGTCATTTCTTCTTGCGCAAGACACGACCCCCATGCGATGTTAACTGCGTTGCGTTTCGCCCGCAAAGGACTCTCCATGCACGACTGGCTCATCAAGGGGGCTCTGCTCTTCGACGGCAGGGGTTCTGCGCCGATCGAGGCCGACCTCGCCATGGCCGACGGCGTCATTGCGGCCGTGGGGAGGGACCTCGGGCCGGCGCGCAGGGTCGTGGACGCGCGAGGCCTTTTTCTGGCTCCGGGGCTGATCGACCTGCACACCCATTACGACGCGCAAGTGCTGTGGGATCCGGCCCTCTCGCCCTCCTCCCTGCTCGGCGTGACCACCGTCGTGACCGGCAACTGCGGGTTTGGGCTTGCACCCAACACCCCGGCCACCCGTGGTCTGTTGCTGCGCAACCTTTCGGCGGTTGAAGGGATGGACCTCGAGGCACTGGAGGCAGGTGTTCACTGGGGCTTCGAATCCTTCGCCGACTACCTGGCTGCGCTGCGAAGACGCAAGCCGTGGCTCAACATGGCGGTCTTTGCCCAGCACTCAACGATCCGCACCCTGGTGATGGGCGAGGAAGCCTCGCATCGCAGGGCGACGGCGGCAGAACTCGTCGCGATGCGCAGGGAAGTGGGGCTCGCCTTGCGCGCCGGGGCCATCGGCCTTGCCTCGTCCTTCTCGCCCAACCACAGTGGCTGGCAGGGCCTGCCAATGCCCTCCACCCTCGCCGACCCCGCAGAGCTCGAGTCGTTGCTGCAGATGCTGGGCGTGGAGCGTCGGGGCGTCTGCATGATGGCCACCGGTGGGCAACTCGGCCCCGCAGATCTTGGCGAACTGCACGCACGTACCGGTGTGCGCATGTTCATGTCCACTGTCCTCACGATGCACGACGATATCCACCCAAACCAGGCTCTGGGCTATTACACGCAAGCCGCCGGTCAACTCGCGGCGGGGCGGGAGGTTTACATTCAAACCAGTTGCCAGCCGCTCAACTTCGCCTTCGACCTGCTCGACCCCTATCCGATGCACGGCCACGCGAGCTTTGAAGTGATCCGCAGGAGTGATCGGGAGGCCAAGCTTCACCACTACGCCGATGCCGCATTTCGCGAACGCTTTCGCAACGACCTTGCACAAGGCGCCCCAGGGGTGCTCTTTTCCGGACGCTGGGACCGGATCCTCATTGCCCGCGCGCACCACCCTCGGGTCCAGCGTCTGGAGGGTCGCACACTGGCCGCAATTGCCGGCCGTTGCGGGCAGGACCCGCTTGCGTGCTTCTTCGATCTGGCGCTTCTCGACGATCTGCGCACCGAGTTCCAGGCACTGCTCTACAACGCTGACGACGAGGGCGTGCAACCGCTGCTCACCCATCCGGCTGGGGTCATTACGCTTTCCGACGCCGGTGCGCACCTCAAATTCATGTGCGATGCGGGCTACGGACTGCACTTTCTCGGACACTGGGTGCGTGACCGGCAGGCCTTGAGCTGGTCGGAGGGTATCGCCCGACTGACCAGCGAACCCGCAATGCGTTACCGAATCCAGCGCCGCGGCAGGCTTGAACCGGGGTGGTGGGGCGACGTGTTGCTCTTTGATCCGCTCCAGGTGGGGATCAGCGCCTTGCACCGTCTCCATGACCTGCCCGCGCCGGCGGGAAGCCCCCATGGCTCGCGCCTGGTCCGCCATCCACTGGGTGTGGCCGGTGTTTGGGTGAACGGCACCCGCATTGTCGAGGAGGGAGCGCATTGCCCGGGTATCGTTGGGACCGGCCAGATTCTCGACCAATTCGCGTGGGAGCCCGCAGCATGAGACGCGCGCGCCAACTGCGGCTGCAGCGCATGGTGCTGCGATGATTGCGGTTAGCCTCAAGCGCGGCGCGCTCTACTGGTGGTGCACTTGCGGTGCCAGCGCCGCGCAGCCCTTTTGCGACGGATCGCACGCGCAATGCGGCAAGGTGCCGCTACGCTTTGAGTCCACCCGCGAAGAAACGGTCTTTCTGTGCGATTGCAAGCTCACCCGGCGCCCGCCTTTTTGCGACGGCAGTCACGCCACCATCGCGCTCGCGGGTGCTGAAGAAGAACTCCCCGGCGGGGACCTCTCGAACGGGCAGCGCGAGGAGCCATTCCGGGAGGCTTCCCCCCGGAAGTGATGATGCAAGGGACCGCTCAGGTCTGCAGGCGTGGCATGGCCCAGATCAGGGCACGCTTGAGGGCGCGCGAATCACGCCCTCCTCGATCAACTGCGCGATGCGCGCAGCATCCAGCCCGAGGCCGCTCAGCACCGCTTCGGTGTGCTCGCCGAGCCTTGGCGCTTTCGAACGCAACTGCCCCGGGGTCCCGGCAAGCTTCGGCACAATCCCCGGCTGAATCAAGGAATATCCCTCGCGGGAGCTGGCGGCAAGGAGCATGTCGCGCGCCCGATAATGCGGGTCGGCGGCGATGTCGGCAGCGCTGAAGATACGCCCTGCCGGGACTGCGGCGGCGTTGAGCGTCTCGAGCACCTGCGCCACGCTTCGCTCGCCGGTCCACTGGCCGATCGCATGGTCGAGTTGGTCGACCTGGCGAACGCGCCCGGCGTTGTGTTGGAGTGCGGGAGCCTCGGCGAGATCCTCCCGGCCGATCGCACGCATCAGCCTTCGGAAGATTCCGTCTCCGTTTCCGGCAATCAGCACCAACCCATCGCTGCAGCGGTAGGCGTTGGTGGGTGCGATGCCAGGCATCGCGCTCCCCGAAGGCTCGCGCACAAGCCCCTCCACGCTGAATTCCGGCAACAGGCTCTCGGTCGTATTGAATACCGCTTCGTAGAGGGCCACATCAACCACCTGGCCCCGCCCGCCGTTTACCTCCCGCTCACGCAAGGCCATGAGAACGCCGATCACCCCGTGCAAGGCCGCAAGCGAGTCTCCAATCGATACCCCCACCCGCACCGGAATCCGGCCCGGCTCTCCGGTGAGATACCGCAATCCCCCCATCGCCTCGCCGATCACGCCAAAACCCGGCCGATCGCGGTAGGGGCCGTCCTGCCCGTAGCCGGAAATGCGCAACATGATGAGCCCCGGCTGCGCAGGGCTCAGTTGGGCGTAGTCGAGCCCCCACTGCTCAAGCTGACCGGGGCGGAAATTCTCGATCACCACATCGCTCTGGGCGATGAGGTCCCTCGCGAGCGACTGCCCCTCGCGGTGGCGCAGATCGATGGCCACCGAGCGCTTGTTGCGCGACTGCGCCTCCCACCAGATCGAGTTGCCGTCTTTCACCACCCGCCATGAGCGCAAGGGGTCACCGCCCACGGGCGGCTCCACCTTGAGCACATCGGCTCCGAAGTCGGCGAGCATGCGTCCGCAGAAAGGCCCTGCGATAAGCTGCCCCAGTTCAAGGACACGAAGGCCGCGAAGGGGCCCCGCCGCAGCGTGTGTTGGTGGGTTATCCTTCATGATCCTCCCGGCGCTCAACGCCCAATCCTACGGCAAGATGGACGTGCAATGCCACCCCACGATTCTTCGCCCGCGCCGAGGGTAGAGGCCTGCGGGGATGCATGGGTAATGGTCGACTGGTTTGACCACCCTCAGGCCAACACTGCCGCGCGCAAGCTCGCTGCGCTGTTGCGTGCGGAGCCGCAGGACTTTGCGGCCGAAGCCGTTGCCGGGGTACGAACCCTCGCGGTACGGCTTCGGGAGCTTCCCTTCAACGCCCCAAGGGGCGCCCGTGCTCACGCCCGAAACGCAGCGCTACGCTGGCTTGAGGACAGGGCCGGGGAAGTACACGCGTGGGCGTTGCCCGAGGGCAGGGAGGTGGTTCTGCCCGCCTGCTATGCCGCGGAGCTTGCACCGGATCTCGAGGCGGTCGCCGAGGAGACCGGTCTCGACACCGCCTCGGTGGTGGCGCGGCATCTGGCCTCCAGCTTTGTGGTGGAGGTGGTTGGCTTCATGCCCGGTTTCGCGTACCTCGGGGGGCTCGACCCGGCGCTCAGGCTGCCGCGCCGTGCCTCACCGCGTCCGCGGGTGAGCGAGGGCAGTATCGCGATCGCCGGGACTCAATCCGCGGTGTATCCCGGCAGCACGCCCGGAGGCTGGCATCTCATCGGGCGCTGTCCGCTGCGGCTATTCAATCCTCTTCGTTCGCCCGCGGCAGTACTGCACGAGGGTGACAGGGTGCGCTTTGAGCGCATCGAGCCCGAAACCTTTGCGCAGTTGTGGTCACGACGATGAGCACAACGGACCGTTGCGAGGCTGGAACCCCGGTCGATGCCGCGCGCGCACCTGCGCTGCTGGTGCGCCAGCCGGGCCTGATGAGCAGCATCCAGGATCAGGGCCGACCAGACATGGCAGCGCTCGCGCTCTCGCGCGGAGGAGCGGTGGACCCCCATGCCGCAGCCACGGCCAACCTGCTGGTCGGCAACGATCCGTCCGACGCGGTGCTCGAAGTGACGGGGCCGGGACCCCGTCTGGAGATTCCCTGTGACCTCTGGCTCGCCAGCTTCGGGGCGCGCCATGTGGTCCGTGCCGAGGAGGTGGCGGGTCGTCCGCTGCGTTCGCCGCTCATGTTGCCCTTGCAGCGGCCGGTGTTCCTGCCCGCGGCAAGCGTCCTGCATTGGGATGCACCCACGGCAGGATGGCGCAGTTGGGTCGCGTTTGCAGGCGGGATTTCCAGCCCCGTGATTCTCGCCAGCCGGAGCGCGCACCTTGCCGCAGCGATTGGCCCGGGAAAGCTGGCCCGAGGCTCGGCAATCAGGCTGTTGCCAGGCGCCGAGGCGGTCTCGCGAAGTCGGGCCCGACATCTCCTTCGCGATGCCGCGTTCGATCGCGCACACCAGCTTGGCGAAGCTGCGTGGCCGCGCTGGTGTCTTGCAGATCCGATTCCCAGAGCTTGGCCGCTCATCGACCTTCCTGTACTCCCAGGACGTCATTGGCCCGCGCTCACGGAAGAAACCCGCTCGCTCTTGCTCGCGCGGGAGTGGGCGGTGAGCGCACAAAGCAATCGACAGGGCCTGCGGCTCGAACCGCTTGCGGGGGAGGGCGCTGCACTCGACGCCACGGGGTTCGCGGAGCTCGCCAGCGAGGCTGTGGCGCTTGGAACCGTGCAGCTTCCCCCTTCAGGCTGCCCGGTGATCCTGCTGGCCGAACATCAGACCACCGGGGGCTACCCAAGGGTGCTCGAAGTGGCAAGCGCCGCCATCGGCCTTCTTGCGCAGGCCTCGGGTGGAAGCCGCATTCGCTTTCATTGTGTGAGTCTTGCCGAGGCCGACAGCATGGTGGAGGACCTGGCGCGGATTCGGGAGCGGGTGGCCCAAAGCCTCGCCGACCGCTATCGAGGCGGGCAGGCGGCTGCGCACAGGCCAGGTGCCAGACCGCCTGAACCGCCCCCCGGGCCAGCCCACCCGCACCTCGCCGGGTGGGATAACATCGTGTGAACGATCGAAGCGCCAAACCCTCTGGAGCACCATGGACGAAGCGCCAAACCCTTCCGCCGCAGTCGGCCGGCTGCGGCCGGCGTTGCAAGCGACCGGCCCCAACGCATTGGGGTCCCGGGCCGAAGCAGCCTCGAGGCGCCTCGATCTCAACGCCGACATGGGCGAGAGTTTTGGCGTTTGGACCATGGGCAACGACGCCGAACTTATGCCGCTCGTGACATCCGCCAACATTGCCTGCGGCTTTCATGCCGGCGATCCGGGGACGATTGCGGCAACGGTTGCGCTCGCAATCAAACACAAGGTCGCGATCGGTGCCCATCCCTCCTTGCCCGACCTCGCCGGGTTCGGCCGACGCAATCTCGCGGTCACGCCCGGGGAGGCCTACGGGTTGACCCTCTACCAGGCGGGGGCGGTCCGGGCCTTTGCGGAGGCTGCTGGCGGACGCCTTCACCACATCAAGGCCCATGGCGCGCTCTACAACATGGCTGCCCGGGAGCGTTCGCTCGCACGCGCTCTGGCCAAAGCGACACGCGCCCTCGGCGACGGTCTGCGCCTTTACGTGCTCGCAGGCAGCCTTATGGAGGAAGAGGCACTGGAGGCCGGCGTGGAAGTGCGCCGCGAGGTGTTTGCCGACCGACGCTATCTTGCAGACGGCAGCCTGGCGCCCCGGAGCCGCCCCGACGCTCTGATCACCGACGAAAACGAAGCGGTGCAACAGGTGTTGCGTATGGTGGGCGAGGGGCATCTGATCGCGGTGGACGGTAGCGTTGTGCCGGTCTGCGCCGACACCCTTTGCATCCACGGCGACAAACCGACGGCGGTGCCCTTTGTGAGAGCCTTGCGCACGGCGCTGAACGCACACGGGGTGCGGCTCACTGCGGATTGACCGGCTCAACCGGCTCAAGCGGCTCATCCGGATCAACCGGCTCATCCGGATCAGGCGGCTTCATCGGCTCGATCGACTCAATCGGCTCGATCGGCTCGATCGGCTCGATCGACTCAATCGGATCAAAGCGATCCAGGTTGCGCGCGCCGAAGTGGCGCGCCCGGCAGGAATCGAACCTGCGACCCCTGGCTTCGGAGGCCAGTACTCTATCCACT
>Ga0194126_10008432_pt1 | contig 14012 bp, 11 predicted proteins | sample TA2KigC150mmetaG_FD_148641 | JGI IMG/M metagenome (GOLD analysis project Ga0194126, IMG submission 148641) | Freshwater microbial communities from Lake Tanganyika, Tanzania - TA2015035 Kigoma Deep Cast 150m | ecosystem: Environmental > Aquatic > Freshwater > Lake | place: Tanzania: Lake... | reverse complement strand
CGCGTCCAGCGCGCTCCCGTCCCGCGAGATGCCCGCGCGCGTCCGGACCGCCGCCAGCGCCTCCTTCGAGTCGGTGGCGCCGTCGTAGACGGTGAAGTGCGGCGTGCCGAACCGCGCGGCCTCCATCGCGAGGCCGCGGCGGAGCGGCCCCTCCTCGTGCACGAGGTACGCCACCTCCGCCGGGTCGCCCGACGCGAGCGCGCCGAGGATCGAGCAGCCGTCGAACTCGTCCCGCGTGAGCGCCTCCAGGCGGTCCTTCGGGAACCGCCGCCCGAGTGGGACGCGCTCGACGACCGGGCTTCGGTCCAGCGCGTCGTAGTCGAGCGGGCGACCCTCGAGGAGCGACACGGCCGCGAGCGCGAACCGCGACGGCACGCGCGGCCTCGCCGTCGCCCGCTCGAGGCGCGGCCACGACAGGACGAGCGCGTCGGTCGCCGCGGAGACCGCAAGGTGGAAGAGGAGGTCCTCCTCCTCGGCGCCGGCCGCGCGGTCGGGGAAGGACGCGAGCGGGTCGTTCCCGCGCGCCGCGTTCAGCGCCCGGCGCTCGTCGTCCAGGAGAACAGGGTCCTGCCGCCGGTGGAGCGGGAACATCCTCTCGACGAGGCCCGGCACGACGACGACGCGGAACGGGAGCCCGCGCGCGGACATGAGCGAGAGCACGGCCGGCCCGCCGGACTCGAACTTCTCGCCGCGCTTCTGCGGCGCGCCGAGCGCCTCGCGAAGGAGCTCGGCGAACCGCGACAGCGTCACGGGCCCCGCGACGGGCGCGAGCGCGCGCAGGGCCCCGACGGCATCGAGCATCTCGTCGAGCCCCTCGCGCGGGGCGAATCGGGTGAGCGTCGCCTCGACGGCATCGGCGTACGCGGAGATCTCCGCCGCCTGCGTTCGCCCGCGGCCGGGCGCGAGGCCGGCGAGCGGGGGGATGAGCTCGCGCAGAATCGCGATGAGCGACGCGATGGGCCGGGCGAGGTGCCCGTGCTCGGTGCGGAACGACCCGTCGGCCGGCGCCGCCTCGATGCTCGCCGCGAGCGAGTCGAGGGCGCCGACCCACCCGCCGGCGCCCTTCACGATGCCCGCGAGCACGCTCGCCTTGTTCCAGTCGCTGACCTGTGGAGCGTCGTCGCGGTCCCGGCGGGCCGCGTCCGGCGCGCCCTCGCGCGCGAGGTCGGCGACGCCCAGGAACTCCATGACCTCGATGCGCCCGAAGTCGCTCGCGACGGCGTCCACGAGCGCGAGCGCGGCCCGTCCGGCGGGCGTGCGCGCGAGCGGGCAGGGTGTCTCCACGTAGGGGCGCGCGCCCGCCTGCGTGAGTTCCTCGGCGAAGAGGTCCGAGTAGTCGCCCTGCGAGCGCAGGAGCACTCCCGCATCCTGGAACGAGAGCCCGCGCTCCTCGAGCACGCCGAGGAGCGTCCGCGCGTCCTCGCGGGCCTCGCGCGCCTCGCCGGGCGCGGAGATCGGGAGAGTGGCTGCGGCGGCGCTTCGTCCGGGACGCGCGCCGCCCGGGTCGCCGGCGCCGGGGAGCGGCACGTCTCGCCCCTCGCGCTCACCGACGTGCTCGCGCGGAAGGCCGAGCGACTCGAACCACTCGAGCGTGGGCCGGGCGTAGCGGAAGGCGGCGATGTCGGCCCAGGGGACGTAGACGCGCGTCTCCGTGGCCGCGCAGCACGCCGCGACGAGTCGCTTCTGGAGCGCGTTCAGGTCGTAGAAGCCGTACAGGAAGAGAGGGGGCAGCGGCGCGGCGCGGCCGCCCGCGCCCTTCGAGGCGAGCGCATCCGCGGCGGCCGTCATCATGTCACGCTCGTCGGCCCAGCCTTCCTTCTCGAGCAGCGCCTCGTAGAGCCGCCACACCCGCACGACCTCGGCGAGCTTGCTGGGGCGGCGCGGGCGCGCGAGCCCGGCGCGGACCGCCGCGGACTCAAGCGCGTCGGGGGTGTAGCACGCCTCCTTGAGATCTCCGATGGTCGAAAGGAGCGCCCGCGCGAAGCCGGGCCGGTCGGCGATGGGTTCGAAGTAGCCGCCCGCCGCGCCGCCCCCGTCCAGCACACGCCGGAGCACGACCTCGTCGCCGCCGTCTGGGAGGAGCGCACGGCCGCCCGGCAGCGGCGTTGGAGCGTGTCGCGCCGCGAGGTCTTTGAGCGTCATGAAGCGGACGTTGGCGTGGCCGGCGGTCGGGGCGGTCGAGCCCGCCTCGTCGCGCGCGGCAGGGGCCGCGGCCGCGATCCGCTCCGCGAGGCGCCGCGACAGCCGGAGCCCGAGCAGGTTGGTCGGGACGACGACAAGCGCGGGCGCGCCCGGCTCGCGCCGGGCGTGCTCCGCGAGGCCAGAGAGCAGGGCATCTTCGAGCGCGGGATGGAACGCGCCCGTCAGGAGCGCGTCTCTTTCAGTCATCCGCCGTCGAGCATGACGTAGTCTTTGTCGATGAACCACTGGTCGGGCTTCGTGAGGTACATCAGCATGTCCTCGAGGAGCGTGAGGTGGTCCTGCTCCTCGCGGTAGAGGACGTTGAACAGGCGCCTCGCCTCATCGCTCTCGCACTCCCGGGCGTACTCGAAGTAGAGGGCCGAGACCCGCTTCTCGAGCTCGATGGCCTTCTCGTACGACTTCGCCGCGTCGAGGTCTCCCGATGGCTTCTCGGCCATCGCGCACTCGTAGATGGTCTTGATGCCCTTCGCGAGCGCTCCCTTGGTGGGGGAGTCGACGGCGACGGGGCCGCCCTTCCCGATGAGCGACTGCCCGAGCGCCTCGATGAGCCCGACGTGTCGCTCCTCTTCCTTCGCGAGGACCTCGAAGGCGGCCCTGGCGAGCTTGTGGCTCGTGCGCGCGGACGCCTGCGCGTAGAACGCCCCGCCGTCCTTCTCGGTCTTGAGCGCGAGACCCACGCGCTCCCGGTCGGTCATCCCACCGGCCATCGGACCTCCTTCGGCTGGCCGCGCCGCCCCTTCCGGCGGCCGGCTCTCGTTCGGCAATCCCTGATTCGCGCCATCAAAGCAGCGGACGGCCGGGCCATCATAGACGACCCGGCGGGCGAGTTCAAGGCCTTAGGCGCCCCGACGCGCTGCAGCCTCACGAAACGCTTGCCAAGCGGACGGGCCGGAGATAGATTCCGGCCCCGGAGCAGGCGACCGGACACCAGGAGGTCTCGCATGAGGGCATGGGTCGACGAGGACACCTGTACGGGGTGCGGGCTGTGCGCTGAGATCTGTCCCGGCGTGTTCGAGATGGACGGCGAGGTGGCGCGCGCCAAGCCCGGCGACATCGCGGAGGACGACGAGGAGTCGGCGGAGGAGGCGGCGGACAGCTGCCCCGTCGAAGCGATCAACATCGAGGACTGAGGCGTTCAGTCACGCGCATGGGGGCCGCGGCCGCTTCGGCCGGGGCCCTTCTCTTTCCCCGGGCGCCTCGGCGCCTTCGGGCTCTTCACCGTCCACGCGATCGCGCCCGCCGTCGCGCGCGCCGGGCAGAGCGCGGCCACCGCGCACCGGTCGCACGCCGGCTTCCTCGCCGCGCACGTCGCGCGACCGTGCCACGTCATGAGCAGCGAGAAGGCGGTCCACCCGCCTCTCGGCAGGAGCGCCGCGACGTCCCGCTCGATCCTCTCCGGATCGAACTCCTTGGTGAGGCGCATCCTCCGGGCCAGCCTGATGAAGTGCGTGTCCACGACGATCGCGGGCTTGCCGAACGCGTAGCCGAGGACGACGCCCGCGGTCTTCCTGCCGACGCCGCGGAGCGCCGTGAGTTCCTCCATCGTCGAAGGCACCTCGCCGCCGTGGTTCGCGACGATGTCCTGCGCGCTCTCCTTGAGGGCGCGCGCCTTGTTCCGGTAGAACCCGGTCGGCCGGACGATGCGCTCGAGGTCGGGCGCTCGCGCGGCGGCCAGCGCCTCAATGGACGGGTACTTCGCAAAGAGCCCCGGCGTGATCTCGTTGACCTTCCTGTCGGTGCACTGCGCCGCGAGGACGGTGCCGACGAGGAGCTCGATCGGGGAACGGTAGTTGAGCGGAACGCGCGCGTCCGGGTAGGCCTTCCTGAGCGCCGCGAGGATGCGCCGCGCGCGCCCCGCCTCCGGCGCCGATGCCGCCGCCGGGCTCATCGGCCGGCCGCGGCCTTCCTGCCCAGCGCGAAGCCGGCGAGGTTCATCTCGACCGTCTTCCTCGGGACGCTCGCCTGGATGGCGCGCTTCCACTCGTCGTCCGAGAAGTCGAGGAACGCCGCGAACGCCCCGAGCATGACCGTGTTGACGGCGCGGACGTTCCCGGCCTCCTTCGCGAGCGCGAGCGCGTCCACGAACACGGCGTCGGGCGCGCGCCCGCGGATCTTCGCGTCCAGGCCCTTCGGGTACTCGTCGAGTCCGCTCGGGATGATCTCCTGCGCGTTGACGACGACGCGGCCGCGGGGCTTCAGAACGTGGATCCAGCGGAGCGCTTCCATCTTCTCGAACGCGACGAGGACGTCGGCCTCCCCCTCGGCGATGACGGGGGAGTGGACCCTCGCGCCGAACCGCACGTGGCTCACCACCGAGCCGCCGCGCTGCGCCATCCCATGGACCTCGCTCTTCTTGACGTCGAGGCCGCGAGCGAGGGCGGCCGCGGACAGGATCTCGCTCGCGAGGAGGATGCCCTGCCCTCCGACGCCGGCGATGAAGACGTTGGTCACTCTGTCGGCCATCGCGTTCTCCTCGCTCACGACCTCGCCGCGTCCGGCGGGGCGATGCACTTCTTCGGGCACACCTGCGCGCACACCGAGCACAGCGAGCCGACGCAGAAGATGGGGTTGATCGTCGTCTTCCCGTCCTCGCCCTTCGAGAGCGCGGGGCAGCCCAGCCTGCGGCACAGGCCGCACGCCACGCACTCGTCGTGGTCGACGACGAGCGCCGGGCCCCAGCGTTCGCGCTCGAGGAGGACGCACGTGCCCTCCACGACGAGGAACGAGGGCTCGGGGCTGTCGACCGCCTCGCGGACGGCCTGCCGCACGGCGGCCACGTCGTAGGCGTTCACGCGCCGCGCGTGCCTGACGCCCATGCTCTTCGCGAGCGCGATGAGGTCGAGCTTCACCGTCGGCTCGCCCATGAGCGTCGTGCCGGTGCCGGGGTGGTCCTGGTGGCCGGTCATCGCCGTCGTCGAGTTGTCGAGGACGATCACGGTCGTCGCGCCGCGGTTGTACGCGACGTCGGCGAGCCCGGTCATGCCCGAGTGGACGAAGGTCGAGTCGCCGAGCACCGCGACCATCTTCTTCGCGAAGTCCCGCCCGATCGCCTTCTCGAGGCCGAGCGCGTTGCCGATCGAGGCGCCCATGCACAGGCAGGTGTCGAGCCCCTCCAGCGGCGGCATCACGCCGAGCGTGTAGCAGCCGATGTCCGAGGTCGCGCCGATGCGCAGGCGGTTGAGCGTGAAGAACGTCGTGCGGTGCGGGCAGCCCGGGCAGAGCACGGGCGGCCGCGGCGGCACGGCCTCGGGCGTGACCTTCGCGCCGGCGCCGACGAGCGCGCTCCTCACGATGCCCTGGTTGAGCTCGCCGCAGAGTGGCACCTTCTCCTTGCCCACGACGTTCGTGATGCCCGCCACGCGCATCGCGTCCTCGATGAACGGCTCGTTCTCCTCGACGACGAAGACGCGGTCGAACCGCGCGGCGAAGCGCCTCACGAGCTCGATGGGGAAGGGGTAGCTCATCCCCAGCTTGAGGAACGTGGCGTCGGGGAACGCGTCGCGGGCGTACTGGTACGCGATGCCGCTCGAGATGACGCCGACCTTCGCCTCGCCCTCCTCGACGCGGTTCAAGGGCGTCGTCTCGGCATACTCCGCGAGGCGGCAGAGGCGCTCCTCGACCTTCACGTGGAGCCTGCGCGCGTGCGCCGGGATGACGACCCTCCGCGAGGTGTCCTTCGCGTACTCCTTCCGCGGGACCTCGACGCGCTCGCCGAGCGTGACCGGGGTCTTGGCGTGCGAGAGGCGCGTGGACATGCGGAAGAGCACCGGCGTGCCGAACCGCTCCGAGATCTCGAACGCGGTCCCGAGGTGGTCCTTCACCTCCTGGGAGTCGGATGGCTCGACGAGCGGGATCTTCGCGAACTTCGCGTAGTAGCGGTTGTCCTGCTCGTTCTGCGAGGAGTGCATGCCTGGATCGTCGGCCGAGACGATGACGAACCCGCCGTCGCCTCCGACGAGCGTCGAGGTCATGAGCGGGTCGGCCGCGACGTTGAGGCCCACGTGCTTCATCGCGGTGATCGTGCGGACGCCGCCGAACGAGGCGCCGATGGCGACCTCGAAGGCCACCTTCTCGTTGGGCGACCACTCGCAGTAGATGTCGTCCTTGTACCTGACGACGTTCTCGAGGATCTCCGTGCTCGGCGTGCCCGGGTACGCCGTCGCGACCTTCACGCCGTGCTCGTAGCAGCCCCTCGCGACGGCCTCGTTCCCGGAGAGAAGAACCCGCATCGCTCCTCCTCGCGCCTTCCCGCTACAGGAGTCCCTTCACCGCGCCGCCGTCCACCTGCACCGTCACGCCCGTCACGTACGCCGCCGCGTCCGAGGCGAGGAACGCGACCATCCTCGCGATGTCCGCGGGGTCGGCGAACCGCCCGAGCGGCACCGACTCCTGGAACGACCGCGCGATCTCCTCGTACGGCTTTCCCTCGCGCTTCGCGCGGGCCGACATGAGCTCCTTCATGCGGTCCGTCGCCGTGTAGCCCGGGCAGACCACGTTGACGCGGATGCGGTCGGGGCCGAGCTCGGTGGCGAGCGTCTTCGAGAGCCCCGCGACCGCCGCGCGCACCGCGTTCGAGAGCACGAGCCCGCGGATGGGCTCCTTCACGGAGATGGACGCGAGGTTCACGATGCTCCCGCCGCCGGCACGCCGCATGACCGGGACGACCGCGCGGTTCAGGCGCACGACGCTCATGAGGTTGAGCGCGACGGCCTTCTCCCACGCCGCGTCGTCGAAGTCCTCGAACCGGCCGGACGGCGGCCCGCCCGCGTTCGTGACGAGCGCGTGCACCGCGCCGAACTCGCGGACGGCGGCGGCCACGACCGCCTCGACTCCCGCCGGGTCGCTGAGGTCGGCCTGCACGGCCACCGCGCGCCCGCCGCCCGCCTTCGCGACCTCCTCGCGCGCCGCCTCGAGGGCCTCGCGGCCCCGCGCGCACAGAAGCACATCGGCGCCCTCGCGCGCGAGCTCCAGCGCGCACGCCTTCCCGATGCCCTGCGAGGAGGCCGTCACGACGGCTTTCCTGCCCTTCAGGCCGAGGTCCACGCGCTCCCTCCTCGCGCCCGCCTCTGGGGGCGCGCCGGTCGTCGCCCTACAGGACGGGCAGGTCGTGCTCGAGCTCGTGGGCCGTGAGGATGGCCCGGTAGCCGTCCCAGACGGCGCGCTTGTTCCTGAGGAGCTTCTCGAAGGTCTCGTCTCCGAGGGTCTCGCGGAGGAGGCTGCCGTTCTCCGCCTCGATGACCGCCTCGCCGAGGCTCCCTGGGAGCATCGAGATGCCGAGGCGCGCCCGCTCGTCTCCGTCCATCTCGTAGATGTCCGCCTCGTTGGGCTCGCGGAGCTCGAGCTTCTGGTCGATGCCGCGCAGCCCCGCGGCGAGCATGACGGCGAACGCGAGGTACGGATTGCACGCCGGGTCCGGGCTCCGGTACTCGACGCGCGTCGAGAGATCGTGGCCCGGGCGGTAGCGCGGCACGCGCACGAGCGTCGATCGGTTCATCTGCGCCCAGCAGACGTACACAGGCGCCTCGTAGCCCGGCACGAGCCGCTTGTACGAGTTCACCCACTGGTTCGTCACGAGCGTGATCTCGCGCGCGTGACGCAGCAGTCCCTCGATGTACGAACGCGCGAGCGCCGAGAGGTGCCTCGCGTCGGCGGCGTCGTGGAAGAGGTTCTCCCCGTTCTCGAACAGCGACTGGTGCGCGTGCATGCCGCTTCCGTTCTGGCCGTAGATCGGCTTCGGCATGAACGTCGCGTAGGCGCCCTCCTTCCGCGCGACCTCCTTCACGACGAGCTTGTAGAGCATCGTGTGGTCGGCCATCGTGAGGGCGTCGGCGTACTTCAGGTCGATCTCGTGCTGGCTCGGCGCGCCCTCGTGGTGCGAGTACTCGACCTGGATGCCGAGCGAGTCGAGCGCGACGATGGTCTTCTTGCGGATCGCCTCGCCGAGGTCCGGGGGCGTGAGGTCGAAGTACCCCGCGCGGTCGAGCACCTCGGGACAGGCCGGCGAGCGGAAGTAGAAGTACTCGAGCTCGGGGCCCACGTAGAGCGTCCAGCCGCGCTGCGCCACCTTCTCGAGCACCCGCTTGAGGACGAAGCGCGGGTCGCCGGGGTAGGGCCTGCCGTCCGGCTCGAGGACGTCGCAGAACATGAGCGCCTCATCGCCGCCGTCCGTCCAGGGGAGGACCTTGAACGTCGTGGGGTCCGGCTTGGCGATCATGTCGCTCTCGTGGATCCTCGTGAACCCCTCGATGGACGAGCCGTCGAAGCCCTTCCCGTTGTCGAGCGCGTCCTCGAGCTCGCCGCGCGTGATGGTCACGCACTTCGGGAACCCGACGATGTCCGTGAAGAGAAGGCGGATGAAGCGGATCCTGCGGTCGTCGACCGTCCTGAGCACCTCGTCTCTGCTCGCGGCCACGGTGGTCCCCTCCGGCGGATCGCTGCGCCCGTTGTCAGTTGGCCCACCATGATGTACCATGACGCCCGACGATTCAAGGCCGCTCTGGACGGTTCCCGTGGAGGCGCCCCGTGGCATCCGACGCGCTGCTCGTCTCGCTGCTCCTGCTCCGCATCCCCGGCCTGCACGGCGCGGAGCTCCCGTATCCGGCGAGGGAGGCCGCCGCGACCTCGGCGGTCGTGACGGTCCCCGTCGGGATCTTGCTCTTCATCTTGGCGAGGGTGTTCCTGAAGGGGACGTACCTCGGGCTCGTGGCCGGCTACACGAAGGAGACCGTGGCCGACCCGACGCGGCTCGGCAGGTTCGTCGGGCGGATGATGGTGGCGCTCGGGACGTTCATGCTGCTCTTCCCGATCGCCGTGCGCCTGTGGGGGGTCGCGGCGTTCTTGCTCTTCCTGGCGGTCGTCGTGGGGTTCTGCATCGCCGTCCTCGTCGGGACGGCGTGGTACGAGCGGGGATAGGCCGGGCGCCGGGGCGCGGCGGAACCGCGCCGGGCCCGTCCGCTCTACGTCCCCGCGTCGCGCAGCCGCTCGCGGTACTGCCGCTCGTAGTACTCCCTGAACTCGCCCGACTTGATCCGCCTCCACCACTCCGGGTGCGCCGCGTACCAGCGGACCGCGTCGAGGACCGCCGCCCTCGCGTCGTAGCGCGGCTTCCAGCCGAGCGCGCGGATCCGCGACGAGTCGATGGCGTAGCGTGGGTCGTGCCCCTCGCGGTCGCGGACGTGCCGGATGAGGCTGTCGGGCTTGCCCAGCTCCGCGAGGATCAGGCGCGCGAGATCGACGTTCCGCATGTGGTTGCCCGCGCCGACGTTGTACACGCCGCCCGGCTCGCCCTCTTCGAGCGCGAGCGCGACGCCGTCGCAGTGGTCGGCGACGTGCGTGTAGTCGCGCTCCTGCAGCCCGTCGCCGTAGAGCGGAAGCGGCTGATCCTCGATGGCGTTCGTCGTGAAGAGCGGGAGGACCTTCTCGGGGTACTGGTTCGGTCCGACCGTGTTCGCGCCGCGCGTCACGACGACCGGAAAGCCGTAGGTCGTGAAGTAGGAGCGTGCGAGGAGCTCGCCGCCCGCCTTGCTCGCGGAGTAGGGGTTCCGCGGCGCGAGCGGCGCGTCCTCGCGGAAGGCCTCGCCCGGCGCCGGGCCGTACACCTCGTCGGTGCTGATCTGCACGAACCGGCCGACGCCGTGCGCGCGCGCCGACTCGAGCAGCACGTGGACGCCGAACACGTCCGTGCGCAGGAACCCGGACGGGTCGCCGATCGAGCGGTCCACGTGCGTCTCGGCGGCGAAGTTCACGACCGCGTCCACGCCCGGCATGACGGCGTCCACCGCCGCCCGGTCGCAGATGTCGCCGCGCACGAACCGGTAGCGCGACTCGCCCTCGACGTCTCTCAGGTTCTCGAGGTTCCCCGCGTAGGTGAGCTTGTCGATGTTAATGATGTGGCAATCCGGGCGCCGTGCGAGGTAGATTCGCACGAAGTTGCTTCCGATGAACCCTGCGCCGCCGGTGACGAGGAGCTTCACGGGAACCTCCCTGGCGCGGTGCGCCGTGGGGCCGGGGGCGGATTGTAGCGCGGCGCGCGGGGCTTTGCAACGGGGGCGGTCGTTCCACGGGAGGCGCTCATGGGATGCGTCGGGCGCGAGGCTCTGAGGCTGGCCGCCGTTCTCGCCGGGGCCGCGGTCTGCGCGACGTCGTCACGGCCGAGCGCGCGGGCGGGCGATGCGCTCCCCGTGCCCAGCATCGAGTGGCAGCCGCGGCAGTACACCTGCTGCCGCGCGCCGGTCGCCCCGGAGATCGACGGGCGCCTGGATGAGCCGGCCTGGGCGGCCGCGCCCTGGACCGAGGACTTCACCGACATCGAGGGGCCGTCCCGGCCCGCGCCGCGCTTCCGCACGCGCGCGAAGATGCTCTGGGACGACCGGTTCCTCTACGTGGCGGCCGAACTCGAGGAGCCCGACGTCTGGGCCACGCTCCGCGAGCGCGACGCGGTCATCTACCACGACAACGACTTCGAGGTCTTCATCGACCCCGACGGCGACACGCACGCTTACTACGAGCTCGAGGTCAACCCGTTCGGCACCGAGTGGGATCTGCTGCTCCTGAGGCCGTACCGCGACGGCGGTCCGGCGGTGAACGCGTGGGACATCGCCGGGCTCCGCACGGCCGTGTTCGTGGACGGCACGCTCAACAGGCCGGGCGACGCCGACGGCGGCTGGACGGTCGAGATCGCGCTTCCGTGGTCCGTGCTCGCCGAGTGCGCGAACCGGCCCGCCCCGCCGCGGCACGGCGACGAGTGGCGCGTGAACTTCTCGCGCGTGGAGTGGCGCGCGCGACCGACGGCCGACGGGCGCTACGAGAAGCTCCTCGACGCCGCGACCGGGAAGCCGCTGCCCGAGGACAACTGGGTGTGGTCGCCTCAGGGCCTCATCGCGATGCACTACCCGGAGATGTGGGGCATCGTGCGGTTCGACGACGGGCAGGCGGCCGCGCGGGCAGGCGTGCCCCGGGATGCCGGCGAGGGCGGCGCCGCGTTCGAGCCGGACCCGCGGCACGCGGCTTCGTGGGAGCTCAGGCGCGTGTACTACGCCGAGCGGAACTGGCGCGCGGCGCACGGGACCTACACGGACGACCTGAGCGCCCTCGGCGAGGCGGCCGGCGGCGCCCTCGACGGGCGCGTCGGCGTGGCCGCGGGCGATGACTGGTTCGTGGCGACGCTCGAGCTGTCGGACGGGCGGGTCCTGCGCATCCGAGAGGACGGCCGCGTGTGGTGACGGCCGGCGGGCCGCGCCGCAGGCCCCGGGCCCGAGCGCGCGGCGCCCGGCGCCCTCCGAGGGAGACCCGATGAACCTGAACCTCCTCGACTGGTCCATCTTCGCGGCGGCGCTGGCCATGATGATGGGCGGCGTCCTGCTCGCGCGGAGCCAGATGCGCAGCGTTGCGGACTTCCTCGCGGCGGGCCGCACCGCCGGCCGCTACCTCCTGAGCCTCTCCCAGGGCATGGCGGGCTTAGGCGCCATCACGATCGTCGGCCTCCTCGAGATGAACTACGTCGCCGGGTTCTCGATGTCGTGGTGGGGGTTCACGATGAGTCTCGTGATCCTCATCATCACGGTCTCGGGATGGGTGGTCTACCGGTTCCGGCAGACCCGCGCGCTCACGCTTGCCCAGTTCTTCGAGATGCGCTACACGCGGAACTTCCGCGTGTTCGCCGGTCTCGTCGCGTACCTCTCGGGCGTCATCAACTTCGGCATCTTCCCCGCGGTGACGGCGCGGTTCTTCATCTACTACTGCGGACTGCCCCAGACCGTGCCGGTCTTCGGCGTCGCGGTCTCGACCTTCGCGCTCGTGATGGCCGCGCTCCTGTCCATCGCGATCTTCTTCGTGTTCCTCGGGGGCCAGGTCGGGATCATCATCACCGACTTCGCGCAGGGGCTCTTCGTCAACATCGTGTTCATCGTCATCGTGGTCTACCTCTTCAACGTCATCGACTGGACGCGCGTCATCGAGGGGCTCTCGATGGCGCCCGAGAACGCCTCGCTCATCAACCCGTTCAAGACGAGCCAGGTCAAGGACTTCAACTTCTGGTACTTCCTCATCGGCGTCTTCGGCGTCATCTACGGCGCCATGTCGTGGCAGGGGACTCAGGCCTACAACGCCTCGGCGAAGAGCGCGCACGAGGCGAAGATGGGCGGCGTCCTGTCGAACTGGCGCGGATTCCCGCAGGGGCTGTTCCTGCTGTTCGTACCCATCGTTGCCTACACCGTCATGCACCATCCCGACTTCGCCGCCGTCGCGGGACGCGTGAACGACGTCATCGGCGGCGCCGGGAACGAGGCCATTCAAAGCCAGCTTCGGACGCCGGTTCTGCTCACCAAGCTCCTGCCGCACGGGCTCCTCGGCGCGTTCGCGGCGGTGATGATGGCCGCGTTCATCACGACGGACGACACGTACCTGCACTCGTGGGGCAGCATCTTCGTGCAGGACGTTCTCATGCCGTTCCGGAAGAAGCCGCTCTCGCCGGCGCAGCACCTCCGCGCGCTCAGGCTGTCGATCCTCGGCGTCGCCGTGTTCGCGTTCTTCTTCAGCCTCTTGTTCCAACAGAGCGAGTACATCTTCCTGTTCTTCGCCATCACGGGCGCGATCTTCGCCGGCGGCTCGGGCGCCGTCATCATCGGCGGGCTGTACTGGCGGCGCGGCACGACGCCCGCGGCGTGGAGCGCGCTCATTGCCGGGTCCTCGATCGCCGTCGGCGGCATCCTCGTCCACCAGCTGCCGAAGGAGATGTTCGACGCCGCGCCGGCGGCCGCGTCGGCGATCGCCGGGGCGGGATGGCGCGCGCTCCGGTGGCTGCACAACGTGAACGGCCAGCAGTACTGGGCGCTGGCGATGGGCGCGTCGAGTCTTCTCTACGTGGTCGTGTCGCTTCTCGGGAAGCGCCCGGCGTGCGACTTCGACAGGCTGTTCCATCGCGGCGCGTACGACACGGCGCGCGAGACGACGGTCGTGGAGGCGCGCCCTGCCCGCGGGTGGCGGCTGCTCGGGATGGGGGAGGAGTTCACGCGCGGCGACAGGGCCATCTCCATCGCGAGCTACGTCTGGACGGCGGTCTGGCTCGTCGTGTTCTTCGTCGGGACGTCGTACAACCTCCACCACCGCGTGGACGACGCCGTGTGGGCGCGGTTCTGGAAGGCGTACTTCTACATCCAGCTCACGATGGCCGTGTTCGTCGTCACGTGGTTCTCGATCGGGGGGGTGAGGGACATCCGGTGGATGCTCCGGCGGCTCCGGGAGATGCCGCGCGACCACACGGACGACGGGACGGTGCGTCGGGAGGGCGAGCGATGAGGGCGTGGCTTGACGCTTTGGTCGCGTTGGTCGTCGCAGCGGCCGCCGCGGGCGGCGCGGGGGCGGGGCCCGCGACGGGCGCGTCTCCGGCGGAGACGCTGGTCGTCGCCGTCTTCGAGGACGAGACGATCGCGTTCTCCGAGGCCGCGCCCGGGCGGGGCGCCGCCGCGGGTGTGACCGTCGAGGACAACGGTCGCGTCGTCGCGCGGACCGTCGCGGTCGAGCCGCCGGCGTCCTGCACGCGCATCGTGGCGCGCGTCACGACGAGACCGGTGCCGAAGGACGAGGTGAGCGTCCACGACCCGTGGGACCGCGCGGGGTGCGTGCGGCTGTCGGTCCACGGCGCCCCCGACGTCGAGCTCGTGAAGTTCGTGACGGCGTACGGCGGCGAGACCACGCACGAGGCGGACGTCACCGCGCTCGCGCCGCTTCTCCGTGGCGAGTGCGCGCTCAGAGGGTTCGTGGACACCTGGCTCAGCCCCGCGTGGCGGATGGACTTCGCCCCCGTGTTCGAG
>Ga0194126_10008431_pt1 | contig 14013 bp, 11 predicted proteins | sample TA2KigC150mmetaG_FD_148641 | JGI IMG/M metagenome (GOLD analysis project Ga0194126, IMG submission 148641) | Freshwater microbial communities from Lake Tanganyika, Tanzania - TA2015035 Kigoma Deep Cast 150m | ecosystem: Environmental > Aquatic > Freshwater > Lake | place: Tanzania: Lake... | reverse complement strand
CTGGCAGGTCGCCGTCACTTTCAGGCTGCCGTCGCCGTTCGGCGCGGCGTGCAGCCAGGCCGCGTCGGTCGTCGCCGTGTACGCCGCGCTGAGGCCCTGCAACACGACCGTCTGCGCGGCGGGCGGGGGCATCAGGCCGCAGCCGCCGAAGCGCAGCGCCGCAGGCGCCTGCGCCAGCGCCGGCAGCGGCGTGCTGTTGCGGTCGAGCGGGTTGCTGCCCGCCTGGACTTCGACGCCGTCCTTGTGGCCGTCGCCGTCGCTGTCGGCCGCGCACGGATTAGTTCCAAGCTGGAATTCGTGCAGGGCGAGCGGCCCGTCGTCGTCCTGATCCGCCTGCGCGTCGGCCGCCTTGTTTTTGTTCAGGCAGGCATGGGCATCCTCGAAGGGATCGGGCAGCCCGTCGCCGTCCGTGTCGGCCTGCACCGTCACCGTCGCCTGGTCGCTGCCGATCAGCCCCGCGGACGAGACCGCCTGCAGGGTCAACACGTGGACGCCAGCTTGCAGAGTTGCCGTCAACTGCCCGCCGATGCCCAGCGGCCCTTGCCGATCCGATGCCCAGCGCAATCCTGTCCCGTCCAACACGCCGTCGTTCAAGTCGAAGCCGCTGCCGCGCAACTCGATCGGCTGGCCCGCCACGAGGAGGGTGATCGTCGGCGTGATCGGCTGGGGGATGTGCTCGGTGCCGCCGCCGGCCATGCCCTGGCGGCCCGTCGCGGGTTCGGAGATCCAGACCGCAGGCGGCCGTCGCGGGATGCTGAAGCGCGGGGAGGTCGCCTCGGCCGTGTGGAAGCCGTCGCTGGCGACCACGATCAGGCGCGCCTCCACCGTCCCTTGCGCCAGCGCGGTCGGCCAGGTGTACGCGCTGGTCGTCAGTGCGGCGGCGATGGGCAGCCGCGTGACGCCGTCGTCGGGCGAGAAGTAGAGGGAGTAGGTCAGCGCCGCGGCGTCGGGGTGGCTGGCGCTCCACGATGCCTGCACCTCGTCGGCGGTCGCATTCAGCGTTTGGAACGCCACTTGCGGCCCCTGCGCAGGCGGCGTCAGCTCGGCCAGCACGGCCGCGGCATGGACGACCCGCACCTTGCCCGCGCCGGCCGGGTAGGGCACGGTAAAGTCGAAGGGGATCTCATCGGCCGATTCGCCGTGGGTCGTGTCGAAGTGGACATCGAACGGGCTGCGCGCCAGCTCGTTGTTGGCGGCATCCAGTACGACCACCGCGTATGCGCCTGCGGTCGGCGCCGGCGGCAACGGCACAGGCGCAGTGATGACGAACGAGAGATCGGTGATCCAGCGGTCGTGGTGATCCATGCGGCCCGATAAGTAGAACCGCTCCTGGCCCGCGCCCGTCTGTCCGGCGGTTGCGGCGCAGCCGCCCGCGCACGGGTCGCTGCCCAGGAAGATGCCGCGCAGCCGGTTCCACTCGAAGCCCTCCATCATGGACTGGTCGTCCACGCGATAGATGCCGCCGTTCATCACCGCCTCGACCGCGGACTCGTCGCGGCGCGTGCGCATGTTGACCATCGGCTGGGCGCCCCACATCAGAATATCGCCGGTCGCGCTGTGCGCCGCATCCCGGCCGGCCACGTTGGCGTGCGGCCCCTGATACACCAACCCCATGCAGTGGCTCACCTCCTGGATCAGCACGAAGCCATCCCAATCATCCAGGCTGACCCCCTGGCCGCCCACCCGCTGGTTGCCCCAGCACGATTGGCCGCCGCCCGTGTGATCGAACGGCACGACCACCTCGCCCCAGTCCAGCCAATCCACGTTCTTTCCCAAAAAAGTGTTGGCAATCCACGACCAGAAGTTGAACAGGCCGAGCTGGCGATTGCCCTCGGCGCGCTGGTTGGCGTCGCACAGGTTGTCGGTCGTCTGTTCGTAGATGGTGCAGCGGTAGGGGTTGGGCGACAGGTAATAGCGCAGGCCGGCGGTGTGCGGGTTCAGGCCGTCGCTGCGGATCGCCTCGATGCCGGCGCGCAGCGGCAGCTCGCGCTGGAAGGTCTGCAAGGTGATGCCGGTCAGGTGGGCCAGCTCGGCCGCGCTGAGGAAGCTGTGGCCGGTCGTGATCACGCTGGTGTTGACGAACGCGGGAAAGAGGAAGAGGCCGAAGTAATCCTTGGTCGGCAGGAACTCGCGATAGCCGCCTAGCCAGCTCTTCCAGCTCCAGCCGTCGGCCGTGTTGAGGATGGCGCGGAAGCGGTACCAGCCATCATTTGCCAGCGTCTGGCCCGCGATCCAGCAGTCGAATCGGCCGAAGTCGGACGGGTACCAGTCGGCCAGGTAGGCCCAGGCATGATTAGACACCGCCGGCACGGCGCCCAACAGCACATCTTTCGAGCCGTTCCACCAGTAGACCTCGCACGCGGCGCTGTTCACCCTGAGATCCCACATCGTCGTGTGCGCCCAGAAGCGCGCCAGCGTGTCTTTGCCGGCGATCTTGTCGTAGAACACGCCGCCGCTGATGTCCTCGTCGAGGCCCTGGGTGACGCGAGAGTGGCCGAAGACCACCGCGTTGGTCAGGATCTTGTCGGCCGGCGGGGGCGGGAACGGGTTGAAGATGAAAGGCGGCAGGGTCACGACCGGGATCAGGGTTGGTGTGGGCGTAGGCGCCACGCTGGTTGCGGTCGGCGTCGCCGTCCTCGTCGGGGACGCGGTAGCGGTCGCTGTGCGCGTGGCAGTGGTGGTTGACGTGCGCGTCGCGGTGGCCATCGCTGTACGTGTGGCCGTCGCGGTCGGGGTGCGTGTACGCGTCGCGGTCGGACTGGCGGTGAAGGTGGCGGTGGCGCCGCCCTCGTAGGCGATGACCAGTGTGGGCCAGTTGGCGGTCGCGTTCCGCGAGTTGAAGACGCGCTCCGACGGCGGCGTCCCCACAGGATTCACGCCGACCAGAACGAAGCCGAAATTCGCTACCTGGCCGCTCGACCAGTTGCGCACGATCTGGGTGACGTCCCACTGCTTCCAGCCGGGCGCGTAGTCGAGCATGATGGCCGGGTCGCCCAGGTTAGGGTTGGGCGGCCGGTTGTTCCAGGCGACGGTCGCCTCCTGCCACTCGGCAAAGGCCGCGTCAGGCTCCACCTGATACGCGTCGGAGCCGGAGGCGGCCGTCTGGTAAAGCTGCAGCGTGGCCGCCACGACGGTCGCGCCCTTGGGCAGGCCCGACAGGTCGAACTGCACCAATGCCTGGCGCTCGCCCAGCTTGCCCGCGGCCGGATCCATGACCAGCCCCACGTGCAAACTGGCATCGGCGCCGAAGTTGGCATCGGGTTGGTTGGCGTCCACCCAACTGTCTTGCACGATCGACGCGGTGTAGTTGGCGGATGGCGCGAAGGCGACGGTCACTCCCTGGGCTTGCGCCCCGACCAGCGCGCCCTTCGCCAGCAGACCGATGACCACTCCCACCGCGATCAACCAGAGACTGAACAGCATCCTGCTTTGCGATTTCATTCTGACTCCCTGCCCCTCAAGATAATAGGCGAAACACAAACAGGTATCGCCGCGGTATCTGCTCGATAATTCGGGGTAGGGGCATGGCCTTGCGCCTGCCCCCTGGGGCGACCGCAAGGGTGCGCCCCTACTGACGGGCGACCGATGGCAGGAACGTGCGCACGCCCGGCACACCGATGTTCACCGGCTGGCTCAGCGCCGATTCGTGGCCGTCCTCTGTGTACGCGCTGACCGCGTACCGGTAGGTGTGCAGCACAGCGGCGGTCAGATCCACGTAGCCGTGCTCGAAGCTGGCGCCGATGGGCTGCCACGCGCCGGCCATTTCCGCCCGATAGATGCGATAGCCGACCACTTTGGTGCTATCCGCCGGCGTCCAATCCAGGAAGATCAGCGGGCTGCCGGAATTGCTCAGGGCTCAGGTCGCGGGGCGCCTGGCGAGCGTGGCGTGGATGCGTTCGATGAAGGTTTTCCATCGGAGAGACCTATCGTCACGGCCCGCGCCAGACACTCTGCATGGCGATCGCGGTGCGGCCCGGGTAGCTGAAATTGAACCCATCCGCGTTCACCTGGAGGGTTTGGCTCGAATAGTGATCCTCGCGCTTGGCGATCAGCCCGCCCGGCAGCAACAGCGTGGCGTGATGCTCTGTTCCTGATACCGGGTTGCGGATCGGCTCGAAGGCCACTTCGATCGCCTCCCCGGCGCGGAAGTGGCTGTGCTTGCCGTCGTACTCGAATTCGAGCGCGGCCGTACGCACCTCTATCCCGGCGGTGACCGTGGACATGAAGATGCCGATCGGCCCGCCCGCCTGGCCGGTGGCAATCGCTTCCAAAGCCGCGCGTTGTTCGCCCTCGGCGCGGCTGTCGAGATAGACCACCGCGCGTCCGTTGCCCTCGTGCAGAGGGCCGGGCCAGACCGCGGCCACGATCCACCGCAGCCCGTCCAACGGCACGGCGCCGTACTTCCCCTCCACCACGCGATAGGCGAGCGCGGCTTCGCAGGTGCCATGCGTGGGCGGGGCATTGAACGAGCAGGGGCAGCCATAGTTGCAGTTGCACGCCATCAGGTGTTCGATCTTGAGCTTCCATTTGACTGGTTTGACCGGTTTGCTCATGTCACATCCCTCCCATCGAGTGCATCGAGTGTTCCAGCGGGATCCACCCGGTCGCGATCCCGATCCCGCCGAGGATGAGCGCGGCGCCGATGACCGGGGCGAACCGCGCGCCCCACGGCGCCGCCTTCTCCGCCAGGATGACCAGGGCGCTGGCCAGCATCCACAGCGGGTTCATCATCCCCAGCGCGATCAGGGCCAGGGTAAGCCCCCAGCAGCAGCCCAGGCAGTAGAGGCCGTGATACGCGCCCATCTGCACCGCGCCCACCAGGCCGTCGCGCCAGTGTCCCATGAAGAACTGGAGCGGCTCGCGGCAGTAGCCGAGGCAAGCCATCTTCCAGGGGGTGAACTGGTAGATGCCCGCGGCCACCAGCGCGCCGCCGGCGAGCATCCGTCCCCAGGGGCTCATCGTCACCCAGCCCCCGCTTGCCTGGTCTGCCAGGGCGACGCCCGCCCCCGCTGCCATCCAGACGCCGAGATACCCGCCGACGAAGCCGGCGGTGGGGGCGACCGTGAACCCATACTGCGCGCGGGAGTGCGCCACCGTGGCGAAGAGCAACACGGCCGGCAGTACCGAAGGCAGCATCATGGCGGCCATCATCGCCGTCCACAGCGCCGTGAAGCCGGCGATGTCGCCGGGCATGGCGGCCCCGGCGCGCAGGCTGGCAACCCAGGCGAGCGCGGACGCGACCAGAAGCCCTCCGCCAAGCAGATATTTCGTAGGACTGGACAGATGGAGAGATTCGGGCATCTGCAACCTCAACGTCGGCCGCTCGCCTCTTACTCGTTGGCCTCGAACGCCAGTGTCAGCGGGATCGCCCGCGCCAGCGAGTCGCCCACCGGCGATGAACGCTCGCAGCGCTCGCGCAGATAGGCGATCTGTTCCGGCGTCGCGCCCGGGGCAGAGATGCGCACGGTGTAGGCAATGCGGTCGTAGCCCGACCCCGGCGTGTCTTCCAGTCCCAGATACGCGCGCACGTTGAAATGCCCGGTCACTTCCACCGAGAGGGACTCGACCGGGAGGCCGAGGAACGAAGCGTGCATGGCCACCAGGTCCACGTCGCACGCAGCCAGCGCGGCCAGCAGCATCTGCATGGCGTTGAAGTCGCCGTCGCCGTTCAGGTGCGTCACTTTGTCGCCAAACTCGACCCGCGAGCGCGAGCCGCCGACCCAGTGGGCGGTCAGGACCGGGTTGCGGTCGGCCTTAGACGCATCCCGCGCCGCCATCTCGCGGAACGCCCGCAGTTCGGCGACGTCGCTCTCGTTGAGTGGGGTGTTTGCGTTCATGTCTATTCCTCCTGACTTGGATGATTGGAGAGATCCGGATACCTGCAACCATCACACCGGCTTGCGGGCGCGGAAGCTGATGCCCTGCGTGCCGAACTCTAGCGCATCCGAGGGATCGGGCACATCCACGTAGCTGTTGTAGCGGTAGACGATCTGGCCATCTTCGAAACCGGCAGCGCGCACGGCGCTGAGGAGCTCTATATCCAATAGAGCGCCGGCAATTCAGCCCGTCCACAGCGAGATGTCGTCCAGCGCGTCGGCCGGCACCTCGCGCTCCACCAGGATATCGCCCACCTGCAGGCGGCCGCCCGGCTTGAGGATGCGGCGCCACTCGGCCAGCGTGGCGGCCTTGTCGAGCATCATATTCAGCACGCCGTTGCTGATCACCACGTCGGCGAAGTCGTCGGGCAACGGCAGCGCCTCGGCCAACCCCTCGCGGAACTCGACGTTGGCCGCGCCCATAGCTGCCGCGCCAGCGCGCGCCTTTTTCAGCATCTCGTCCGTCATGTCGAACCCGATCACCCGCCCCGCCGGCCCCACCAGCCGGGAAGCGATGAGCGAATCGAAGCCCGCGCCGGAACCGATGTCCACGACCGTCTCGCCAGGGTTGATCGGGCCGAGCGCGAACGGGTTGCCGGTGCCGGCAAAGGAGGCGATGTTGGCTTCGGGCACGCCGGCATAGAGGGCTTCGTCGTAGCCCAGGATGCCCGCCAGCCGCCGGCCAGTGTGAAAGTGGTAGCCCTTGGTCGGGTCGAGGGCGACGTTGGCGTACTCCTTCTTGATCTCGACCCGTAACTCAGCCTGCGAGATCTTGGGGACGTGGTGGGTAGACATGGTTTCTCTCCTTTCTTGATGTGGAAGATGCACGACAAGGCGAAGGACGAGAAGCCGTTCGTCGCCTCTCGCCCTTCAGCAAGCCCAATGCCTCAACCTGAGCGAGACAGAAACGGGATTGCGGATGATGTTGAGTATGCAGCGCTTCAGCCCTTGCCAGACACCGGTAGCCCGGCCTCGATCCACGCCTGCACGCCCCCCTCCAGGATTTGCACGTTCGTGAAGCCCATGTCGCGCAGCAGCTTACCGCCCAGCGCGCCCAACGGCCCCAGGATGCAGGTGGTGACGATGGGCCGGGCGCGGTCGGCCAGCCGTGGATCGCGCCAGCTTTCGGGCGCCTCGTTGTCGGCCATGTAGGTTAGCGCGCCGTAAGAGATGTTGGCCGCGCCGGGCACGGCGCCGGTTTGGGCGATGTCGGCCGCATCACGCACGTCAATCACCAACAGATTCGCTTCCTCCTGAAGACGACGCTGGAGGTCGGCGGGCTTGATACTCGGCACGGCCCGATGTGCCTCCTCGGCCATACGGGTGAAGGTCTTGGGCGCGCTGCTCAGGGCGAAGCTCTCGCCCACCGGCGCCCGCGTGATGGCGGACTGCACCGGCAGATAGTCGAAGCCTTTGATGCTGACATCGGTCCACAGGGGGTAGGTCTTCAACTGCTCCACAATCGGTCCGTTCATGTACGCGTCGAACGTGGTCTCGTCGGCAAAGAGGTAAAGCCCGCCTGCCTCGCCCCGCTCTCGGTCAATGAGCCAGATCTTCCAGAGCAGGCCGGGCACACCGGCAAAGAAGCGCGCACCTTCTGTTCCGTTCTCCCGCTCGAACTGTTCGGCGGGAACCACGAGCCGTCCGTTCACCTGCACGATCTTCTGAGACATGATCATCCTCCTGGTATGGTCCGCCTGATGCTGTTCGTTATTCCCCGCTGTCGAAACGAAGACCTTACAAGCGTATCACAAGCAGCGTTTCAGAATCGTTTCGTGAGACCGTTACCTGAAAACGGCATTGCAAAACGGTTACAAAACGCTGCGTGCGCGATAATCGGAGACGCGGCGATCAGGAATTGAAAGCGCAGTGCTTGTGAGTGCAACCAGGAGGCGGCCGACATGGATCACAACCGGCTTCCGCATCAGTCCGAGTTATTCACCGTCCGACTGTGGCCCGAAGAGCTTGGGGAGGGCCAGTTCGAATGGCGCGGTCGGGTGCAACATGCATTGAGCGGCCAGACCGGCTATTTTCGTGAATGGTCGGGGCTAATCGCGTTCTTGACACAGGCGCTCGCGCCGGCAGCGACCACGACCAAATCAGAAACAGAGAGATAAGTCACAGACAAGCAAATCACAAAGTCAGATAATCGCCCATAGCCGCGCGGAGGCTTTCTATCCACTGGAGCAGAACGTGACACCGGGTCTGCGCATCCAACTGCTGGGCGAGTTCTGCCTGACCTACAACGGCGTCCTGGTGACGGCCGTGAGTTCGCCGCGGCTGCGCACCTTGCTGGCGTATCTGATCCTCCATCGGGGTGCGCCGCAGCCGCGGCAGCGCCTTGCCTTCCTCCTGTGGCCCGATTCCACTGAAGAGCAAGCCCGCACCAATCTCCGTAATCTCGTGCATCTGCTCCGCCAGGCTCTGCCGCACAGCGACTGCTGCCTGCGCAGCGAGGGGCAGGTGCTCCTGTGGGAGCCGCACGTCCCTTACGTTTTGGATGCGGCCGAATTCGAAGCGGCAATCAAGGCCGGCGCGCTGCAAACGGCAGTTGAGCTGTACCGCGGCGACCTGTTGCCGGAGTGCTACGGCGATTGGGTCGTACCTGAGCGTGAGCGCCTGCATCAGCTCTACATCGCCGCGCTGGAACGACTGGCGCAGCAGATGGAGGAGGCGCGCAACTACGCGGCGGCGCTTGGGTTCGCGCAGCGGCTGGCGAAGGAGGACCCGCTGTGCGAAGCGCATTGCCGGCGACTGATTCGCCTGCAGATGCTCGCCGGCGACCGGGCGGCCGCGCTGCGCACCTATCACGCCTGTGCGATGGCTTTGCGCCGTGAGCTGGGCGTCGAGCCTGCCCTGGCGACGCAACAGCTCTATGCCCAAGTCCTGCACGGCATCGCCGCCGCCGCGCCGCCGCCTGGACTGTCTGGCGCGGCAGCGCCATTGGTGGGACGCCGGCAGGAGTGGGCCCAACTGCTGGGGATCTGGCAGGCCGCGGCCAGCGGACGCCCACAGCTAGCCCTGATCGCCGGCGACGTCGGCATCGGCAAGACGCGGCTGGCCGAAGAGCTGTTGGCTTGGGTGGGGCGCCAGGGGTTCCCAACCGCATCCGCCGTCTGCTATGCGGCCGAAGGCAGCCTGCCATACAGCCCCATGGTCGCCTGGCTGCGCAGCCGACCGCCGCCGGCGCTGCCCGACCCCTGGCGCCGTGAGATCGCCAGGATGCGGCCCGATGCGTCGAGCGGTCCGCGCGGCCCTGATGCGCCCTGGGAACGCCATCGGCTCTTCGAAGCCCTGGCGCACGCGGTGTTTGCCTGGGGCCGCCTGCCCGGCGCTGGCCGCGCCCGCGATCTATCGGCCGAGCCGTCCGCAGCCAAGCCGCTGCCGATCCTGCTGGTCCTCGACGATTTGCAGTGGTGCGATCGCGATACCCTGGAATGGCTGCACTTCTTGCTGCGTTTCGATGCGCACGGCCGGCTGCTCGTCGTCGGCACGGTGCGGACCGGCGATCTGGCCGCGGGTCAGCCGCTGGCGCCGCTGTTGGACAGTTTGCGCCGCTATGGCATGGCGACAGAGATCGAGCTGGCGCCGTTGAGCAGCGACGAAATCCTGGCGTTGGCGAGTCAGGTCGCGGGCCGGCCGCTGGCGCCAGCCCTGGCCGAGCCGCTCTATCGGGGATCGGAAGGCAATCCGCTTTTCATCGTGGAGATGATGCGCGCGGGGATGGGCCGTTCAGGCCCGTGGGATCCGAAACACGGCGAAACCGCGCTGCAAGCTCGCCAACCGCTGCCGCCCAAGATTCAGCAAGTACTGGCCGCACGGCTGGCGCAGCTCTCGCCCGCCGCGTTGACCCTGGCCGAGTTGGCCGCGGTCAGCGGTCGCGCCTGTCGCTACGACGTCCTGGCGCGCGCCTTCGACGGCGACGAGGCGAACCTGGTGCAGGCGTTGGACGAGCTGTGGCGCCGGCGCATCCTGCGCGAGACGGACAATGACAGCTACGATTTCACCCACGAGAAGCTGCGCGAGGTCTGCTACGAGGGGATGAGCGCGGCGCGGCGCCGACTGGCGCAGCGCCGCCTGGACGAGGCGACGGCAAGTCTGGGCGCGGGAGCATAGGGCGCACGCGACTTTGAGCAAGTGGCGGAGCGCACGACGGCCATCGAGAGGGTGGGCGGCGCCTGCCTGGAAAGCGAAGATACAGAGATGGCATTCGATCTCAGGACAAACACAAAATGCGGCTATACTTATACTTTGCTCACCGGCCTGTTCAACCTGGCGCTGGCGTTGTTCTGCTGGAACAAGCGGCCTGAACAGATGGCCTGGAAAGACTGGGTTTTGCTCGTCCTGGCGACTTTCAGGATGTCGCGGCTCGTCGCCTACGACAAAATCATGTAGCCATACCGTGCCCCAGTGGTGGAGACCGTGCTGCACGACAGCGGCGCCGGCGAGACGACCCAGGCGAAAACCGGCGCGACCGGGATCAAGCAGGCGCTGGGCGAGATGATCTCCTGCCCGATCTGCAACGGCGCCTGGATTGCCGCCGGTCTGGTGTACGGCATGTCCCTCGCGCCCCGTTACACCCGCACGCTCATCACCATCATGTCGGCGGTCGGTGCGGTGGAAATCCTGCAAGGCGCCTTCGAGGCGCTGCAGTGGAACGGTGAGCTGGCCCGCCACCGGGCCGGCGCACGGATGCGGCTCAATCGGCAGTACCGGCAGGCGGATGCCCAGATCGCCCCAGCCGTTCCGGCCGCAGATGTCGTGGGGCACGCACCGGTGCGCGCCGCGGACGCGCCACGCGGCCTATCAGCCGCGCAGGCCGACGGACAGGCGGCGCACATGCGTTGGTTTGCCGCTGACTGCGCGCCGCCGGGCGCAAACCATGACTGATGAGCGCCTACACCCGCTCGCCCACTCGCACCGGGCCGCGCGTGATGGCAGTGTGCGCCTCCATGATGACGACCGCTCTTGCGAAAATGGTAGTCCTGGACCATACTAATTGTAAGCTACCATTTGGGTGATGAGATGAAGACCGGGGGCGTGCCCCGGCCCCGAATTCCCCCTCCTGGCGGTTCAATCTGCGCATCCCTCGCGCATCTTCCTCTACAAAAACGCCCCTACAAAACGTTTCTGAAACGCTGTTTGTGCTACATTGGTCCATAGCTCGCATTGAGTTGTTGCCAGAGCGTGCCCATTGGCCGGCAAAGAAAGGAGAACGGCCATGAACAAACCTGTCTCTTGCGCGCTGCTGATCTTTCTGGTCGGCGTAGCGCTGTGGGTCGCACCGGCCTGGACGACGCCAGGCTCGGCCAACGGCACCATCCCGACGCCAGAGCCAACCTCCACCGGCACGGCCGGGCCGACGGCGACGGGCACCGCGACCCTCACCCCTTCCCCCTCGCCTACCCCGACCGCCACGCCCACTGCTACACCGACCAGGACGCCGACCAGTACGCCCACCGCCACGCCGACCAATACGCCGACCGCTACGCCCACCGCCACGCCGACCAGTACGCCGACGTGGACACCCACGCGGACGCCGACGCGCACCACCACACCCACGCGCACGCCCACCAGAACGCCGACGCGCACCGCCACGACCGCGCCCGCCACCGACCTGGTGGCGTTCGGCCTGGAAGTGACGCAGGCCGTCCAGGACTTGAACAACAGCGTCCGCCTGGTGGCGGGCAAGCGCACCTTTGTCCGCTTCCACGTGCGCTCCACCCAGGGCACGCCGCTGACGTATGCCTGGCTGCGCGTGCAGCGCGGGGGCAGCGTGGTGTGGCTCGACCCGATCAACCCTGGCGGCCAGATCAACGTCCGGCCCGCGCCGAACCGCGCGACCCTCAACGATGCCTTCCTCTTCGAGCTGCCGGCCGATTATCGGCAGGGCGCCGTCTTGCTGAGGGCCGAGGTGAATCCCGTGACCGCATGGCGCGGCCGCAACCCACTCGAAACGAGCTACGCCAACAACACCAGCTCGACGTGGGCGACGTTCGAGGCGGTGCCGAACGTGAACGTCGTCATCTACTCGGTCAGCTATCGGCTGGCAGGCGTCACCTACGCGCCGCCGGCCGGTCATCTGACGCAAATGGCGGACTGGATCCGCCGCGCCTTCCCGCTCAGCAATCTGCGCGTGTGGAACCGCAGCTACGCCTTCGGCGCAGCCACCCGGGCGGCGGACGGCACGTTGACACAGCCGAACTGCGGCTCGGTCAACTCGTCCCTCATGGTGAAAAAGCTGTGGGACATCATCTTCTTCTGGACGAACAACGTGCCCATCGGCGCGCGGTACTACGGCATGGTGGATGATCGCGGGGGCTTCATGCGCGGCTGCGCCATCGCCATCCCCGGCTTCTCCGCGTCGGGGCCGACCGGCTCCGGCACCTTCGGGTGGGACTTCGACGGCAGCTACGGCGACTGGTACGGCGGCCACGAATTGGCGCACGATTGGGGCCGCCAACACGCGAACTTCTGCGGCGCGGTGGGCGGCGCGGCCTATCCCTATCCGGGCGGCCGGATCAGCCCCTCGCTGACCGGCAACAATGCCCTCTACGGCTTTGACATTCGGACGCGCGCCATCTACGGCCCGAACTGGAACGACGTGATGACCTATTGCCGGAACCAATGGGTCAGCGATTTCACCTACGAAGGGCTGATGACCTTCTTCCAGAGCAACCTGGTGTCGGCGCAGGCTGCGCAGCGCGTGGCGGATGGCAACGATTATCTGCTGGTAGCGGGCAGCCTCGATCCGCACACCGGCCAGGCGGAGCTGCGGCCCATCTTCATCGTGCCGGACGCTGGCGGCATCAAGGCGAGGATTCCGGGTGACTACGCCATCGTGCTGCGCGATGCAGCCGGCGGCGAGCTGGCGCGCTATCCGTTCACGCCCACCCAGGGGGAAGGGGGCGGGCCGGATCAGCCGCCGGGCAGCGACCTGCGCCAGGTGGACTTGCTCTTCATCACCGAGCTGGTACCCTATGCGCCCGACACGGCCGAGGTGGTTATCGAGGGGCCAGGGGGGCCGATCGCCAGCGTCAAGGCCGGCCTCGCTGCTCCGAGCGTGACCCTCCTGACGCCGAACGGCGGCGAAACGCTGAACGGCGACACGATCACCGTGACCTGGACGGCCAGCGACGCGGACGGCGATCCGCTGACCTTCAACGTGCAGTACAGCCCCGACGACGGCGCCACCTGGGAGATGGTCGCGCAGGACATCGCCGGCGACAGCGTGGCGTTGGACGCGGGCAACGTCGTCAGCGGAGCGGCCGGCCGCTTCCGCGTCTGGGTCACAGACGGCATCCACACCGCCCACGACGAATCGGACGGGGCTTTCACCGTGCCGAACCGGCCGCCGACCGTCAGCATCGTCTCGCCGGAGGACGGCGTGACGGTCAGCCAGGGCCAGACCCTGGCCCTGGAGGTGGAGGCTTACGACGTGGACACGGGCGCGCTGAGCGGCGGTCAGGTGCAGTGGTTCTCCGACCTGGATGGCCTGCTGGGCGCCGGCGCGCAGTTGAGCATCGCCACGCTGCGCGAAGGCACCCACGCGATCACCGTGCGCGCCGACGACGGCCTGGGCGGCGTGGCGACCGCGACCGTCCAGGCGACGGTGGTGCGCGATCTGACGCAGGCGCCGGCGCCGGCCGATGCGCTGCTCGCCGGGCCGATCACGATCCTTTTCGATCCGGCCGCGGGCGCGGTGGCCCAGATCATCCACGTTGACAACCAGAACGCCGGCCACGCCATCGCGTGGGAGGCGGCCGCGAGCGCGCCTTGGATCCAGCTCAGCGCGACCGCGGGCCTGACGCCGGGCGACACGACCGCGACCTTCGTGAACACCGGCCTGTCCGCCGGCCTGCACACGGCGACCATCGCCTTCACCGGCCCAGACGCGCCGGCCGGTAATACCGTCATCCGCGTCCAGGTGGACGTCCCGCTCTATCGCGCCTACCTGCCGCTGACAGGACGATAAGAAAACCCTAAGGGTCTTCGAGACCCTTAGGGTTTGGTTCAGAAAACCCTAAGGGTCTCCGAGACCCTTAGGGTTTGGTTCCGTCTTGCCCAAGGCCGCCAGAAACGCCAGCGTGGCCGCCGTGTGCCGGCGATCCTTGCGCGCCAGCGTGACCAGTTGGCG
>Ga0194126_10008427_pt1 | contig 14016 bp, 11 predicted proteins | sample TA2KigC150mmetaG_FD_148641 | JGI IMG/M metagenome (GOLD analysis project Ga0194126, IMG submission 148641) | Freshwater microbial communities from Lake Tanganyika, Tanzania - TA2015035 Kigoma Deep Cast 150m | ecosystem: Environmental > Aquatic > Freshwater > Lake | place: Tanzania: Lake... | reverse complement strand
CTCATCATTGAAAGAGACTTGGGACGGGTCGTCATACCTCCCCCGGAGCCGCCACCTTGCGATGAGTTGGCAAACGCAGATGCTATATTTGCTTCGGCTGAAAAGAAGCAAACTACCGAACATGACGCCCTAGGGGCCCGCCTTCGGTCCGAGGGGCCTTTGCTTGCATTGCTTCCGGTGTCTCGACGCGCCGAGGCCGCCGCGATCCTGGAGCGCAAGCCGGATCTGATCAACATACTCAAGCGTTGTAATCGATATGAGATAGACTGTTGGACCGCCATGCGGCTCCTGGGTATGCCCAAATGGACAAGTCCGATTTTCCTAAACGGTTACGCTGACAGTAGTTGCCAACTCAAGGAGGAGGGACCGCTACCAGAACAAATCTCACCGGAGGAGCACAATGAGCGCGACGCACGAAAAACCTGTGCCAATCTGGATGACAGGAGCTAATGGCCAAAAGGTCTTTATCGGACACTCCGAGGTGTGGGCCTTTATTCTGCTCGTTGGCCTGGATAACGGATGGGAACCTCTGGAAGAGGAGAGCTGCGTGCATCACCGCTACCTGCAGACGCTGGGGGGCAATGATGCATTGAACCTAGCTCGCGTCATGCAGAAACGAATCGTGGAAGACAAGCACGGACCCAATGCAAGGACCGTGCGTTTATTGAAGGCGATAGCCGCTCTTCTTATGACCGGGCCCGTGACCGTTGCGCCCGGTCCGCCACCAAAAGATGAGGATTTCTTCTTGCTCGAACCTAAACGACCACCGCACTTACGGACCGTGAAATGACGTGACCACATGTGACGATGCGGCGCAATCAAAAGCGCTCCGAGGACGTATGCGACGTGAGATTGCTCACTCCACAACAGGCAGCTGAAGTTTTGGCCATCCCGTTGAAAAGCCTTCACGCGCTTTGCCGTGACGGCAGGCTGGCGTACGTCCGCATCAATCGTCGCGGGGAGCGTAGGTTTACCGCTGACCAGCTCCAGGCTTTCGTCGAAGGCCAAACCGTCTCTGCCCGCAATCCCGTTGACAAGCAACCCCGTCGGGCTCTACCCTCACCTCGGAAAGGAGGTGAGAAGGAAGTTGTTGGGGTTGAAGAAAAGGGTCTTTCTTCGCTGCGAAAGGAGATTGAAGCGCTATGTCAGTAGCGAGGCGAGGCAAGACCTATCATTTGGCAATCCGGCCGTTCGGGAAGCTGGTCTATGTGGCCACTGCGGCTCAGACGAAAGCTGAAGCGAGACGGATTGAAATGGCTCTCCTGACTGCATGTCGATCCAGTGACTACCGGGGGCTCGATCCGGTAAGCCGCGAGGTCTGTGTACGGATGTTCCACAACCAGCAATGGGAACTTCCCGTCGATCTGGCTCCGCAGGAGCGGCCTCAAGAAGAACTCACGTTGTGGCGCGCCGTGGAGACGTTTCTCAACTACCCAGGGATCAAGGAGAGCGCGACGAGGGAGCGATATAAGTCTGCTGTGACACACCTGGTGAGAATCCTGGGTAAGGCTAAACCGGTCAAGTCCATATGGGTTCCGGATGTCCGTCGTTATCAGATGATTCGTATAAGTGAGAAAGCAGCGCCGGACACGGTGAATCGTGAACTTTCGACATTATCGAAGCTCTTTACTGTGCTCATTGAAATGCAGGCCTTAGAGACCAACCCCGTCAGGCTCGTGAAACGTCTCTCTGCAAAATCAGGGGAGAGGCAGGTTTATTTGAGCAGGGATCTGGTGGAGAAGATAGCGCATGCTTGCCCCCCTTGGTTCCGTCTGATGATCTGGACGGCATATTTCACGGGGATGCGCAGAGGCGAGTTACTCAACCTCACGCGGCACAGAGTCAATCTCTTTCGACGAATGATTTACCTCGGACCTGAAGCGACAAAAGAACGTTCCTGGAAACGGGTTCCGCTTCATATGGAGTTGGTGCCGATGTTGGAAGAGGCGATGAAAATTGCGTCGCTTGAGACCGACCATGTTTTTCTGATTCGAGACTCGAAGAGTATGCGGCCAGCGCAAGTGGAAGCAAGCAAGAACCCCTGGGGTCGAGCTTGTGAGAAGCTCGGACTTGAGAAACCCCGGCCGCGGTTCCATGACCTGCGCCATACGTGGAAGACGAATGCTCGCCGATCTGGAATGGATCCTGAGATCCGGGAAAGCATCATGGGGCACTGGTCAAGGACGAGAACCGTAAGCGAGCGTTACGGCTACGTGAGTGATGAGGAACTCCTGAAGGCGATTGACGGTCTGACGTTCGATCATGGGGAAACCCAGATCTGGGTTGCGGGGAAACCATGACGCGTAAGCAAAATGTAAGCAAAAGGGCTTTTCCAAAGAAAAAGGCCAGGCACTCGCCTGACCTAACTTCTTGATTTCCCTGGTAGGCGGGAGAGGGATTGAACCTCCGACCCCTGCCGTGTGAAGGCAGTGCTCTCCCACTGAGCTACCCGCCCATGTTGCCCCAAAATATATGCTGACAGGTCTTCTTGTCAAGGGCCGTCTCTCGCCTTCGCGTGACCGGTCGAGCAAGGAGACGGTCGGCCGACACGAGCCTCATCTAAAGTCAGCGTTTATGAGACCCACGGGATTTGAAGGGCCATTATTACGGTATTCTCTAATAGCTCGCGGGTCTTACGACTGTTTCGAGTAAAGATCCAAAAAAGTCATCCGGACCCAACCATTCAGTTGCGCGCGGCGCGTGTTCTCCCTATTACTTATACTGATGCGATTCCGAGAGAGCGAAATGTCCAGCGCAACAGGATGGGAATTTCCTGAACCAAAGTCCCGGGGCCTCGGGTCATCCGAGGACAATCAGGTCTCCAGCCTACAACCTTCCACGAGTTGTATGTTTGACGGCGCATTCTTACTCCTTTGCCTTTTCCGGTTCACCTTGGAAACGATATCGATTAAGACTGAGGGAGAAGCGGGTCCATGACATACGGGAAGAACAGAGAAGATGAAATCAGGCGATACGGAGCGCGGATCTATTCTCTGATGGGAGCGGAGGCTCCGTCGCTCTTTCGGATGAGCAGGTGGCGCGGCCGCCTCTTGGAATGGGCCATGCGTGACGAAGCATTCAAAGCGCAGCTCTTCCGCTTCATAGACGTGCTCCCCTGCCTGAAGTCGGATGATCAGGTCCCAGTTCTCCTGAGGGAATACCTTGAAGAAGCCCGTGGCGGCTCTGTCGCTCTCAAGCAAGGTTTGGACCGCATTTTGAGGCTCTCGGACTTTACGGGCTTGGCCGGGCCGCTAATCAGGGCCGGGGTGGAGTCCATTGCGGGTGAGTTCATTCTCGGACGCGACGCGCACGATGGGTGGAATTCCCTGAATAGGCTCCACGCCGACGGCCTTGCATTCAGTTTGGATCTGCTCGGAGAGGAAGTGGTCAGTGAAAAGGAGGCCCGGCAGCTCGTTGACAGACACCTGGAACTCATCGCTTCACTCGCCCCGCGAGTAGTGGCATGGCCGGAAAATCCGATCTTGGATAGAGACAATCAAGGGCCCATCCCGCGGTGGGACCTTTCTCTCAAGGTGTCGTCCTTCTACTCTCAGCTCGACTCCATTGACTGGGAGGGGGCCATCGAACATGCCATACACGCGGCGCTCCCTGTCCTCGATGCGGCGCAAAAGGCAGGGGCATCCATAACCTTGGACATGGAGCGATATGAGCTCAAGAACCTAACCATAGCGCTCTTTAAGCGCATCGTGGAAGAGCGCCCGAAGTTCGCGTTCATCGGTCTGGCGCTTCAGGCCTATCTCACAGACACGAAGGACGATCTGATCGGAATCATTCAATGGGCGCGGCGAAACCAACGCAGAGTGACAGTTCGGCTGGTCAAGGGGGCCTATTGGGATTACGAAACGGTGGTCAATCGCCGTCGCGGGTGGCCGATCCCAGTCTTCAGAGGCAAGGAAAAGACCGACCTCAGCTACGAGGAACTGACGCGGGTTCTGCTCGAGAATGGGGACGCGGCGCGGCCCGCGTTCGGCACTCACAACGTGAGGAGTATAAGCTCTGCGCTTGCTGTGGCTGAGTCGCTGGGTCTCCCTCCCGAAGCCTTCGAGTTCCAGATGATCTACGGAATGGCGGAGCCCGTGAGGAAGGCATTGCAGAGAATGGGCTATCGCATACGAGTCTATGCCCCCCTTGGCGAGCTTATCCCCGGAATGGGGTACCTGATTAGGCGGCTGCTGGAGAACACCTCCAACGAGTCATTTCTGAGGAAATCCTTTTTCGAGAAGACCCCTTTTGACGAACTCATGAAGCCGCCTGCGCCACATGAAGACAAAATGCAGCAAACGGCGCCGCAGGATGGCTTCACGAACGATCCGCCGGTGGACTTTTCCCGGACCGAAAATCGCCGGGCCATGACTGCGGCGTTGACGAAGGTGAAGGACCGGTTCCCCGAAAAATGCCCTCTCCTCGTAGGGAGCGAAGAAGTCTGGACTGATGATAAGATCTTTTCGCGCAATCCCGCTCTGCCTGATGAAGTGGTGGGCGTTGCCGGCTCTGCGAACCGCTCGCATGTGGAGAAAGCCGTGGAGCAGGCGCGCAGCTCCTGGGAAGTTTGGCGCAGGACCCCGGTGAGCGAGCGGGCCGCATACCTGATCGAGGCGAGCCAAGAGATGGCCGCGCGTCGTTTCGACCTCATGGCGTTGGAAGTATACGAGGTGGGCAAGACCTGGAGAGAAGCTGACGGAGATGTGGCTGAAGCAATCGATTACCTGCGATTTTACGCGAGCGAAATGATCCGGCTCGGGACGCCGATGCGGCTGGGGTCGTATCCGGGCGAAGAGAATCTTTACTTTTACGAACCGCAAGGTGTGGGCGTGGTGATTTCGCCGTGGAATTTTCCGTTAGCCATACCCACCGGAATGGTTTCAGCCGCGCTTGTCGCGGGCAATTGCGTGATTCTCAAGCCCTCGGGCCTAGCGCCGATCCTTGGTTGGCAACTGGTGGAGATCTTCCGGCGTGTGGGTCTGCCTGACGGCGTTCTCCAGTTTCTGACGGGTCCGGGACACGAGGTAGGAGAAGCCCTGGTCTCCCATTCCGGGATCGATTTCGTCGTCTTCACCGGGTCCAAGAACGTTGGCCTCAGGATCGTGCAATTGGCCGGAGAAACTCTACCCGGGCAACGGAACGTCAAGCGGGTAATAGCTGAAATGGGCGGAAAGAATGCGATTATCATTGATGAGACCGCGGACTTGGATGAAGCCGTGAAAGGAGTTTTGCAATCGGCTTTGAGCTTTCAGGGGCAGAAATGTTCGGCGTGCTCGCGAGTCATTGTGGTTGGTGAGCGGTTCGATGAGTTCGCCGGCAGACTCGGTGATGCGATGGAAAGCCTCCACATAGGCCCTCCTGAAAGCCCGGAGAACGCTATGGGGCCGGTGGTGAATGAAGCAGCCTTTGACAAAATCAAAAAGGCCATTGAACAAGCCCGGACCGAAGGCCGGATGTTGCTTGCCCGCGAAGTCAACGGCCCCGGCTACTTCGTGGGCCCTGCGCTTGTCGCGGATGTTGACGCCGACTCCCACACGGCTCAAGAAGAGATCTTCGGGCCTGTGGTGGCGCTCATGAGAGCTTCGGATATCGACGCGGCAATTGAGCTGGCCAACCGCACGCGGTACGCGTTGACCGGCGGAATATTTTCAAGAAGCCCGGCTCATGTTCGCAAGGCTTGTCGTGAATTCCGAGTGGGAAACTTGTACATAAACAGAGGGATCACCGGAGCGCTCGTGGGACGGCAACCCTTTGGCGGCTTTGGCATATCCGGAGTGGGCTCCAAGGCTGGGGGCCCCGATTATCTCTTGCAATTCATGCACCCGCGAAGCATTAGTGAGAATACGTTGCGCCGCGGCTTTGCGCCCGAATTCACGAAGTAGCTTAACGCGGCGAGAAAAGAACCGAAGGCATTCCTCGTGGCGTCTTTGAACCTGCCGGATTTGATGCGTTCGACCACAAGAGAACAGAATTGGCTTTGGCTCGTTACCGCTGTGTTCGTAGGGGTGGTCGTTTGGGTGAACCCCCTGCGCGAAACCGCGATCCTCGACGACTGGGCCTATGCGCTTACGGTCCGTCACCTTCTCGAAACCGGTGAATACAAGCTACACGATTGGTTGTCGGCAAACATGCCGTTTCAGGCGTACTGGGGCGGGATGTTTTGTTCCGTGTTCGGTTATTCACACTCCAGCTTGAGACTGTCCACACTGGCGCTGGCGTTCCTTGGCCTGCTCGCGTTCTACCAACTTGCTCGGGAACATGATCTGGATCGATCCACCGCGGGCGTGCTCACCCTGGCTCTATTCGCCAGTCCTTTGGTTTTGCGCCTGAGCTTCTCGTTCATGACGGACGTGCCCGCGCTGGCGCTCTTCATCGCGTCCCTCCTGCTCTACACTCGTGGATTGAGGCTGCGCAGCTTTCCTCTTATGCTTCTGGCGTCCGTGGCCGGAACCGCGGCTATTTTGACAAGGCAGTTTTATTTGGTATTGGTCCCCGGGCTCCTGATTGCCACTCTAACCTCGAGTGAGCCGCGATCTCTGCTGAAGCAGGCGCTTGCCGGCCTAGTCCTACCGACCATCGCGGCTGTTTGGCAACTCCAAGTCGGGTGCTATGCCCCTAATTGGGCCGCCACGTATTCCATGCAAAACCAGGCTCGATATTTCGCTGATGTGGCTCACATGGCGGGCAGCATGGTGTGGAGACCGACGGTTGTTCTTCAGTACCTGGCGCTTTTCTCCCTTCCGCTTGTTCCCTGGGCCTTCGCGAAGGTTCTGCGCGCCTTTCGACACGGAAAAGGAGATTCTGGGGACAGGACTTCGGACTGGGACAGTCTGCATGTCGGCGCGCGCGTGACCATCCTTGTCGGCTTGGCTCTATATGTGACCGTCGGGATTCTGATCGGGCCCTGGTTTGGCGCCACGGGTCACACGATGCCTTACTTACCGTGGTATTTCGGTGACAGCATCAAGGCATTCGGATCCGTCCCTCGCTTTCTCCTCTCGCTGATCACCGCATTAGGCGGGGTTCTTTACGGATACGTTTTCCTCAGCCGGTATCTTTCCCGTGAGAACAGAGGGACGATTTCCGCGTCACAAAAACTGCTGGACTTTGTGACAGCGCTTTTCTTTGTTCAAATCCTGCTCTTTTTTCAAATCGGCGACGCGTACCTTCTGCCGCTGCTTCCTTTTACTCTCATTGCTATAGGAAGAGCGATTCAACGGCAGATCGGTCGTTCCGTCAAGGCAGCCGCCACGTTGTGTCTTGTCCTGCTGGTCTTGAGCGCAGCCTGGACTCGAGGATTGCTTGCCGTTGACGAGGCGAGCTGGCAAGCCGCGGAAAAGCTTGTGAAGCAAGGAATAAGCCCGCAAGAGATATCTGCCGAGTGGCACTGGGTTGCGACCTACCGCTTCAATGAGTTCCTTGCTGAGTCCGGCTATCCTCCAATCGATGGCGTAAAACGATTCCTTGAGGAATGGTTACCGGAAAAGCGTCAGGAAGCGCGCTTCTGGATTACTCCGGAGAGGTACGATCCCCCGGGCGAGCAATGGAGAATAGTGGAGGAAGCGCCTTATCGAGGGATGATCGGCAAGATGCGGCGGGTATATGTCAAAGAGCGGGTCCGCGATTAACATGATGTCGCCAAAACGCTCAAAAAGGCAAGGCCGCCGCATAAGTGCGGATTATGGAATGGACGTGTGAATGATGGGCTCATCTGCGGAGTCATCAAAAGCCTTTCGCTGGCTCATAATTTTGTCGGTTGTCGTCTACTGCGGCCTGTGTGTCAGGATATTCGGATTCGTTGTAGACGACGCCTATATTAGCTTCCTGTATGCAAAAAACCTTATCGAGCACTATCAACTGTGTCCCGGTCCTGACCGGTACATCCAAGGGTACACAAACGTCCTATATGTTGTCCTATGTGCCGTATTGTACGCCTTGGTAGGCCCGGACCGCCTTGAGGTGGCGGCCAAAATCGTGCTGTTGATTGCTGGTGGGGGTACCATCATTCTCGTCGGAGTGACTCTGAGGAATATGCGGGTATCCTGGTGGGCGTCGGCGCCAACGTTGGCGTGGATAGCGACTAACACCCCGTTCGTTGTGTGGACAATGGGGGGGTTGGAGACTCCCTTGGTGTGTCTGGAGTACGCGGCCGGCTTTTTTGCAATGCTTCACCAGCCAAGAAACGTTCTTTTGTTTCTTGTAGTGTTCCTTGCCGGGGTGCTTACTCGGCTCGATGCGATCGTATTCCTTTCCATTCCTCTGTTTGGAATACTCTTACACGAACGCAAGACCAGTCCGAGAAACCTCTTAAACTTGCTTGCGATTGTTATTGGCCTTTTGGCCGTGTACTTTGCATGGGTACAGTATTACTACGGATCAATTCTGCCACAGTCTTTTCATGCTAAGGCGACGAAATCGATAACTGAGTTTATCTCCCGGGCCTCGTATGAAGGGGTGAGCTACTTTGTGGACTTCTTGGTCATAAACCAGCATTGGGCAGGGTTCATAGCAATTGTTATTGTCTCGATCTCGTCGGTACTGAGCCTGACGGGAGCGGAGAGCGGAGTTGATAGAAGGGGCCTTCTTTGGGGCGCCGCCGGAGTGTGTGCTCACGTGGCTTATGTTATTTCCCAGGGCACAGTCCACATGGCATTTACGTTTCGGCTATATGTCCCACTGATCCCGATCATGGCGGTGTATTTGGGCTTGGCCCTGGATATGCTTTCGCGCCGAGCGAAATACGACGTGCTCAGATGGTTTTTTGGATTAGGATTGATCTTCATTGTTTTGTTCTTCAATTTGGTTACGTATAAACACGCTTATTACGAGAACATGCTCTTCAGTGATTCCCCTTTAATTGATTTTGCCCATCGTCAAGGCATGAGCATTGGATCTGTCATGCAAGATGCTGAAACATGGAAAATGGCGGCGAAGCAGATTGCCGATGCCGTGCCCAGTTCAGCGCACGTTTATTCCGACACAGCCGGAATGGTCCCGTATTTCATGAAGGCCCAAGTTTACGACGAGGTCCTTATCGGCGAACCGCTCAATAAAGCGTACGATTATGCCGTTTGGGAATGTCGTTGTTCTCAGCAACTTGCAACCGAAGTTAATCTATATCCCGTTAGGATCAAAACCGAAGCCTCGCGCAAAGCAAGCGACACCTGTCTATGCCTAGCGCCGTACAGGGTGTTTGGGCCCCAGCGTTCCACGTATTTGCTGAAGGACTACGATGTGGAATATCTCTTCGAAATAATCTGGTCCGGGGACACGGATAAGCTCCGGAAAGCTCTTATGAGTGCAAACGGTATCAACAGCCGAGCCAAAAAAGGCATAACGCCACTCATGTTAGCCGCTAAAGCAGGAAATGAGCGGATGGTCCGCATCTTGCTCGAACATAATGCCGATGTGAATGCTGTGGACGGTCGGGGTTTTTCCGCCTTGCACTTTGCGGCATGGAAGGGCCACTCGGGCATGGTGCAATTACTTCTTGAACACGGAGCCGGCCTGCGACCAAATCAGTCCGTGGCAACCCCCTTGCTGCTCAGCGTGCTGAAAGGCTATGAAAGCGTTTCCGAGTTGCTCAAGACTAACGGCATCTATAATTATCTGAATTTCTCCGGAGTCCGGTAGAACAGGCAGACGCCGCACGCAGTGCGCTCAAAAGGAAAACCTGATCTCGCCTTCGCACTTCCCGTTGATGCGCATGAGGCACCCTTCGACCGGCGGATTCATGGTGAACGGGACCCCGGCGTGCTCAAGCCAACAACCGACCCGATACACAACTCCGCATTGATACGTATCTGCCAGACCAAACCGCTTCATCCCTTCGTATGCAAAGCATTGATGCATTTCCCAACGCATAACGTCTTCCGAGGGAAACGAATAGCGGAACTGCATGAAATCCCCTTTCAGGACATCGAACGCGCTATCGATCAGCTTCTTGATATCGGCATAAGTCTCCACCGGTCCGAGCTGAAACGCTTTGCGCACTCTGTCGAGTTCCAACGGGGCCAATGATTTGATCGCGGCCTTGTTCAGTCGGTTCGCGGTTTCTATCCCGCACTCTTGCGCGCAATGGTAGAACCACATCCCATCGTGGGTCATCCAGCACTTGATCAACAGCTCCTGGAGGGTCTTCTTCGGCAAAATCGTCATGTTCAAGCTCCTTCCTATTCCTCTTTCAGCGACAGCCCCGCGCGGGAGTTTATCAGACGATACGTGGGATAGATAGATGACGCCAAACACGCGATCATGGTGAGAAGAAAGGACTTCGCAAAGATCCAATGATTGAAATAGATGTCTACGGACCAGCCGAAAGAGCGGTAGTTGATCGCGTGCACAATAATGTAAATGAGGAACACGCCGCACGCCACCGCGATGAGGAACGCCAGCGCACCCATAATGAGAGCCTGGCACACGTTGATCCGGCCAAGCTCCCTTGGGGTCATGCCCAAATATCCCAGAACGGTCATCTCGTTGGAACGCTCGATCAGGATCGCCATAAGCGCGGTGGCCACCCCGAGAAGCGCCACCAGGAGTGAGACTCCTTTGAGGGTCGCGGTCGGCGCAAAAGTCTTATCGAATATTACCAGAATGTCTTGCCGCATCTTGACGTTCGATACGATAGTCTTGTCCAGGCCGGGATGCCGATCCACAATGGACCGACGGACCTTCTCGATCGACGCTCCAGGCTTAAGGAACAACGCCACGGACTGGACCTCGTTAGCGTGCCAGATGTTCTCGTACATGGTTCGATCCATCTGCACGGTTCCCTGATCGGATGAATAGTCCCTGGTAACGGAGACCACGGGGAACGACCGCGGTCCTTGCGGCGTCTGAAGAACCACGGAATCTCCCACATCCAGGCCCAGGTGGTAGCTCAGCGATTCCGATACAAAGACTCCACCCTGAATCATCTTTTCCCAAGCCGCTTCTTTTCCCTTCAAAAAGGTAAATTGCGAATGATCCTTGAGCACGGGCGCATCGATCACCCTGAGCCTGGCGGGTCGCCCGCTCAGCGTGATGCCGTATGTAGAGTACCGTTCCAGGGCCGCCACTTCCGGATCTTGCTGCAACTGCTCGATCAGCGATTCGGGGAGCGGATGGGCCCACTTGGTCGTCGCGGGCGAAATGTACAGATCGCCTTGAAGAGCGCCTTCTAGCCAGAGTTTTACTGATTCTCTGAAGCTATGGATCATGCTGTCCACACCAATTGTCACGGCAAGCGCCACAGCGAGCGCGGCCACGGCTATGCTGGTGCGGCTCAGAGACGCTCGGATGGTTCGAGCAGCCATGAATGCTTCGAGAGATCCGAAAACCCGCTTGAACCATAAGCCCGCATAGTGTGTCAACGGCGATATAAGCGGGGGGGTGAACATGGCAAAAGCCAGTGTCATGCAGAACGCGGAGATCCACCCCCAAAACATGGAAAATCGAGCCGCCCACCAGGTGACAAACGCTCCGCAGAAGAAGCACAGCCCGAGGGCCAACAGGAGCCCTTTAACCGCATGAGCCTTGTCTTCGATGGTCCGCCTTTTCATTCCCAGCACAGGGGGGGTGACTGCAACCTCAAACGCGGGTAGCGCCGCGCCCACAAACGTCGCGAAAAAGCCCACACCGAAGCCGCTTAGTATCACCGGCCATGTCAGGCGCGCCTTTTCCACCCGCATGTAGAAATAAAGCTCAGATATGGTCGATGACACTTTCTCCATACTCGCCCAGGCGATCAGATACCCGAGCCCGACCCCTATCAGGCTCCCCATTGTGCTCAGAAGCAGGCTCTCCAGGACAAAGGCCTTCACGAGGCCTCGTCTTGCCGAGCCCAACGTCAGCAGCAAGGACATGTCTTCCCGGCGGTTGAGCACTGAGAACATGGAGAAGTTGTAAATGAGGAAGATCCCCACAAGCAAAGCGAGCAAGCTCATGGCTGCCAGATTGAGCTGAAAGGAATAGAGCATGGATTGCAGGGTTGCTTTGCGATCGGCGCGATCCGTGAGCTGGAGCCCTGACGGAAGTTCGCGTGCAAGGAGTTCGCTCTTTTCCGTGACCATCACGTCTATGCGGTCGAGCCGACCGCGGCGGTCGAAGACCTCCTGCGCGACGCCGATGTCCATCACGGCCAGCGATTCTCCCATGCCGAGTTGGTCCGATCCGGGAAGCGCCCCAAGAATGCGCGCCTTTTTCTCAACACCCGCGGTAAGCACGGTGATCGTGTCCCCCGGCTTGAGCCCGTGGCTGGACATGAGATCCGCCGATAGGTAAGCCGAAGGGGGCTCGCCCCGGAGAAAGGCAGTGAGCGAGGCCCGGTCTCTGCCTCCTGGCGTCAGCTCGCGAAACGGAGCGTCCAGGAACGGGTCTAATCCGAGAAATCGAATCGGCTCATTTCCGGTTTCCAGTGTGGTGGCCATTACTTCAAGCATGGGGGACGCGGCCTTCACATGCGGGTGCTTCCACACGTCGATGAAGACCTGTTCGTCTATGTGGCCGTACGATGAGACAACACTGTGGGAAGCTTTTCCGGAGAGGAAGTCCACCGAAGCGGAAAAAGATGAAAGGGCCGAGTCGTTTATCAGCTCCACCGATACCACGATGCCCACTCCGAGAGCGATCCCGAGCAGGCAGAGCGCCGACAGGAGCAGATGCCGTCGATAATACCGGAGATTGAATTTAAGAAGCGGAGACAGGTTCATGACAGATCCGGACAGCGGCTGTCATCGGGGCGGCCCTCTTTTTTCGGGCTCTCGGGTTTGGCGTGTTGCTCCGAGGCCTTTTCCTGTTTTTCCGGCGGCTTGGCCATGTTATCGAGGGACTCAACCAGCGCGAGAGTTTTCTCCCAGGCTTGACTTACTTCGTCCGAGCGAATCAACAAATCTCCGGCAAGCCCCTTAACCGCGTTGAGCCCACTGGTAAGCGCCAAGGCCGTCTTTCGAACGCGGTCGCCGGATGCCTTTTCCGAAAACAGCTTTGCCTGTTCCAAAGCAGCCTCCCATCTGGCTCGCGCCCTGGCGCGTTGTTCTTCCGCGAGCGTTCCACGCGCCGCGACTTGATTGAAGAAGACCGCCTGGAGAACGTTAATGCGCGCCTCGTTGAGGATCGTGGCGGCAGAGTAGGCTTCCGGAGTGGGTCCGCTGAGAAGGAGCTCCTCCTCTTGACGCTTGAGCCAGTCTATGAGGCTTTCAGATCGCCGATCGAAGACGTTACGGATAATTCGCAACTCTTCGACGGAGGCCAGATTCTTGGCCACATTCTCCCTAAGTTTTCTCGATCCCACCAGCAGCTTGGCAAAGAGTTCCTTTTCCTTATCGGTTTCCACCATCTTGCCCATAGTGGTCACGTGGAGCTCCATGGCATCTCCCAACTCTCTGATGCGGTATGCCACCTGGGTGTCTCCGGTGAGCAGATAACGGTCGAGCAGATAGGCAAAGGAATTAATCAGGACCCGAAATCGGCTGTTTAATTGACCCAGAGGAAGGACCTTGCCGTCAGCGCCGGTAACGGATGAGCCGTCAATGAAGGACGGCAACCATTCCGCTCGGGATGGACAAGCAAACAGGAGGACCGGGACGATCACGGAAAGCAGGAAGATGTGTCTCTTACGCATGAAAAGCCCTCCGAACGCGAATGGGGACCGCGGGGGAGCGGTGCTGAGACGAACATGGCCTTTCGGCCCCGTTGCTGAATTGCCCGGCTGAGGACGGGGAACCATCAAACATCGAATAATCGGCAAAGAGGCCCATGTCACCGATCTGCCGCGCCCCACGCTCTAGGTAGGGCTGGCGTCCCGAGGATGTCTCCAAACTTCGATCCCAATCGAGACCGTGCCACGATTAGTGGAGCAGGCTCGAACTGGGATAGGGGTAGGAACAGCCGGTTACCCGGTGCTCCCCCCTCCGAACCGTACGTGCGGATCTCCCGCATACGGCTCTCCGGTCGGTGGTTCACCGCCGAGCGGATTGACAGGCCAGACGATAGGCTGTGGTAAGGAAGAACAACCTATGGTCGGCAAAGAAA
>Ga0194126_10008426_pt1 | contig 14017 bp, 15 predicted proteins | sample TA2KigC150mmetaG_FD_148641 | JGI IMG/M metagenome (GOLD analysis project Ga0194126, IMG submission 148641) | Freshwater microbial communities from Lake Tanganyika, Tanzania - TA2015035 Kigoma Deep Cast 150m | ecosystem: Environmental > Aquatic > Freshwater > Lake | place: Tanzania: Lake... | reverse complement strand
GCAAATAAGGCCCCGGCCGAACTTTGCCATAAAATTGATGTTTTCCGGTTTAGCAAAAGATGCAGCCATAACCAAATCGCCTTCGTTTTCCCTGGCTTCATCGTCTACAACAATGACCAGAAGGCCCTTTTTTAAATCTTCCAATATTTCCGGAATGGTGTTGAATGTGCTCATAATAATTAAACCCGAAGACAAAATCTTCGGGTAAATTGATAGCAATCTTCTTCCATCTGGACTTTACGCAGCTAGCGTACGCCGATCCATCCTATTGGATCGGGCGGCTGCACCATCGGTACTGGAATCTCACCAGTTCATGGGCCGAAACTTCGGCCCTCGCGGACTTTTACGCGCCGGTCGGGATTCTCACCCTGCCCCGAAGATTAGTTTTTATAGTATATCACAAAAGTTATGCTTGTCAATATTTTTAGAGCTAATATAATATAGGTATATGGATAATGCTATTATAAGGCAAACACATAGCGCCCTCTTAAAAAGCAGATCTACAATAGCAGTAGCTGAATCCTGCACCGGAGGGCTTACCTCCTATCTCCTCACAGAACTACCCGGCAGCTCCGGATATTTTGTCCTGGGGATTGTCGCTTACAGCAACAAAACAAAAATAGAATTGTTAAAAGTACCTGCCGGCATTATCTCCAAAAACGGAGCGGTTTCAGCCGAAACCGCGCTATTCCTGGCTGAAGGCGTCAGGCGCCTGGCAAATACTGATTTCGGTATCGGGATTACCGGTATTGCAGGGCCCGGTGGCGGCACCTCCGCCAAACCAGTCGGGACTGTTTTTATCGCGGTTGCAAGTAAAAAAATAGCAGTTTGTAAGAAATTTAGGTTCTCAGGCAACAGAAAAAGCATCAGGAAAAAATCGGCTTTGGAAAGTTTAAAATTGTTAAGCGCCGCGCGTATGGCTGCGAAGCCGAGGCGCGAATGAGGGCCTTTATTGCAATTCCCATCCCCGAACAAACCAAAAAACACCTTCTTCTGCTCCAGGAAAAGTTAAAAGGATACGGGGCAGATGTCAAATGGGTACAAACAGACAACATCCATTTAACTTTAAAATTCCTGGGGGAAGTTGATGAGGATAACTTATCCAAAGTTTATCGTGCGATAGAAAACGCTGTAAAAGAAACTTGCGCCTTCAGCGCGGATATCGCCTCCTTAGGGGCCTTCCCTAAAATCGATTATCCGAAAGTCATCTGGGTTGGGATCAGGCAAGGCGAAAAAGAAACAAAAGAAATCGCTGGGTTATTGGAAGAGGAAATCGAAAAAACCGGTATTCCCAAAGAAAAAAGGGAGTTTGAATCGCATATTACAATCGGCAGGGTAAGGTCTTTGAAGAACCTGAAGGATTTGAGTACAAGATTAAACGAGTTTACGGATTATTTTGAAGGAACAGATATGAATTTTATGGTTTCAAAGATTGTACTTTTTAAAAGTACTCTTTCTCCAAAAGGGCCTACTTATGAAGCTATAAAAGAGGTAAATCTAAAGACGCACTGAAGAATTATATTGGCATAAATTCCCGCTATCAAATCATCGCACATAATCCCTGCACTTCCCTTTAAATCCTCAAGCCTGGCCGCAGGAAAGGGCTTCAGCGTATCTAAAATCCTAAAAAGAATAAAACCTATTGCAAAAACCTTTATGTCATAATAAGGCAAAAACAATAAAGACAAACTCATCCCTGCTACTTCATCTATAACCACGTATTTCGGGTCCTTCATCCTGAAAACTTTCTCTGCCCCTGAAGTAAAAATAAAACCCAGGACTATCAATACCAGGGTAAACGATGCCGTTATAACGGGGTTATCTTTAATGAAATAAAAGATTAAAACGGCTACGGCGCTGGCGAAAGTCCCGGGAACAAGGGGAAAATACCCGATATAGAAAAAAGTACTGATAATCTTTGTCATCGGATTATGAAATGCCATAGAAAGAATTATAACTTGGCGATTATCTTGCGGTTATCCCACAAATAAGAGAGGCCGGAATAGAGGGTGAGCGCTACCGTAATAAGCATCAGGATGTATATGCTCAGGTCAAAAAACTGCTGCCAACCCGGGCTCCAGGTAAAAAATGTCAGCATTGTTTCTTTCAAAACAATAAAACAAAGTATCAAAAATATTACCGTCATCTGAGAAACAGTCTTGTGTTTGCCTGCTTTAGCGGCAGATAAGACCTTGCCCTTATTCAACGCAAATAGCCTTAAGGAAGTAATTAATATCTCTCTGAAGATTATCAGGACAAACATCCATGCTTCAATCAACTGCATCTGGACAAATACGGCAAATGCCGCTAAAACAAGCACCTTGTCAGCGATAGGGTCCATGAGTTTGCCGAAATCCGTAACCAGGTTCCTTTTCTGCGCAATCCTTCCGTCAAGAAAATCGGAAAGCGCGGCAAAGATGAATATGGCCAGCGCGATTACTTTTGCCCAAAGCCCGTGCACAAACAGAAAAAACATGAATACAAAAGTAAGCACAATGCGCAACATGGTCAATTTATTAGCTATGTTCATTAAACCAGCTCCCCTATTAAATCGTACTCCATAAAACCTGTTACTTTCGCCTTAACAATATCCCCCGGTTTTAAAACTCTTGCGGAACGCAAGAAAACCTGCCCGTCAACTTCCGGGGCGTCAAATTGGCTGCGGCCAATATAACTATTCTCTTCTTTGCCTTCCATTATAACACTAATTTCTTTGTTAAGCATCTTTTTATTGTTATCCTTAGAGATTTCCTGCTGCATAAGCATGATCTTATCAAGGCGCTCTGACTTCACCGCTTCCGGGACCTGCTGCTTGAAACTGTAAGCAGGGGTGCCTTCTTCGCGGGAATAGCTAAATACTCCCAACCTTTCAAATTTTGTTTCTTTGACGAATGCGGATAACTCACTGAAATCCTTATCTGTTTCTCCGGGAAAACCTACTATTAAAGTTGTTCTTATCGCCGCATCAGGGGCCTTCTTCCTTATCCTTTCGATTATCTTCAGGATTTCAACTTTCGTAATATGCCTGTTCATCAATTTCAGGACCCGGTCATTGATATGCTGCAGAGGCAGATCAATATACCTGCACACCCTTGGGTCATCTTTCATTATATCTAAAAACCCGTCAATAACTTCGAGGTCAGGATAAAAATAAAGCAGCCTGAACCATTTTATGTGCTTTGATGTTTTAAGGATTTTTTTTAAAAACGGGGGCAGCATCTTTTTACCGGACAGATCAACCCCATAGCTAGTAATATCCTGCCCGATTATATTAAGTTCCGATACCCTGTTTCTGTCAAATTGTTTTACCTTTTCCAGAAGAGAATCGGCGGATTCGCTCCTAAATTTACCTTTGATCTTTGGGATAATACAAAAACTGCAGAAATTGGTACAACTCTCGCAGATCTTTAAGTACGCATAATGGAGCGGGGTAATGGGGAATCTTTCTTTGGAATGGTTTAAACTCATTGCACCGATAAAAGCATCCACCTCGGGCAATTCTTTTTTTAAAACCTTGCCGTAGCGTTCTACAAGGCACCCACAGGCAACGATCTTTTTGATCCTGCCTTCCTTCTTTAACTCGATCAGGTCAAGGATCGTATCTATTGATTCTTTTTTAGCATCTTTGATAAAAGCGCACGTATTTATTATGGCGATGTCAGAAGCAGCTACATCATTGATGCGGTACCCTTTCTTCTTCAGCCTCCCCATCATGGCCTCTGAATCAACCAGATTTCTCGGGCAACCCAAACTTAAAATCCCTATAGACGGCTTGCTCATCTTCCGATTCTCAAACCTTCTTTATCAATTACGATATTCTTCAGCGCCCTTCCCTTTCTGCCCAGGTTTGAGATGACTTTTCCGTTTATTTCCAGGTCCACTGCCCCAGCGTTATTGACAGATATATCAAACCTGTCTTTTGCCTGCCAACTTTCAAATCTTCCTTTTTTTATCACCCCCTGGAAAAGCACTTTCCCGTCAGATCTGACCGTAACATAACAATTTTCTTTAGCGCGGATGCCCAGCCTTATGGGAGCCGGGCTTGCCACGGCGGCCTTGGCTTTCGAAGGAACAGGTTTTGCCTTGCCCGGCACAACCGCAGCTGCGGCAGGAGAAGCCGCCTTTTTTTTCTTAATCTGTGAGATTTTCAAAGAAACAGCTTTACCTATATTAAACAAAACTAAGATTACAACCAATACGCCTGCCCCGATAAGAAAGGGCTTAATGTTAAAAGGCGGCCTTAAATTGGCCAAATTAAACCTATTTTCTTTTTTTACCGGAGAGATCTCCGCTTTTCTTATTGTCTCTTTAAAATCCGGGACAAAACTTCTGGGATCAGCTCCTAAAAAACGGCAATAGATCTTGATAAAACCCTTTACATAGATAGGGTTTAAGTTAACCAGATTATCTTCTTCCATTGACTTAAGGATATTAAGATGGATTTTTGTTTTTTTGTGCACCTCATCCAGTGTCAGGCCCTTTTCAAGGCGCAATTTCTTTAAACGCAAACCAGGAGATTCTATACTCATTTATTCTCTCCTTCTCCCAGCATATCTTTTTTGAGCCACGATTCCCTGTCGATTATGATCTTACGCGGTTTGCTTCCTTCAAAAGGCCCTACAATGCCATCTACTTCCATTTCGTCGATTATGCGGGCAGCACGGGTATACCCCAGGCGCAGGCGCCTTTGGAGGATTGAAGCTGAGGCCTGATTGCTTTCTATAACAATCCGCACTGCCTCGTCATAAAGTTCGTCTTTCTCGCCGTTTATGCCCCGTGTTTTCTGTTCACTTTTCAGTATATCTTCATTATAGACCGGCTGTGCCTGATTCTTGATAAATTCTACTACCCTCTCAATTTCCTTATCTGTTACCAAAGAGCCCTGGGCGCGGATCAATTTCTCATTGCCGGGGCGCAAGAAAAGCATGTCGCCTTTTCCCAAAAGCTTATCCGCGCCGTTCATGTCAAGGACCGTACGCGAATCGACTTTCGAAGCAACTTTAAATGAGATCCTCGCAGGAAAATTTGCCTTGATGACGCCGGTAACTACGTCTACGGAAGGACGCTGGGTTGCTAAAACAAGGTGTATGCCCACTGCGCGGGAAAGCTGTGCCAGGCGGGTGATCGCTGTTTCAATCTGGTCCCGGCTGACCATCATCAGGTCTGCCAATTCATCTATGATTACGATTATATACGGCATCTTGGTGCCATTTTGTTTTTCATTATATATTTCAATGTTCCTGGCTGCCTCTTTAGCCAGGAGTTGATACCGGTCTTCCATTTCTCCTACAACCCAACCCAGGGCAGCAGCTGCTTTCTTGGCATCTGTAATTACAGGGGACATCAGATGCGGCAGGCCGTTAAAAGGCATAAGCTCTACCATTTTCGGATCGACCATCACAAATTTCAGTTCGTTCGGAGATGATTTAAAAAGCATGGATAAAATCAGGCTGTTTACACAAACGGTCTTTCCGGAGCCGGTGGTCCCGGCAATCAAAATATGCGGCATATCTCCTAAATCAGTTATCACCGGGTGGCCTGCGATATCCTTGCCTAAAACAAGCGGGATCTTATATTTTGAGCCCTGAAAATCATTTGAAGCCAATAATTCTTTTATAAAAACAAGGCTCCCTTTGGAATTTGGCACTTCGACGCCAACCCTGGCTTTACCCGGGATAGGCGCTACGATCCTTACCGATGTTGCTTTCATTGCCAAGGCAATATCATCACCGAGAGCTACGATACGGTTCAGTTTTACTCCCGGCGCCGGCTCAAGTTCATAACGGGTGATGACCGGCCCCTTTTCAATATCGGTTACCTTTACTGAAATACCGAAATCGGCTAATGTTTCCTCCAGCACGCGGGCGCTTGATTCTAAATCGTCCTTGAGCTGCCTTGCTTCTACCGGAGGAGGCGCATCCAAAAGGCCTATTTCCGGTAAACTGTAATCGCCGATCTTTAATTCAGGCGGTTTGGTTTTTATTACGGCGGCTTCCGGCTTTTCTTTGATCTGGATCTTCGGCCTTGAGACAAGGGATGGCTTTATCAACTCTTCTTTTTGTGCATCGAAATTAACGATTTTCGGCTTGGCCTGCGGCCTTTCCTGCCTTGCCTGAGGGATCTTTACTTTAACTTTTGACTTCAAAGTAAGCGCCCCTGAAACAATATCTTTTCCTCTGCCGGAAATCTTACGCAGGAAAGTTGAAATCATTATTTCTGTAGCAAGCGCAAATGAAAGAAGCGCCAGGGCAATAAAAATAATAAAACCGCCTAACCGCCCGAAATAATTCACGGCCAGGTTCGATAAAATAAAACCTAAAAATCCTCCGTAGGAAAATCTCACGGCTTCATTGCCGGAATTAATTAGGCCGACAATGGAACTGATGGATAATAGCAAAACCAAAAGCCCTAATACTTTTGCAAGCCGCAAATCGATCTCTTCATGCCTGAAGATCCTTACTGCGAGGTATAATACAAAAAAAGGCACAATATAGCCGGCCCACCCGAATAGAAATAAAATCAGGCCGCCTAAATAAGCGCCGAATGTCTGGATCCAGTTTTTTGGTGGAATGTTTGGATGAGAGGTGTAGAAGGAAAGGTCATACGGGGTAAAAGAAACAAGCGACGCCAGAATTAATAAGCCCAGCGCTATTAATATAACGCCTTTAATTTCATTCAGTCTTCTTTCTTTCACCTTTAGCTTGTTTCTTCAGCTTGTTTCTTGCTTAAGTTGATCCTGCCTAATTCATCTATGCCGATAACTTTTACTTTAAATTCATCCCCGATTTTTACGACTTCTTCTACTTTTTTGACGAAAGTCGATGAGAGCTCCGAGACATGCACCAGCCCTTCTTTTCTGGGGGCAATTTCACAGAAAGCTCCGAACGGCATAATACGTTTTACCTTGGCAATATAAATCCGGCCGACTTCGACATCTTCGGTGATCGCCTTTATCATCTTAATGGCATCGGCTGACTTTGCCGCATCGGTGGAGCCGACCAGGACCGTACCATCATCCTGTATGTCGATGCTTGCTCCCGTAGCAGCGATAATGGCCTTTATGGTCTTGCCGCCCGGGCCGATAAGCTCGCCGATTTTTTCAGTGTTGATCTTCAATACTTCAATGCGCGGCGCAAAACTCGACAATTCCTGCCTTGGTTTCTCAAGCGAAGCATTCATTTTATCAAGAATAACCAGCCTTGCGTCTTTTGCCTGCATAAGGCATTTCTTTAACAGGCCCAAATCTATGCCGTCAATCTTTAGGTCCAGCTGCACTGCAGTAACGCCTGACCTTGTACCTGCGACCTTAAAATCCATATCTCCGAAATGGTCTTCCAACCCCGAAATATCGGTCAATATGACTGTTTTTGTCGCATTCTTGACCAGGCCCAAAGCAACGCCGGCAACCGTATCTTTTATGGGGACACCTGCGTCCATCAAAGACAAAGTAGCAGCGCATACCGTTGCCATACTCGAAGAACCGTTAGATTCAAGGATCTCAGAAACAACTCTGATCGTATAGGGAAATTTTTCCTTGGTAGGCATTACCGCAAGAAGCGCCTTTTCAGCCAGGGCGCCATGCCCTATTTCGCGGCGGCCGGGCCCGCGCAAAGGGGCGGTCTCGCCTACGCTAAACGGTGGAAAACTATAGTGAAGCATAAAAGATTTAAATTTTTCGCCCTCTAATGCCTCTATCATCTGCTCATCTTCGCCCGTGCCAAGAGTGGTCACGGCCAGGCTCTGGGTCTGCCCTCTTGTAAATAAGCTTGAGCCGTGTGTTCGCGGCAAGACGGCTACTTCACAGCTGATCGGCCTGATCTCCGTAAAAGACCTGCCGTCAACACGGGAATTCTCCAGTAAAATCTTATTCCTTACCTGCTCTTTCTCTACTTCAACCAAAGCAGATTTGATCTGTGAGACAGTACAGGTTTCACAAGCCAGCTTCTCCTGCAATTCAGCCGACAAAAGGTCGACCTGCTCTTCTCTTTCGTCTTTATTGCCGATCTGATAGATCTCTTTTAAGCGGCCGATTGAAGAATCTTCAACTTTCTTTAAAAGCTCAGGGTCGGTTTTCTTAAGCCCTACTTCGCTCTTCTTTTTTCCGAACTTCTTTTGAAATTCCTCCTGGAGGCGGATCATATCCTCAAGCGCCTTGCTGCCGGTATTAACTGCCTCCATATAAAGCTCTTCATTGACCTCTTTTGCTTTTGATTCAAGCATCACTACGCCTTTATTGTTGGCTGCTATTATCACTTCCAAATCTGCTTTTTCTAACTCGGCGTAAGTAGGATTCAGTATGATGCGGCCGTCAACATTGGCTACCCTGCAACAGACCAGCGGCCCGTTAAAAGGAATATCTGATATCATCAGTGCTGCGGAGGCGCCGTTAACCGCCAAAATATCCGGGTCATTTTCTCCGTCACTTGATAACACCACGGAGATTATTTGTACTTCGTTCAAGAAGCCCTTGGGGAATAACGGCCGGATTGGACGGTCAATAAGCCTGGCTGTGAGGATTTCGCTTTCTGAAGGCCGGCCCTCCCTCTTAAAAAATCCGCCGGGAATCCTGCCTGCGGCATAGGTCTTTTCCTGGTATTCAACCGTAAGGGGGAAGAAATCCTGGCCCTCTTTTATGCCTTTTGACATACAGGCTGTCACCAATACGACTGTTCCTCCGTACTGCACGGTAACAGAACCATTCGCCTGCTTGGCAACTTTACCGGTTTCTAAAATGAAATCCTGACTACCAAATGCAGCCCTTACTACGTTTTCTTGCATCAGATAAACCTTTCTTTAAGGATTTAATTAACGGCTAGATTACTTCCGAAGATTTAGCTTACTCAAGATCTCTTCATACTTTTTAACATCTTTTTTCTTGAGATAGCTTAAAAGCCTGCGGCGCCTTCCTACCAATGCCAGAAGGCCCCTGCGAGAATGATGGTCTTTTTTATGGAGCTTGAAATGCTCACTTAACATGCTAATCCTCTCAGAGAGGAGCGCTATTTGCACCTCAGCAGAACCAGTGTCTTTGGTATGGACCTTATAATTTTCAATGATTTTCTTTTTCTTGTCTTTAACTAGAACCAACTTTGCCACCTCCTTTAGAGAAGATATTATACGATAATTATTTTTATCCGTCAACTATTTATATACCCATAGGATAACCGGAACGAGCAAATACAACATCGTGCTTATCCTTGGATTAACAAAAGCAAGGCAAATCGCTATCAAAGAAACAAGGGGTATGACCAAACTCCTGCGTGTATAGTAACTTTTGGTCTTAGCATCAAGGGAATCATCGGTCAGCCTGCGCTTTCCCGAAGCATAGGCCCAGTATGCAAAGAACGCCACCCCCGCCAACAAAAGGTTTATTTCAAAAAGCAGGGCGGCTGGGCGCAAGTGAGCGTAATCGCTTGCAATTGAAGCTGAAAAGGGGATCAAACTGATAAACATCAGGCCGATAATATTTATGTAGAGGGATTGTGTATTAGAACCTTTTATGTAGTGCGAATGATTGTGGTGCTGGATCCAAAAAATTCCTAAGAGCAGGAAACTTATACAGTAATGCAGGAAATCCGGCCATAGCTGCGATATTAAACTCAAGAGAGAAGATTCGTTTAGGAAATCCGGCTGCTGGAATAAAGTCTCGAAACTGATAATCAATATTGTCATAGCAATAGCAAAGATACCGTCATTCAACGCCTCAATACGGTTAGTTTTAAATTCCATACCCACCCTCTCCTTATTCGCTATCATTTATTTTCCTGCGCAGCTTTTTTTTATCAGAATGCCGCCGTTTCTGCTCCAGGATTTTTAACTTCGCCCTCTTAGAGCGTTTACGTTTCTGGCGCCTGATCTTCTCTATGCGTTTACGTTCCTGGCTCATCCTGCCCAAAACGATATTTTCAATTTTTTTTACAAGGATGCTGCGCGCAAGGTAACGGTTAAGCGCCTGCACCCTCTCTTGCTGACACCTGACTTCTATCCCCGTCGGCAGATGTTTAATATATACCCGCGTAGAGGTCTTATTGACATTCTGCCCTCCCGGGCCGCCGGACCTGATAAATTTCTCGATGATATCGCCTTCTTTTATGCCCAAAGAAGACATTTTCTTCAAAAGCTCTTTTTCTTTATCCCTGCTGACACCGAAATCAGCCATCTTTTTTCCGGAATGATGATTCTTTAACGAATTGGGCGATAGCCATCCTATCTTCCTCTTTTATTTCCGCAAAACTTAGGCCCAGGCGGTATTCATCTTTATCAACCTGGATGTTGGATTTTACCTCTGCCGTTATTTGCATCGATTTTACCTGGTCTTCGGCTGGGGCGTTCAGGTTGATCAAGGTAAATTTGATCTGGAGTAAAGTCCTAACGGGAATATTGTAATTTGTAGACACCGCCATGCCGTATTCGCTTAGGTCAAACATCAAAGCAACAATGTCTGTTTTTCACCCGGCATCAATACGCAGGTTTAACGGATGGTCTACCTGGTAAGTAAGCGTAAAATCCGCCATAAGCCGCTTGCTGCGGCGCTTATCGCTATCGGGGCACATTTTCTTTGAATGAAAGGATATAGTCCTTAATTATCCGCTCAATACCCTGATAATCCTTTTTCTCAAGCCACTCTCTTCTAAAAACGCTTGCCCCGAAACTAACGGCGTCAGCGCCACAGGCAAAATAATCCTTCAAATTCTGCGGCGTTACTCCGGAGCAAGCTAAAAGTTTGATATCATCAAACGGTGCCTTGATCTCCCTGAAATATTCCGGGCCGAAGAATTTAGCCGGAAAGACCTTTACCATGGTAGCGCCCATTTTCCAGGCATCGTATATTTCCTGAGGCGTAAATGCCCCAGGGAAAACAGGTATTTCTTTTTTAACGCAGTATTCCACCACCTCGCGGGCCGCAACCGGCATGACAATAAAAGCCGCCCCGCTATCCAATGCCAGATCAAGGCTTTCTTTGTCAGTTACCGTGCCTGCCCCGACCGTCAGCTTCGAACCTGACAACTTGGCCGCTTTACGCAGCAATTCCGGGGCATTGGCCGTATTCATGGTGATCTCTATGGTCTCCAACCCCGAACGGATTACGGCCTCCAGAAGCGGCTCGGCTTCTTCAAGTTTTATGCCGCGGATGATCCCCAGAATCGGCAATCTGCTGAAGGACCGGATATCCATTTATTCTTCATCCGCCCCGATCAGGCTTTCATAAAACTCCCGGTAATTTTCTTTTTTATCGCTGCCGCGCAGCGCCATGGCAGCACGGGGATGCTCATCAAGTATGCCGGTGATCGCATACGGTATAATATAACCCCACTCGATTTTCTCCCTCAAGGGGATAAATTCGTTAGAAATCAAATCAAGTATCGGCCGGATATCAAACTTCGGATTTTTGAGAAACCCCAATAGTAACTCTAAAGGGCAGTTCCCGGCTGCCCTGCCTAAACCAAAAACAGTAGCATCAAGGTAATTAGCATCGTGAATGATCGCCTCAATAGTATTGCCGAAGGCAAGCTGCTGATTATTATGCGCATGAATACCCACTTCCTTGCTCTTTAAAATGTCTTTTGCTTTTTTAATCAGAAATTCCGTTGTCTCCTGGTACAGCGCGCCGTAGCTATCCACGATATATACTGCCTGAGCCGCACATTCTTTTTCCAGTTGATGGAGGCATTCGTTTAATTCATTATCCAAGGCCTTGGAGATCGCCATGATATTAACGGTCGTTTCATAGCCCTTGTCCGCAAAATGATTTACCAGGTATATTGCTTTATCGATATCTTTTACATAAGTAGCGACCCTTATCATCTTAACGGGGCTATTTTTAGCAGGACTGACATCTTCAACATCAACCCTATCCACATCTACCATTACCGAAAGTTTTGTATTCGATTCAATGCCTTCGATTATCTTATGCAGATCGTCATCTTCGCAAAATTTCCATTTGCCATATTCTTTCGGTGAAAAAAGCTTTTTTGAATTTTTATAGCCGATCTCCATATAATCCACGCCTGCCTCGGAAACAGCTTTATAGACCTCCCGGACAAAACGCATGTCAAAATCATGGTTGTTAATCAATCCTCCATCTCTTATGGTACAGTCCAAAACCTTAATTTTCTCTCTGAACATTGCAGCTCCTAGCTTACTTATTCAAAACTTCGATTGTTAAATTTGCAGTTGAAACCTGCCCTTTATTGTCCTGGACAGTCAAAGTGACCTCGAATTGTTTCGGCTCGCTTGTTGAGCTATAAAAAGTATTAACCGGATCCATCTTCTTGGAAGTGTCTCCGTCGCCAAAATCCCATAGATAGGATACTATCCTGCCTTTAGGGCTAAATGATTTTGAACCCCAGAAACGCACCTTAAGAGGGGAATAACCTTTTATGGGCTTGGCCATAATAAATGCCTTTGGGCCGTCCGTAACTGTTATTTCCTTCGGCGGTTTTAACTTTGGGGCGGGCCTTGCTCTAACCTTTTTGGCTTTTGGAGCTTTTGGTTTATCAATTTTGGGTGATTCCGGCTCTGTTTTAATTTCTTTTTCGGGCTCTGCGACAATTACTTCTTTTTCTTTTTCAACTAAGGCAATTTCTTCGCTCTTAGGAGGCACCAAAATTTCTTCCTTAACAATTATTTCCTCAACAACCGGCTGTTTCTCCGGCTCTGCTTTGATCCTTTTGCCGAACTTCTGATCCGCATACTCTTCGGCTTCTAAATCGTTCATGATATATTTATTGAGCTTGCCCTGTAACTCTTTAATACGCGCCTGTTCCATGGCCTCTTCCCTTGCTTCTTTTTCCTGGACTTTCTTCCTGTACTCAGGATAATGTTCGTATTTATAATCCTGGCGTGCCGCAAAAGGCATCCGGAAAGGGCCGGTAACAACGCCCAAAAGAAACTTAGGCCAATTAATAAACGTCTGCTGAAAACGGCTCTCCATTTTACCCATTTGCTTATAATAATACTCGACAGTCGCTTTCCGCCTCGTAAACCTTTCTTTTGCTAAATCCAGGTCTTCCGGCGTCTGGCCCGTAGGGCCTACGGTATATTCCAAGACCGCGGTTTCATCGCGCGAAACAACATACCCATTTTCGTCGGACGCCTTTCCTTTGTTATATTTATATGTTGCGCAACCTGGCAATAAAATGACACAGATGCAAAAAAACAAAAACTTTTTCATTATCATACGCTCCTTCATTATTTTATCCGGCTACCGGGCCCACATCTGCGGCCTTTTCTCGAGCAGCCGCAGAAAGGTGTCAGATATTTCCGCCTTATGCTGTGTACCTTGCCCCTTCTTTAGTTCTTCAATAATCACGTTCCTTGCCAGCGGTTCACGGTAAGGCCGTAATGAATTCATTGCATCAAATGCATCTGCAACGGCAATGATCAAGGCGCCCAGAGGGATTTCATCGCCTTTTAATCCGTAAGGATAACCTTTGCCGTCAAAGCGCTCATGGTGATCAAGGATTATCTCGATTTCTTCCGATAAAAACTTCAGGGGTTTTAAGATAGCCGCGCCTTTAGTTGAATGGCTCTTGATGATCTCCCACTCATCATCGGTTAATTTTTCCTTTTTAAGAAGAATTGCATCTTTAATGCCGATTTTTCCTATATCATGCAAAAGGCCTGCCCGGTAAAGGGTCAATTGAAAATCTTCGCCCAAATTCATTTCTTCGGCTATGGCTACCGAGATCTTTGTCACTCTTTCCGAATGCCCTACGGTATAAGGGTCCTTAGCTTCTTCTGCCTTAATCAATGCCGAGATGCTTTCGATTTCTGCCTGCTTAAGCTGCTCGTGGCTTGCCTCCAGGTCTTTGTTTAACGTCAATAAAGTATTATAATCCTTGGTCTCCTGGATCCATAAGTAAACCAGGACCAATAATACTACAGTCAAAATTATTTTATCAGAGATTAAATCAACTCCCGGGCTGAATGCAGGCAGATAAAAAATATCCAAAAGGCGGAATAATGCCAGAAAGAAAACTACTGCCACCATAGCTATCTTAAAATTGTGGCTTAT
>Ga0194126_10008415_pt1 | contig 14033 bp, 10 predicted proteins | sample TA2KigC150mmetaG_FD_148641 | JGI IMG/M metagenome (GOLD analysis project Ga0194126, IMG submission 148641) | Freshwater microbial communities from Lake Tanganyika, Tanzania - TA2015035 Kigoma Deep Cast 150m | ecosystem: Environmental > Aquatic > Freshwater > Lake | place: Tanzania: Lake... | reverse complement strand
AAACTCTCTCCATTTTCAACACGTTCCATCAGTTCATCAAACCTCTCTTGAAACTCTTCCACGGTGAAAACTTCCATTGTCCTGTTATTTAGTTTTTCTCACCACGAATGGCAAGGTCGGCATACTCTATCTGTTCAGGATCCAGTTGTGCAGTCACAACTTCCAGAACGTTCATAAACTCTTCAACAGTCTCACACTCTACAAGACGCTCGCTGCCCTGATCGCTCAACAGCAGAAAGGTGCGGGTGCATACGTCAATCACAATACCTTGAACGGTTTCTTGTGCGGTGGTCATTGGGGGTTTTCTTGATTACCCCCATATTATAGGGGGTCTTGGGGCGGGTGTCAAGGGGTCTGTCCAGAATTTATTTTTGGTGCCAAAAGTGGGGAATCAAGTTCAAAAGAAAGATTTAGTGTTTGTCTTTTTCCAGAAATTTGTGGATAAGTGCCATGAACTATCCAAGACGGAAAAATTATCATTTTACCTACTTGTGGTTTTACATAATTTATCAAATGTGGTTTGGTGAAGAAATAGAAAAATCCAGCAATTAAGTCGTGCATTTTTGAATGATTTTCACTCATTGGATTTGAACAATCACCTTCTTTTAGTGGACTAGAAATATAAAGTGTGACACTTATAATTCTAGGATCAATGCAGAGTGCTCCTCCAGGACGAGTCAAAGTATGATTATGTGCAATATGGTAAGAATTTTTATAACCAATGCAAGTCCAACAATTTGTTAATGTCAAAGAAGTATCTGAATTTATTAGATTATGCTCAATTAGACAATCTCTAACTTTTTCTTGTAATGAAAGTGTAATACTTTTATCAATATGTCCAAACAAATTATACTGTTTTATATTACCCTGAGAACTTTTACCGTAAATTCTACTTTGCAATGAATTTTTTTTGATTGTAGATGAAATAGATCTTTTAATTTTAGTAAGATTAGAATCATCTACCATTTCTTCAATTAACCAATCAGGAGATTTTCTTGGATCTGCATATTTTCCAATTTCACCATCATCACCATCATTATTTTTATTCAAATGAGAATCTTCCGAACAGCAAATTCTTGCTAATTCCGCAGCAGAAAATGTAATAGTTTTATCATTCGCAATATTAGGCATGATAAGCAGTATCTAATTATGAAGGTTTTATTGGCCAGGTAAGTTCGATAACGTTGTTGACAGATAAAAGTTCTTGATCAGTTATTGTTGAAGGAAAATCTCTAAGTTCTTGTCTGTAAATTTCCCATTCTTCTCTTTTTTCTGGAGATAATGGAGAACTTGGAAAAGCTGTCCAATCACATCTCAAAAGATAACTATTTCTTTTTTCTCTCAGTTCATACCATCTAATTTCTAAAATCTCATTATCTGGTTTTTTCTCTATTCTTTTTGTCTCTGGATTATACCAGTAATCTATTTTTGCAAAATTTTTATAATCTTCTTCAGTGACCACATAACATTTAACATCTGGTGCCGAACTAAGATTTGGATAGTGTGAGGTAACACTAAATGCATTAGTGCCATCTTTTACCAAGAGATAAAAATCCATTATTTAGCCCAACTCCCAGTCCAATTACAAGCTGGCGTAGCTCTTTGTTCTGAATTATAAACAACTAACTCAATATCCCCAGACCTTACATTGTAATAACAATAAAGACTATCGTTTCCATCCACACCACCAGCAAAGTAAATTTCTCTTGAAGAATTTATAAACTGTTTTAGATTACTCATTGAATAACCAGCAGGAGGATACGTGTAACTAGTCTGCCCAGAATTAACTCCATATGTATGTCGATAATTTGAATCATAGGACATGAAATCTGTGGAAGATCCAGTTTTAAGCTGGTCCTTCAGTGCCGTTCCAGCAAAATTTCTAATGGTATTAACTTCAATTGTTTCTACTCTTAAGGTACTCATTTATACCGTCCTCCCTAGGGCTTCGTTGAAAATCGCATCAATTTCTGGTGAAATATTTTGCACTGGAGTATTGTCACAAACATTACATCCAGCAGCATATTCTTTTTCCACTCTAATTGTCCTTGCCTTAGCAGTTTCTATTGGAGAATTTAGAATAATTTCATTTTTGTTTGCTGGAATAGATTGAATATAAGGATCATTAATAAGTCTTTCAGTTTCTACTTTTAGTAATTCTTCAATAGCTGATTCCGATCTTACATCAATTGCATTTTGCAGCCAATCTTGAATATCATACATGGTATGTTCAAGTGCTCTTTTTTGAACATCATTAATAATAACAGTAATTTCCATAAAAGTCAACCTCCGATTAGATAACCCATATATGTATTATGGGTGCCACAGCATCTTGTTCCGCTATTGATATTATAAACCCTCACTGTATCATTTTTATTTAGTGCAAAAATAGCAAATGCTTCCATAGTTTTATGACCGCTGAAATTTCCAGAATATCCTGCACCATAACTATCTGTTGATGCTCCATTAATATACCATCTTAGATCAACAATTTCACCATTACTAGGTGTTAAAGTCTTACACCAAAATGCATAAAGTCCTTTTTCAGGTGCAGTAGCAGTTCCATTTGCATTGTACCAATTTCCTCTGTTTGCTAAAATATTACCAAATGACATATATCCACCACCACCTTCATCACCTTGTCCATTTCTAGTTGCAATAAAATAAGGAAGATTAGGTCGATACAACCGTCCATCAGAAGACGGTGTTATTGCAGATCCAGTTGGAATTGCTTTAGCAGTAAGATTGGTTGTTTGTAATGTATTTGCACTTACAACAGAAGCCATAATTATCCAATCAAGTATCCCATATATGTATTATGGGTGCCACAGCATCTTGTTCCGCTATTGATATTATAAACCCTCACTGTATCATTCGCATTCAAAAGAGTTATAAAATGTGCTATCATGGGTTTATGTGCACTCCAATTACCAGAATATCCTGCACCATAATTATCTGTTGATGCTCCATTAACATACCATCGTAAATCAATAACTTCACCATTACTAGGTGTTAAAGTCTTACACCAAAATGCATAAAGTCCAGTAACTGGCGCCGTGGCAGTTCCATTTGCATTGTACCAATTTCCTCTGTTTGCTAAAATATTACCAAATGACATATATCCAGTACCACCTTCATCACCTTGTCCATTTCTAGTTGCAAGAAAATAAGGTGTATTTGGAGTAAAAAATATTCCAGAAGAATCAATAGTGGCACATATTGTACCATTAGTATGTTGAATATTAGTTGTTAATACTGTATTTGCAATTAAGGTGCTCATTTTGTTGCAATTTCAACTATAGATTTAGGATATCACGCATTCTATCTAATTATATCATAAAATAGTCCAGGTTCCACCACTAGCTATGATGACTGTGACGCCACTATTTATGGTGATAGGACCAATGCTGGCTTCGTTATAAGTTGATTGAATTGTATAAGAGGTAGCAATAGTCTTAGCATTTCTAAGATATGGAAGACCAGTCAGTGTGAGTTGTCCTGATGCTAATAATTGACCACCAGTGATGTCACCATTGACATCAAGTGTTGTAGCTGGGTTAGACCTATTAACACCAAGTCTAGTGTTGCTGATGTCGGCAAATGTAATTGTATTTGAAACTAGATTACCATGATCTCTTGGTTTTGCCATTTCAATCCTCGTTTACATCATTCTTTTCGTATTTATTCATAAAATTTGATAGTTTTTCATCAAAACTAGACAGAATTCTACGGTATGCCATATCACGCTTATCCATTGTGTCACTCATTTCTTTTATTGCTTCAATAAGAACAGCGACCAAGTTTTGGTAAGCAACAGACTTGACACCTTCTCCGTGAACAAGTTCGGGGAAGACGGTCTCAAGTTCTTGTGCAATAAGACCGATTGATTTGCCACCATGAGATCTATAGTTGAACTCAACACCTCTCAACTTCTTGACCTTTTCAAGTGCATTTTCAATAGGAGTAATGCGAGTCTTGATTGATCTGTCAGAACTTGCAGTTACAGTTCCTGGTACAACTAGATTACCAGTGTTTGGAACGAACGAGAATGCAGTTGCCGTTGTTCTGACTTTTGCATTTTGAGCTCCAGAACCAGAAACGAATACGGGATAATGAGTTGTTGCTGATGTGGAATCTTCTGCATAACTCAGAGTTGTTGTAGAACCTTGAGCACCTACAATACCTTGAACACCTTGAGGACCAAATGGACCTTGACTACCTTGCAGACCTTGAACACCTTGTCCAGCGAAGGAACCAGAAACACCTTGAATTCCTCTGACAAAGTTTCCAAGGTTGAAGTAAACAACTTCAATAATATCACCAGCAGATGCACCAGATGTTAGTACAACCGAAGTTCCATTTGTTGCGGTGTATTCTGCATTTTCTTGTAGGTGAGAACCGTTAAGATATACAAGGATATATTGTGTACCATAGTTGACCGAAAACACTGTTTGTCCAGCTGTTGCTGAAAAAACGGTTTTTGTAATTGACGATGGTGTTGTTGTTACGACTTGTCCTTGAACACCTTGAGTTCCTTGTCCACCAACAACTCCCCCTAGACCTTGAACACCCTGGTTCTGCCTTCCCTGAACACCTTGAGTTCCTTGGAATGCCTGAGCACCTATCGTTCCCTGAGCGCCAATAGTGCCTTGAGAGCCAACACCTTGAGTTCCTTGTCTACCTTGAACACCTTGAGTCCCTTGATTTCCTATTGTACCTTGAGCTCCTATTGCACCTTGAGCTCCTATTGCACCTTGAGATCCTATTGCACCTTGAGCTCCCGTTCCTGTAGTGCCCTGGCGGCCCTGAGTTCCTTGATTACCTTGGGAACCGAAACTACCTACAGTTCCCTGAGAACCAACAGTACCTTGAGATCCAACGCCTTGACTGCCTTGTGCTCCTTGGTTACCAGATGTTCCACTAAGACCTTGAGATCCTATTGTACCTTGAGCACCTTGAGTTCCTTGTCTACCTTGAAGACCTTGAGTTCCTTGATTGCCTTGAAGACCTTGGGTTGCTTGTCTACCTTGAAGACCTTGAGTACCTTGAATTCCTTGATTACTTAATCCCTGTAATCCCTGAGTTCCTTGTCTACCTTGAAGACCTTGAGTCCCCTGAGTTGCTTGCATACCCTGGGCACCTTGTCCAGCATTTGTACCAGCGGCACCTTGAAGACCTTGAGAACCTTGAGTCCCTTGAAGACCAACACCTTGAGTTCCTTGTCTACCTTGAGTGCCTTGTAACCCCTGTAATCCTTGTAATCCTTGAGCACCTTGAGCGCCTTGAGTCCCTTGAGGACCTTGGGTTCCTTGAACAGCTTGGGTTCCTTGTGTTGCTTGAACACCCTGAGTTCCTTGAGTGCCTTGAGGACCTTGAGTACCTTGAGAACCCGAACCCTGAACACCTTGAGTACCTTGAGATCCTTGAGCGGCAGTTGCACCTTGGGTTCCTTGATTGCCTTGAAGACCTTGCCTACCTTGTAGACCCTGAGTTCCTTGTACCCCTGTTCCTTGAGTGCCTTGAGTTCCTTGATTACCTTGAGTTGCTTGAGGACCTTGGGTTCCTTGAACACCTTGAGTTCCTTGTCTACCTTGAACACCTTGAGTTCCTTGATTACCTTGAGTCCCTTGTGATCCTTGGAATCCAAGACCTTGGGTTCCTTGAACACCTTGTGTTGCTTGAACACCCTGAGTTCCTTGAGTGCCTTGAGTGCCTTGAGTACCTTGTACCCCTGTTCCTTGAGTACCTTGATTACCTTGAAGACCTTGAAGACCTTGAGAACCAGATCCTTGAATACCTTGATTACCTTGAGTTCCTTGTAGACCTTGTAGACCTTGAGTTCCTTGTAGACCTTGTAGACCTTGAGTTCCTTGATTGCCTTGAAGACCTTGGGTTGCTTGTGTTCCTTGATTGCCTTGTAAACCTTGAGTCCCCTGGAGTCCCTGAGTTGCTTGAGTTCCTTGTCTACCTTGAAGACCTTGAGTTCCTTGAACACCTTGATTTCCTTGAAGACCTTGTAGACCTTGTAGACCTTGAGTCCCTTGAGTGCCTTGAGCTCCTTGAGAACCAGATCCTTGAATACCTTGATTGCCTTGAGTTCCCTGAGCACCTTGAGTCCCTTGAGTCCCTTGAGTTGCTTGAAGACCTTGGGTTCCTTGATTGCCTTGAAGACCTTGTATGCCTACCCCTTGTAAACCTTGAGTCCCCTGGAGCCCCTGAGTTCCTTGAGTTCCTTGAGTTCCTTGTCTACCTTGAAGACCTTGAGTGCCTTGAAGACCTTGATTACCTTGAGTTCCTTGTAGACCTTGTAGACCTTGAGTTCCTTGAACACCTAGAAGACCCTGTAATCCTTGAGTGCCCTGAGTCGCTTGAGTCCCTTGAGCACCTTGAGTTCCTTGAAGACCCTGTAAGCCTTGAGTGCCTTGGACTCCTTGTAATCCTTGAATTCCTGATCCTTGAATACCTTGTAAACCTTGAGTTCCCTGAACTCCCTGAAGACCCTGTAAACCTTGAGTTCCTTGGGTTCCTTGAGCACCAACACCTTGAGTTCCTTGTAATCCTTGTGCGCCAACACCTTGAACACCTTGAGTTCCTTGATTGCCTTGAAGCCCTTGAGTTCCTTGAGTTCCTTGTCTGCCTTGAAGACCTTGAGTTCCTTGAAGACCTTGGGTTCCTTGATTACCTTGGAGACCTTGAGTTCCCTGAGTTCCTTGATTACCTTGGAGACCTTGAGTTCCTTGAACACCTTGAAGACCTATTAATCCTTGTATACCTTGAAGACCTTGAGTTCCTTGAGCACTTTGAGTGCCTTGGATACCTTGGGTTCCTTGAGTTGCTTGTGTTCCTTGAAGACCTTGTAAACTAACGCCCTGAATACCCTGATTACCCTGAAGTCCCTGGAGACCTTGTAAACCTTGAATTCCAGATCCTTGAATACCTTGTAAACCTTGAGTGCCTTGAGTGCCTTGAACACCTATACCTTGAACACCTTGGTTGCCTTGAATCCCTTGAGTGCCTTGATTACCTTGAAGACCCTGAACACCTTGGGTGCCTTGGGTTGCTTGTGTTCCTTGAGTTGCTTGAGTCCCTTGAGCACCTTGAGTGCCTTGAACACCTTGAGTTCCTTGTAGACCTTGTAGACCTTGAGTTCCTTGAACACCTTGAAGACCTTGAGTTCCTTGAGCACTTTGAGTGCCTTGGACACCCTGGGTACCTTGAATACCGATTCCACCTTGAATACCTTGGAGACCTTGAAGACCTTGAAGACCTTGAGCACCAACACCTTGAGTGCCTTGAACACCTTGTGTTGCTTGAGCACCTTGAATACCTTGAATACTTAATCCTTGAAGACCTTGTAGACCCTGTAAACCTTGAGTGCCCTGAGTCGCTTGAGTTCCCTGAGTCGCTTGAGTTCCCTGATTTCCTTGAGTGCCTTGTAGACCTTGAAGACCTTGATTGCCTTGTAGACCTCTTGATCCTTGAGTTCCTTGGGCTCCTTGAGCACCTTGAGTGCCCTGTAATCCTTGTAACCCTTGAGTTCCTTGTGTTCCTTGTAATCCTTGTGTTCCTTGTAATCCTTGGGCGCCAACACCTTGAGTGCCCTGAACACCTTGAAGACCCTGTGTTCCTTGAATTCCTTGAATTCCCTGAAGACCTTGAGCACCAACACCTTGAAGACCTTGAGTTCCTTGAAGACCTTGAGTTCCTTGAGTTCCTTGAAGACCTTGAAGACCTTGAAGACCCAAAGTTCCTTGAGTTCCCTGAGTTGCTTGATTTCCCTGGATTCCTTGTGTCCCTTGATTACCTTGAACACCTTGTAGACCTTGAAGACCTTGAAGACCTTGAACACCTTGTAGACCTTGAGTTGCTTGAGGACCTTGGGTTCCTTGAGCACCTTGAGTTCCTTGAGTGCCTTGAGTCCCTTGAGTTCCTTGTGTTCCCTGAAGACCTTGTAATCCTTGAGTTCCAGATCCCTGAACACCTTGATCACCCTGAGTTCCTTGTGTGCCTTGACTTCCTTGAGTTCCAGTTCCTTGAGACCCCTGAAGACCCTGTGTTCCTTGAGACCCTTGAATTCCTTGATTTCCAGATCCCTGAACTCCTTGAAGACCTTGGAGACCTTGTAGACCTTGAGCACCTACACCTTGAACACCTTGGTTACCTTGAATCCCTTGAAGACCTTGAGTTCCTTGATTACCTTGAAGACCTTGAGCACCAACACCTTGAGTTCCTTGAAGACCTTGAAGACCTTGAAGACCTTGAATACCCAAAGTTCCTTGAGTTCCCTGACTACCTATTGATCCTTGAGTTCCTTGTCTACCTTGAAGACCTTGAGTTCCTTGAAGACCTTGGGTTCCTTGATCACCAGCAACTCCCTGAGTTCCCTGAGCACCAACACCTTGAGAACCTTGAAGACCCTGAAGACCTTGAGTGCCTTGGTTACCTTGAGTTCCTAATCCCTGTGTGCCCTGAATACCTTGTGTACCTTGAAGACCTTGTGTACCTTGAAGACCCTGAGATCCAATATCCCCCTGAACACCCTGTAATCCTTGAGATCCTTGAAGTCCTTGAGTTCCTTGTGTCCCCTGTACACCTTGATTAGAAAGTCCTTGAAGACCCTGAAGTCCTTGAAGTCCTTGAGTTCCTTGGAGACCTTGAGTGCCTTGGGTACCTTGAGTGCCTTGTACTCCTATTCCTTGAGTTCCTTGAAGACCTTGTAAACCCTGAGTACTTTGAACACCCTGCAATCCTTGCAATCCTTGAACACCTTGATCTCCTTGCAATCCTTGTGTTCCCTGTAATCCTTGTAAACCTTGAGTGCCTTGAGTTCCTTGTACTCCTGTTCCTTGAGTTCCTTGTAGACCTTGAAGTCCTTGAGTTCCTTGGAGACCTTGAAGACCTTGAGTCCCTTGCGTACCTTGGATTCCCTGTGTTCCTTGGAGACCTTGTAAACCTTGGAGACCTTGAGTCCCTTGAGTCCCTTGAGCACCAACACCTTGAGTGCCCTGAAGACCTTGTAGACCCTGAGTCCCTTCAACACCTTGAATACCCTGAAGACCCTGTAATCCCTGATTTCCTTGAACACCCTGAAGTCCCTGAGTTCCCTGAGTTCCCTGAGTTCCCTGAACACCTAGATCACCTTGAGTGCCCTGTAATCCTTGTAACCCTTGAGTTCCTTGAGCTCCTTGGAATCCAGCACCTTGAGTGCCTTGTAATCCTTGCAACCCTTGAGTTCCTTGATTACCTTGAAGACCCTGAGTTCCTTGAACGCCCTGAACACCAAAGTCACCTTGGGTGCCTTGTAATCCTTGTAATCCTTGTAATCCTTGAGCGCCTTGAACACCCTGAACACCAAAGTCACCTTGAGTGCCTTGTAACCCTTGTAATCCTTGGGTCCCCTGGAATCCTTGAACACCAAAGTCACCTTGGGTGCCTTGTAATCCTTGTAATCCTTGAGTGCCTTGAATACCTTGAAGACCCTGAGTTCCCTGAACACCTTGATTAGAGAGACCTTGTAAACCCTGTAATCCTTGAGTCCCCTGTAATCCTTGAGTACCTTGAAATCCTTGAACACCTGTACCCTGAAGACCTTGTAGACCTTGTAGACCTTGAAGACCTTGAGTCCCTTGAACACCTTGAACACCTTGATTACCAATATCCCCCTGGACACCCTGTAATCCTTGTAATCCTTGAGTGCCTTGAGCTCCTTGATTACTTAAACCTTGAGTGCCCTGAGTTCCTTGAACACCCTGATCTCCTTGAAGACCTTGAGTTCCTTGTGTTCCCTGAACACCTTGATTACCAATATCCCCCTGGACACCCTGTAATCCTTGTAATCCTTGAAGTCCTTGAGTTCCTTGTGTTCCCTGAACACCTGTTCCTTGAGATCCCTGCAATCCCTGAGTACCTTGATCTCCTTGGACACCTTGAGTGCCTTGGATTCCAAGGTCTCCTTGAATTCCTTGTAATCCTTGAGTGCCTTGGGACCCCTGAACACCTTGAGTTCCTTGGGATCCTTGGGCACCAATACCCTGAGAACCTTGAAGACCTTGAGTTCCTTGAAGACCTTGTAAACCTTGGGTACCCTGAACACCAACATCCCCTTGAAGTCCTTGAGTGCCTTGGAACCCCTGAAGACCTTGTGTTCCCTGACTACCTTGAAATCCAAGTTGTCCCTGAATGCCCTGAAGACCTTGAGTTCCTTGGGATCCTTGGGTTCCTTGGGACCCTTGTATTCCAGCACCTTGAATACCTTGCAGACCTTGAGTTCCTTGTAGACCTTGTAGACCTTGAGTTCCTTGATTGCCTTGTATTCCAGCACCTTGAATACCTTGCAGACCTTGAGTTCCTTGTGTTCCCTGAACACCTTGATTACCAATATCTCCTTGAATGCCTTGTAAACCTTGGGTGCCTTGGAATCCCTGTAGACCTTGAGTTCCTTGTGTTCCCTGAACACCCGTTCCTTGAGATCCTTGAAGACCTTGAGTTCCTTGCGTACCTTGTACACCTTGATTAGAGAGACCTTGTAGACCCTGTAATCCTTGAGTGCCCTGTAATCCTTGAGTACCCTGGACACCTTGATTGCTTAATCCTTGAAGTCCTTGAAGACCTTGTAACCCCTGAGTCCCTTGGAATCCTTGAAGACCCTGATTCCCCTGCATCCCCTGGACACCTTGCAGACCCTGGGTGCCCTGGAATCCCTGTAGTCCTTGAGTTCCTTGAACACCTTGAACACCAGAACCTTGAATACCTTGTAAACCTTGGGTGCCCTGGAATCCCTGTAGACCTTGAAGACCTTGAGTTCCTTGATATCCAAGTTCACCTTGAATACCTTGTAATCCTTGAGTGCCTTGAATACCTTGATTACCCTGTGTACCCTGATATCCAAGTTCACCTTGAATACCTTGTAATCCTTGAGTGCCTTGAATACCTTGATTACCCTGTGTACCCTGATATCCAAGTTCACCTTGAACACCTTGAGTTCCCTGAGCACCTTGAACACCCTGATTACTTAGACCTTGAACACCCTGAGAACCCTGAGAACCGACACCTTGCGTACCCTGTATACCCTGATCACCTTGAAGACCTTGAGTTCCTTGTACACCTTGATTACTAAGACCTTGGACACCTTGGGCACCCTGAATACCAACATCTCCTTGAAGTCCTTGAGTACCCTGAACGCCCTGATTACTCAGACCCTGTAGACCTTGGAGACCTTGAAGACCTTGGGTCCCTTGAGTGCCTTGGATTCCCTGAGTTCCTTGTGTTCCCTGAAAAGTTTCACCCTGAATACCCTGTAGTCCTTGGGTGCTTTGATTTCCTTGTACACCTTGTATCGCCTGACCCTGTAGACCCTGAGTGCCTTGAATACCTTGATTACCTTGCGTACCCTGTATACCTTGGATACCCTGACTGAATAAATTTTCAGACTTTATCCAATAACGAGAACCAACCTCAGTACCAACTGCAATTAGAACATATTGATCATAAAATGTGCCATTAGGAACTGGTTTTACCCCAATAGAAGATACACCTACAAGAGGATCCCCCAAATCTGGCTCAGCTTGCTCTACACCCAGAAATTCATATCTGTCAGAGGTAATACCAGACTGAGAAAATCTTCTATATCTTCCTGAGGTATATCTTGCCATTTATGCTACTGCTTCGCGGTTTCAAGTACACTCAAAACAAGTTGCAAGACATCATTCGCATTACCTTGAATTTTGATAACATCATTAGTTTCAAGAGCGAGTCTTCCATCAGTAATCAAATTCAAACTATCATTTGAAGGAATTGGAATTGCATTTGCAAATTTATAATCGGACGGAATCTCTGAAGGTCTAGAGTGAATCGCAGTAACTGAAAAAACACTTCCTGCAGCAGCGACATTAGTTACCTGGGAGAGAATCACAATTGTTGCTACTCCAGTTGGGCAAGTATAAATTCCAACTAAATTAGTCGTTATACCAACTCTTATCGTTCGAAATTTATTAAGTGCAATTACTGCCATTTTTACTTACCTAACGCAATAATGAGAGGAGTTACTGTATTTAACAGACTTTGACTAAAGGCTCTACCTGAAATTGTTCCTGTAAGTTGGTTAATAACTACATTATCTCCAATTTGGAAGTTACCTGCTTGGTTTGTACTGGTATATACAACTTGTCCACCTCTAATTTTATCAACTTCATTTGGTTGAATTGTAACTCCACCCAGAGATGGTTTTGCTGTATTAATATTTGTTCCAGATCCAACCCATTCTAGTGAGATTGAAGTTGCAATTTGCAAACTCAATCTTGAGAAATAAATTGTTGTACCAGCACCTATCGTACTATTTAGATTTGATAATAGAGTGATGGTTGAGATTCCTGCAACAGGAAGTGTTGCACTTTGAATATTAAAATAAATTGGTTCTAAAAATGATATTGCAGCAGCACCGCTACCAACTCCACCAATTGGAGAAAATGTAACTGTTGGTGGTGTTGAATATTGAGATCCAGAACTAATTACATCAACCGATATTACTGTTCCTGTCGCATCAATGTTTGCACTTCCCTCCGCAGTAATTCCATTTGGACCAGTTGGGGCGCTGATTATTACATCTGGTGGGAAAAGATATCCACTTCCACCATTTGTTACCTCGATACGAGATACTGTATTATAAAGATCACCAAAATAAATTGCCTGTCCATCGTAAGGTCTATAAGTGCCAACACCAGAAACAACTATTTCATCAGTTTCAATTTGCGCTTCTCCTACGGATTGAGCGGTATAACGATAAATTGATTTTGAAGTCGCATCACCAACACCATCAGAGACAAGACCAAAGTTGCCAAATGAGCAGTTTGAGTTGGTAATATCACATTGTCCTCCAGATTTAGTAAAGATTCCAATATCGTCACAGATTGTAAAAATAGAAACTAATTGAGCATATGCTCCGTTTGTAACTGATACTCCAATACCACCTTGATTAAATTGTGTATAAGAGTCTACAGACATTGTTCCAGTCACGCCAATATCATCTTTATCTCCAGGTTCAGCGTTGAAACCATCAACTTTTAGCCCAATACTATTGGCAATAAAATTGGTAGCATTTCTGATATATGGTCCCTGATCAATTGGCCCAGTTCCTCTTGAGTAAGGAGGAACAACAACGCCACCAGTCAAGTAATAATGAGGGATGGTGTTAATTCCTGTATTGATAACAAAAGTTGACCCATATCCTATGACTTCCTCTACCGCAAAATTATATCCAGTATTAGATGTAGGATAGATTGTTGTTGTAGCAGCTCCACTAGTGCAAATAAATTCTAGATCTCTAACAGATACAACATCACCAATATCAACAAACGCTCCTGGTGCTGTAATGGTTGTGACGCCAGTTATGTGATCATACGTTGCGAAAGAGACAGGTATTGCACGATTGATTATTGTTCCACCAGAGATATAAGTATGTATTAATGTTGATACACCAACATAAATTTCAAAAGTATTATCTGAATTAATTTCATCAACATAAAATTCGTATCCAAATTTACCAGATGGGAATTTTTGAGTTGTCGTTCCAATCCCTGTTCCAGAAGTACAAGAGAATATCAAATCCCTAAGTTCAATTGGATCGCCTTCCCTAACAATCAGTCCAGGTGCTGTGATTGTTGTCTTTCCAGTTTCCCCCTCATAAATCGCACTAGTTATACCAACAATATCTGTGAATCCATATCCAGAATTACCACCAAAAGCAGGGACAACGACAGAACCAGATTTTAGTGCTGTTGATCCAAGTCCAACAATACTTGTTACAACTCCAACACAAGAACGAATTGCAGAAATAACATTTTTACATGAATTGAGAGCATCATTATATCCTGTTTGACCGTCAATCTGAATTGACATGTCTTTTACTTGAGTGAATGTTGGTTGGAAGTTTCTATATTTTTCAACTGTTCCCCCCGAAACATAAGTATGAGGGAGAACTGTTTTACCTGCAACAAAAGTAAATGTGTTTGGACCTACAACAGATTTAACAGGGAAAA
>Ga0194126_10008413_pt1 | contig 14036 bp, 12 predicted proteins | sample TA2KigC150mmetaG_FD_148641 | JGI IMG/M metagenome (GOLD analysis project Ga0194126, IMG submission 148641) | Freshwater microbial communities from Lake Tanganyika, Tanzania - TA2015035 Kigoma Deep Cast 150m | ecosystem: Environmental > Aquatic > Freshwater > Lake | place: Tanzania: Lake... | reverse complement strand
CAACGACAGGGAGAAAGTGATTAATTCCCCCTCACCCTAACCCTCTCCCCCATTGGGGGAGAGGGAATAAAGAAGGAGATCCGGTAATTCTCCCTCTCCCCCCCGCGGGGGGAGAGGGCTGGGGCAAGGGGGGGGCATCCTCGCCCCAGCGACCCATCGAAATAGCCAAACCTTAAGTGAACAGCATTGGATTTAGGGGGATTTTCCCAAGGGTTTATAGAGGCACGAAACGTCAACTTGAGCAATTAGTAAAAGGAGTTCGCATGACCTGGCAACCCCGCCTCCCCTCGGAGATCGAGGCCGAGAGTTTTCGTCGTATCGAAGCCCAGGTGGGGCCGCATCACCTGCCGCCCGAGGTCTGGTTCGTGGTGCGGCGCATGATCCACACCAGTGCGGACCTGGAGTACCTCGCCTCGGCCCGCCTCCACCCCCGGGCCATCGCCGCCGGGGTGGAAGCCTTGCAGCGCGGCTGCCCGGTGGCCACCGACACCCGCATGCTCCTGGCGGGCATTTCCACCGGGCGCCTGGACCGCCTGGGGGTTACGGCCTGCTGCCTCATGGACGCCCCGGAAGTCGCCGCCGAAGCGGCCCGGCGCGGCGCCACCCGGGCCGAGGTGGCCATGGAGCGGAGCCTGCCGGGACTGGCCGGGGGCATCGTGGCCATCGGCAATGCCCCCACTGCCCTGCTGCGCCTGCTGGAGTTGCTGGCCGCCGGGGCCCCGCCGCCGGCCCTGGTGGTGGGGGTGCCGGTGGGATTCGTCAACGCCGCGGAATCCAAGGACGCCCTGGCTCGCCAGGATTGCCCTTACATCACCGCCCTGGGGCCCAAAGGCGGCTCCGCGCTGGCGGCCAGCATCATTAATGCCCTGGCCATCATGGCCCTGGAGGAGATGCCGTCATGACCACGAAAACCGGGACCCTGTACGGGATTGGCGTGGGACCGGGAGATCCCGAATTGATCACCCTGAAGGCGCTCAAGGTGCTGCAGACAGTACCCCACATCTTCGCCTCGTGCTCCACCAAGAACACCTACAGCCTGGCCCTGAGCATCGTGCGGTGTCACTTAAACGGCGCCGGCATCGAGCACCTGCCCTTCCCCATGACCAAAGACCCCCAGGTGCTTGCCTCCGCCTGGGAGCAGAACGCCCGGCGGGTCATGGAAGTGCTGGCCACCGGCAGTGATGCCGCGTTCGTTACCCTGGGGGACCCCTTGACTTACTCCACCTTCGGGTATCTCCTGAAAACCCTCAAGCGCCTCAACCCCGAGGTGGGCATCGTCACGATCCCGGGCATCACTTCCTACAGCGCCGCCGCGGCCTTGACCCACATCCCGCTGACCGAGGGGGAAGAATCCTTCTACCTGGTGTCCGGGGCCCTGGGCGCGGCCCGGCTGAAGGAAGTTATTGATAAATCAGATAATATCGTGATACTCAAAACCTATCGCCATTTTGGCGAAATCTACCAGGTGTTGGAGGACATGGATCTCCTGGACCGGACCACCTGCATCAGCCGCTGCGGCCTGGAAGGCGAAACCATCGTGGAGAATCTCCGGGAGCTCAAAGGCCAGGAGTTGCCCTATCTCTCCATGGTCATCATCAAAAAGAAAGGCAAGGGGTATTGATGCCCCTCCCCAAGACCCTGGGCGGCCGGGGCCGCTGGCTGCTCCTGCTGGCCGTCACCCTGTTGGGCGCCATCTCCTGGCTGGGTCTGGGCGGGGCTTCGCACCACCTCACGGCCGGCAAGCTTTACCACCAGTTAGGCTCGCCTCTGCTCCGGCTCCTGGCTTATCTGGGAATTGGTCTCCTGGTGGGGCAGGTCATCGAATCCCTGGGGTGGGCCGCCAAACTGGGAGGCTGGGTGGCGCCCGTGCTCCGCTGGGGGCGCCTGAAACCGGAGAGCGGGGCCAGCTTCACTGCCGCCTTTTTCTCCGGGATCCTGGCTAACACCATGCTGTGGACCTTTTACCAGGAGGGTAAACTCAGCCGCCGGGAAATGACCCTGACCTACCTGTTCAACGGCGGGCTCCCGGTTTACCTGCTCCACCTGCCTACCACGTTTTTCATCATATTGCCCCTGACCCGGGAGGCCGGGCTCATCTATCTGGGGCTGACCGGGATCGCCGCCCTGCTGCGGAGCGCCGCCCTGTTGCTCCTGGCCCGGTGGCGGCTGCCCGCGGGGTCGGCCCCGGCGAGAGAGGCGGCCATGCCGACGCCGCCGGCCCGTAAGGGAAAAATTTCCCAGGAAATTTGGCGGAAATTCCGCCGGCGCTTTTCCCGGGTGGCGCTCTACACCTTGCCCATCTATTTCCTGATTTTCCTGGCGAATGACCGGGGCCTGTTCACGTGGCTGCGTGAGGTTGCGGCGTCTCACGTCGCCCTGAGCTTTCTGCCCATGGGGGCCGCCAGTGTGGTGATCTTCAGCCTGGCTGCGGAGTTCACCTCGGGCATGGCCGCGGCCGGGGCCTTTCTCCAGACCGGCGTCCTGACCGTCCATCAGACCGTCCTGGCTCTGGTCCTGGGCAACATCGTGGCCACCCCCATCCGGGCCCTGCGCCACCAACTGCACACCCATGTGGGGATATTTTCGCCGGGGTTGGGGACCCGGCTTTTGCTTATGAGCCAGGGGCTGCGGCTCCTGAGCCTGGTTGTGGTGGCCGTGCCGTATGCGATGTGGCATTAACCTGAGGCGAGGGGATGTCGGGGCGGTGAGCGCACCGCCCCGACCCGCCGATTAGCATGGCAGGTAAAATAAAACGGTTGCAAAGCAATTGAAAAAGACACCCAAAACTTTTCAGGCCCCTGAGGACGACGAGACCCCTGGACCGCCCCGGCCCCGGAAGGAACTGCGCCAGGGGTTCGCCACCGGCGCCGCCGCGGCCGCGGCGGCCCAGGGCGCGCTGTGCGAACTTCTGGACCGGCCTTGCCCGGATCGGGTCGAGGTGGCCTTGCCCGGCGGGGGAAGCCTTAGCATCCCGCTTAACCGCCATGAGAGGCGCGGCGCCCGGGGAGAGGCAGTGGTGATCAAGGATGCGGGCGATGACCCAGACGTTACCCACGGGGCGGAGATCGGGGCCCGGGTCTGGCGCCTGGAGTCCCCGGGAGCCGGGGAGGACATTACGCTTTTAGGCGGCGAAGGCGTGGGCCGGGTGACCAAGCCGGGTCTGCCGGTGGCGGTGGGGGAGCCCGCCATCAACCCGGTGCCCCGGAGGATGATCCGCCTGGCCCTGCGCCAGGTGTGGGATAAGTTTTGTCCCGGGGAGCCCCTGCGGCTGAGGGTGGAAATTTTCGTTCCCCGAGGGGAGGAACTGGCCCGGCACACCCTCAACCCCCGCCTGGGGATCGTGGGGGGCATCTCGATTCTGGGCACCACCGGGCTGGTGAAGCCTTTTTCCCACCAGGCCTACCGGGCCACCATCGCTTCCAGCCTGAGGGTGGTCCAGGCGGCGGGGCTTAAACACCTCGGGTTCAGCATCGGGGGCAAAAGCGAGGAGCACCTCAAAGCGTTCCTCCCAAAACTGCCCGAGGAGGCCTTTATCCAGATGGGGGATTACGTGCGCTTTGCCCTGAAGGTGGCCGCCCACATGAAATTTTCGGAGATCACCGCGGCGGCTTTTTTCGGCAAGGCCCTGAAGATCGCCCAGGGTTTCGGGCACACCCATGCCTCCCGGGGACTGGCCGATTTGCAGGAATTGGGCCGCTTGACCCTCTCTCTGACGGGAAATGCCGCTCTGGCCCAGGCGGTGGCCGGGGCCAACACCGCCCGGCAGACCCTGGAAATCCTCACCGAAGCCGGGGCCGGCCTGGTAGTGGCCCATGTGGGAGCCGGAATGCTGGCGGCCCTGCGGGACTATGCCGGTCCCAGGCCGAAACTCAATGCGGTGATGCTCGATTTTAACGGCTCACTCCTCTGGCGGGGGGAGCGCCCGGGGGAGGGGGCGGCATGATCACGGTGCAGGTGGTGGGCCTGGGGATGTCGCCCGCGGACCTGACCCCAAGGGCGAAGGAGATTATTTTGGAGGCCCAGGTGCTGGTGGGGGGGCGGCGTCTCCTCGATTACTTCCCGGAGCACCGGGGTATGAAAATTCCCCTGGGCAAGGACCCGGAAGGGACCCTCAAACAGCTCCCGGCCCTGGCCGAAACCAAGCGGGTGGTGGTGCTGGCGTCCGGGGACCCTAACTTCTACGGGGTGGGGCCTCTGGTGGTCAAGGTCCTGGGGGCGAAGCAGGTGGTGATCCATCCCAATCTCACCGCGGTGCAAACCGCCTGCGCCCGGCTCCAGATGCCCTGGCAGGATGCCACCGTCATCAGCCTGCACGGACGCTCGTGGGAGCACCTGGCCGCGGTCCTGGGCAAGCCCGGCCCGCTGCTGATCTACACGGACCCGGCCCATCCGCCGGGGGAGATTGCCCGGTTCCTGCTGGCCCGGGGACTGTCTTCGGCCCGCTTCTGCGTGCTGGAAGACCTGGGCCAGGACGCGGAGCGGGTCACCTGGATGAGCCTGGCGGAGGCCCAGGCGCGGGAATTTTCTTCTCTGAACCTGGTCGTGGTGGCGCCGGAGCCGGGTGAGGCAAGCTCCCGGCGCCCGCAGCTCCACCTGGGGCTCCCGGAAGCGGCCCTGGTCCACCAGGCCGGGCTCATCACCAAGGCCGAGGTGCGGGCCGTGGTCCTGGCCAAGTTGGCCCTCGGACCCGGCCAGGTCCTTTGGGACGTGGGGGCGGGGTGCGGTTCCGTGGGGTTGGAGGCCAGCCTGCTTGTCCCCAGGGGGAAGGTTTTTGCGGTGGAGCGCCACCCGGAACGGGCCGCCCAGATCGCCGCCAACCGGGACAAGTTCGGGGTGCACAACCTTGAAGTGGTCTGCGCCCCGGCCCCGGTATGCCTGGCGCCGCTGCCCGACCCCCACCGGGTCTTCGTAGGGGGCGGCGGCCCGGAAATCGGCGCCATCATCCAGGAAGCCGTGCGGCGCCTGGGACCCGAGGGCCGGATGGTGGTCACCGCCGCCCTGCTGGAGACCCTGGCCACCGCCCGGACCGCCCTGGAACAGGCGGGCTGGGAGGTGGAGGTGGTCCAGATCCAGGTGAGCCGGTCCCACCCCCTGGCCGGAGGGACTGCGTTGCGGGCGTTGAATCCCGTGTGGATTGTCACGGGTTACTGGACCAACACTGATGAAAAATCCCCCCTGACCCCCCTTTAAAAAAGGGGGGAAAGTTAAAAGTCCCCCTTTATAAAGGGGGATTTGGCCCTGGCTTTCCACGGTAAAGCTGAGGGCTGGCTGGTCAAGCCCTGGGAGCGAAAAAGCTTGAGGAAGATTACATGACTGAAAACCATCCCGTCATCTTCGTGGGGGCCGGTCCCGGTGACCCGGAACTCATCACGGTCAAAGGGCAAAAAGCCCTGGCCGGAGCCGACCTGGTGCTCTATGCCGGGTCCCTGGTGTCGCCGGCGGTGCTGGGCTGGGCCAACCCCGCAGCTGAACTCATCGACACCGCCAAACTTAACCTCAAGGAGATTTGCGCCCGGATCATGGCGGGAAACCGAGCCGGCAGGCGGGTGGTCCGGGTCCACTCCGGGGACCCCGCCCTGTTCGGCGCCATTCAGGAGCAACTGGAGGTCCTGGAGCGGGAAGATGTCCCCTGTCTGGTGATTCCCGGGGTGAGTGCGGCGTTCGCCGCGGCCGCGGCCCTGGCCCAGGAACTCACCCTGCCGGAGGTAACCCAGACGGTCATCCTCACCCGGGCGGCGGGGCGCACCCCGGTGCCGGAAGGAGAAGCCCTGCATGAGTTGGCCCGGCATGGGGCCACCCTGGTCATCTATCTCAGCATCAAGCTTATCGACCGCGTGGTGGCTGAACTCACCCCGGCCTACGGCCCGGACACCCCGGTGGTGGTGGCCTACCGGGTGAGCTGGCCGGACCAGCGGATGCTCCGGGGCACCCTGAGCACCATTGCCGGGCTGGTCCAGGCCTCGGGCATCGAGCGCCAGGCGTTGATCTTGGTGGGGCCGGTTTTGGCCGCCCGGGACGGCGAGCTCAAAGCCCGCTCCAAACTCTATGACCAGGGCTTCACCCATGGATTCCGGGCCGGCGGAGGGGAGGAGTGAAATTTGCTCCGAGAAGTGCTGGTGGGGGAGTGGAGCAAAACCCCCAAATGATCCTGGTGGCACCGGCGTCTCGCCGGTGCAGTGGTATATGAGGTGCGCACTGCGCACCACTTGACTCAATCCGGTATCAGGTAACTTCATGGTTTCTCAAGAACGCCCCATCAAAATTCTGGCCTTGACGAGTCAGGGCGCGGCCCTGGCCCGGCGGCTTGGCCGGGAATTGGCCGGGGCAGAGTGCTGGTTGCCTAAGAACCAGGCCGGGGAACCGGGGGACCAGGCGTTTTCCCGGTTATCCGAAGCCTTCCGGGAGGCCTTCGAGCGCGGCGACAACCTGGTGTGCATCATGGCCGCGGGGATCGTGGTGCGCGGCATCGCCCCATATCTGCAGGGCAAGGATACCGACCCCGCCGTGGTAGTGGTGGATGAGGCCGGGCGGTTTGCCATTAGCCTGCTGTCCGGGCACCTGGGCGGGGCCAACGAGTTGGCCCGGCGGGTGGCGAAGGTCCTCGGGGGCGCCCCAGTCATCACCACGGCCACGGACGTGCAGGGGCTGCCGGCCCTGGACGTGCTGGCCGTTCAGCACGGCCTGACCATCGAAAACCTGGCCGGGGTGCGGCCGATCCACATGGCCCTGTTAGAAGGCCGTCCCGTCCGGTTGGTGGACCCCGAGGGGTTTTTATATGGCGAATTATCAGCGTTTCCGGAGTTATTCAGTTTAGATCCCGACCTGGACCGGGCCCTGAACGGCCCCGGCCCCACGGTCTACGCGGGCTTCAGGGAGCGGTACTGGCCTCCGGGGTGGCTCAGGCTCCGGCCCCGGAACCTGGTGGCCGGCATGGGCTGTCATAAGGGTGCGCCCGCCGAGGAACTCGTGGAGTTCATCAAACAAACCTTTAAGCAGGAAGGGTTGTCCCTCCTGTCCCTGAAGGCCCTGGCCACTATTGAGGCCAAGAAGGATGAACCCGGGTTGCGGATGGCCGCCCGGGTTCTGGGAGTCGAATTCTTATGGTTTACCGCGACGGAATTAGAGGACATACCGGTGCCGAACCCCTCGCCCCGGGTGGCCCGCCACATGCAAGTGGCGAGTGTCAGCGAGGCGGCGGCCCTGAAGGCCGGGGGGGTGGAACTGATCGTGACCAAGCAGAAGAGCCCCAACGCCACCCTGGCGGTGGCCCGGGTCGTCTGGCGGTAGTGAGCCTGGGGCCCGGGTTCGCCGATTACCTCATCCCCCGGGCTAAGAATGCCCTGGCCGAGGCCCAGGTGGTGGTGGGCTACCAGACCTATATCGACCTGGTGCGCCCCTGGTTAACCACTCAGGAAGTGGTGGCTACCGGGATGAAGGCCGAAGTGAAGCGCTGCCATCTGGCCCTGGACCGGGCCCGGGCCGGGCAGCGGGTGGCCCTGGTCTCCAGCGGCGACGCCGGCATCTACGGCATGGCCGGGCTGGTCCTGGAGATTTGCGCCGCCCAGGGGCTCAAGGTGGGACCCCCTGGGGGGAGCGCGGACGTGGACCTCTACCTGGAGGTGATCCCCGGGGTCCCGGCCCTGGCCGCGGGGGCGGCGCTCCTGGGGGCGCCCCTGATGCACGATTTTGTCGTCATCTCCTTAAGCGATCTCCTCACTCCCTGGGAGACTATTAAGAAGCGCCTGGAACTGGCGGCCCAGGGGGATTTTGTCATCGTGCTCTATAACCCCAAGAGCAAGAAACGGGACTGGCAGTTGGGCGCGGTGCGGGACCTGTTGCTGAAGCGCAAAGCCCCCGACACCCCCGTGGGCATCGTCTCCCGTGCCATGCGCCAGGGCCAAACCACCACGATCACGACTCTTCATGACCTTACGAAAAATCCGGTGGATATGCAGACCATCGTGGTTGTGGGCAACTCCCAGACCTACACCTATGGCGATTATATGATCACCCCCCGGGGCTACCTGGCCAAGTACAGCGGCCAGGTGCAGGGGTCAGTAGTGTAGGTCAGTAGCGTAGGGTGCGTCTTACGCACCATTAATCCTTAAGTTTTGAATAGATGACCAGGTTGGCTGGTGCGTAAGACGCGCCACGAAAGACTGATGGTTTTTTACCAAAAACCAAAAACCAAAAACCAAAAACCAAAAACCGTCTTTATGAAATACCGTCCTTTAATGATCCTGGGGTCGGGCTCGGATGTGGGCAAGTCCATCATGGTAGCCGGCCTGTGCCGCATCTTCCGCCAGGAGGGCATCCGGGTGGCGCCTTTCAAGGCCCAGAATATGGCCCTGAACAGTTTCATCACCCCGGCAGGCGGGGAGATGGGCCGGGCCCAGGTGGTTCAGGCCCAGGCCGCGGGCCTGGTTCCCCAGGTGGACATGAACCCCGTCCTGCTCAAGCCCAGCAGCGAAGTGGGCTCCCAGGTGATTGTCCAGGGCCGGGTGTACGGCAACTTCTCAGCCCGGGATTACTACCGGCTCAAGCCCCGGCTGGTCAAGAAGGTGATGGAGAGCTACCGCCGCCTCGCCCAGGCCTATGACCTCATCGTCCTGGAGGGGGCCGGCAGCGCGGTGGAGCTGAATTTAAAGAAAAACGACCTGGTGAACTTCAACATGGCCAAAAAGGCCGGGGCCGCAGTGCTGCTGGTGGCCGACATCGACCGGGGCGGGGTGTTCGCGGCCACCATCGGCGCCTTCCACCTCCTGACGCCCTCTGAGCGCCGGATGCTCCGAGGGTTCATCATCAACAAGTTCCGGGGGGATGCGGCCCTTTTCGAGGAGGGTGTTGCGATCATCGAGCGCCGCACCAAGCGGCCCGTCCTGGGGGTGGTGCCCTACGCCGGCGATCTGGTCCTGCCCGAAGAGGACAGCGTCGCCCTGTCCCGCAAGCGTTCGGCCGGAGCCTGGGAAGAAGATGGCGGCCTCAAGATCGGCGTGGTGCGCCTCCCCCACATCTCCAACTACACCGACTTTGATCCTCTGGAGCAGGAGTCCGGGGTAAGTCTCCGGTACATGGACCACCGGGATGAGCTGTCCGGGCTGGACCTTTTGATCCTGCCGGGAACCAAGAATACCATCAGCGACCTCCTCTATCTTAAGGAATCCGGCCTGTTCCGGCGGATTCAGGCCTACGCCCGGGGAGGCGGCCGCGTGGTGGGAATCTGCGGGGGCTACCAGATTCTGGGGCAGGAAGTCCGGGACCCCCTGGGGGTGGAAGGCGACCCCCGGGCGGAAGCGGGGTTGCAGCTTTTGCCGGTGGCGACTACCATGGCCGGGGCCAAGACCACCACCCAGGTGCAGGCCCGGGCGCCGGCCCCCCGGGATTGCGGGGTGCTGTCGGCCTACGAGATCCACATGGGGGTCACGGAAACTCAAGGGGAGGGACAGCCGGCCTTCGAGATCGTCAGCCGGAACGGCCAACCCCTCAAGGTGGCCGATGGCTGGGTTTCCCCGGACCGCCGCGTCTGGGGCACCTACCTCCACGGCCTGTTTGATAATGACCGGTTTCGCCGGGTCTTTCTGCAAGAATTGCGACGGACTCGGCCAGGCATGGACACCACCGCACCGGCGACGTCTACTTATGAAAAATATGAAAACTTTCAAGAAGCCCAGTTGGATCGCCTGGCGGACCTTTTGCGGCGTCATCTGGATATGGCGCAGATCAACGCGATGATCCAAACTTAAAAAAATGACTAATTTCCCTGACCAGCCCCCCCTGCACGGGGGCGACGTGTATCTTCTGGCCCGCACCCTGGGGGTCAATATTGGCGACCTCCTGGATTTCTCCGCCAACATCAACCCCCTGGGATTTCCCCCGGGGCTTACCGGCGCGGTAGAGGAGGCTCTTAAAGAGATCGTCCACTACCCGGACCGCCGCAGCCTGAATCTGCGCGCCGCCCTGGCGGCCTATCACCGCCTCACCCCTGAAAAAATCCTGGTGGGCAACGGCTCCACGGAGCTTATCTACCTGGTGGCCCGGGCTCTTAGACCCCGCCGGGGGCTCATCGCGACCCCGGCCTTCAGCGAATACGAACACGCCCTGAGCCTGGCCCGGGTGCCGGTGGCTTTCCATCCCACCAATGAATCCCACAATTTTACCCTGAGCGATATCCCGGAGCCGCAAGCGGGGGACCTGGTCTTCCTGGCCCATCCCGCCAGTCCCAGCGGGGTGCTGCTGGACCCGGAGTTGTTTCTCAGAGTGGCGGCTGGCGTTGAGTCGGCGGGAGCCTATCTCCTCCTGGATGAAGCGTTTGTGGATTTCGTGGAAGAGGCCTCCTTAAAGATTCACCTGGGCCGGTTTCCCCGCCTGATGATCCTGCGCTCCTTCACCAAATTTTTCGGTATTCCGGGAATGCGCCTGGGTTTTTTGTTAGGAGCGCCGGAACTCACTGCCCGCCTTGCGGAGGCGCAGGAGCCCTGGTCGGTGAACACCATGGCCCAGGCTATGGGGGTGGCCTGCCTGGCCGACCGAGAGTACATCAGCCGGACCCGGACCCTCATCAAACGTGAGCGGGAATTCCTCTTGGAGCGACTGGCGGCGCTGCCGGGCCTGACCCCGTTTCCCAGCGTGGCGAACTACCTCCTGGTGAAACTCACCCGGCCGGGGTTGACCGCGGCCGCATTGCGGGAGCAGATGCTGACCCACCGGATCGTGATTCGGGACGCCAGCAATTTCCGGGGGCTGGATGAGCGCTTCTTCCGCCTCGCGGTGCGGGGCCGCCAGGAAAATGAGCGGCTGCTTAAGAGCCTGGAGCAGTGCCTGGGATTTTGAGGGAGGGGGCCAGGGGCTTTTTCGTTTTTTCGTTTTTCCGTAAGGGTTGCCCCAACCCCTATGAGTGCAAGGAAAAAACCATGCTGCCAGTGGCACTAAACTGAACCCGGAGTAACTTATGGGCCTGGCCCTGCCTTTTCTGTTGGCTTACCTGCTGGATCTCCTGCTGGGGGACCCCCCCGGCTGGCCACATCCGGTGCGGCTTTTGGGCAGTATCATCCAATACTGGGAGTCGGTGCTCTACCGGGCTCGAGTGGCGGCCGGGGCGCTGTTCTGGCTGGCGGTCATGGGCACCACCCTGGTCCTCATGGTCGGAGTGCTGGGGGTGGCGACGTTGCTGCCGCCCTGGGGCGGCATTGCGGTTCTCACTTACTTCCTGTATTCCGGCCTGGCCACCCGCAGCCTGCACCAGGAGAGCCTCAAGGTGGAGGCGGCCCTGGTCAAGGGCGACCTGGACGGGGCCCGGGCGAGCCTCTCCATGATCGTGGGCCGGGAAACCTCGCACTTATCCCTGGAAGATATGCGGCGGGCCGTGATTGAGACCGTAGCCGAGAACCTGGCCGACGGGGTGGTGGCCCCCATGTTTTTTACCCTCATGCTGGGCCTGCCGGGGCTGTTCTTTTACAAGGCCGTCAACACCATGGACAGCATGGTGGGCTACAAAAACTACTGGTATGCCCAGTTCGGCAAAGTGGCGGCCCGGGCCGATGACGTCCTCAACTTCATCCCGGCCCGCCTCACGGCCCTCCTCATGATTCCCACGGCCGCGGCGCTGGGCCTTAATTGGCGGGGGGCCTGGCGCATCCTCCTGCGAGACCGGCGCAAAGCTGCCAGCCCCAACGCCGGCTGTCCCGAAGCCGCCATGGCCGGAGCCCTGGGGGTGCGCCTCGGGGGTCCCAGCACCTATTTCGGCCGCCTGGTGGAAAAACCCTTTATCGGCGAGGCCAGCCAACCCCTGGACCAGGAGCGCTATCGCCAGGCCGTCCGCCTCTTATACGGCGCCTCTCTGGCGATGGCCGCGATCACCCTGTCGGGTCTCATAGCCAGCCGCGCCGGGGTCTGGGGGTTGCTCTCCCTGGCCAGATAACGCCCGCTCTGCAAACCATATCTTCAACCATTGGGAATTTTTCATAAGTTTCTATCGTGGAGCCGTGTTTATCCTGCGTCTGGGTTGCCCCGGTCGTTAATCGTCTTTTTTATTTTCTTTTTCATATAACGGATGTTCCATTTTTAAGTGACGAAAAATATCCTATAACCTATTGATATACAAGCAAATACTAGCTGCTTGACAGTTTTTTCCTGGTGGCTACATGGATTTTCCTCAGGGGCAGGGTGTCCGGCAATTTTACCTGGGCGGCGGCCAACAATTCCTGATTGATGCCGGTGGGCTGGGGGACTTTTTGGCAGGTGACATTGGCGATGACCAGTTCTATCCCCCGCACCGAACCCAGTTCATCTAAGGCTTCGCTGACAGTGAGGTCGAGATGACGCCAATAATGGGCCAACTCCCGCTCCAGCAGGTAGGCCAACATCACCACGAAGACGTGGCCCCGAGTGCTGGCTTCGGTTTGCACAAAGGTGGGGCGGATTTCCAGATGACCGCTTTTAAAGGTGCGAAAGGCGCGTTCCACCTGGGCCAGGTCTTTGTAACGCTGATGAATGGCGGCGGCGCTGGCGGCCTCCCCCGGCACATCGCTTTTGATCACATAACAGCCGTCCAACTGGGTTTCTTTCGCCCAGGCTTCCGGATCAATTTCCAGGGCCAGGATGCGTCCGCTGAGTGTTACTTTAGCCCATTGGTCAATTTTAAGTAACCTGGCATAGTCCACCAATCTGTCTCTGGCGATCTCAGGATTGGCTCTGGGGTGTTCATCCAGATAACGTTGTTTATCTGACAGACGTAACTTTAGAGCTGACAACTTATTCTGGCGATTGTCGGCCAACTCCGACACCCGCTGGGGATTACGCCGCAAGATATAGCGGGTATTATCGATTACTACTTCAGCCAGTTCACTTTCAAAAAGATGCATTTGGAAAGCGCCGGTTTTGAGCAATTGGCGAATCTGCGCTTTGGTAATCGCGGTAATATAGTGGAACTCATGTTCTTTAAGGGCCTGTAATTGCGGCAGCTTTAACATGCCGCGGTCGCCCACCAGGGTGACCTTGCAGACCCCAAAGCCCTGGGCCAGGGTGCGAATCTGTTCGCTGACGGTCTTGGGGTCCTGGGTGTTGCCGGCAAAGACCCGCACCGCCACCGGCGCGCCTTCGGGACCGGTGAGCAGTCCGATCACCAGCTGCTGCTTGCCTTTTTTGCCGTCCCGGTTGTAACCGAAAGCGGCCAAGACGTTGTTGACGCCTTCCAAGTAAGAACTGGTGACATCATAAAGAAACAGTTGCGGCGCGGCGGCGCCGTATCGCCGCCGGAAGAGACGTTGTTCAATGGCCTCCTGGTGTTGTGCCAGCCAGGCCAGGTTCTGATAAAGATGTTCCTCGTTAAAGGGAGCCAGGCCCAGGAGATCGCTGGCGGCGTGGCTTTCGGCCAACCGGACGGCACTGAGGCGGGAGCCCTGGTCCATCAGCCGGGCAAAGACCTGCCACAGGGCCAGCTTGCCGGGGCGCTGGGACCCCAGGGCTTGAGCCAGCCCCAGGCGCTGGGCCACCGCCAGTAAACAGCAGACCGCGCCGATCCTGGCGCCCTGTTGAGGGTTTAACTCCTGGACGCTGCCCAACTGGGCCAAATCGCCTTTATGTCGCAGGGCCAACTTGATGGCGGCGATTTCCGCCTCGGAACAATGGGAGAGATTAGCGATGGTGCGATGCTTGACCTTGCCCTCATGCCGGTATGATTCCCGCAGCAAATACCGGCGATAGGTCTTGCCCCCCTGGGTGGAATAAGCGGCATCGAGGTACATAGTGAGTACATTAATAAACAGAACTATTCTGATTGTCAAGATTAAAATCTACTAATTCTATTTATTTTAGTGGCTACACTATTTTCTCAAAATCACGAAACATTAAGTATATTCAAGCAGTTATATGATTAGTGGTCTGGAACATCCGATATAACGGATGTTCCAGACCCAAAATCATATAACAGATTGAATATAATTGATATATTGTGTTTTTTGGTAAAATATGTAGCCACTAATCTAATAGATAAATTAGATAAAAAGCTTGACATTCAAATTAGTTTAAAATAGTATCGT
>Ga0194126_10008410_pt1 | contig 14042 bp, 8 predicted proteins | sample TA2KigC150mmetaG_FD_148641 | JGI IMG/M metagenome (GOLD analysis project Ga0194126, IMG submission 148641) | Freshwater microbial communities from Lake Tanganyika, Tanzania - TA2015035 Kigoma Deep Cast 150m | ecosystem: Environmental > Aquatic > Freshwater > Lake | place: Tanzania: Lake... | reverse complement strand
GCCACTAGGTAAAGCTTAAGGGGTTGGGGAAGGAGGTTTGGGGGAAGGGGCAGGGTTCCCACAGGCGAGACGCCTGTGCCACCGCCCCTGGCCCCTTCCCCCAAAAATCAACCCCCCTTCACCCCAATTTCTTCATCGCTTAAATAGCAGGCGGGGTCCGGGGCCCAGAGGTCGCCGGTGAGGGCTTCGGCCCGGACCCGGAAGTTGCCGGCGCAGACGTCCAGCCAGCGGCATTGGGCGCAGCGGCCTTTCACGTAAGGTTTCTTGTCCTTGAGGCGGGCCATGAGTTCGTCGGAGAGGTCGACCCAGATTTGGCTGAAGGGCCGGCGTCGGACGTTCCCGAAGGAGTAATGGCGCCAGAACTGGTCGGCGTGCACTTCCCCGTCCCAACTGACGCAGCCGATGCCCCGGCCGGAGTTGTTCCCTTCGTTCATCTTAAGGAGTTCCAGGACTTCTTCAGCCCGCCGGGGGTCTTCCTCGTTCAGCTTGAGGTAGATGTAGGGGCCGTCGGCGTGGTTGTCCACGGTGAGGACCTCCACCTGGCGTCCTGCGTCAAAGAGGCGCCGGGTGCGGGCGCAGAGGAGGTCCACCAGCTCCCGGGTCTGGCTGTGGGTCAGGGCCTCCTCCATCAGCTTGGCCCCCCGTCCCGTATAGACCAGGTGATAGAAGCAGATGCGGGGAATGTGGTATTTCTCCACCAGGTCGAAGATGGCCGGCACTTCCCGGTAGTTGAGGCGGTTGATGGTGAAGCGCAGCCCCACCTTGAGGCCGGCGGCCTGGCAGTTGGTGACCCCGGCCATGGCCGCGGCAAAGGCCCCGGGCTGGCCCCGAAACTTGTCGTGGGTCTTCTGGGTTCCGTCCAGACTGATGCCCACGTAGGACAGGCCGAAGTCTTTCAGGCGCCGGGCCACTTCGGGCGTGATGAGGGTGCCGTTGGTGGAGATCACGGCGCGCATGCCGTTATTTACAGTCCACTCCACCAGCTCCATCAGGTCTGGGCGCATCAAAGGCTCGCCCCCGGAAAAGAGCACCACGGGGACGCCGAAATCCTTCAAGTCCTTAAGGAGGGCCAGGCCTTCCTCTTGGGTCAGCTCATTTTTCGCGGGGCCATAGGTGGCCTTGGCATAGCAGTGGATGCACTTGAGGTTGCAGGCCTGGGTGACGTTCCACACCACCACCGGCTTTTTGTCGGCGGAAAATTGCAACAAATGGGAGGGCAGGTCCTTGGCTCGGCGGTCGCGGTACCGGAGGACGTCGCCGGGCTCCACCGCGCCGCAGTATAGTTTAGATACGCCGATCATGGTTTATATCGATTCCTGTTTGAGAAGTTTCGAGTTTTGAGTTTCGAGTTTCAAGTTTCAAGTGGATGGATTCGTAACTAGTCCAATAGACCGGCATCGGCAACCAAATCATCTGGTTCCCAAGCTGAGCTTGGGAACCCAGATAGATGCAAAGCTTAGCTTTGCTAATCAATCCAGCATATTAGCTGTCCCATTTTGATGAGCCGTTTATTCCCCAAGCTCAGCTTGGGAACCAGATTTGACTTTTTACGATGTCATCAAGTTTGAATTTTGCGATAATTACTTATCCGAAGCCAATCATTGATAATCCGAGATTTTTAACCCGTCCCCCGTCCCCGGTCCCCGGTCCCCGGTCCCCAGTCCCTAAAACCTGAAACCTGAAACCTGAAACCTGCCTCACTCCCTGAACAGGGTCTTTTGATAGTATTCCCGGATCACCCGGTTAAGATAGGCGTTCAAGTCTAGAATGGCCTCCCGGTCCAGCAAAAACTCATCCTGGGAGGTGCGGTCCCGGACCAGTTTCAAGGCGTGCTCCAGGTCCTTGCTCAGTTCCTGACACACGGCGTAGGCAGAGATGTTGCGCGCTATGGCCTGCCGCAGGATTTCGTCCACCGCCTCGGGGTCGAACTTCAGGTGTATCTGGTGCTCCGCCTCAAACAAGTCTTCGTAGCGGCGCACCTGCTCATAAAGGCGGCCCATCTCCTCGAACGCGGTTTTCAAGTCCCAGTCCCAATGGAGATACTGGTCCACCATGAGTTCCAGGCGGGTCTCGGTGAGAGGGACGCCGTAGCGGTCCAGCAGCTCCTGTTCCCGGCGCCTTACGGCTTCCTTGATGACCAGCCGTTCCGCCAGACTGGCGGCCTGAAAGCGCTCCCGGAGATCCGGGTCCTGAGGGTTGTTGAGCAGCCGGGCCAGTTCTTCCTGGGGGTGGGTGACCACTCCCGGCGTCACCACCAGTTCCTTGATCTCCGTGGAAGGCAGGCGCTTCTCGAACTGGATGAGCACCCGCTCGATGACGCTGACGATGCCCCGGGCCCCGGTCTTTTCCAGGGCGGCCTTTCCCGCCAGGAGTTTCAGGGCTTCGTCCTCAAACTTGATGTCAATGCCATAGGCCCGGAAATCCCGCTTCTTACTGGTGATGATGGGGTTGTTGGGGTTGGCCAGGATGTCGTAGAGGTCCTGGGCCTTGAGTTCCTCCAGCACCGAAATGACCGGCAGGCGGCCGATGAACTCCGACTCAAACCCGTACTTGATGAGATCTTCAGCATTTACCTGCTTGAGGAAGGCTCGCACCTGGTCCTTGGAGGTCATTTTCCCCCGGAAGCCGATTTCCTGCTTGCTGAGGCGCTCTTTGACGATTTTTTCCAGCCCGTTGAACGCGCCGCTGACGATGAACAGGATATGGCGGGTGTTGATGGTGCGCTTTTCTTTTTTCCCGGTGCGGCGGTAATGCTCGATGGCCTGGAGCTGGGAGACCGGATCATGGGCTACCTTCAGGTCCACTTCCGTCTCTTCCATGGGCTTGAGAAGCGCCCGCTGCACGCCGGTGCGGGATACGTCGGGACCCCAAACCTGTCCGGCGCTGGCGATTTTGTCGATTTCGTCAATATAAATGATGCCGTATTGAGCCAGGTCCACATCGTCCCCTGCCTCGTGCACCAGGTCCCGCACCAGGTCTTCCACGTCGCCGCCCACGTATCCGGTTTCGCTGAACTTGGTGGCGTCGCCCTTGACAAAGGGGACCCCGATCTTCTTGGCAATGAGCTTCACCAGGTAGGTTTTGCCCACCCCGGTGGGGCCGATGAGAATGATGTTGTTCTTGATGGCCCCCACGCCCGGCTCCGGCTCCCGGCCCTGCTCCAGATAGTGGCGGATGCGGTTGAAGTGGGTGCAGACCTTGGTGGCCAGGATGCTCTTGGCCCCTTCCTGCTTGATGACGTATTCGTTTAAGTAAGCTTCCAGCTCCTGGGGCTTCAGGTCAAATTTGATCTTGCTCAGTTTGTCCCTGGCGGCCTGGCCTTCGCCGCCTTTTTCCGCCCGGGCCATCAGGTGGGGGGCCAGAACTTTGACACGGCTGCCATATTTTTTGGTGAGATATTCGCTGACCTCTTTTTCCAGGTCTTTGGGGTCGGGGATCTTTTCCATAAATTCCGGGTCGATAGACATAAAAATTAAGGGCCCATATATCTGAAAGCCCTTTGTTTAATTATAGCTATATCAAGTAGGAGTTGCAAGGAGAGGTGAGGTTTCAGGTTTCAGGTTTCAGGTTCCAGGGGTCAGGGGTCAGGGATTAGGAATTAGGAATTAGGGAATAGGGAATAGGGAATAGGGAATAGGGAATAGGGAATAGGGAATAGGGAATAGGGAATAGGGAATAGGGAATAGGGATTGGGAAATAGTCGCTCATGAGTCATGGGCTCGCTCCCAAAATATGAAAAATATCGGTGGCACATCGCGGCCTTTGGCCGCAACCAAACTAAAAAATAACCTAATTACTTTAATCAAATCAAGGTGTTACAGGCAAAATCTTCGCGAAAAAACCAGAAACTCGGATTCAGTAGCACAGGCTTTCCAGCCTGTGCAGTCTGGAACTTTTCCAAGCAAGGGAATAGGGAATAGCCCCACTTCGGACCTGGACGAGGGGAGCAAGCTCCGGGCCGAATGCTAAATGGCTATCAACAGGAAGCCCGGATTGACAGTCCGGGGTTTTCTGATTGACAAATATTTTTTGTTTGTGCTAATCAAAATCCGGAAGAAAGTTTAATGGTCTTCCTCAAAAAAATGGTGTCTGTCCCTGATTTCGATGGCGCCTTTGAGGCCGTGGCCGCAGGTGACCGGCATCCAGGATCAGGCAGTTGTCTGTTCTGGTCCGGGACCACCGTTCGGATATGCAGAAATACCAAATTGGTCAGGACAAACAAGAGGTTAATCGGGCTGAAGCCTTCCCGTTTACCGATACCAGTTGTTATTTTCTGCCTTCAAGTAACTTTAAATTTCTATTCGTCATTCATTGGTGCGAAAGTTGATTAAATAAACCAAAACGGGGGATGCAAATGATGGGTACACGCGATCTTATTGTCTACTTAAAAGAAGACAGGTACGAAAATCCCAAGGAAATTTTTAAATTACTTGCAGACATGGTGCGTCGCAGTGGATTAAAATTGAGTGGATCTGTGATATGTGACATAGGTTGCGCTACTGGCGAATTTATTTATTTTTTAAAAAAACAGTTTCCTGAAAGCAATTATATTGGTATTGATATTGAACCTGACTTAATCAATAAAGCTTGTCAAAATGTGAAGGGAGTTGAGTTTAAGATCGGGTCAGTTCTTGACCAAAAGATCTTGCCTCATTCTTCGATTGATATTGCTTTTCTAAACGGAGTCCATTCAATTTTCGATGATTTTAAAGATTTGCTCTTTAACCTATTGCACTGGACTCGTCCCGGGGGACGCATATTTATCTTTGGACCCTTTAATCCTTATCCGGTTGATGTTTGGGTTAAATTCCGTCTTGCTGATGATCCCGATCTTAACCGAACTGAGCCTGGGTGGAATATCTTTTCGAAACAGACCATCTCCGGTTTTCTTAACAAAAATTTGGGAGAAGGCAGGCATTCTTACACTCATTTTGAGATGCCTTTTGATATCGACCCCGATCCCTACGATCCTGTTCGGTCCTGGACTTTTAAAGATAATAATAATAGACGTTTATTCACAAATGGTCTTTCACTGCTGATAAATTTTGAAGTTTTAGAAATAATCCGTTGAACTTTGGAAATGTCTGTGGAAATGTCTGCCGCCTGTCCGGGGAACTCAGTCGCCCTTGGTGTGTTTCTCAATTAACTACCATTAACGCCATATCAAGGGGCATGTTTTTCCAGGATTTCATCCGCCGTTTTTGTCCAGATATTACTCGGAGCGATTAATTGTTCCCATTATCCAAGGCAGGACTGAGTGATGAGGACTGAGGACTGAGTAAATTTAAGATAGAGATGGCGAAGACTCAGTCCTCAGTCCTCAGTTCAGTCCCTAAGATCCCCATCCTTTTAACAGATAACTGAAAACTCGAAACTCGAAACTGAAAACTCGAAACTCGAAACTTGCTTATGCCCCCGCCCCACGAACTCCGCACCTACCGCACCCGCATGGCCCGGAAGGGCCTGGTGGGCTTCCGGGTGGCGGTGAAGGAAACGGACCTCTGGGTCCTGGCGGACCGGGACCTCACCTTGGAGGTGAGGGAAGCGGTGATCCAGGAACGCCAGCAGTTGGAGTCGTACATCGCGGCACACCCGGGTTTTCTGGAAGCACTGGCCCCCTGGCCGGAAGACCCGTTTGCGCCGCCGGTGGTGCGGGAAATGATCGCGGCCGCCGCCAAGGCGGGGGTGGGCCCCATGGCCGCGGTGGCCGGGGCCATTGCGGCGCGGGTGGGGATGGCCCTGGGCGGAGGGAGCGAAGAGATGATCGTGGAAAACGGCGGCGACATTTATCTCCGCATCAACCGCCCGGCCACCGTGGCTCTGTTTGCCGGCAAATCCCCCCTGAGCCACCGGCTGGGGTTGAAGATCGACCCGGCGCTCAGCCCTTTGGGGGTCTGCACTTCCTCCGGCTCCGTGGGTCATTCCTTGAGCTTCGGCCGGGCCGACGCAGCTTGCGTTATCGCCAAATCCGCCGCCCTGGCCGATGCCGCGGCCACCGCCCTGGGAAACCGGGTCCCGGACCCCGGGGCCATCCCCCGGGCCCTGGATTGGGTTGCCAACCTGCCGGAAATTCTGGGCGCGGTGGTTATCCTGGGGGACAAGCTGGGGGTCTGGGGCCAGGTGGAACTGCTGCCCCTGCCGGTGTAGGGGTCAATGTCATTAATTTCTCGAGTTTCCCCCTTTTTTTTTCAGGGCTTTCTTCAGTTTTTCTCCGTAATTCCCGATATTTTGGTAGTTGTCAATGTGATAAAGAAAGAATGGGGGGAAAGATAACCGGTGAAACCGGAGACCCCTTGATAATCCTTGGTTCTTTTAACGGAAAACGGAAATCTGCAATAATACCAGTTTCTCTTTCAAGTGCAACAAACTTAATCTGTAACTTATTGATAATCCGTAATTATCTTTACCGAAAACCGAAGACCGAAGACCGAAAACCGTATAAGAGGGAGGCCGGCGCCTAGATCTCCGGTAAATCAGAGGAACATGGCATTATGGATGTCTTGTGGAATCAGGTGAAGTTTGAAGTCGCCATCCTTTGGAACTGGCTCAAGGTAGAAGTTACCCATAACCCGTTCCTGGCCCTGGGGGCTTTAGGGGTTGCCGCCATGATTTGGCTGATTATCCGGCCCCGGCTGAGGTAAAGGCGGGCGGGGTCAGTGTTCAGGCATCCCTGCCAGCTTTTTACCCCCCCAACCGATAACCAGTAAGCCCCCGTCCCCAACCTTTCTCCGCCTTTAACCCGCCTCCGGGGAGGGCTCCGAACCTTCCAACGCCACACTAAGGGTCTGGAAGCTCTGGTCCACCAGCAGGGTGGTGAGCACGTTGGCCCCCTCCCTGCGGGTGGAGATGACCTCAATATAGTGGGGCACCCCGTACTCGTCGGCGAAAGTGATGCGCTCCCCGGCTTTGAAACCTCCCTGGCGGAACCAGATCTCCGGCGGCAGGAGCCAGGTCTTGCCGTACTGGGCCATAAACTTGAAAAAGGACACCGTATCGAAGGGAAACTGCAGGTATAGGGCCAGCTCTTCCTCCGAGACCTTCCGCTCCAGCTCCCTTTCCAGGCGCCGCCGCTCCTGGTTTAAATCCGCGTCCCGGAGCTTCACCATGCCCCCTTCGTCGTAAAGGATTTTGTGCCACGTCTTGCCGTCGGCCCGCTGGTATTCCAGGACCTTTTGGCAAATCCAGTCCTCCGGCTCGTTGAACGGCAGCGGGCCATAGCGTCCCAGGATAAGGTTTTTTAGGTCCAGGGAGGGCTGTTCGTAGCGGCCGTACAGGACATTATTCACCGCAGTGGTCCACAAAATCTGGGATCCCGGAGTGACGGACCACCAGTTGCCTAGTTCCACCTGGACCCGGGCCATTTCTTCCAGGATTTCCGGCATACGCTCCAGGAACCCACCCCGGTCGGCCTGCTCGAAGGTGCTCCCCACCGCGCCGCCGGTGAGCTTGTACATGGCCACGGTGGGATCGTGCCCCCGGAAGGGGCTTTCGAAAGGTTCGTAGATTTTCCGCTCCCGGCGGAGGATGTCGGAACTTTTCACCAGGGAGGGAATATCCACTCCCACCGCCTGGCGGCCATAGTCTTCCAGGGTCTGGATAAGGGTGAGGGCGGGAGCCTGGCCATAGACCGATCCCCAACCGTGGTCGGCCACGTCGCAGATTTTTACCCCGTTCAGGATCGCGGCGGTCATGCGCCCGATGTCGTTGCCGTCGGTGTTGCAGCCGTGGTAGTGCAGGATGATTTCGGGGAATTGGGCCCGGATGGCCTTCACCAAGGCCGCGATGCGCCTGGGGGTGCCCAGCCCCGCGTAGTTTTTGATGGAAACGATGACGTCGGGGCCGGTGACCTCCAGGATTTCCCGGACCTTGCCCACGTAGTATTCGTCGGTGTGCTCCGGGCCGGTGGAAAAGCACACGCTGGGCATGAGGAGCTTTCCGGCCTTCTGCACTTCTTCAAACAGGGGCGCCATGTTGGGCACGTGGTTGAGGAAGTCATAGATGCGCCAAACGTCCAAGTATTTGGAGAATTCCCGCACTGTGAAGCGGATGACGTTTTCCGGGTAATGGCGGTAGCCGAAGAGCGACGCCCCCCGGCACACGGTCTGGAGCAGGGTCCGGGGCATGGCCCGGCGGGCCAGGCGCAGTCGCTCGAAGGGGTCCACCTGCCGGCGCATCAGGTCCACGTGCACCGAGGCCCCGCCGCTCACCTCCACGGAGAAGAACCCCGCGGCTTCCCGGTGGGGGGCCACCCGGGCGGTGGTCATGGGCATGAGGCGGTTTTTAAAGTCCGACTGGGACACGTCCCGTTCGTTGTTGCACAGATAATAGTCGTCCACCCGCCTTAAGGTGTCCAAAATGTCGGCGGGACTCATTTCCCTAGTAATGCGACCGTTCATGGGGTTCTCCCATTGTAAACCATATCAATTATTTTATGGGACCATAAGGTTGTTGATAAATAGCAGATAGCAGCGGGCCCCTCCTTACCATGCAAATACGTGGAATCCCCAAGCGGGCAGATCCAGGTAGAGGCCCCGGTTAAGCAGGTCGTCGCCCTCCCTTTCGTAGCGGGCGTCGCTCATCAAGTCCTGGAGCATCACCTTGCCGCCCCGAAGATCATCAAAAGGCAGTCTCATGTAACATTGTCCCTGGCTGGGGCCATAGTTTACCGCGATGAGGAGGCGCTGATGCGCCTCACCTTCCCAGGCAAAGGCCAGGAAGCGATCCAAGGTGGGGTTACCCTCCCAGGCCGGGGAGACTTCCAAGAGCTGCCAACGCCCGTCCCGCACCTCGGGGCGTTTCAGGCAGGCCAGCAGTTTTTGATAAAAATCCTGTAAGACAGGGTCAACCGGCTCCTCCGGGCGGCGGCCCAGGTGCATGGAGACTTTGACGCGGCGGCCCTCAAACTGGCCTTCGTGAAAGAAGCGCAGGCCGGGAGTGAAGTAGGTGAGGACTGCCGCAGCCTGGTGCAACGGCGGCGGAAAATCATGGGCGGCCCGGGGCTCGTCGTGGTTTTCGAGAAACCGCGCCAGCTTGTTCTGATAAGCCATATCAGCCCAGAGGTGGCTGCGCACTGCCGCGGCATCCTGGGCCAAGAGACGGTCATACAGTTTTTTATCATAGCAATAGTCAAAGCCCTGTTGCATGAGCTCCCACTCCAGGTCCCAATAGACCTCCGCCATAAAGAGAAAGCCCGGATGTTGTTCGCGCAGCCTGCGGGTTCCTTCCGGCCAGAAAGGTTCATCCACGGGGGCCGAACCGTCGGCCGGGAGGGAGCGGTCTCCCCAGGTGCCTTGGAAGACTTCAGGGAGAATAAGCATGGCCATATCGCAGCGCACGCCGTCGGCGACCTCGGCCAGCTTGAGGAGCTCCTGGGTCATAGCCTCCCTTAAGCCCGGGTGACGGTAGTTAAGCTGAAAAGTATCCGGCCAGCCGGGGAAATAAGGGTCACGGCCATGGGCCAGGATGAGAGAGCCCCGACTGGTCTCAACCTGCCGGTAATTGTGAGGCTCCCGGTCCAGGTCGGCTTCGCTCCCCTGAACGAAGAACTCGGGGTGCTTTTCAACCCAGGGATGGTCCGGAGCCGTGTGGTTGGGGACGAAGTCCACGATGAGCTTGAGTCCCCTGGTTTGTAGGCGTTTTTTCAGGCCTAAAAGATCAGCCTCCGGGCCGAAATCCCGGTGCAGGGTGTAGCCCTTGACCGCAAAGGGCGAGCCGCTGACATCGGCCTCAGTAAAATCGGGGAGCGTCGCCTGAAATTCCTTCAGCCAGTCAGGGTGACATAGGGAGACCTGCCGCCCGGCGGGGCCGGTCTGCCAGAGGCCCAGGAACCAGACGTAATCGAAGCCTAGGGAAGCTACCTGATCAAGAAAGACATCGGGAATATCGGCGAGACTAGCCGGGCGCCCCAGGGTGTTGGCCAGCTCCCGGAGCCAGACCCGGGTGTTTATCTGGTAGAGGGAAGGATAAAGCAGCATCTAACACACCTCCAAGCCCCGCTAGCCCCTGCCATCCTTGAGGTGGAATGAGGCGAGCCCTAAAGTCAGGACCCGCCCGAGTCAGACTTGATTATACTTTCTGAGCGCCCGACGTGCCCTGCTGGAAGGCGGCCTCTTTACCCACCTCCAGGGCCCGTTTGGGGTCCAGGAGCCCGTATAGCTGAATGGTTTTGGCTACGAGGCCGGTCCAGCCGGTCTGGTGGCTGGCGCCAAGCCCCGCGCCATTGTCGCCGTGGAAGTATTCGTAGAAGAGAAGATGGTCGCGCCAGTGGGGGTCGCTCTGGAACTTCTCCGTGCCGCCGTAGACGGGCCGCCGGCCTTGCTCATCCCGGGTGAAGATCCGGCTGAGCCGGTGGGCGATCTCCTGGCTCACTTCGAAGAGGTTCATCAGCTGGCCGGACCCCGTGGGGCATTCAATCTTGAAGTTGTCGCCGTAGTAGAGGTAGAAGTTCAGGAGCGCCCGGATGATGAGCGCGTTCACCGGCATCCAGACCGGCCCCCGCCAGTTGGAGTTGCCGCCGAACATGCCGGTGTTCGACTCGGCCGGCAGGTAGTCCACCCGGTACTCCTCGCCGTGCACGTGGAAAACATACGGGTGCTGCTCGTGGAACTTGGAGAGCGAACGGATGCCATAGAGGCTCAGGAACTCGTTCTCGTCGAGCATCTTCGTCAGAATCCGGCGCAGCCGCTCCGGGTTGACCAGGGCCATGACCCCGCGCTCGGCCACGCCGAAATGCCCCGGGCCCGTGGGGTGGATAGTCTCCCGAAGCTCGGGAATCCGGAGCAGGCGTTCCCTAATCTGACCCATCGCTTGCGGAATACGTTCCCGCTGCCACTTCTCGGTCACTGTGGTGGCGCAGAGGGGCAGCAGCCCCACCATGGAGCGCACCTTGAGCCGCGTGGCGCTGCCGTCGGGGAGCCGCAGCAGGTCGTAATAGAAGCCGTCCTCCTCGTCCCACATGCCGTCCTGCCCGGCCCGGTTCATGGCCCTGGCGATATAGTAGACGTGCTCCGCGAACTTAACGACCATGTCCTCATAGGTGCGGTCGTGGACGGCGAGCTCCGCTGCGAGTTCCACCATGTTCTGGCTGAAGAAGGCCATCCAGGCCGTGCCGTCCGCCTGCTCCAGGTGGCCGCCGGTGGGGAGCGGGGCGCTGCGGTCGAAGATGCCGATGTTGTCGAGCCCGAGGAAGCCCCCCTCGAAGACATTCTTGCCGAACCGGTCCTTGCGGTTGACCCACCAGGTGAAGTTCAGCAGGAGCTTATTGAACGCCCCCTTGAGGAAATCCAGGTCCATTTCGCCGCGCAGGGCCTGCTCGGTGCGATGGAGAAACAGGGTCGCCCAGGCGTGCACCGGGGGGTTCACGTCGCTGAAGTTCCACTCGTACGCGGGCATCTGGCCGCTGGGGTGCAGGTAGACCCCGCGGAGCATCAGTTCCATTTGCTCCTTGGCAAAGTCGGGGTCCACGATGGCGAGCGGCAGTGTGTGGAAGGCCAGGTCCCAGGCCGCATACCAGGGGTATTCCCACTTGTCGGGCATGGAGATGACGTCTTCGTTCACCATGTGGAACCACTCCCGGTTCCGGAAGTCGCGGCTCCCGGGATGGAGAGGGTTGGCGCGGTGCTCGTCCAGCCATTGGTCACCGTCGAAGAAGTAATACTGCTTGCTCCACAGCATGCCAGCGATGGCCTGGCGCATCACGTTGGCCGCATCCGGGGAGACCGAGGGCGGGGTCACGGACCGGTAGAACTCGTTCGCCTCCTTCAGCCGGGCGGCCAGGGTCTTTTCAAACTCGGTGCAGAACGGGGTTTCGGCGGCTTTGGTTTTCCGGCTTTCACCGGCAGCGGCCTGGGCGGTGAGGCGCAGCCGCACGGTCGCCGATTGGCCGGGGCCGATGGTTAACCGGTAGTGGGCGGCCACCTTGGTTCCGGTCTTCTCGGGGTTCACCGCGCCCTGCTGGCCCAGCAGCACGTAGTTGTTGATGCCGTCCTTGACGTAGGGGCTGGCGTTCGGATACTCGGGAAACAGGCGCTCGTTGTTCGTTTCGTTGTCGGTGAAGAGCAGCGGCGCATCGCCTTCGCAGTAGAGAGTGTACTCACCCACCAGCGGATGCGCCGCAATAACCGCACTCGTGCCCGCCGGTCCCTTGATCTGCTCGAGGTTTGGTTTCTCGGACGGTCTGGCAATCCACGCCGCCCAGTCGTTGCGGAACCACAGGGTGGGCAGCAGGTGCAGTTCGGCCGCTTCTGGGGCCCGGTTGAAAGCGGTGATTTGCACCAGGATGTCTTCCGCACCGCCTTTGGCGTACTCCACGAAAACGTCGAAATAGCGGTCGCCGTCGAAGACGCCGGTGTCGAGGAGCTCATACTCCATCTCGTCGCGGGTGCGCCGGCGATTCGTCTCCACCAGGTCGGCGTAAGGGAAGGCCGCCTGGGGATACTTGTAGAGGAACTTCATGTAGGAGTGAGTCGGCGTGCTGTCGAGGTAGAAATAGTATTCTTTGACGTCCTCGCCGTGGTTTCCCTCGCTGTTGGTCAAGCCGAAGAGGCGTTCCTTGAGAATGGGATCCTTGCCGTTCCACAGTGCCAGGGCGAAGCAGAGCCGCTGCTTGTCGTCGGAAAGGCCGGCGATGCCGTCCTCGCCCCAGCGGTAGGTCCGCGAGCGGGCCTGATCGTGGGTGAAGTAGTCCCAGGCGTCGCCGCCCTCGCTGTAATCCTCCCGCACCGTGCCCCACTGGCGCTCGCTCAGGTAGGGGCCCCACTTTTTCCAGGGCGCCTTGCCCTCCCGGGCCTCTTCCAGGCGTACGGTCTCTTTTATATTGGAGGTCATACCAACTCCTTTTTTGAGAATCTTTGTTCAGGATTAATACTACAACGTTAATTACCCGCCTGCTTCAGTACAACCCTTTGTATTTATTGTCATTCTGAGCGCAGCGAAGAATCTAGACCCTTCGCCTGCGGCTCAGGGTGACATAACTGATTGTCAGTAATATCCAATGGTTGTCCTATCATGGGCGATATGGGAGGTATTATCTAACGTAGTAGTGTTAAGTTTAATAATTGCGAAGGCAGCTTGCAATACATGCTGCAAAAGGCCATCTGCAGGGGTGGCGCATAATTGATCACTTGCCAAGTATCCTATTTTCTCAATGACTCCAATAAGTTGAAGTTGTGATATGCATAGTAAAACCCTCCGAAATTATCTTTGGGAGCGCATAAAGGGCAGGTATACATACAGATCTTTGGCTTATGCAAGATGGCAATACTCTTTAGTTCGGACAATTCCCTTTAAAAGGAGTAGGCGTTCGTAACATACTGGGAAACCATGCGCTGGGTGTTGAAAAACGAGCCGTTCAGAGCAATGGCGGCGCGCCTGACCTTGGCGTAACTCTCGGGTTTGCCGTAATATAATGGGAGGATCACCCTCTCCAGTTTGTCGTACAGAGAGGCGGCGTCCTGGAAGGAATCTCCCGGGCTCTCGGAGTCATCACCGATGGCCCAGCCGGTCACATGCTCCACATGCCCCTCCACCCACCAGCCGTCCAGGACACTGAGGCTGGGGACGCCGTTTAAGGCGGCCTTCATGCCGCTGGTGCCCGAGGCCTCCTGTGGACGCAAAGGGGTGTTTAGCCATAGATCAACCCCGGCGCAGAGCAGCTTCCCCAGGGCCATGTCGTAGTTCTCCAGGTAGACCACCCGCACGGCTTCGCCCAGGGCTGCGGCGGCCTGAAAGGTCCGCCGGATCATCTCCTTGCCCCCCTCATCCCGGGGGTGGGCCTTGCCGCCGTAAATCACCTGAATCGGCCCCACCCGCTGGGCCATGGTCCGCAAACGTTCCAGGTCGGAAAACAGAAGGTCCGGCCGCTTGTAGGCGGTGGCCCGGCGGGCAAAGCCGATGGTCAAAGGATGCTCGGGCAACCGCACCCCTCTCTGTCTCTCCACCTCGGCCAGCAGGGCCCGTTTGGCCTGGGAGTGGGCTTCGACGATTTCATACAGGGCAATGCCCACGGCGTAACGCAGGTAGAAATTGTCCTGGCGCCACTCCGG
>Ga0194126_10008408_pt1 | contig 14045 bp, 10 predicted proteins | sample TA2KigC150mmetaG_FD_148641 | JGI IMG/M metagenome (GOLD analysis project Ga0194126, IMG submission 148641) | Freshwater microbial communities from Lake Tanganyika, Tanzania - TA2015035 Kigoma Deep Cast 150m | ecosystem: Environmental > Aquatic > Freshwater > Lake | place: Tanzania: Lake... | reverse complement strand
TTGCTTTTTTAAGAAAAAGGGTATTTTTGTCTTAATTTGAGCTTGATTTTTTAAGTTTGTAAAAGAAGATGCAGAATTGCTGCGAAGGAAATTCCCTCGATTAAAGTCCTGGGCTTTCTTTACTTACTATAAATAGAATAGAGTCTTTACAACACCAGACTAAAGTCCGGCTCCCAACAGGAGGCCAGATGTTTATGATTCGAGAAAATCCCGCAGCACACTGCTTCTATTAGGGTGTCTTAACTTGCTTAAAGTCTTTGATTCAATTTGACGGATTCGCTCTCTTGTGACACCAAACTCCCTACCAACTTCCTCAAGTGTTCTTGGATGTCCGTCCTGCAGCCCAAACCTGAGCTGGATAACCTTTCTTTCTCTTTCATTTAAAGTATTGAGCACCTCATTTAGCTGCTCCTGGAGCATACTGAATGAAGCAGCATCAGAAGGAGCCTCCACTTCAGAGTCTTCTATAAAATCACCCAGGTGGCTATCTTCCTCTTCCCCTATGGGTGTTTCAAGCGATACAGGTTCCTGAGAAATTTTCATTATCTCCCTAACTTTATCGGGAGTAAATTCCAGATACTCGGCAATCTCATCGGCAGTAGGTTCACGACCAAATTTCTGCAAAAGCTGTCTTTGAACCCTTATAAGCTTATTTATTGTCTCAACCATATGAACAGGAATCCTGATTGTTCTTGCCTGATCAGCTATGGCTCTTGTTATAGCCTGCCTTATCCACCAAGTCGCATATGTAGAAAATTTGTATCCTTTTTTATAATCAAACTTTTCAACTGCTCTTATTAAGCCAAGATTTCCCTCCTGAATAAGATCAAGAAACAGCATCCCCCTGCCAACATATTTTTTTGCAATGCTTACGACAAGCCTTAAATTTGCTTCAACAAGCCTGCTTTTTGCAGTCATATCGCCTTTCTCAATTCTCTTTGCGAGCTGAACTTCTTCAGCAGCTGTTAAAAGCCTTACTTTACCAATCTCCTTCAGATACATTCTTACCGGGTCATTTGTTGGAGATTTTATGGAAAAATCAAGCTTTTTCTTCAGGATATCCTCATCCTTTTTCTGCTTGATTATACTGTCTATATCTTCATCTTCTTCACTTACAATCTCTATACCTAAATTCTGTATAACATCATAAATATTTTCTATCTGTTCCTTTGTTAAATCTAAATTTGAAAGTGTTTCAGTAATCTCTTCAGTTGTAAGTATACCTTCCTCTTTACCTTTAGTGATTAAGTCCTTTACCTCCTCGAGTCTGAATTCGGACATTCTCTTCATTTATTTTCACCTCAATTAATATATAAAAAATTTAACTTAAATTTAAAAGCTGCAAAGCAAGAAGTGTTATTTTATACTATTATTTTGAAAAATCAATTATTTATTTTAATTTATTTATATTTAAACAACTCATTTTCAAGCTTATTAAGCTTTAAGTTAAGCATTTCAATTTTGCCATCCACTTTTTCAAGCTTTTCTTTTTCAGGTTTCTTATTTTCAGGTTCGCCCCCTGGTTTTTTAGTCAAAATCTCACTGCTTTCTTTTATTAACTTTGTAAGTTCTTTCCTGTAATTTTCGAACTGTTTTAATCTCTTCTTTACCTCATCAATTTTGCCTGTTATATATATTCGTTTAAGGTTGTTATAAACTTCAAGGCACGCAAGATTATTATCTGAATAATTTACAGGACTGAAGATAATCATATTATAGAGTCTTTTTAGCTGCTCATCTTCAAGCTTATCTGACGAAATTTTCAGAGGAAAGTTTACTCCGCCATCATCACTTTTACTTTCGGTAAGCGCCTCCTTTATTATCTCATAAAGTTTTTTCGTATCCTCAAAATTGAAGAACTCTGCTCCAATATCCAGCAAATCATAATATTTATCCCCTATTCCATTTATTATAATCTTTAATGCTTCTATTTCGATATTTCGTAAAGGGCTAACCATCTTTTCATTCCGTTTAATACCTTCCTGACCTGAAACACTATCTTCTGCTTTTCTATAAGATTTTTTACTTGACTTTTTTTGCAGCTGCTCAACAAGCAGACTCTCGCGAAGGTTTAATTTTTCAGAAATTTTTTTTATGCATTCTTCCTGAACAATCTTTGAGGATAAGGTGGATATAAAACCAAGCAGCTCATCAGATGCTGAAAGCTTATCACTTAAACTATTTATATCATATTTTCTTAAAATCATATCAATTGTAAAATCTATGATATTTACTGCATTGTCCACTCTCTCTAAAAATTTTTCCCTTTCCTTTTTTAATACATATTCTGCAGGGTCATAACCTTCCTCAAGGACAGCAACTTTCATATTTATATTGCTTTCATGAAAAAGGTCAAGCTTTTCATTATATTCTTTTAATCTCTCCATTCCCCGCATTGATGCGCTTACACCTGCAGCATCACTGTCAAATACAAGAATTATATTTTTGGTGAATCTGCCTACTATTCCTATCTGCTCTATAGTCAGTGCAGTACCCAGACTTGCAACAGCATTTTTTATTCCTTCCTGGTGAAGCGTCATTACATCTGTGTAACCCTCAACAATTAAAGCTGCGTCCTTTTCCACAATACTATTTTTGGCATCAAACAATCCATATATACTTTTACTTTTTGAATATATTTTCGTTTCAGGGCTATTTATGTATTTTGCCTGTGCTTTTACCTGTGGCTGCATTTTTATTTGCATCTCAGGTTTTGTCAGAGCCTGAGATTTTGTTTGCGGCTGCATCCATACCTGACGGCCCTGTGTCTGCATTTCAACATTTGCATCAGATTTTTGAGCATCATTTATAATCCGTCCCCCAAATCCAATTGTTTTTCCCACAATATCTTTTATTGGAAACATGATTCTGCCTCTAAACCTGTCATAAATTTCATTTACTGCTCTGCTGCTCTGTAATGCAAGACCGCTTTCTATAATTTCTTTTAGCATATAGCCTCTTTTTACTGCAAAATTTGAAAAACTGCTCCAGCTTTCCGGGCTGTAACCTAACTCAAAATGCTCGATTATTTCCTTTTTGAACCCTCTCCTGTTCAGGTAATCTCTTGCCCGCTCAGAAACTTTACTGTTAAAAAGAATGTACTTATAATACTTTTTGGCAAGCTCGCAAATTTCAATGAGCCTGCTTCTTTTTTCCGGCATTTCGGGTGTATCTGTATAGATAAACTGAAGATTGTAATTAACTTTTTTTGCAAGAAATTCAGCAGCTTCAATAAAGTCAAGATTCTCAACCTTCATTATAAAGCTTATAATATCGCCGCCTTCCCCGCATCCAAAACAGTGATAAAGCTGTTTTCGCGGGTCTACAGTAAATGATGGTGTTTTTTCTTTATGGAAGGGGCAAAGCCCAACATAACTTTTTCCGCTTCTTTTTAAATTTACATACCCGGAAATCACTATTTGAATGTCAGCATGATTTTTTAATTCTTCGATTTCTCCTTCTTTTAAGGTCTTAGCCATAGTAATAAATATTATACAACAAAACTGGCACATTAGTTTATAATAATAGATATGAAAATACTTTTAATCAGCGACCAGGTTCTTGAACATATTTACAACAATTCTCTATCCGAGAGAATGAGTGATATTGATTTTATAATTTCCTGTGGAGATCTTCCAAGTTATTATCTTGAATTTATTGTTTCAACTCTTAATAAACCCCTGTTTTATGTGATGGGAAATCATAATAAAACCATTATTTATACAGAAAAGGGAGCCAAGAGTGATCTTCCTGAGGGTTGTATCAATCTGGATCAGAAAATAATAGAATATAAAGGTGTAATTCTGATGGGCCTTGAGGGTTCAATGAAGTACTGCGAGGGAAATTACCAGTATACAGATGCCCAAATGTGCTGGAAAATCAATAGATTAAGGCCCGGACTTATAATAAACAGAATTTTTAAAAAACGTTATCTTGATATTCTTGTAACACATGCTCCGCCATTCAAAATACATGACCAGGAAGATTTGTGCCACAGGGGTTTTAAATGCTTTACAGGATTTATAAAAGAATTTAGGCCCAGATATCTTGTCCATGGCCATATCCATATTTATGGGCCAAACAATAACTGGTTAACTGTTGTTAACAATACAACAGTCATAAATGCCTACAGATATAGAATTTTAGAAATTTGATTGATTTTAATAACAAAACTATTTCACTTTATTGTAAACCAAAATTAACTTAATTTCTAAAGCTAAATTTAAATAATTTATCAAATTAGTCAAATGAAATAAATTAATTAAAATGAATAGTTACCATGTATCAATTCAGATATCAAATCAGGAATTTGAAGAAGCAAGACTCAGGTCATTGCTAAATAACCTTAAATATCTGCTTATTGGAAGAAACAATGAACTTTTAGCTTTTGAAAAAATAAAAAAGGATTTAAGGCTTTACAAGCAGAATTACCTTGGAATCCAAACAGTAGAGTTAAAAAATATAGTTGGAAGTCTTGAAAGATACAATGATTTTGATAGATTTTTTCTTCCAAAAAAAGAACATCTGCAGCGAAGATGGGCAAAAATCCATAATTTATTAATTCGAGATATTATTCTACCACCTGTTAAACTATATAAAGTTGGGGGAATCTATTTTGTTTTTGATGGTAATCACAGGGTCAGTGTTTCAAAAAGAATGGGGGTTAGATATATTGATGCTGATGTTACCGAATTTATTACAGATATACCCTTAACATCTGATATGGATCCTGTAGAAATATTTATATCAGCAGAAAGAGAAAAATTTCTAAACATAACAGGTCTAAAGAAAAGCAGGTCTGACATAAAGATAAGAGTAACCGCTGCCGGGCAATATGATTTCCTATTAGGTCAAATAAATAAGCTGATGGTTCAGCTAAATGAAAACAAAAAAGCCAATGAAAAGATGACTACGTTTGAGGAAGCTGCTATTATCTGGTATGACAATATTTATCTTCCAGCAATTGAAATAATAAAAAATTATGGAATACTAAAAAAATTTCCTGAAAGAACAAAAACAGACCTCTATATCTGGGTAAATGAGCATAAAAGATTTCTAAGTTTAAAGTACGGCAGGGAAGTTGTGATAAAATTTGCCGCAAAGGATTTCTTACTGCGATATGGAAAGAGTCCCATAAGGAGATTCAAACTAAAATTGATAAACCTTAAATATAAGTTTCTTTCTTGTTTAAAAAACCTTTAAAGAACCAGAATATTTTGTGAAACTACCCTTACAGGTTATTTTTGCACTACTTATCCCTGAAAATCTCCCCAACCTCATCTTTAATTGCTGCCTGTGCGGCTGCAAGTCTTGCAATTGGAACCCTGTAGGGGGAACAGCTTACATAATCAAACCCGTTTCTATGACAGAATTCAACAGAATCAGGGTCTCCTCCATGCTCTCCGCAGATGCCAACTTTTAAGTCTTTTCTTGTGCTTCTGCCTTTTGACACACCCATTTTCATAAGCTCTCCCACACCTGCCTTATCAATTGTTGCGAAGGGATCCTTTTCAAGTATTCCCTTTTCAATATAGCCAGGCAGAAATTTACCTGAATCATCCCTTGAAAAACCGAAAGTAAGCTGGGTTAAATCATTTGTTCCAAAACTGAAAAATTCTGCCTCACCTGCTATTTGATCAGCTACCAGGCAGGCTCTTGGAACCTCTATCATTGTCCCAACCTTATAGTCAAGTGTAACATTATTTTTCCTGATGATTTCATCTGCTATTTTAATTATCTGTTCTTTTAAAACCTTAACTTCATTTAATATTCCAACCACAGGAATCATTATTTCCGGCTTTACAGCAACTCCTTTTTTTGTGAGCTCAACTGCTGCTTCTATAATAGCCCTTGTCTGCATCTCAAGTATTTCAGGGTAGGTTATTGGAAGTCTGCAGCCCCTGTGACCCATCATTGGATTAATTTCATGAAGGGATATAACTGTTGCTTTTAATTCATCAAATTCAACATCCAGTTCTTTTGCTATTTCTACAATATCTGCATCACTTGTTGGTAAAAATTCATGCAGGGGCGGGTCCAAAAGCCTTATTGTTACAGGAAGCCCTTCCATCACTTCAAATATTTCAATGAAATCCTGTTTCTGATAGGGAAGCAATGTCATTAAAGCATCTCTTCTTGCCTTTTCATCCCGGGCAACTATCATTTTCCGAACAGCCTTTATCCTTGATGATTCAAAAAACATATGTTCTGTCCTGCAGAGTCCAATCCCCTCAGCACCAAATTTTCTTGCAACTTCAGAATCTTTTGGAGTATCCGCATTGGTCCTTACACCAATTTTTCTAAACTGGTCAACCCATTCCATATAAATTCCGAAATTACCTGACATCTCTGGGTCAACCACAGGCATCTGCCCTAAAAATACCTCTCCTGTTCCCCCATCAAGTGTTACCCAGTCATCCTTTTTGATATTTTTATTTCCAACTGTAAAATAATCCTTTTTCTCAAAAACTTTAATTTCCTCACAGCCTGCAACACAGCATTTGCCCATTCCTCTTGCAACCACTGCCGCATGGGAGGTCATTCCGCCACGCGCAGTCAAAATTCCCTGTGCAACTGCCATACCTTCAATATCTTCAGGGGAAGTTTCAGTCCTTACAAGAATTACACTCTTACCTTTTTCAGCTTCTCTTACAGCATCCGCCGCATGAAATACCACCTGACCTACCGCTGCTCCAGGTGAGGCAGGGAGGCCTTTTGCAATAACATCGGCTTTCGACTTTGCTTTAGGGTCAAGCTGCTTGTGCAGAAGCTGGTCAAGCTGTGCAGGTTCAACACGTAAAACTGCTGTTTTTTTATCAATCAGTCCTTCCTCAAACATATCAACTGCTATTTTAACAGCAGAAGCAGCTGTTCTTTTTCCTGTCCTTGTCTGCAGCATAAAAAGCTTTCCCTCCTGAAATGTGAATTCAAGATCCTGCATATCCTTGTAATGAACTTCAAGCTTTTTAAAAATATCCATGAGCTGGTTGTATATTTCAGGCATTTCATCGTTCAGCCTGTCAATAGTCTGAGGGGTTCTGATTCCTGCCACAACATCTTCACCCTGTGCATTAATAAGATATTCACCATACTGCTTATTTTCACCAGTTGAAGGATTACGGGTGAATGCCACACCAGTTCCGGAGTGATTGCCCATATTGCCGAATACCATTACCTGGACATTAACTGCAGTTCCTAAATTATGGGGTATATCATGAAGATTTCTATAAGATATGGCTCTTTTATTATTCCATGAATCAAAAACTGCATTTATTGACATTCTTAACTGCTCCCTTGCATCCTGCGGGAAATCTGAACCTGTTGCTTTCTTTACAATCGCTTTAAAATTGCTGACAAGCTCTTTTAAATCTGAAGCTGTCAAATCCGTATCATACTTTACACCCTTTTCATTTTTCATGGATTGAAGTGCATGCTCAAATTCCTCATGCTCAACGCCCATAACGACATTTCCAAACATCTGAATAAATCTTCTGTAGGCATCCCATGCAAATCTTTCATTGCCTGTCTTTTTTATAAGGGCTTGAACAGTTTCATCATTTAATCCAAGATTCAAAACAGTATCCATCATACCTGGCATGGAAACTGCAGCGCCTGACCTTACTGAAACAAGAAGCGGATTTTGCTTGTCATTGAACTTCATTTCCATTTTCTCCTCAAGTTTTGCCAGATTTGATTCAACCTGTTCCCATAATCCATCAGGCCACTTTTTACCCAGTTCATAAAAAAGGTTACATGTTTCAGTTGAAATGGTAAAACCAGGCGGCACAGGCAGACCGATATTTGTCATCTCGGAAAGGTTTGCGCCCTTACCACCAAGAAGATTTCTCATATCTTTTGAACCTTCACCAAAAAAATACACATATTGTTTTTCAGCCATTATTGATTCCTCCTGTTTATCGGGTTTACAGTTTATAATATTGTAAAATCATAAAATATTTATTCTTAAATAAGTTTTAGTAATCTTTTTGTAAAAATTATGTTATTATCCTATTTTTAAAATAAAAATCAACCTTAAAATTGTGACAGTTAGCATCTAAAATTATGTGATAAAAAATAAATCAATAGAACAACGGATGGGTTATTGAAAAAACCTTTTGAAGGATGAGCGGGCACGGTTCCTCTTTTAAGAGGAGAGCGAAGACTGAAACTGAGCAAGCTTTGGCTAAGTTGGGACAAAGCTTTGCGTGTTTTTGAAATAACCCATCCGTTGGTCCTTAAAGTTTTACTTTTATTGCTATCACATAATTTTAGATGCTTCCGTTGTGACACCTTAAACCGGTGATATTTTTGAAAAATCTGCAAAAAATTCATACATGTCAGCACAATTTTTAACAAGGTTTATTCTGTTCTGTCTTAAGGCTTCATCCTTATCCATAACAAGAACTTTATCAAAAAACTCATTTATATAACTGCCAGAATCTGCAAGCAGCAACAGCGCATCATAATATTTTCCTGCACTCATGCATTCTTTTATCTTATCTCTTATAGCGGAAGCATTGTTATAAAGTTTAATCTCGGCTTCTTCCTTAAAAAGCTTTTTGTCAATCTGTGAAAAATTTCTGCCCTTTATTATGTTCTTGCATCTAATCATAGGTTCAGACAGCCTTTCGATTTTTTCTGTCTGGAGGTATTCCTCAATTGCCATGCAGCGCATGTCCAGATCTACAATAGAACAGCATTCAGTTGCAATTACCGCATCAAAAATATCTGTCCTCTTATTCTGTTTTTCAAGCCTGAACCTATACCGCGCAGTAATAAAATCTGTGATATCCCTGACAGTTGCTTCCCTGTCAATATTTTTAAATTTAATTGTATTAAGATATAAATCCACACTAAATTCACAAATCATTAAAATATCAATGTCATAATTTTTTTTTAGTGCATTTAAAATTACCCCTGAAGCTTTCCTTCTCAATGCAAAGGGGTCTTCAGAACCCGATGGAATGTGCCCTGTTAAAAACATACCTGCTATTGTATCTACCTTGTCAGCAATTGATAATATCGAACCCGTGTCTGTCTCGGGCAGGATATCACCTGCAAACCTTGGAAGATAATGTTCAAAAATTGCCTCAGCCACTTCTTTTTTCTCATTTTTTTCTCCTGCATATTCCCTGCCCACAAGACCTTGAAGCTCCGGAAACTCAACAACAAGATTTGTAACAAGGTCACATTTACATAAAATACTTGCCCTGTTGAGTTTACCTTTAATTGATTCTCTGGCTGAAGTTCTGTTAAAAGTTCCTTTCTTTTCAAGTAACTCTGCAATAAAATTGCAAATCTTTGAAAGCCTCAGGGATTTATCATAGAGAGAACCAAGCCCGGAATAAAAAATTACCCCTTTCAATCTGTCAAGCCATATATCAAAACTTTCCCTTTTATCCTCTTTATAGAAAAATCCTGCATCATTTAAACGCGCTCTTAGAACTCTCTCATTTCCTTTCACTATTTCACCTGTTTTATCCTCTTTTCCATTTTGCACAACGATAAACCTTGTTGCAGGAGTACCAGAGCTGTCAACAACTGCAAAATACCTCTGATGATGCTGGATTGCTTTAATTAAAATCTCTTTAGGTATATAAAGATACTCATCAGGAAACTGCCCTTCCAGAACATTAGGAAACTCTACAAGATTTATTACCTCATCCAAAAGATTTTCGTCTATTACTGCTTTAAATTTTCCTTTCCACCTTTTATCCTCAAAATTTTTTATAGAAGTTAATATTATTTCCTTTCGTTTTTCAGAATCAAGTATAACACTGCATTTCCGGCTTAAAAAATCAAAATAGCTGTCTATATTTTTCAATGGAGACGGAATTACAACAGAACCTGAACCCATGGTTCTGTGTGCATAAGTTTTATTGGAGGATTCTATATTTTCAACTTTAAACTTAACTGTAGCATCACCATAAATTGCTGCAATCCATCTAATAGGTCTTGCAAATCTTATTGAATAATTACCCCAGCTCATCTGTTTGCTGAAAGACATTGAAAGAATAGCATTTTTTAATAAATCAGGAAGGATTTCAGCTGTGTTTTTACCCTCTTCGAGCAGTTTAATTCCAAGATAAACACCCCTATCAGTCTTGAACTCCTCAAGATTTTCAGCATCTGTCTTCATACTTTTTGCAAAACCAACCGCTGCATCTGTATGATTTCCATTTCTGTCAAATGCAACTGCTTTCGGGGGACCTGTAATTATTTTTTCCTGCATGCTCTGCTTTTCATCCAGAGAATTTACAAAGGCAGTAATCCTTCTTGGGGTTCCATAGGTTTCAACACTTGCAAAGCTTAGTCTGAACTGCGTGAATTTCTCCTCCAGCAGCGTCTTTAAACTATTAATCCCTTCATTTATGCAGGGTGAAGGAAGCTCTTCAGTACCAATTTCTAAGAGTAAATTTTTTGCCATAACTATAAAATTCTAAAAAATTATTTTTTAATTGCTGGATAGTTACTAAAAAAAATAAATCTACTTTTTTTATGTCTATCCACTTATTATATTCAGTATATTTATCTGGTTTTATCTCTATATAGCCTTATCCTATAATATTGAACTTATAATTGTTACTTATTTTATTTTTATTTAACTTCACTTCTATTTAGAAGAGGAAAACCGAGTTCTTCTCTTTGCTTTATGAACTGCGAACATAAGGTTTTTGCAAGATTTCTGACTCTTGCAATATAAAGTGTTCTTTGAGAGACACTTATTGCTTTTCTTGCATCAAGCAGATTAAATATATGTGAACATTTAAGCACATATTCATGCGCCGGATAAACAAGACCTTTTTTTATGGTTCTTTCAAATTCTTTTTCATATTTTTCAAATAAGTCTAAAAGCATCGAAATGTCAGCAACTTCAAAATTATATTCTGACCACTGTTTTTCAGAATCAAGAAGCAGTTTCCCATAAGTTAGAGCTTCATTCCATTTAAGCTCCCAGAAACTATCCTTATCCTGCAGATACATTGCTATTCTTTCAAGGCCATACGTAAGCTCTGCAGATACAGGTTTTAAGGCAATTCCTCCCATCTGCTGAAAATAAGTAAACTGTGTTATCTCCATACCATCTGCCCATACTTCCCAGCCAAGACCTGCTGCCCCTATTGTGGGTGACTGCCAGTCGTCCTCAACAAACCTTATATCATGTAATTTTATATTTATACCAAGACTTTCAAGTGAACCAAGATACAGCTCAACAACATTATCAGGAGATGGTTTAAGCAAAACCTGGAACTGGTAATAAAATTGAGTTCTGAAAGGATTTTCGCCATATCTGCCATCTGTCGGACGTCTGCTTGGCTCAACGTATGCAGCATTCCAGGGCTCAGGCCCAAGACACCTGAGAAAGGTGTCTGCATTAAAAGTGCCAGCACCTTTTTCAAGGTCAAGCGGCTGCCTTATTACACAACCATTATCAGACCAGTATTTCTGCAGATTAAAAATTATATCCTGGAAATTCATAATTTTTTAATTTTAATTGGATTAGTATTAATAGTCAATTTGAAGATTTTACAAATGGAGATTATAAGGAGATTATAAATTTAAATATTTAGAAAAGAATCAGAGTTTTTAGAGCAAGGCAAAAAGAAAAATTTTTTAGAGCTGTTTTAAATATTTTAAAGATCTGATTATTAATATATTAATAAGATTTAATAATTTGATAGGATATTTGTAATTATACTTTATTGTCAGGAATTATTCTGTTTAAATAAGTGAAAATATCTATACTGCTGTCTATATGGTATTTTAAATAATCACCCAACAGTTGATAAATATCAATTAAAACATCCTGTTCTAGTTTTAGAGCCCAGAAATCCTCAAAGTTTAATTTAAATAAACAGCAAAGAAAATTATATTTATCTGAAGAAAGTATCTTTTTAAGCCCAGGTGAATCCCCTGAAGACTGCAAACAGCTTCCGCAGACAACACCGCCCAAATTTATTGAAAATCCGACACTTTCTCCTGCTGCTACATTTAAATCTGCGCCACATTTACAGCAGCTGTCTGTAAGAGGAGTATAGCCTGTAATTTTTAAAAATTTAGCTATAAAAAAAACAATTATTCTCTGGAGCATTAAGATATCTCCTGACGGCAACTTATCAATTTTATTAAAACAAAAATAGATTAATTTAAACAGCAGCGGGGATGCTTCTGCACTGCTGAAGTGAGTTTTTAATACCGCTTCACTGATTAACTGGCAAAAAAGAAATTTATTAAAATCAAGCGGAATATTTTTAAAACTCTTCATAATCTCTGCCTGGGCAATTATATCAAGACTTCTTCCGGATGAGAGCTCAAGGTCAATAAAATTGAAAAGCTCCAGCCTGCCTCCAAATTTGCTTTTGATTTTTCTTGCACCCTTTGCAACTGCATTTATAAGACCGCTATCAGGTGAAAAAAGTTTTATTATTTTATCAGCCTCACCAAGACTGTAGGATTTCAGGATAACTGCTCTTGTTTTATATGAAGGCATTTAAAATTTTACCTTTGTCCTCCCCTTTTGATTTCCGCCTGCCATTTTTGCAATAAAAATTTTTCTACCATAAAAACATTTTTCTATTTTCTATTTGCCGTATATCTCTACATACTCTTCAATTATATTAAGGCCATTACTTGTGCCAAGTCTTGTTGCACCTGCATCTATTAAAGCCTGGGCGTCTTTAAAAGTCTTAATACCGCCCGCTGCCTTTACTCCAATATTTCTTGTGACAACTTCCCTTATCAGCCTTACATCATCAAGTTCAGCACCCCTTGCACCAAAACCGGTGGAAGTTTTAATGAAGTCTGCACCCAGTTCCTCAACTATCTTGCAGATCTTTTTAATTTCATTTTTTTCCATAGCTCCTGCTTCAATGACAATCTTTATATTAATATGCTTGTTATATTCTGCCATCTGTTCTCTTCTTATAACACTTACAATTACTCCTATTTCTTTCTCAATATAGGAATAATTGTCACTTTTTACCATTCCAAAATTTATAACCACATCCAGCTCATCCGCACCTTTTTTGACATTATCCTTTGCTTCAAAAACTTTTGTTTCAATAGTATTTGCCCCCATCGGATAGCCAACCACAGAGCAGATTTTTACATCAGAACCTGAAAGTATTTTTTTTGCAACAGCAATATATGAAGGATTGACCACTACTGCTGCAAAATGATTCTTCTTGGCAGATACACAGAGACTCTGTACTTCAAGTAATGTTGCAGTTGGTCGGAGCAGAGTCTGGTCAATAGTTTTTGCAAGTTGTTCCCTTGTTAACGTTTTAACCACCAATCCTTTCTAAAAACCTGAATTTAAGTTATGAGAAATAATTAAATACTACAAATAATATATTTATAAGCTCATTTTTATTATAATTCTAAAGCCATTAGATACCTGTTAATTCCTTTTCCATATTCATCGGGTCTGAATTCTTTTAATTCAAAGCCTAAACTTTCATATAAATTTACAGCCGGCTTGTTTTTTAAATCCACTGTCAGTTCCACACTTTCAAAATCTTCATCCCTCAATATTTGTATTGCATAAGCAAGCAAATCCCTGCCAACTCCCCGGTTCCTGTATTTATCTTTAATATAAAATGAATGTATGAATGCAGTTTTATACTCTTTCCATTCCCTTATAATTTCACAGGCACCAATAATCTGACCGCAATTGAGCTCAGCCACTATGAACTTACCATATCTAACTATTACCGGAATCTGCCACTCATTTATAGCAGCATCACTTCCAAGATTTTCAATTTCAAGCTTTTTTAATATATCAAGCAGATTCGAATCAAATTTTGCAATAACTCTAAAAATAACTTTGTCCATTATAACTTTTAAGGCAAAAAAATTAATCCACTATAAATTTTACTACATATGTCAATAAGAATCAGGGTTATAATCAGGGTTAGAAATAAAATACCTGACAATAGTAAAAAAAACATATGGTTTTTAATATGATGAATTGTATAAAATTGTATAAATAGAGCTTCTTAAAAAATTATGCAGGAAGTTAATGAAAAAAACATTTATAACTTCGT
>Ga0194126_10008407_pt1 | contig 14047 bp, 8 predicted proteins | sample TA2KigC150mmetaG_FD_148641 | JGI IMG/M metagenome (GOLD analysis project Ga0194126, IMG submission 148641) | Freshwater microbial communities from Lake Tanganyika, Tanzania - TA2015035 Kigoma Deep Cast 150m | ecosystem: Environmental > Aquatic > Freshwater > Lake | place: Tanzania: Lake... | reverse complement strand
GAGGCACTCCGTACCTTGGTGATAGAAAAAGGGAATCCAGCAGCAATCCTCAGTAAATTTAAACAGATCGAACTTGAATTGAACTTCCATCCAGCATTTTCCGGAGACCATCCTCTGCGCAAAATTATTAAACACAAATTTATCACGGCACTCCCCTCAAGAGATTTGGCCACTTTGACACACCTACCCAAAGAAGAAATGCCTGGGTATGATGTGAAGGATACTGCTCGGTTTGGGACTTGCTTACCGGCAAGAAGACCAGGGACTCAAATCATGATAGGGGAGGTTGTGGACAGGGGCATTTCCACTGGGAATTTTTATTCAATCAGACCGGACGACTTAGTGAAGCATGCTCTGGTTGTCGGGGTGACAGGGAGCGGAAAAACAAATACATGCTTTTATCTCCTCAACCAGATTTGGAATGGTCCTTTCAATACCCCATTTCTAGTAATTGAGCCAGCGAAAACCGAGTATCGGTCGTTCCTAAATGTGATAGGATTCCAGGACCTTCAAGTCTTCACCTTAGGGGATGAAACAACCTCCCCTTTTCGCCTGAACCCTTTCGAGATAATGGAGGGAGTACGTCTCCAGTCTCATATAGACAAGCTCAGAGCAGTGTTCAATGCCAGTTTCGTCATGTATGCTCCCATGCCTTACGTGTTGGAACGTTGCATTCACGAAATTTATAGAGATAAGGGATGGGATTTGACCACAAATGCAAATAAACTTCAGCTAGATGAAGAAAATAAATCGGATATCTATCCAACCTTAAATGATCTTTATGAGAAGATAGACACGATAGTGGAAAGCCTTGGATATGAAGAAAAGATTACAATGGATGTGAAAGCAGCCCTCAAAACCAGAGTTGGAAGTCTGTGTATAGGCGGTAAAGGCGCAATGTTAAATACCCGGTTGTCTATACCAATGGATTTGTTGTTGTCAAAAACGACGGTTTTGGAATTGCAGAACATCGGTGATGATGAAGAAAAGGCATTCATCATTGCCCTTCTAATGGCGAGACTTTATGAGTATCGGGAGGCAGAATATCGAACCAAGAAAAATACAAATATTAAGCATGTGACCTTGATTGAAGAAGCCCATCGCCTGTTAACAAAGACAACAACTGATTTTAGCAATTTGGAAATGGTCAATACGAAGGCCAAAGCAGTTGAATCCTTATGTAATATACTTTCGGAAATAAGAGCTTTTGGGGAAGGCATAATTATTGCTGAACAAATTCCCAACAAACTGGCTGCAGACGCCATAAAAAATACGAGCCTGAAGATCATGCATCGCATCGTGGCTAAGGATGATCGAGATGTTATGGGCTCAACAATGAACCTAACAGAGGACCAAAATCGTTATGTGGCAATCATGGAAGCAGGGAAAGGAGTAGCCTTTTCAGAAGGATTTCACGAGCCATTTTTGGTTCAGGTCCCACTCTTTTCTGGAATAGCAAAAACAAGAAATGGTTTCGTCTTCACTGCTCCAGGAGACGAAGAAATCAAGCGTTCTATGTCCAAAAAGATGATCCCCTTGAACCAAATATATGCAAAATATAGTGGATGCAAGGGATGTGAGTATAAATGCCTTTACTCGGATTCAGTCAATCACCTTTTAGAAAGTTCCGAAATTCAAAGAATATTCTCGAAGTATTTATATGGTTTAGTTGAGAATAAAAATTACCTCGTTTTGAGATATCCACTATTAAGGGAAAGTGTTGACAAATTTATGGGGATTTCTTCATTAAATGGCGAACACTTAAATCGACTTCTATTCTGTTTTTTGATAACTGCTGGGAATCAATTTTTTAAACGTAAGGGAATATTGGATAAACATTCCTCTCTCTCGCAGCAGATATCACTTCTAAATGAATGCTTTGATGATCTAATCAACAAATGGTTCTCTGTGAAGATAAGGAGTGAAATGACAGTTGAAACTGAAAAGAAAGCTTTAATATTTCAAAAACTTTTTATTAAGACATTTTCTTGTGAGGATGGTCCGTTCCCCGGCTGCAATGAATTTTGTAAATATAAATGCCTATTTCGTTACGAAGTTGAGCCCCTCGTTAATGATAGAACTTTGAATGGAGGTCTCTTGTCTTCAATTCAGTCGGGAGAAGCGGCGCGGTTAAAGGTCAGAAATTTTTGTCTCAATCTTGCTAAAGAGATTACCTGGGGGGAGGATCCGATTTTTTTAGAAAACATAGCTCTTTGTTTCTTTATACAAAAATCAGTGCAATGGAGTGTTCAGGAAATCCTTATTAACATTAAAAAGTGGTTTCTCGATGTGAAGGGAGGTGTTTCATTGTGAAAGATACAAGAGAAATTCACGAAAGTCCTGAAAAGGAAGTAATTAAAACACCGGAAAAGAAGATCGACACTTTTGATAATCTGAGGACTTCTCATAAGCCTGATCGAATTGATACCTTTGATGACATCAGAAAACAGGGGTCAGACAAGTCAATTATAACCTTTGATGATATTAATGTTGAAAAAGAACACGAAGGACAAAAGATTAAGTTGGATGGCGAAAGTATCGAAAATGAAAAATTATCGAGTTCAGTAGGGAAGGTATATTTTTCCGAGGGAAGGCATAGAGCATATGTTGCCGCAAAAGAGGGCTATGATGATATCCCTGTAAAGCTTAATGATATTTGTGTCCAAAAAGATGGAAGGAAAATGCTGGATAACAGGGGTATCACACACGTTTTTTTTGATAAAGACATTTTGAATTCTGAGGACATGCAGAACTTGACGAAAGAACATGATTTTAAGAAATGGGAGCAAGGGATGGTGGAACACAAGGGTTATACATACGATGATCATATTAAAGAATTTCAGAGGCTAAAGGAATGCCAAGAATTGGTTAGAAAGGGACACTCTGAAAAAGAAATCGAAACCCTCCTTGGAAAGGACCATGCAGAGACACATAAAAGATTTTATGAAACAAGACCAATTAAGGTTGATCGCACAATTGGTGTAGGCTGATACGAAATCTGTGGGTGGAAACAGTGGGTGGATTTTCTAATGTAATATGGTTTTGGATTCCAGTCTTAATATACAAAGCTATTTCAGCTTTTTTGAGAACAATATGGAAGCTTAATCTCTGGATTCTGCAGACGGTCAGCGGAGTACCTCTCTACTACTGTAAACCAGAATACCGAATACCGGGTATTTTTATTGGGACAATCGGCGTGTTATCACTTTTTAACTTTCTATTTTTTTTAATGTTTTTAGGTTCTGCATCCGAGAAAAACATGCCTCACAGTAAATTGCCAATGGGTGAGTTTCTACTGATGGGTCTTGTTGGAGCGGGGCTGCTGCTATTGTGTAGGTTTTTAATAAGAAGAGGGTCTATATAAGAAACGAGATCAATTGGTAGTTTAGGAGAAGAAATTAAGCGAGAGGCGAAAATATGTTTGGCCAGAACTTTGTCGGCATCGACTTGGGCACGACCTTTTCAGAGATAGCTCATGTTAATGAGCATGGGGTGCCGGAAGTGATAGAGAATGCCGAGGGGGAAAGGATAACTCCTTCGGTGGTTCTGTTTGATGGTGATGAGATCCATGTGGGGAGCTATGCCAAAGACAACATGGCAGTGTATCCTGGACAAGGGGTGGAGTTTGTTAAGAGGTTCATGGGAGATAGGCTCTGGTCCTTTGAATACGGAGGGAGGAAGTACAACGCTTCCGAGATATCCTCATTCATACTAAAGAAGCTAAAGACAGATGCAGAAGGAAAATTAAACACGAAGATAAGCGATGTTGTCATAACAGTGCCTGCCTATTTTGGAGACCCGCAACGGAGAGCCACCATAGAGGCGGGGGAAATGGCCGGGCTTAACGTGGTCCAGGTAATTAATGAGCCCACGGCAGCGGCCTACTCCTATGGTCTGCATAAGTTAGGCAAGGACCAAAGGGTATTGGTATTTGATCTCGGTGGAGGAACCTTTGATGTAACCGTTATGGAAATCAGTGGGGAGAAGATAGAGGTCAAGGCGACCAACGGGGACCATCAGCTTGGGGGGAAGGATTGGGATGATGCCCTGACCCAGTACATTGCGGATAAATTTCAAAAGACGTATAGAATTAACCCCTATGATGACGAGGCAGACTATCAGTCGTTAAAGGAGAAGTGTCTTTCGGCGAAGATATCGTTGAGCAATCTTCCCAAAGTGAATGTCATCTATGGGTGCAAGGGAAAGATCTTGAAGGAAGAGATAACGAGGCAGAAGTTTGAGGAGATAACCTCAAGGCTGGTTAATCAGTGCCGGATGCTTACGGAGCTGGTGTTAAAAGAGGCCAAGTATAGGAAGATAGATATCGATGTTGTGCTTTTAGCTGGAGGATCTACCCGGATGCCAATGGTCGTGAATATGCTTAAGGAGTATTTTGGGAAGGAACCGAGCAAGGCACTGAATCCTGATGAGTGTGTTGCATTGGGGGCGGCAGTGAAGGCGGCACTTCTGAAGAAAGAGACGTGGTCACTGCCGGGACAAAAGAAGACATGGGCACTGCCGTCAGGGATGAAGGACATCAATGTTACCTCGCACAGCTTTGGCCTTGCAGTCTTGAAGGATGGTGAACTGTTTAATAGCATTATAATACCAAAGAATACGCCGTATCCCTGCGAACGAGAGAAAAGTGATTATGTAACGACCTACGATAATCAGGAGACGCTTGACTTGTATGTTTTGGAGGGAGAAGCGGAAGATCCGAGGGATTGTGATCTCGTGGGGAGTTATCAGATCTACGATATACCCAAGAGGCCAGCAGGTAAGACCAAACTCAAGGTGACGTATAAATACAATCAAAACCAGATTGTGGAAGTGAATACCGTTGAGTTAGGCAACAATAATGCACTTCCTTTGAAGAAGATTGAAAATGTTGACTTAAATCAGTTGGCCACTGGTAATGCAATAGAACTTAAAATTGCAGTAACAAGACCAGGATATGACAATATTGGAGAAGTATTGAGGAAATTGGAGTACCAATTCGATACAATCGATGATATTAAAGTATCCAACGGCGGCTATTTAGGGAAATATAATGTGCTCTTCATTAATTGTGGCTCAGGAGGAAATCCCGAATCGAACAGTAGCACCTTGAGAAAATTCGTCGAAAAGGGTGGAATACTATATGTATCTGATTTGGCAGCTCCTCAAGTTTCGACAGCCTTCCCTGAAGATATATGTTTTGATAAAGGGGGATATGCAAACCAATGGGTAGAGGCGAATGTGACTGATGCAGAACTTCAGAACATTGTGGGAAAAACGATTAAGATTTTCTTCAATGCTGGTGGCTGGCAATACGTAAGTAAATATTCACAAAATGTGAAGGTGCACTTGAAGGGGTGCTTTATGGCCGAATCCGGAAAATTAGATAATATGCCTATTCTTATTTCTTTTCCTAAAGGAAAAGGAGAAATAATTTATACATCTTTCCATAATCATGCTCAGGCAGACGAAAAACAAAAGATGCTTCTTAATTATTTGGTATTAAAATCCTTATCGATGGCGGCAAAAATTCCTGTCCTTGAATTAGCAAAGCAAAAAGGTATGCTGAGATGATGAGAAAGGAATGGGAGGATTGAATGACTAATTTTATCGGTATCGATCTTGGGACGACCTTTTCAGAGATAGCCTATGTTAATGAGCATGGGGTACCGGAGGTGATCGAGAATGCCGAAGGGGAGAGGACGACGCCTTCGGTTGTTTTATTTGATGGTGATGAAATTCATGTTGGGAGCTATGCCAAAGACAACATGGCAGTGTACCCTGGACAGGGTGTGGAGTTTGTCAAGAGGTTCATGGGGGATAGGCTTTGGTCCTTTGAATACAGAGGGAGAAAATACAACGCGTCCGAGATATCCTCGTTTATTCTCAAGAAGCTTAAAAAGGATGCAGAGGATAAGTTAGTCACAAAGATAAGCGATGTAGTCATAACAGTGCCGGCTTATTTTGGAGACCCCCAGAGGAGGGCAACCATGGAGGCAGGGGAGATGGTCGGGCTAACCGTGGTACAGGTAATCAATGAGCCCACGGCAGCGGCCTACTCCTATGGGCTGCATAAATTGGGCAAGGATCAAAGGGTATTGGTATTTGACCTTGGTGGTGGAACCTTTGATGTAACCGTGATGGAGATAAGCGGAGAGAAGATAGAGGTCAAGGCGACCAATGGGGATCATCAGCTTGGGGGGAAGGACTGGGATGATGTCCTGACCCAGTACATTGCTGATAGATTTCAAAATGCATATAGAATTAACCCCTATGATGACGAAGCAGACTACCAGTCACTGAAGGAGAAGTGTCTTTCGGCGAAGATATCGTTGAGCAATCTTCCCAAGGTTAATGTCATCTATGGATGCAAGGGAAAGACCTTGAAGGAAGAGGTAACGAGACAGAAGTTTGAGGAGATGAGCTCAAGGCTGGTTAATCAGTGTAGGATGCTGACAGAGCTGGTGTTAAAAGAGGCCAAATATCAGAAGAAGGACATAGATATAGTGCTGTTAGCCGGGGGCTCGACCCGGATGCCGATGGTTGTGAATATGCTCAAGGAGTATTTTGGGAAGGAACCGAGCAAGGCGCTGAATCCTGACGAGTGTGTTGCATTGGGGGCGGCAGTGAAGGCGGCGCTCTTGAAGAAAGAGACATGGTCATTGCCAGGGCAAAAGAAGACCTGGGCACTGCCGTCAGGGATGAAGGATATCAATGTTACCTCGCACAGCTTCGGGCTTGCAGTCTTGAAGGATGGTGAACTGTTTAATAGCATCATAATACCCAAGAATACGCCGTATCCCTGCGAACGAGAGAAAAGCGATTATGTCACGACCTACGATAATCAGGAGACACTTGACCTCTATGTGCTGGAGGGGGAGGCAGAAGATCCGAGGGATTGTGATCTTGTGGGGAGTTATCAGATACATGATATTCCCAGGAGGCCGGCAGGGAAGACTAAACTGAAGGTCACTTATAAGTACAATCAAAATCAGATTGTGGAAGCAAATGCTATCGAGCTGAACAACAATAAGACACTGCCATTAAAAAGGGTTGAAAATGCGGATCTCAACCAAATAGGTGTTTCAAAGGAAATAGATGTGGCTCTCCTGATAGACTGTTCTGGTAGCATGTCAGGCAGCAGGATCGAAGAAGCAAAAAAAGCAGCGGTGGGTTTCCTCAATAATTTCCGAGTTACCAACGGAAGTGTCGGGTTAATAACCTTTCCGGGAGGAATAGCTCACAAACTAACTCAAAACTTTAGCTCTATCAAATCAAAGATAAATGGGTTGAATGCAGATAATGGCACCCCTATGACCGAGGCCATAGAACTCGCTCATGTTAGCATGCTGCTTACAGCCGACCATGAAAGGGTAATCGTGCTTCTTACAGATGGGGCACCCGACAGTTCTTCAAGCGCCGAAGCTTCCGCTGCGATTGCAAAGAAGAAAGCGATTAAAATAATAACAATCGGAGTGAGCGGTGCAGATGAGGCTTTTTTGAAGAGAATCGCATCTTCTCCATCAGATTACTATTTCTGCAATGAAAGCTTTGAGCTAGAAAGCACTTTTATTAACATTGCGACCCAGTTAACATCAGGGTTGTCTTTAGGAAAACTCTGAGGAGGCAGGAAATGAGAGATGATATTAAGAATAAAGACTTTCCTGAACAAGAGTCCGTAAATAAAACAGCGCAGGCCGTTGAAACTACTCCTGTTGAAACCGAAGCGCCTGCTAAAAAGGTAGACATTGCAAATGAGACAACTTCTCAGCAGGACGATGACCAATTGTCGATTTTGAAAGAAAATCGTAGGATGTTGCATGAAATTAAGGATACAATTCAAAGTAGACTTGAATATGATGCGGTAAAAGAAAAGGCGTTTGATAAGTTATATGAAGAAATGAGACGGCAAAAAGAAGCGTCAGACTTGCTTGATAGAGCTGTAAAGCCCGTATTGAGTGATCTACTTCTATTATACGATAGCATGAAGAACTTTGAATCCTCATTCCTCAATAATCAGAGTCTAAGTAGCGAAGACGCGAAGCAGAATTTCAAATATATTATGGACGAATTGATAGAAATATTATACAGACAGGGAGTGACGCCTATTGACGAAAATCTTTCGGAGGTTTTTAATTCCAAGCTCCAGAAGGCTACAAAAACTGAGAATGCAGAAAGTAAGGAAGATGATTTTAGGATCGTAAGCATTGTAAGAAGTGGTTTTGTGTGGCGTGATAAAGTCTTACGACCCCAAGAAGTTGTTATAAAGCGATTTCTCAACAGGCCATAATATTGAATCGAACAGATAAAGGAGGGCAGAAATATGTCAGATTTCAAACCGGTAGTAGGAATAGATCTCGGAACAACGTTCTCTGGAATTGCTTACATTGACGAATTTGATAAACCGGTAGTAATAACCAATCAGGAAAATAAGCCAATCACTCCGTCTGTGGTGAATTTTTATGATCAAGATACCTTTGTGGTTGGAGATGAAGCCGTAAATAGGGTGATTGCAGATAAAGAAAATACGGTTAGTTTTATCAAAAGAAGGATGGGCGATTCCGGATTTAAGTTGAATATCCACGGGAAAGTTTATACACCTCAGGAGATCTCTGCTCTCATTCTTAAGAAGCTTAAACGTGATGCAGAGGCCTATTTCCGGAATCAAGGGCTTGAAGTCGAAGTAAAAGACGCTGTTATAACGGTACCCGCATATTTTGGAATGGAGCAAAGAGGAGCGACGAAACAAGCTGGGGAGTTAGCGGGGTTAAATGTATTGATGATCATCAATGAACCTACTGCTGCGGCCTTGGCTTTTGGTATTAACAAGCTGGGAAAAGATCAGATTGTTTTTGTTTTTGATTTAGGAGGAGGCACGTTTGACGTTACGATATTGGAAATCAAAGGTAACGAAATAAATATGATTGCTTCTGATGGAGACCCTGAGTTGGGAGGGAAAGATTGGGATGACGCTTTGGTTAGTTGTTGCTCAAAGATATTTAAAGAGAAATACGGCGAAGATCCTCAGGAGGACCCAAATTCTTATCAGGAACTCTACGAAAGAGTGCTAAAAGCAAAACTGTCTCTTTCCCAACTGCCAAAGGCACAAATTCAAGTTAGCCATATTGGGAAAAGAGATAATATTGAAATAACCCGAGAGAAATTCGAAGATCTCTCAAAGGATCTTATATCCCAGTGCAGAAGTCTGAGTGAAAGAGTTCTGGAAAAGGCTAATAAGAAATGGAACGACATCGATACTGTATTGTTGGTCGGTGGTTCCACATATATGCCTATGGTAAGGCAAATGGTCAAGAGTATTAGCGGGAAAGAACCATCTACTTATGTTAACCCTGATCAATGTGTTGCGATAGGGGCTGCTTATCAGGCTAAATACCGGGTTGTCGAAGAAGAAGTGTTGAAGGTTAAGGAGGAAAAGGGAGAAAAGGAGGCTGAGAAGGTTAAGAAGAGACTCTTAGGAAGTTTGCCTGAGATTATAGTAAAGGAATGTGTCGCGAAATCTTTGGGCATAATTGTTTTGGATGATAAAGGAAAGGAAATTGTTGTTGAGATGATTGCTGAGCAGACGAAGATCCCATGTAGCATTGATGGCGATTTCACATACGCGTACGATAATATGACAGCAGTACGGGTGGAAATTACCGAAGGAATAGGAAATGTGAGAGATGAAGTGAGCATAGTAGGTGAATTGTTGCTAGAAAATCTTCCACCGAGACGAAAAGGGGCGCCTATCAAAGTCACATATACATATAACAGAGACAAAACTTTAGACATTGAGGTCATTGATGTTGAGACGGGTAAAAAGGGGCAAGGGAGGGTAACTCTAGTGGGAGGGATGACAGAAGAGGAAATGAGGAAATCAAATATCTCGAAGATGAAGCAGGAATAAAGTTAGCATCACTGGAGAAGATGTAAATGTCTGAGGCTAAAAAGGATTTTGAGAAGATAGATAGATTTTTGAAACTTGCTCAAACCATTGGTAAGTATAAGGATTGTCACACAGTATACGACCTTTTTGAAATTACGGACAGAAACGCCCCATACCCTGATATAGAGAGGAAAATTGAGAGCATAGTATATCGTATTCACAGGCATGAAGGGGAAATATATAAGCAGTTCAAAAAAATTCTTCCGGGGGAAGCTGAGACAGTTAAGAGGGTCTTAAAAGATCACAGAAAAGCTTATAATGAATATCTCCAGGAGCATGATCCGGGAATTCAGAAACTTAGAGAACACTTTGCTTTTTGCACAAAACGCGACAACAAATTGGATTCTAAAGAAAAGACTGAGTTGATCCAGGAAGCAAAGGAGGTTGGGTTATCTGATGCGGAAGCTATTAAGCTTATCAATAAATGGTTAATAGAGTACGGGGTAGAGGAGTCCGAAGATAGAATGGATTCTTCTGCGACCTCCACTACAAAACCTTTTCCTGATTTTCTGGGTAAGACATATTATGAAATCTTCGGGGTCTCTGATGACGCCGACTATGCAAAGATTAAAGAGGCCTATGATAGAGAATACAGTAAATATAATACCTCCCGGGAGAAGGCTAAAGCTAGCGCAAGGTTTTTTGTAGTTTCCGATGCATGGGAATGCCTCAGAGATCCAATTAAAAGAAGGGAGTATGACGAAAAGCTAAAGCAACCGAAAACTCCTGTGCCTACGGGCGAGCCCAGGCTTGTTGTGGAATGCAAGAGCGATTACACTTTTAGGGATGTAAGGCGCGGCACAACTATTTCTGAAAGAATAATCATAAAGAATCCCGAAGGCGGCTTATTGCAGGGGACGATCAAATCGGACTCACCGTGGCTTGAGCCAGATAGGAGTAAGGTTCTAGAGAAACATGAGCAGGAACTTTATATAAATATACTTACATCAAAAATTCCCTCTAAAGCCTTTGAGGTTGAGGGGAACGTTGCTATAGATACTAACGGTGGGAGTCACATAATACCATTTAAAGTATTTTTGGAAAGTTACAAAATTGAATTACAAAAGTTTCAAAAAACTTGGGTCCCGCTATTCAGCGCATTTTGTGGTTTGGCAGGCTCATTTATAAAGGGGCAAAATCTTTGGGGGTTAGCTTACATTACCGCAATCCCTTTTGGAATATGGTACAAGATGCAATACATTAGTGAACAAGGTATTAAAAAGGATTTGGAAATAGTAAAGCAAATTGCATTCGGAATATTAATGGGAGTGGGAGGACTTATCGCTGTCGCTATTTTACAGGCCATTTTCCAAAGCCTACCGCATTTTTCCGGTTTCTTAATTGGAGCATCTGTTTTTGGTGTCGCTAGTTATCTATTTTCTAAGAAAGGATTAGAATTCTCGTTAAATAAAGGATTCGATATATCTAAGTATCCACCTGCAATTATTCAAGGTACATCTGTTGGTCTAGCAGTTTTAGCAATGGTCATTCATTCAGGCAGTAAATCAGAAGTATACAAACCAGCACCCCCAATAAGTAAAGTACCTGCTGCTACAACATTGAAAATTACACGTTCTGTGATTGCAGAAGGGCTTGATTCCAATAATAACCCAATCGGTATTAACACAATTTTCTCTCCTGGAAACAAAAAACTCTGTTATTTTGTCAGCTATACGGGGGCAGCCCCAGACAAGACGGAATTTATATATCGATGGTATAAGGGCACTAGCGAAATAGGTAAATTTCAATTCACTCCAAAGCATGAATCGGGGAATGCCTGGAGTTTTCTAATGTATAATTTTGACCCGGGGACATATGAAGTGAAATTGTATGTTGGCGGTCAAGAGATAAATAAGAATATGCTGGCTATTGTAAGTAGTACTCAAAAACAAATCGAAGAGAAAAACGTTCCACTTGGGAGAGGGAAAGTGGTCGATGATAAGGGGCTTGATTTATTTGATAGGATTCTGGATAAGGAAACGAAAGTGGGCAGTACTATTTTCTCTGCAGGCCATCCTTATGGTAAAGTGAATGTACATTTGCCTCGAGGCCAAACCGTGGAGATACTGGCGTTGATCCCAGATCCAGATGGCAAAGGTTGCACATTAAAAGTTAGGAGTGGAGGCTATGCTGGTTACACAGTTGGGGGGTTGGAGTTTATTGAGACCCTTAATGATAAGGGCGCGATTGCGTCTGTCTATCTTTCATTACCCTATGAATATGAGGGTGATGTTGGAATGTTGAATCGAGATATAAGAAAGTTTGAGACATTCATTACTAACTATCCAAATAGCCAATACGTTCCAAAAGCACTTTTAGAAATTGGCTGGCGTCAGTTTTATCTCTTGCAGGTTACCTCATCCCTGGAGGATCGCAAAGCAAAACTTAGAGATGTCAAAAATACCTTCAAAAGGTTGGCTACAGAGTATAGCAGTTCGAATTGGAGCAAGATAGCGAATGAGATTTACGAATTATTGACGACCAGCGAAGCAGAATTTGTTGTGATGAACAAAGATGAAAAAATTAATGATTTTTACAATAAGGTCGGCCAACTTGGGAAAATGATTCCAAATTTCCTGAGTTCGCCAAAAGAGGACCGTGGCCAAAAAGATGCCGATCGACAGCCTCAGCCCGAGCAACGGAAACTTGAGAAGGAACGAAGAGCTGGTCAAGGGAATCTAGAGGAGCGACAAAGCGCTGACCAACGTCAACTTGAAGAGCAACGAAGGGCTGAAGAGCAACGCCGTCAAAGAGAGGTTGAGCGGGAACGGCGAGAGGCCGAAAATCTTCAAAGGCAGCAACAGCGTGAACTTGAGGACCAACGAAGAGCCGAACAGCGTCAACGGCGAGAGGCCGAAAAACGCCAACGGGAGCAACAGCGTGTGGCACCGCCGCCATATAATCCAAATGCCCAGCGCAGAAGTGTTGAGCCGCCATCGAAACCATTGCGATCCGACGGATGGCAAAAGTCAAGGGAGTCTGTAACTTATGAAGACAAGTAATTAGTTGATTAATAGGTAAAGGAGGGACAATGAAAAGAATAGTTTCCGCCGGAATAATAGTATGTTTCAGTATCAGCCTTTTCGGATGTGCTACAGGAAAAGGAACAGGTGCAATCGCCGGTGGTGCTGTCGGTGCAGGTGTTGGTGCTGCGGTATCTAAGCATAACCCATGGTTGGGGGCATTAATCGGCGGCGCTCTCGGAGCGGTTGCTGGCGCTGCAATCGGCAATTACATCGATGAGCAGAAGAAGAACAGGCAAGAGAGTATAAGGGCGATAAATTATAGACCCTCTCAGGGGAATTTTGTCAGGATCAGCGGAACAACAAATGAGCCAGTCAGAGCAAAACCAGGAGAAGTGGTAGGATTGAGGACAACATATTATGTTATGAATCCATCGCCTCAAGCGCAAGTTAGGATCGTTGAATCAAGAATTATCCAGTATAACGGTGAGCCGGTAATGGAGCCGTTGTTGCGCAAAGTTGATAGGGTTCAAGGTGAACATACGAGCACTATGAAACTCCCTCTTCCGATTGAGGCACAGGCAGGGGAATATAAAGTTATTACAACGATTGACAATGGAACAAGAAGAGACCAGAGCATATCAGAATTTTACATTGAAAAGACATGATTATGAGGATGGGACCGGCAAGATATTTATCCCCCCTCGGTGAAATCTTGAGAAAATCAACTCGTTACCGGTTGACCGATGAATAGATCGTAGATCGGATTGAGATATCAGAACTTCACCAGACGAATCGATCGTGTCAAGGATCATCAATTCCCACCCCAGCATCTTCAACTTTCCCAGCACGAATAGTTTCATATCAAATTGAAAGGAGAGTCCCTCTTGAGAAAAGACGATGAGATAAAATAAAAACTCTTTGGCAATGTAAATAGGATAAAAGCAACCGGAGGGGTATCAAGTTAATATGGAGAACCTGCTAAAACCGTTGGAATGGGAAGAAGGAATAATGCGCGCTTTTTGTGAAGGATGTGACGCTACGTTAGAAGCTAACCGGAAAATGGCCAAATATACCTTAACGTTGCAAAAATAATCTAAAAACGATAGTTCCAATTCAAGCCGCTTTTTGTAAAGCCTCA
>Ga0194126_10008401_pt1 | contig 14056 bp, 11 predicted proteins | sample TA2KigC150mmetaG_FD_148641 | JGI IMG/M metagenome (GOLD analysis project Ga0194126, IMG submission 148641) | Freshwater microbial communities from Lake Tanganyika, Tanzania - TA2015035 Kigoma Deep Cast 150m | ecosystem: Environmental > Aquatic > Freshwater > Lake | place: Tanzania: Lake... | reverse complement strand
TTTCGTGGAAGCAGACACACCGGAGGGAGCTCCGAGATGTGTTCCAGGCCCGTATCGCACATGCAATAGCCCTACCATCAACGTAGGCGGACAGCCTCCTGCTGATCCGCCGACTGGCATGGCCGGCTCTGCGCTTAATGAAACAACTATCCGATGGGTTTGGGACGATAATTCTGCTACAGAAACCGAATATCGCGTGTATGATTCGGCTCATAATCTGTTGCAGATTCTTTCGGCAAACAGCACAACCTGGGATGAAGGCGGAAAATCTCCGGGAATAAGCTACTCGCGCTATGTCAAAGCTTGCAATGCCGCGGGATGCTCTTCTGCATCCAATACTGCTTCTCGCGCAACTTCTTTGAATGCTCCGACAGGACTTTCCGGAGTTCAGGCATCCGAGACTTCAATCACATGGTCTTGGACTGATAACTCCTCTCAAGAAACCGGCTATCGGGTTTATGACGCTTCTACGAGCGCTCAAGTTGGCTCGGATTTGCCGGCAGACACCCAAACCTGGCCAGAAACAAGCGGCCTTTCTACCGGAGGCTCGTACAGCCGGTTTGTGAGAGCTTTTACCGTTGCCACCACAAGCCCTGTTTCAAATATTGCGACAAGGGCATTAACGCTGAATGCGCCGACCAACTTTGCCGGCTCGGGGGTTGGCGGAAATCCCAATGCCTTGTTGTGGTCCTGGACGGATAATTCCGGACAGGAAACCGAGTACAGGATATACGAATGCACCTCACACATTCAAAAAGTAACTGCTGCGGCAAATGCCACATCCGTGCAGGAAGGAAGCCTTTCTCCGTCAACATCATACTGCCGTTATGCAAAAGCGTATAAAGGCGTATCTCCCGTCACAGAAAGCACTGCTTCAAATGAGGCCTGGGCAACAACCGGCTCGCAATACCTTTCCCAGGGCGAGCTGCTTTCGGCAGTCTTGGATACCCAGGTGCTTGGCGGCGCAGTGCTTAACTCCATCATGTGGCAGGGAAGTTTGCCTTCGGGAACCGCGGTGAAGTTTCAGATCGCAAGCGGCAACTCGCTTTCCGGGCCCTGGAATTATCTTGGGCCGAGCGGCACTACCTCAACGTTAGATATCTATCAGCCGTCAGGACCGAATGTGCCGGTTACGGTTGAAAGAAAATACCATACCGGCCACAGATACTTCAGATACAAGGCCTTGCTTTATTCTGATGCGGAAGGCCTTGCAACGCCGACTATTAAAGACATTATTTTAAACTGGAGTCCGTAGGTACCGTAGGTATAGGTATGGGTTATTATGTAGGTGACCAAAAACTCAACGCATTACTTGGGGAAGCGATGAAATTTCTCAATGTTGCAACTCCCAAACCAAAAAAATAAATCCCGCGCCCTGCCCCATACTCCTTGCGCCCCAGGAAGAGGTTTCACGCTAATAGAAATTGTTCTCTATACCGGCATCTTGGCAGTTGTCGGGCTTATCGGGACGCAGTTTTTTCTGGTCATATCCCGTTCCTATTTTCAGGACCAGGCAAGAAATGAAGTTACGCAAAACGTAAGATTTGTAAGTCACACTATGCAACAGGCGGTCCGCGCAGCGGCAAAAGTAAACACCGCGTCTTCAAGTATGCTCGATCTTGCCATGACCGATGCTGCAAAAAGCCCTACTGTTTTTACTCTCGCAAACGGCGTGCTGTACAGACAAGAAGGAGGCGGCGCCCAGGTTGCGCTCACGTCAGACAAGGTTGAAGTGACAAGTCTTTATTTTTATTCCGTCGCAACCCAGCAAACCATCGTTGATCCCGTATATCACTGGGCATGGAACGGCGGCGCTTCGAGCACCTCCGGGATTATTGAAGGCGTCGGCTGGATAGATTTTAATCCGCCGCTTGGCAACGTCCGAGTTCCGTTAGGACAGGGAGATTTCTATGGCTATGCGTACATCCCGGTTTCCAACGGGTATATAAGTTTCAACTGTGAAACCACTTCTTCCTGCAGTGCCGTCAATTATAAGGTGTACTCGCAGGCAAACGGCGATATCCGCGGCTGGGCATGGTCGGATCAGTACGGTTGGATAAGTTTTAGTTCCGCGGATACCACCTCGACGATTGCGTATCAAGTGGCAATTGCAACGGGCACAGGTGATTTTTCCGGCTGGGCATGGTCGGAGAATCTCGGGTGGATTTCTTTTCACTGCAACAATTCCGGCATAGGAGATACGTGTGCGAACTCTCAATACAAAGTAAAAGTCGCACAATCATTGAGCAGGCCGTTTCACGCCGTGCGGATAATCATCTCGATACGGTATAAGGCAAGCACGAGTCCTTTCGCGCAATATTCCGAGACGCACGATTTTTCTACTGCGCTCACTCAACCCTCCGCAGTAACTATTGCGAATGTGAATCCCGGCTCTGCAACAAGCACCGTGTCGGTGACGATTACAGGTACAAACTTCCAAGCAGGCGCAGAGGTAAAGTTTTCCCGTGTCGGCGAAGAAGATATTTTCCCGACCGCGACCTGTTCGCTTGCAGGCTCGACGACGTTTACGTGCAGTTTTAATGTATCCGGCAGGACAAAAGCGAAATGGGATGTGGTAGTAACGAACCCGGACGGCCAGATCGGAATCTTACCCGAGGGATTTGAAGTCCAGTAGTTTGTATTCGGCTATAGCTCAAATGCGAAGTTCAAAGAGATTTTCAGTCAAACCATTGTAGCAAATAAGCTGCTTAGCGGGCTTAAGCGTATAGGACAACACAGCTAGTATTTTGCAGCTCTAGATAGGTAATAGTATTTGTATGTATTCGGCTTGCGCTGGGCAGGCTTTTTATACAAAATACAAACTATTAAATACAATATACTATGCGAAGAATCTATCTTGATTACGCAGCAACCACGCCGGTTGTCCAGGAGGCGATTGATGCAATGGCGTCTTTCTGGGCCGAACGTTTCGGCAATGCTGGGTCGGTGCATTCTTTCGGCCAGGAGGCACAACGCGCGATTGATGCAGCGCGCATGCGCATCGCGGAATCTTTCGGCGCGCGCAGAGAAGAAATACTCTTTACGGCATCAGCAACCGAGGCAAACAACCTCGCAATTCGCGGCGTCGTGGATGCATGGCGCGGAGGTAAGGCGCGCGCGATGCCGCACCTCGTAACCAGCGTACTCGAACACGAGTCGGTGCTCGAGACGTGCCGCGACCTTGAGCGGAGGGGAAAAGCGAGCGTCTCCTATATCGGCGTAACTCCCGAGGGCATTATTCGTCTCGAAGAATTAGAGCGCGCATTACGCGAGGAAACTGCGTTGGTGAGCGTACAGTATGCCAACAACGAGATCGGCACCATTCAGCCAATTCTTGAAATCGCCCAAATTATCCGAGATTTTCGGGAGAAATCAGAAATGAACAATGAGCAACTCTTCGAGCCTGAAGGCTCTTCAGAGCCTGAACGGCTAACGCCCCCGCCCTCTGTCTCTCACTCTCCATATCCTCTTTTTCATACCGATGCCAGCCAGGCGGTGCAGTTTCTTGCGATAGAGGTAGAGGGGCTTGGCGTAGATTTTCTTACAGTTTCATCGCATAAAATATACGGACCAAAGGGCATCGGCGCACTCTATGTGCGCCACAAAATAGAAAACTCATCCCTCATCTCTCCTTTCTCATTTCTTTCTCCTCTTATTACCGGCGGCGGCCAGGAATATGGGCTCCGATCAGGCACCGAACATGTTCCGTTGATTGCGGGGTTTGCAAAAGCGATAGAATATATCTGGCGCAAGAAAGGCGCAGAAGGGGACAGAATTGCCTCCTTGAGGGACAGGCTCTACTCTGCTATAGTCGGATTTGCGCCTGACGCAGCGCTCAACGGTTCAAGGGATGCGCGGCTTCCCAATAACCTCAATATCTATTTTCCGAATCACCGCGCCGACGAACTCGTATTGCGCCTCGACCGAAAAGGCGTTGCGGTGTCTGCGGGTTCTGCGTGCCGCGCAAAATCAACCGAACCTTCGTATGTGCTGCACGCGCTGGGACTCGGTGATAACCGGGCCATTGCAAGCATCAGAATATCCCTTGGAAGGCCTACTACAGAACGAGAGGTTGAGGGGGCAATCAAAATTTTTCGTGCAGTACTGCAATAAAACCACAATTCATTATGCTTTCTGATCAGCAAAAAACTCAAAAACTTTTAATCAGTATCGCTCTTGCGAGCGTCTTTATCGGCGCAGCATTCGGGTTTCTCGGGGGTATGGTTGCCGCGGATGTAGGCGGCAAAGACGCGCTCGCCGCAGTATCACTCCCGCGACTCGAGGGGCTGAAAGATTTTCTTTCGAAGCGTTTTTCGCCTTCGCCGAGCCCTGTTCTGCAGAGCGCGATCCCAAGTCCCTCAACACCGCCCGTGCCGCCTTCTGCCCAATCGTACGAGGAACAAGTGGTGAACGTCGTGAAGCGCTCATCTCCTGCGGTAGTGAGTATTATCGTAAGCAAAGATCTTCCGGTTGTGGAGCAATACTACATCAATCCCTTTCAGGAGTTTGGATTTGATCTTCCGCCGGGATTCGGCATCCCGCAGTTTCGCCAAAAAGGTACGCAACGTAAGGAAGTCGGCGGGGGGACCGGGTTTATTATTTCGTCCGATGGCATGATTTTAACCAACAAGCACGTGGTAACTGACACTGACGCGGCATATACGGTGCTGATGAACGATGGGTCGCGTTACGATGCCGAGGTGCTTGCGCGCGATCCGACCTTTGATTTGGCGGTGATCCGCATTAAAAAATCCGGACTCCCGACGCTGCCCCTTGGTGATTCAGATAAGCTCGAGATCGGCCAGACCGGCATCGCAATCGGAAATTCACTCGGCGAGTTCCGCAACACGGTGAGCGTGGGCGTTATTTCGGGGCTTGCAAGGACCGTCGAGGCTTTTGGGGAACTTCTTTCAGGAGTGATTCAGACTGATGCCGCAATTAACCCAGGAAATTCCGGGGGACCGCTCTTGAATCTGCGAGGAGAAGTAGTAGGGGTGAATACCGCAATGGCGCGCGGCGCGGAAAATATCGGGTTTGCAATCCCGGTAAATCAGGCGAAAAAAGTTATCGCGCAGGTGACCAAGACCGGAAAAATCTCAACACCTTTCTTGGGCGTGCGTTATCGATCAATAACCCCTGCGCTCAAAGAAGAAAAAAAACTCGCGGTTGACTACGGAGCATTGGTGGCAGGTTCCGAAAAAGAACCTGCGGTAGCTCCTGGCTCTCCTGCGCATAGCGCTGGTATTCGTGAAGGTGATATCATTCTCGAGCTTGGGGGAGAAAGAATAACACTGCAGGCGCCCCTTGCGTTCCTTATTCGGAAGTATAATGTAGGTGACAAGGTAATACTCAAAGTAGTGCGGCAGAGTGCGGAATTCACGCTCACCGTTGAGCTGGCGGAGCGGCCGCAATAAAACCCCCCATGAACCCCGTCAATCCACAAAATCCTTTCAATCGTTTCACATTAAAAGCCCAGGAAGCGCTGCAGCGCGCACAAGAAATCGCGGCAGAGAAAAATCAGCCCGAAGTGTCGAGCTTGCATTTATTTCTTTCGCTCGTGCTTCAGGAAGATAGCATCACCGGTGCGGCGCTCGAAAAACTCGGCGCCAACCTTGATGAGATAACAGATGCAATCGAAGAAACGATTCAGAAAACCCCCCGCATTTTCACGCTCGGCGGCCCATCGGCATTGGGGCCGTTTTACGTCTCGCACGAGATGATTCAGGTCATTCAAAAAGCAGGCGAGATGCTTCCTAGATTTAAGGACGAATATATTGCGCCGGAACATCTTCTTTTGGCTTTGCTTCAGGTAAAATCAAAAGCGCGCGAGGTGATGGAGGGATTCGGCATTGCCCCGGACGCGCTGTATCACGCAATCGTCGAGCTCCGTGGTTCCATGCGCATCACGGACGAAGAGCCGGAATCCCGTTATAAGGTGCTGGAAAAATACTCAACGAACCTTACCGAATTTGCGCGCCAGAAAAAACTTGACCCGGTCATCGGCCGTGAAGAAGAACTGCGGCGCGTCATGCAAGTACTCTCTCGTCGAACCAAAAATAATCCGCTCCTTATCGGAGAACCGGGAGTGGGGAAAACCGCCATTGTGGAAGGGCTTGCGCAGCGTATTGTGTCAGGAGACGTGCCCGAGACGCTCCGCGGCAAAGATCTCATTTCGCTCGATATTAGTTCTGTGGTTGCGGGCACTAAATTTCGCGGCGAGTTTGAAGAACGGCTCCGCGCGGTACTTCGCGAGATCAAACAAGCAGAGGGGAAATTCATTATTTTCATCGATGAAATCCACGTCATTGTGGGCGCGGGCGCTGCCGAGGGCGCGATCGATGCGTCAAATATGTTAAAGCCCGCGCTTGCGCGGGGCGAGCTTCGCGCGATTGGAGCCACCACGCTCAAGGATTATAAGCGCTATATCGAACGCGACCCTGCGCTCGAGCGAAGGTTCCAGCCGGTGACGGTTGAAGAACCCTCGGCCGAAGATGCGATTGCAATCCTGCGGGGCCTCAAAGAAAAATACGAGGTGCATCACGGCATTAAAATTACCGACGAAGCAATCGTCGCAGCAGTCAATTTTTCGGTCCGGTATATTACCGACCGCTTTTTGCCCGATAAAGCAATCGACTTGATGGACGAAGCCGCCTCCTCCCTGAAGCTCGAGATCGAAAGCGTGCCCCAGGAAATAGATCAGCTGCAGCGGAAAGCTCGGAGGTTTGAGATCGAGCGCGAGGCATTGAAAAAAGAAACTACTCCGCAAGGAAAACGAAAACTCCGCAGGCTGGAAGAAGAAATCAAAACGATCACGCGCGATAAAAACGCGCTTGAGAAAAAATGGACGTTCGAGAAAGAGATAATTACCAAACTGCACAGCACAAAGCAGAAGATTGAGTCATTGAAAGAAGAATCAGAAAAGGCGGAGCGCGAAGGAAATCTCACCCGCGTTGCTGAAATACGCTACGCTGAAATCCCTGCGTTCGAGAAAGAGCTTGTCAGCCAGGAAAAAAGAGGCGAGTCGCTCAAGGGGAAAATGCATTTCTTGCGACAGGCCGTAGGAGAAGACGAGGTTGCAAAAGTGCTTGCGCGATGGACCGGTATTCCGGTGACGCGCATGCTCGAAAACGAAGCCGAGCGCTTTGCGCGCATGGAGTCAATTCTCGGAAAGCGCGTCGTGGGGCAGGGAGAGGCGATATCTGCAGTATCGCGCGCACTCCGGAGATCCAGAGCAGGACTCGGAGAGGAAGATAGGCCAATCGGATCATTTATGTTTCTCGGACCTACCGGCGTGGGAAAGACCGAGCTTGCGCGCGCTCTTGCCGAGGCGATGTTCGACAATGAAAAGATTTTGGTACGTCTCGACATGTCCGAATATATGGAACGACATTCCGTGGCGCGCATGATCGGCTCTCCGCCGGGATATGTCGGCTACGAGGAGGGCGGTCAGCTTACCGAAATCGTAAAACACCGGCCGTACAACGTCATCCTGTTTGACGAGATCGAAAAAGCGCATCAGGAGGTATTCAATATTTTACTTCAGATTCTTGATAACGGCCGCTTGACCGATGCGAAAGGGAAAACCATTAACTTCAAAAATACCATCCTTATTATGACCTCGAACGTCGGGAGCGAATATATCAAAGAGCTCTCAAAGCTCGGCTTTTCGGGCGCCGAAGAAGAGGGCGGAGAGCGAGACCTGAAAGATAAAATCATGGATGCGCTCCGCTCGCATTTCCGTCCGGAATTTTTGAACCGTATCGACGAAATTGTGGTCTTTAACCCGTTGCGGCCGCGCGATATCGAAAAAATAGTAGACATTCAATTACAACGCGTCGCAAAACGGCTCGAGGTAAAAAACATTAAACTTCAGGTGATGCCTGCGGCAAAAAAGCTCCTTGCGAAAGAGGGATATGATCCGAATTTCGGCGCCCGTCCATTAAAGCGCCTGATTCAGCGGCTCATCTTGGACCCGCTCGCAGAGAAGACGGTACTCGGAAATATCCGGGAAGGCGATCGCGCAGTGATTCTCGCGCGGAAAAATAAGATTGAAATCGTGGAGCGTTAAACGTTCGGGCGCATGATACGCCGCATCTTTTTTTGGCTCTCGGTCGGCTTTCTCTTTCTTTTGTTCGAGGGAGCGTTTCTCTTCCGGCTCGAGGCAATCATTTTTGTTTTCACCCTGCTTTTCGGCGTTGCTGCGCTTGCGCGTCGCAGGGAGCCACTGGAAAATCGCATCGTGCTTTCGCTTATTCCGCTTATTGGGTTTTTTGTGCTTGCATGGGCGAGGTCGTTTTTTGCGCAGGGTGCGATCCTTGTGCTTTTGTGGTCGTACATTGAGCTTTACCGAAAAGAAAAGACCGCGTGGCGTGAGCCAGCGCTGTTGGCGCTCCTGTTTCTTCTTTGCGCAAATTTCTTTGTATTTCGGGGTGCGCTTCCGGCGTCATACGGCATATCGTTTTTTCTGACTGCACTTGCGGGATTCGCGATAGTTTCACTGCATATCCATACCGCGTTTCCGGAACGCGAAGAAAAAAAATTTCTTTCGCTACTGCTCAGCGCGCTTCTTGCCGAGTGGCTTTTGGTCATGCAATTTCTTCCACAGGGTTACTTGAGCTTGGCGCTTGCATCACTCGTGTTTTATCTTACCGCGCTGCATTGGCTTCGGAAGCGCAATGCAACACTTCTTCCCAAACGCATTGCATTAGAGCTTGGCGCGAGTGCTGCGCTCATCCTTCTCATCTTGCTTTCAGGGGGAATCCGCCCGCGCTAAGCATTGCGGTCTTCTTCAAGTTCTTCAACTGCCCGACTGAGCATTTGGAGATAAAGGTTCAGGCCGATTGCATTGATCGCGCCGGATTGCTCTTTCCCGAGTACGTTTCCTGCGCCGCGGATTTCAAGATCCTTGAGCGCAAGGTGATACCCTGCGCCAAGATGCGCCGCATCGTGCAAGGCTTTCAGCCGAAGCTTTGCAGAGCTAGTGGCGGTGCGGGGGTTAAAAAGGAAGTATGCATAGGCTTGCCGTTCGCGCCTCCCTATTCTGCCGCGGATTTGGTGTGCTTCTCCGAGGCCCAAGCGCGCGCTATCGGCAATAATGAGCGTATTGACGTTTGAAAGATCAAGTCCGTTTTCAATAATAGTGGTCGCGACCAACACATCGATTTTTCCTTCACGGAATGCTTCGAGCGTACGGATGAGCTCCTTTTCGCTTAATCTCCCATGCATGATGGCAAAGCGGGCGCGGGGGATAAGCGCTTTGAGTTCTCGGTGCCGTTTTTCCATGGTTGCAATTCGATTGTGGAGAAAATATATTTGGCCGTTTCGCGCAAGCTCCGCTTCAATCGCTTCTTGTATGAGTATTCGCGAGTAGGGCATCACAAAGGTTTTGATGGGAAGGCGGCCAGGCGGCGAGGATTTGAGTACGCTCATGGTCCGTATTTTCGAGAGTGCAAGATACATCGTACGGGGTATCGGCGTTGCAGAAAGCGAAAGCACATCGAGGGATGTGCGCGCGTTTTTTAATTGTTCTTTGTGTCTTACGCCAAAGCGCTGTTCTTCGTCAATAATCAGCACGCCGAGATTTTTGAATTTTACATCCCTCGAAAGCAAGCGATGCGTGCCGATCACGATATCCGTTTTGCCTTCCTGGATTTGCAGGAGCGTCTCACGAAGCTCTTTTTTGGAAAGGAGTCGCGAGAGAGGCGTAATGGTCACCGGAAGAGAAGCAAAGCGTTCTCGAAACGTCTTTACGTGCTGCCATGCAAGGATCGTGGTGGGCGCAAGAAGCGCAACCTGTTTTCCGGCAAACACTCCCTGTGCTGCCGCGCGTACCGCAACCTCGGTCTTTCCGAATCCGACGTCGCCGACGAGGATCCGGTCCATGGGTCGCTCGCGTGAAAGATCAGCAGTAATATCCTCTATCGCTTTTAGCTGGTCGTGCGTCTCGATATGCGGGAAGCTTGCCGCGAGCGCCTTTTCCATGGCAGTGTCCCGCGGGCAAGGAGGACGCGAGGTGATCTCGCGCTTTACGTAGAGCAAAAGAAGTTCCCGCGCCAGGCGCAACACCTCTTCTTTCACCCTCTTTTTCGCGCGGAACCACAGGTCGCCGCCCAATCGATGCACCCGCGGAGTTTCAAATCCAAAGTAGGGCGAGATTTTCTCTGCGCGTGAAAGCGGCACCAGCAGTCTATCCGGTCTTCGACCGTCGCGGGGCGGAGCGTACTCGATGATAAAAAAAAGATCACTGCTTGCATCACTGCCTGCGGTTTCATACGAAGGAATCAGCGCACCGTTTGTATCTCCGAGCCCGCGAAACACTCCTATGCCGTGGTCGGTATGCACTACATAATCTCCGGGTTTTAAAAACTTGAGTTCTTCGAGCTCGCGCCCGAGTTTGAGCGAAGTTTTCTTTTCGGTTTTGAGCGGCGTGATTCGCTCGACGGTATTTCCGAGAAACTCAATGCGCCATGGAGTTGCGGCATTGACGGGAAATACCGTGACAAACCCTCCGCGGCGCAGAAATTCTCCGGGACAGGGCGCATCAAACGTACGTTCATACCCAAGCCCCTGGAGCTTCTCTACAAGAGAGGAAATACCAAGGAGTTGCCCTTCTTGTATGAAAAATGTGTGCCGTTTCCAAAATGAGCTCGTGCGCGACGCATGTTTTATCTTTTCGTAATGTGACGTAAACCAATCCACCCCCTGTTCCAAAACGTAGGGGGTAGGAGCCGCGATCAGAAATTCTTTGTGGTGCGGGGTCACCCCGTGTATTGTGCAAAGGAGTGCGCGAAATTTCAAGCAGGGCGTGCGCTTTCTTCAAGCCATGCCGCAATGATGCGGTGCGCATTCTTGAAAGTTTCCGGGAGCAGCTCCTCTTCGTTTTTTGAGAAGTATTCCAAAATAAGCTTGTCGGCCCGCAATCTTTTCTCGCCGATGTTCGGCTGAATGCCGATCCGTAGACGCCAGAACTCTTTTGTTTTGATTGCCCTGATGATGGATTCTACGCCTTTGTGCCCCGCGGAGCGCGATCCGAACGAAAGTTTAAGTTTCCCAAAAGGAATATCGGCGTCGTCATGCACCACCAAGAGTTCGGAGGGCTTTACTTTGTAATAGCGAAGAAGTTTTGCCGCAGTTTTGCCGGATTCGTTCATAGAGACGAGCGTGTTGGCAAAGATGGCCGTACGGTCTTTGCTTCCTCGTTGCTGAATGCGAGAAAAAAACTCGGTTTTTTCAGTCCACGCCTTGCCCTCAAAAAGCGCGTCAAGGACGCGGTGTCCGAGATTATGGCGCGTACGGAGGTACTCTGCTTCGGGATTTCCAAGGCCCAACACGAGTTGCATGGGAATAAAAACGAACCTTTTTTTAGTGTAGCAGTAAATTATGGTGCAGAGAAGCGCGCGAAGCGCGCGCGGTTGACTGTTCGTTTTTGAAGTGATACAATGCGTCTACGTTTATGATGAAGGGGCTGAAACTTTTTTTACTTGAGACCGTCGAGGTTATTTTGATTTCTGCCGCGATCATTCTTCCGATCCGGTATTTTTTGGTGCAGCCTTTTTTCGTAAAAGGCCAGTCTATGGAGCCCACGTTTCGCGATCGTGACTATCTGATTATTGACGAGGTTTCATTTCGTCTTCGCGAGCCCCAGCGCGGAGAAGTAGTTGTCTTTCGCTTTCCGCAGCAGCCCTCCCAGTTTTACATTAAGCGCATTATCGGACTCCCCGGCGAGACCGTTGAGATCGCTGACGGTCGCGTGAAAATCATTCCGCGGGATGGGGCGCCGGCAGTGCTCGATGAGCGATACCTTGCGCCGAATGAAAAAACACTCGGGAACGCGCGGGTAACGCTCGGGCAGAATCAATTTTTTGTATTGGGCGACAATCGTGATGCGTCGTATGACTCAAGGCGCTGGGGCACGCTTCCGAAAGATGACATCATTGGTCGCGTATGGATAAGGCCGTGGCCGGTTGCGATGTTTTCGGTATTTGCGGCGGTGGATTATTAGGATGTGAACGAATGCGCAAGAAAAAAGAAATTCCCCGCAAGGAAAAAGAAACTCGTCGGGGTCGCGCGGCAGGCGCCGCGACCTCTTTTCAAGCACCGCGCGGCATGCACGATATTGTACCGCCCGATACGCTCGCGTGGGAGAAATTGCGAAAAGTGATTAAAGAAGTAGCCGAGTTTTACAGTTTCAGACTGATCGAAACGCCTGTGCTCGAGGCAGATGCGCTTTTCTCGCGAGGGGTTGGTATGAATACGGACATTGTCGAGAAAGAAATGTATACAGTCCGCACGAAAGGAGGGGATCGGCTCGCGCTCCGGCCAGAGGGCACTGCGGGCGTGGCGCGCGCGTATATTCAGAATGGCATGGCAAGCTGGCCGCAGCCAGTCAGGCTTTGGTATTGGGGGCCCATGTTTCGCCATGGGGCGCCGCAAGCAGGCCGCTACCGCCAGTTTTACCAAGCCGGGCTTGAGTATTTCGGCGAGGATCACCCGGCGGTTGATGCAGAGATTATTTATATTACCACGCGCATACTTGAGGCATTCGGACTCAAAAGTTTTTTTATCGAGGCAAATAGCATCGGCTGCACGAAATGTCGAGTCGCGTATAAAAATGCGCTCAAGGCGTATTACCGCGCGAGGACCGGGCGTTTGTGCCAGGATTGCAAGCGCCGCCAGAAGGAAAATCCGATGCGGCTGCTCGATTGTAAGAACGAAGTATGCGTAGTTATGAAGCAGGGTGCGCCGGAAATTATCGAGCATTTGTGCCATGAATGTCACGAGCATTTTAAAAAAGTACTCGAATATCTTGATGACCTTTCGGTGCCTTACACACTGCAGCCGCATCTTGTTCGAGGACTCGATTACTACAACCGCACGGTATTTGAAGTGATTCCCGCGGAACGAAAAAATGAAATTACGTCCGGCGCCAACGGCGCATCGGTGAAAGCAATCGGCGGCGGCGGGCGCTATGACTACCTTGTAGAGATGTTAGGGGGTCCTGCGACACCGGGAGTGGGCGTGGCGCTCGGGATTGAGCGGGTGATCGATGCATGGTTAAAGCAAGGGGGGAAAATTTCGACGCGCACGCAGGATAAAGCTTTCCTTGCCCAGCTCGGAGAACTCGCGAAGCGCAAGAGCCTCGCGATTCTCGAAGAATTTCGAAAAGCGGGAATTGATGTTGCCACAAGTCTTGGCCGCGACAGTATAAAAGCGCAGCTCAAAGCCGCGGATCGCATCGGGGTGCCTTACGCGCTTATTCTTGGTCAAAAGGAGGCGTTGGACGGAAATATCATCCTTCGCGATATGCAATCGGGCGTGCAAGAAACCATCTCATTAGCTACAATAGTAGAGAAATTAAAAGAGTGCTTACGCGACAAATAGTGCGCCCTATGGACGACTGCATTTTCTGCAAAATCGTAAAAAAAGAAATTCCCGCAGAGATTGTTTACGAAGACGAGCATGTGTTGGCATTTCTTGATATTCAGCCAAGAGCTCCCGGACACACGATGGTAATTCCGAAAGAACACGCACCAGATCTTCTTGCGCTTGAGGCATCTTTGATTGGACCCACGTTCGAAGCAGTGCGACTCGTTGCTCAAAAGATCAGCAGAGCCTTAAATCCCGAGGGCATGATCTATGGTATCAATCAGGGTCAGATAGCCGGCCATGCCGGGGTGAATCATCTCCATGTGCATATTCTTCCAAGATTTCCCGGCGATGACGGTGGGCCGATCCAAATCGTCGTGAATAACCCGCCGGTTGAAGATGTAAAGTCGATTGCGGAAAAAATTCGTAGGGTAAAATAACCATGGCAGTTACTATCAAAAGAAAAGAAGGCGAGCCGCTTTCTTCGTTTCTCTACCGGGTGAGCCGCAGGGTCCAACAGTCGGGCATTCTGCGCCAGGCGCGCAAGGAGCGATTCTATAAGAAAGGAATTACACGACGCGCGCGATGGACTTCTGCGATGAACCGCGTAAAGATGGAAAAGCAAATCAAGGCGCTCATGAAGCAAGGGCATACGCTTGATGAGGCGGTGGCGCTTTCGCGGAAAATTCTC